>Ga0070681_10000886_pt1 | contig 25274 bp, 21 predicted proteins | sample KBSC83BmetaG_FD_65650 | JGI IMG/M metagenome (GOLD analysis project Ga0070681, IMG submission 65650) | Corn rhizosphere microbial communities from Kellogg Biological Station, Michigan, USA - KBS C8-3B metaG | ecosystem: Host-associated > Plants > Roots > Rhizosphere | place: USA: Michigan...
GGACTTCGACTATCCGGTCGAGGTGTGGAGCACGAACACGACGTTCTACGTTCGACAGTACGAGTTCAAGGGTAAGAAGCTCGTCCGTGTCGAGATCGATCCGGACAAGCGACTTCCGGATACGGATCGCGAGAACAACGTATGGCCGCGCGAGGCGCCTCCGCCGGCCGCGAATAAACCCTAGCGACCATCCCGAGCCCTTCGTCGCTTCGCTCCTCGAGGGCAGGGGCAATCACGCTCCTGCGACCTCGACTGGCCCCAACAATTTGATTTACATCGAACCAGAACAATGACATCCAACCGCACGAGTTCGGACTAGCATCGTGGCGCGACGCCACTGTCGCGCCAAGCGGTTGATGAATCTTGTTGGTCTCCCTCGCTGCGCTCGGGATGACGGCGATGGGATGACTAGCGCTTCTTGGCGAGAATCGTCCCCCGGCACTTTGCCGAGCCGCACCGGCATGGATACTGGCGCTTTCGCGCCGGCGTGTGTCGCTCCTCGAGCGTGTACTGATAGTCGTACGCCAACTCCTCGCCGGGCGAGATGTCGCGCACCGTCTCGATGAAGATGCGCGCGCCGTCGATGACCGCATCGCAGTTCGGATCGCACGAGTGATTGATGAATCGCGCTTCGTTTCCGTCAACGGCTGCGTCGATCACCACATCATCGTCGATCGCAAAGAGAAACGTGTGATGCCGTTCGGCCGGATCATCCGGATAGCGCGCCTCGGACTCGGCCGACGTGATTCGTTGACCCGCATACTCGATCAGACGAGTTCCCTTTGGGATCGCGCACGTCGCGAATGCGCCGAGTCCCTGGATCGGCGACGAACGAATCTCGAACGGAAGGTCGTGATTTGACTGCGTCATACGGCGCTAACGGGCCAGGCTGCTCTTCGTTTCGACTTGAGTCACGCCGCCCGAGATGATGAAGGCGAGCACCTCCGCCGCATCCGCATTGATGCGCTGAACTCGATCGGCTGGGACCACGATGATGTGTCCAGCGAAGCCGTACGATTGCGGCATGTACACCGTGACGTGGTCCGCGACACCGAGCGTGGCGAGAGAGTCCGAGGTCAGAAAGGCCAGGACCTTCACCGCACCATCCGCCGACAACGAGACGAGCACGGGCTTGTCGAACCGCCGCTTCTCGCCGACGAACGCATTCAGCATGTCCTTCGCCGACGAGTACAACAGCCGCACGAACGGAAGCCGCTCGAACAGCTTGTCCACCGTGTTCAGGAGCTGGCGCGTGACGAGGCTCGATGCCAGTGCGCCGACCAGTGTGATGAGCACCAGCGCCAGCAAAAAGCCGACACCGCGAATCGGCAGGCTCAGCCAGCTATCGATCGTCGTGAAGATGACGAAGCACACGTACAGCGTGAGCGCCAGAGGCACCACGACGACGAGACCGCGCAGGAAATAGTTGAAAAGACGCGACATGTAGAGTGAAACGTAGGACCTCGCCGCCTGCGCCGAACAGCGAGCGCGACCGTTCGCGCTGCACAGAATCTCTAGCCGCACCGGGTCGCGAGGGCTAGTCACGACGGCATCGCCAACCAGAATCTCCGCATTGGGCAGCGATGATTTGCATACCGTGGAAGCGGCGCCCAACTCCCAAGCGAGGTGAGGCAGATCACGCGTCCGGTCTGTACATTCTCTGAATGCCAAACCACGGTCCGTCCGTGCGATTCCTCAAGCGCGCCGATCCCGTCCTCGCTGGGGTCATCGAGCGCGTCGGACCGTGCCGTTTGCAGCTCCGGACCGAGGGAACCCACTACAACGCGCTCGCTCGCGCCATCGTCTTTCAGCAGCTCTCCGGAAAGGCCGCATCCACGATCCTGTCCCGCTTTCACGCGATCTATCCGGACGCCACGCCAACGCCGGCCGCGGTCCTCGATACCAGCGACGATCATCTTCGCGCGGCAGGGTTGTCGCGGCAAAAGATCGGCTACTTACGCGACCTCTCCGCGAAGGTCTCCGCCGACTCTCTTCCCCTCCACGAGGTTCACAGCATGACGGACGACGACGTCATTGCACACCTCGTGCAGGTGAAGGGCATTGGCCGTTGGACGGCACAGATGTTCCTGATGTTCCGGCTTGGCCGGCCGGACGTGCTTCCGGAGCTCGATCTCGGAATTCAGAACGCGATTCGCGCTGCTTACCGGATGCGCAAGCGGCCAACACCGAAGCAGGTGAAGAAGATCGGGGCCAAATGGAGCCCGCACAGTACCGTTGCGTGCTGGTATTTGTGGCGGTCGCTCGAAAATGGTGATGGTCAGCTAGGCGCGACATGACGACTGCCGCAGAATCGCCCGGGAGCAGGACGACATCGGTTGGTGAGCGCGCGTCACTGCCGCTCGAGCGTAAGCTCCCGCTGCTCATTCTCGCGATTCTGACGCTCATTCTCGCGACGTCGCTCGCGTTTTCCTACTACGAAGTACGGCGCTCGGCGCAGATCTCGGCAGGCGAGCGCCTGACGCGCCTTTCGCAATCGCTTGCGGCGTTGATGGAGCAGCAAATCAGCTCGCGCCTATTGGCAATGCGACGAGTGGCGCTCGACACCGCCGTGCAGAATGCGTTCACAACGCCCGATCGCGAGCCAAGCCGTGCCGCCAAGCGCGCGATGGCCGCGATCACGTTGCCGAGCGATAGCCTGACGCCAATTACGCTCTGGACACCGAGCGGCCGGCTGATTGGCACCTTGCGTCTCGAGCAAGCGGCCGACATCGAGCGGTTTCGCTCCTCGCTCGCCGAGCAAACCGCGCCCTCAGATAGCCAGCACATCACGAAGCTGACCTCGATGAACGGACATGCCGGATCCTGGCAGTCCGTTCCCGTTCGCAAAGACGGCCAACTGCTCGGCTTCCTTGCGCAGGAACGACGCTTCACAGCATCGCCGCGAGCACTCAAGCCCTTCAAGGATCTGATCGGCAGCGGAATCGACTTCTACGTTCGCAACGCCACCGACAGTCTGTGGACTCAGCTCTCGGGTTTGATCGTCGCGCCCCCGACGGCCACGGTCGATTTTGATGACAGTCTGCAGGTGCTCACGAAAAACGGACGCGAGAAGCTCGCATCGACCGCGCCGGTTCTGGGAACGCCGTTCCTCGTCACGCTCGAACAGCCGATGGACGACATCCTCGCTCGGCCACGCTCGATGATTCGCGTGCTGGTCGTACTGGCTATCGCGCTGGTGGTCATTGGAGGAATCGTGGCGTGGGGTTTGAGCCGTCAGATCGTGCGGCCGCTGACCGAGCTCACCGGCGCCGTTGAAGCCATGGCGCTCGGGCAATACTCCAAGCGAGTCCACGGCCGCCGCAGCGACGAAATCGGGCGACTCGGCTCGGCGTTCAACCGAATGGCGGAGCAGGTCGAGGACGCGTCGCTCAAATCATCACGCGCCGTCGAGCAGCTCACGAAATCTGTCGCGACGCAGCAGTTCCTCGCCGACGCGAGTCGTCTGCTATCGATGTCGCTCTCCGATCAGAATCTGCTGACGGACGTCGCACGCTTCTGCGTACCGACGATCGCCGACTACTGCAGCATTCACCTCGCCGACGACGACGGTACTGTCCGCCGCGTCGAGACCACGCATCGCGATCCGGAACGGCTCGAGGCCGTACGCGCGCTGCTCGCTCGCTACAGCTACCGTCTCGACGGACCCGGCGAAGTTCCGAGTGTCATACGGTCTCAGCTTCCGCTGATCGTTCCGAAGATCGATCACGCGTCGACTCTCGCGACAGCCGCTGACGACGAAACTCGAGCCCTCCTCCGCCTCGTGCGCCCGACGTCGTACCTCTGCGTGCCGCTCGTCGCGCGGGGACGATCGGTCGGTGCGATCTCGCTCACGATGACCGACTCACGGCGCACCTACACGCCGGAAGACATGAATCTCGCGATGGAGTTGGCGCGCCGCGCCGCCGTCGCGGTCGACAACGCGTTGATCTATCGACGCTCGCTCGCCTTACGTCTCGAGGCGGAAGCGGCGAGCAGCGCAAAGTCGGACTTTCTCGCGAAGATGAGCCACGAGTTCCGTACGCCGATCAACGCGATGGTCGGCTACGCCGAGCTGCTCGAGATGGGAATCTCCGGTCCCGTGACGATGGCGCAGGCAAAACAGCTCGCGCGCATCCGCATCAGCGGAGAGCACCTGACCGGACTCGTCAACGAGATTCTCGATTTCGCCAAGATCGAAGCAGGTGGAATGCGCATCGAGGCAGCCAACGGAATGGCGAGCGACGCTGTCGACGCCGCCCTCGCGCTCATTCGGCCACAGGCAGTCAACAAGGGCGTGGAGCTCGACAGCAAGCCGCTGAACGGAGACCTCGTCGAATACATCGGCGATCCGCAGCGTGTGCGGCAGGTGCTTACGAACCTGCTCTCGAACGCCGTGAAGTTCACGCCGGCTGGAGGCAAAGTCTCCGTGCGGTGGAGCTTCGATAGGCGCCCGGACGTCTCAACGCTGAACGGCGTTCCGCATTGGGCGGCGATTGCCGTCGAGGACACCGGAGTGGGTATCTCACCGATCGATCTGGAGCGTGTATTCGATCCGTTCGTTCAGGTCGACGAGGGATACACTCGCGCTCAAGGCGGAACCGGGCTCGGCTTGGCGATCAGCCGAAAGCTGGCCGAAATGATGGGTGGATCGATTACCGTCGAAAGCACACTCGGCCAGGGCTCGCGCTTCACGTTATGGCTGCCCTCGCCCGATTCGTGCACTACCACCGTCGCATGACAATCCTTTGCGGAGCTCGCCATGCGACGTCACCTCTCGCCGACCACACGGCGACGTCGTAGAGAGGCCGTACTGGCGGTCGCGCTCGCTGCCGTTGCGGCGAATTCAGCGACGTCGCTGGCCCAGGTCGTCAAAGACCCAAGAGATACGACGCATGCGCAGACGCAGGCGCCGTTTTTCACATTCAAGGACGTAGTTCTCGCGACCGGATTCGTGGTAGGCACGGTCGTCATGTTTCCGCTGGATAAGCGGATCGCCGAGCGCCTCCAAGACTCCTCGACGCAGGCGAATCGTTTCTTCAAGAACGCGTCGACGGGCGTTGAGCTCATCGCGAGCCCAGGGGCGTACGTCATCGGCGGCTCGCTGTACGCCGTCGGCGAGCTGGCACACAAGCCTCGCATCGCGGACCTCGGCTGGCATGGAACGGAGGCTGTGCTTCTCGCCGAAGGAGTGACCTACCTCATCAAGGGGGTCGCAGGACGGCAACGTCCCTTCTTGTCGTTAGGGCGAGACCCGGACAACTGGGTGTTCGGACGAGGCTTCAAGACCGGCGACTGGTCGTCGTTCCCATCCGGCCACTCGACGACGGCTTTCGCCGCCGCCGCCGCGGTGACGAACGAAACCACGCGCTGGTGGCCGCGCTCGGAATGGATCGTCGGACCGATCATGTACGCGGGCGCGACAGCGGTGGGTCTTTCGCGCATGTATCACAACAAACACTGGGGCAGCGACGTGGTGCTGGGCGCCGCGATCGGAACGTTCAGCGGGCGAAAAGTCGTGCAGTACGCGCACGGCCATCCGCACAACTTCGTTGACCGCGTTATTCTGCGAACTTCCGTTTTGCCCGACGGACAAGGCGGGGTGCGCGTCGCATATTCGGTGAATCCGTAAGCGACAGCAGCGCGATCGCCGTACCGAGCACCCAGCCACCGGCGACATCGGTCGCCCAGTGATCGTCGGCGACGACACGATAGAAACCCATGAGCAGCGGCGCGCCCACGCCGAGTGCGGCGGCGCGTTGGGGAGAAATCAGTCCGTCGCGCTGGAGCACGAGCGCCGTCGTCAATGCGAGTGCGGTCGCGCCCGTTGTGTGGCCGCTCGGAAAGCTGTCGTAGCGCACGCGGGCATCCCGCCTCAAGGGCCGTTGCCGAATGAGCACGACCTTCACGGCGCGATGCAGCAGCCAGCCGAGCCACGCCGAGATGATGATCGAGCGGCTCCCGCCAACACCGCGCTTGCGCAGCCAATGCGCGGTCGAGTAGGCGATGGCGAGATAGCCAGCCGGAAGGCCGATCGGAAAGAGCGGCGCCAACGCTCGGCCGGCGGCGCGGCCTGGCGCCGTCTGGGCCGCGCGGCGAATCCGCAGATCGACCGCCGGCGGGTCGTCGATCACGATCCTCCGCATAGCCGCGATAGGTGCAGACCGCGCGCCAGGCAGAGGCATGCGTCCCCGGCTACACTTCGAGGAGCGTCAACTAACGTCACATTATGCTCGATACCGCCGTCCCCACCGAAATCACCGATCCGACCAACGCGCGAATTCTCGCCGTATCGGAGGATCGCATCGCCGGATTCCTGGTCGATCCGTTCGTCGAGATCGCTCGGCTCGCTGATCTCGACGTTCAAACGGTGCACGAACGACTGCGCGCGATGTTGGCGGCGGGAACGATTCGCCGGATCCGTCAGACGTTGATGGCCACGAATCTGGCGCCCGGTGCGCTCGTCGCGTGGCGAGTGCCGAACGATCGCGTCGACGCGGCGTTCGACTTCATGTGGAAGGACGATCCGTTTTCGGGACACATCGTCATCCGCTCCACGGACACGAACACGCCCGGTTCGGTTTACCGCCTGTGGACGACGCTCAAGGTGCCGCAGGGCTTCTCGATGGAAGCGCATTGCGAGCTGCTGCGCGACCGAATCGGCGCTGAGGATTATCGCATCATGCCGGCGAAACGCCTGTTCGCGCTCGGCGTGGGCCACGTGCGGCGAAAGGGAATCGAGCCGGGCAGCAAGTCCGACGAGCTGGGAGTGGTGATCGACACGAACATCGTGGAGCTGAGCGAGCTCGATTGGCGGGTGCTGGAACCGCTCAAGCGCGAGTTCGCCATCGACGAGATTCGCGCGAACCCGTGGGGCTCGCGCGCGGCGGAAGCGCAGCTCTCGCTCGAGGAATTCACGACCATCGCGCGATCGTTGAATGAGCGCGGCGTGATCGGTCGCTTCTCGACCTTCCTCGAACACGTGAAGCCGTCGACAGGCGGAACGCGCGTCACGCGCTACAACGCGCTCTTTCACTGGCGTGTTCCCGAAGGTCGTGAGATCGAAGCGGGCCGCCAGATCGGCCGCCATCACATCCTCACGCACGCCTATTGGCGCGAGGGCGGTCCGGAGTTCGCGCACGTCAACATCATGGCGGTCGCGCACGGCACCGATAAAGCGCTCGTGCTCGCGCACAAAGCCGCGATCGATGCGCATCTCGCCGACATCGGGATTCCGGTTTCCTACACGAACGTGTTCTGGGGCGGACGAAGCGAGATCAAGCCGTCCGAGATATCGCCCTTCGCGTACAGAAGGTGGCTCGCGAGCGTCCAGTCGCGGTAAGGACGGGGACGACGGAACTGAGAACGGACGACAGCCCGCTCGCCTCCACGTTTGTTGTCGGTTGCGTTCAGGGCCGTTCGTTCCGATAGACCTTACCGTCCTTCATCACGAACATCACGCGCCGCAAGCTGGTGATGTCCTTGGTCGCGTCTCCCTCGACGCCGACGAGATCGGCGTGAAGCCCCGGCGCGATTGATCCAATCTTGTCGCCCATGTGCAGCGCCGTGGCGCCGAGTGACGTCGCAGATGTGATGGCATCGACCGGCGACTGACCGCCGGCCTGCACGCGGCACACCAGCTCCTCCGCGTTTCGGCCATGCGCGCCAGCGACGGCGTCCGTCCCGAAGATGACTTTCAGCCCCGGTGTCTTGAGCGCCTTCTTGAACATTGCTGTCGAGAGCGGAATCGCCTTCTCCATCGCCGCGAAGCCTGCTTCGTTGTAGTTCCCGATGCCTTCGTATTTCGCGCGGTTGTCGAGATAGTTGCGGAAGACGAGGCAGATCTGCGGGTCGAAGTAGACGCCCTTGTCCGCCATGAGCTTCAGCGTTTCCTCATCGGCGAACACGCCGTGCTCGATCTGACCACAGCCCGCGTTCACCGCTGCCTTGATGCTCGACACGCTATGCGCGTGCACCATGGTCCGGAGCCCCTGCGCCTTCGCTTCGCCGCAAATGGCCGCGAGCTGTGCGTCGCTCAGGGTCTGCTGTCCGCCGTCGCGGATCGAGCCAGACGCGAAGATCTTGATCACATCCGCGCCCTCCGCTTTCCGGCGTCGCACGATCGCGCGCATGCTGTCCGGCGAGAGCCGTGCGCTCTGAATCGGACCGAGCGAGGTGAGCACGCGCGGTCCCGGCACGCCGCCGCGCTCGATGGACTCGCGAAGTTCCTTGTCCTCGGGCGATCCTGGACTCTGGATGGTCGTGAACCCGGCCATCAGTGTCGCATACGCGTTGGCGGCCGTCGCCAGCATCTCCTCAGCGGGCGTCTCGGTGCTGTCGCCGCGCGTGTGATATCGCCCCTTGGGGTTGAAGTGCCACGTGAGATGCGAGTGCGCATCGATCAACCCGGGCATGAGCGTGAAGCCCTTGAGATCGTACGTCACGGGCCCGGTCGACTCGGCGTTGACGCGAGTGATCTTGCCGCCTTGCACCACGACACTGCCGCCGGTGATGACCTTTCCGCGTCCGTCGATGATGCGGTCGGCGCGAATGACGATCGGCTTGTCGTTCGTCATGGATTGAGCGTGAACCAGAGTCGAGGCCGCAAGCGCGGCGAGTACGAACAACGAGCGCATCGAGAGTCCTGGAGAGCGACGCGCAGACGATACGCCGACGCCCGTCACTCGGCAACCTGACCAGGAGGTCTCTGGTCTCTGGTTTCTGGTTTTGTCGTCCGTCGCCCGCCGCCCGTCCCCCTAAACGCCGTACACCTCGAACAACCCCGCCGCTCCCATGCCTCCGCCGATGCACATGGTCACCAAGCCCGTGCCGCCACCGCGCTTTCCGAGCTCGTGAATCAGTTGCGTCGTCAGCTTCGCGCCTGTGGCGCCAAGCGGATGCCCCAGCGCGATCGCGCCGCCGTTCACGTTGACCCTGTCCTCCGGCATCTCGAGATCGCGGACCACCGCAACCACCTGCGCCGCAAATGCCTCGTTGAACTCGATGAGGTCGACATCCTTCATCGACATGCCCGCGCGCTTGAACGCCTTCGGCACCGCCTTGATCGGCCCCACTCCCATCACGTCCGGCTCCACGCCCGCGGTCGCGAAGGTGATGAATCGTGCGAGTGGCTCGAGCCCGAGCTCCTTCGCGCGATCGGCAGTCATCAGCAGGAGAGCCGCGGCGCCGTCGGAATACGGGCTCGCGTTGCCCGCCGTCACCGTGCCGTTCGCCTTGAATGCCGGACGTAGTTTCGCGAGACCTTCCATCGTGGTATCGGGCCGCGGCAGCTCGTCGCGATCGAACTCGGATGTCGACGCATGCTTCTCGGCGCCATTCCAAGTCGCACGCTCGACCGGCACGGGCACGATCTGATCATCGAACGCGCCAGCCGCCCACGCCTTCGCCGCTTTTTGCTGGCTGCCCAACGCCCAGCGATCCTGATCCTCGCGACTCACCCTCCAGCGCTGAGCCACGCGCTCCGCCGTAAAGCCCATGCCGATGTACGACTCGGTGATCGCCGGGTCGAGCCGCGTGTGATAGCCGGACATCGGCACCTGGCTCATCATCTCGACGCCGCCCGCGAGCACCACGTCGGCCATACCGCTCAAGATCTCCTGCGCCGCGAGCGCAACGGTCTGGAGCCCGGACGAGCAGAATCGATTGACCGTCGCGGCCGGAACCTCCACTGGTAGTCCCGCGCGCAACCACGAGAGCCGAGCGACGTTGAGTCCCTGCGTCGCTTCGGGCATCGCGCATCCCCAAAAGACATCGTCGATGATGGCCGGGTCGACGCCTGCTTTGTCGATCGCGGCCTTCATCATGTACGCCGAGAGATCGGCGGCGTGCACGGTGGAGAGTGCGCCGTCCTTTTTCCCTTTGCCGACCGCGCTGCGGACCGCGGATACCACGACTGCTTCTTTCATGTCATCCTCCCGAGCGCAAGCGAGGGAGGATCTACCGTCCGAGATCCGAACCCTCCCCGCGCGCAACGACAGTAGATCCTCCGCCGCTCGCGCGGCGGAGGATGACCTAATTCCTCAATGGCTTCCCCGTCTTGAGCGTGTACTGCATCCGCTCCTGCGTCTCCTTCGTTCCGAGCAGCTTCAAAAACGCTTCACGCTCGAGAGCGAAAATGTCCTCCTCCGTCACGGTGCGCGGCGGACCGTCGCCTCCCGTCAACACGTACGCGAGATCGCACCCGATCCTCGCATCGTGCGCCGAGATTTGGCCCGCCTCGCGCATCGCCCACACCGCGTACGACAGATTGCCAAGTCCTTCCTTGCCCATCGCGGTGATCGTTCTCGGGAGCGGAGGCACATAGTTCCGCGCGAGCTCCACGACGCGCGCCGCCGCGTCGGCGAGGAGATGGTCGCGATTCATGGTGATGCCATCGCCCTCGCGGAGATACCCGATCCGCCGTGCTTCGAGCGCGCTCGTGCTCGTCGTCGCCATCGCGATCAGCTGAAACGCTCGGCGAACCGCCTCGAACGGATCCGCTTCGATATACGGCACCAGCTCGGTGGCAAATCGAAACAGCAACTCGGTCGTACCCCCGCCGGCGGGAATCAATCCAACGCCGACTTCGACGAGCCCCATGTACAACTCGGCGTGCGCCTGAACGTGGTCCGAATGCAACGAGAACTCGCACCCGCCTCCGAGCGTGAGGCCGAACGGCGCAGCGACGACCGGAAAGGGCGATCGGCGAATGCGAAGCGACGTCGCCTGAAAACCAGCCACCGCGCTCTCGAGCGCTTTCCAATCGCCCGCCGCGACCATCCGCAGGATGTATGAAAGATCGGCGCCGGCCGTGAACGTGCGTGGATCGTCGTTACCGAGCACGAGTCCCACGAGCCCATCGTGCTCGACGCGGTCGAGCGCACGATGAATCATGGTGACCGCGCGGTCGCTCAGCGTGTTCATCTTGCTGTGGAACTCGATCACCGCGACGCCGTTGCCGACGTCGACGATCGACGCGTCGTCCGAGTGCTCCAACACACTGCGCTCGCGATTCGACGGCGAATGGAATGTCGACAGCCGAATCTCGCCTGGTTCGGTCGGAACCGGCTCGTAGCCGCCGGATAACGACAGGACCTGAGCTCCGTCGCTCGTATAGAATCCGCCGTTCACCTCTCGCAGTAGCGCCGGCTCGTCGAGGCCGAGCTCGGCAAAACCCCGCCGCAAAACGTCGAGGCCGAGCAGGTCCATTTGCTTGAACGGACCCGCGTCCCAAGCGTAGCCCCACTCCATCGCATGGTCCACCGCGACGAGGTCGTACGCAATGAGCGGTGTCGTAGTGAGCACATAATGAGAGAACCGTAACAGATACTCGCGGACGAACGCGCCGTGCCGGTCCGTCCACGTATCGAACGCCGCAAAGCGCTCCGCCGGCGGCAGCTTCGCAAGACGGCCCAGCTCCGCCGATTCGACCTTCTTTTGCGGCGCATACGTATCCGCGCGCCAGTCCAGCGTGTGAATCTCCTTCTGAACACGCTTGTAGAATCCGGCGCCGCTCTTTTCGCCGCTGCGCCCGCTGGCAACCAGGGTCTGCACCCACTTGGGCAGCGAGAAGTCTTCGCCGGTGGTCTCCGAGAGCTCCTTCGTCACGTGCGAGATGACATCGATTCCCGAGAGATCGGCCGTCCGAAACGTCGCCGACTTCGATCGTGCCGTGAGCACGCCGGTGAGGAGATCGACCTCGTCGATCGACAGATCGTGCTGCTCCATCAACCGGATCGCCAGCACCATTCCATAGACGCCGAGCCGGTTGGCGATGAACCCGGGAACGTCCTTCGCGACGACGATGCCCTTGCCGAGGATGCGATCGGCGAACCGGCGCGCCTCGGCGGCTGTTGCCTTCGACGTCTCCGCCGTCGGGATGAGCTCGAGCAGATGCAGGTAGCGCGGCGGATTGAAGAAGTGCATGCCGAGAAATCGCTCACGGAACGCGCGCGAGCGCCCTTCGAGAAGCATCGCCATCGGAATGCCCGACGTGTTCGACGCGACGATCGAATGCTCGGTCAGCAGCTTCTCGAGCCGCTCGTACAATGCGCGTTTCGGCGCCGGCTGCTCGATGATCGCTTCGACCACGAGGTCGCATGACGCGAGCTTGGTCAGATCGTCCTCGGTATTGCCGATGTCGATGGCGGCGGCACGCGCAGGATCCATGAACGCGGCCGGCTTCGCCTTCTTTGCGCGCTCGATGCCGGCGCGCGCCGGGCCATTTCGATCACCGCCAGTTCCAGGAATGTCGAGCATCACGACGGGAATTCCGGCGGATGCCGCGAGCGCGGCGATCCCACTTCCCATCGTTCCTGCCCCAACGACTCCGAGTCGCCTGATTCGCATTCAGTGCTCTCGCTTGTTCGGGCCTTCGAGTCCCCTGCTAAGAAATAGCGCACCCCGGAATCGGCGCTGCGCGGAAACGTCTGTTAAATGCCTCGTAAAAGACTTCACATCAACATGTTGCATCTCTTGGCACCCGAGCGTGCGAAGCGACCACAAGCTTTGGTGATCAAGCATACAGCCGCTCTACCGATACTGAGTGAGTGATACCCCGTGCCTCTCGAGTGACAGCACGGCTTTTGTCGCGTCAGTCCAATACCCGGGGCACGATCGGCCTGGATCCCCATGCAGAACTCAACGATGGCTGACTTCCGAAGAGCATTCCAACGCAGACGGCGCGCCGGATTTACGATGCTGGAGATGATGGTGGTCATCGTCATCGTCGGCATCACCGGCACGATCACGGCGGGCCGCGTGAACGCCCTGATCGTTCAGAGTCGCATCCAGCGCGCGTCGACTGCGGTGCGCAACGATCTCGAAGCGGCGTTCATCCTCGCCGCCCGCAATCGCCGTCCGATCCATATCGAGTGGAATTCGGCGAAGATGCAATTGGTCGTGATGGATCGCTCCGATGTCACTGCGTTCCGTCGGACGACGCTCGGCATGGGCGGCTACGGTCTCCGATCGACGGACGTTGGCCTCTCCAGCTCGCCGATCGAGGTATACCCGAACGGCATGGCCAGCGACACGCTGAACATCACGTTCAGCCGAAGCGGCAACGTCAAGCGCATTCGAATGTCTCGCACAGGACTGGTCCAAATTTGCGGGCCGGTTACCGCGACGCCTCCCTGTTGAGCTAATGCAATGACATCACGCAAAGGGTTTTCACTCATCGAGGTGTTGGTGGCGATGTCGGTGCTGTCGCTCGTCCTCCTGAGCCTCGCGAAGGTCACCGCCGCGCTCGCGATGCGCAGCCGCGACAACGATCTCCTGACCAAGCGGAGCGCGTCGTTGCAGCTCGAGGCGAACAAGTTCGGCTCCGCGCCGTACGATTCGCTCCGGGTGTGGTCGACGGCCGATACGAACATCGTGCGAGGCAACTTCAGATACAAACGGCACCTCGTGATCACGAAGTCGGCATCGTTCATCAACCGCTACACCGTCAAAATCGTCATCACTCCGGCGCTGGATTCGACGAAAAAAGATTCGGTGATGATCGACCGCACGAACCCGCCGTCGACGACACCACTGTGCAGACTCGGGTGCTGATATGACTCGCAAGCGTCGCGGATTCACCCTGCCTGAAGTCATCGTTTCACTCGTGATCGCTGGAATCATCGGCGGCGCGTTCATGCGCCTGCTCATGAACCAGAACCGCTATTTCAGTCATGAGTCGAACCTCCGCAACGCGCGTAGCATCGCGCGCAGCGCGAGCAATATCGTCTTGGCCGACCTGCGTATGGTGCAGGATTCCGGCGGCGTCGACTCCGTTGCGGCCTCCGGCAAGCTGGTTCGCATTCTCGTTCCGTACCGGTTCGGACTGGTGTGCGGCACGAATTCGAACACGACGATCGTGAGCATGCTGCCCATCGACTCGGGCATGATGGCCGTTTCCGTATACAAGGGATTTGCGTTCCGCGATTCGACGACGGGGAACTACACGTACGTCTCGCCGTCAAACCCGACCGGATCGGACATACCGGTGGCCTCTGCGACTCCCGCTCAGTGCACCGGGAGCGCCGCGGGGCAGGCGCAGATTCGCACCGTCTCGGTCAACGGCCGTACCGGCGACATCCTCGATCTGAAGAGCAACGGAGCCTCGGGCGCCCCGCAGAACTCGGCGGTGTTCCTGTGGCAGAAAATCACTTACTCGTTCCGCGCGTCACAGGCTTACCCGGGACGCATGGGACTGTGGCGAAACGTCGACGGCGGTCGCAACGAGGAGATCATGTCTCCGTTCGACACCAGCGCCGGATTCCGCTTCTACAAGGCCGGAAAGGATGTGCCGGAAGCCGCACCGCCGGCGAAAGAGCTCGTCCGCGGGATCGATCTCGTGCTCACTGCGGTGAGCCCGCGCGCGGTGGCGAATGACTCGACGCCAAGCCAGTCGAGAGTAGTGACGTCGGTGTTTTTCAAGAACGTTCGGGCTTTCTGAGAACGGAGCACCTCTATGCAACGCATGCAACGCGTGAAGCTCGCATTGAAGAATCGGAGTGGTATGGCGCTTCCGCTGACGATCCTCGTCATGACGGCGCTCACTGCCGCGATCGCCGCCGGCTTCGCCGGCGCCGCGACCGAATACACCACCAACTCGGCCGAGCGCGCCCAGAACCGCGCGTATCACCTGGCGGAAACGGCGCTCGAGCAGTTCATGGTGCTCCGTAACACCAAGGACTCGCTCAACCAAAAGTGGTGTACGAACTGCGCCACGGACCCGGTGACCGCCGACTCCGAGTGGACGCGCGTGAAGCTGCCGGGCGGGTATGCGGACATCGTGTCCGTCAAGGTACGCCCCGCCGTCGGCAACGACGACGCGATCTTCTTCATCCGCTCGACGGGTGTCGACACGTCAGTCAAGTTGAGCGGCGGCGGCTATTCGACGAGCGCTCAGCGCACCGTCGGCATCTATGCGAGGTGGAACACGGCGTCGATGAAAGTACAAGCCGCTTGGCTCAGCCTCTCCGGCCTCGTGAAGAACGGCACCGGTGTGATCAGCGGCATCGACCAATGCGGCCAGCAGCCTCCGGTTGCGGGCGTGATGGTCGACTCCGGTGACCTCGTGATCAAGGGCGGAAGCTTCAACCCGGCCGGCAATCCGCCCGTGGACACGTCGAACAACTTCGTCAACCTCAGGGACAAGACCGGCATCGACTGGGCGAGCATCGTCGGCGGCAGCATTCCGGCGGACATCGAGATTCCCAATGGCTCGTTTCCACCTGCCTCGATGTTCGATGCCGACACGACCTACTGGCCGGTGATCCGCATCCACACGAACAACTATTCGCTGCCGAACCACGGCCACGGGATCATCATTGCCGACAGCAACTTCGTCGTGTCTGGCAGCAACATGTGGGCAGGCATCATTCTCGTTGGCGGCACGCTGACGTCGAACGGTATCAACACGGTGTCCGGCGCGACGCTCACTGGACTCAACTTCATGATCGGCGGCACGCCGTCGATGTCGACCGTCGACGACGACATCGCCAACGGTAACAAGAACTACGTCTACAACTCGTGCAGCGTCAGCATGGCAGCGCAGAACTTGCGACGATATCGGGCAATGCCGAATAGCTGGGTCGATAACCTGGCATCTTGGTAGAACGAACAGCGCAAACTGAGAAGGCACGAGGAGGGTAGCTGCCAGCTTCAGAAGCTGGCAGCTACCCTCCTCGTTTCTTCTCAGTTCCGTTTTATGGTTCTCCGAACGGATCCCCAGGTGGCGCAATGAGCGGCGTCGAGAACTTGGGGAGCTCGTGCCGATCGATCCACCGCGTGAAGTCCGCGCCGATCGACAGCCAATGCGCACGCTCGTCGTCGGTTCGCGCCGCGTTTTGCTTGCCGCGTGCGCGCACCCGCAGATCCGCGATCTTGAGCTCCGCCATCGCACGCACCTGCTGGGCCGCTTCAGAATCCGCCGCGAGCCACAATAATCGCTCGGCGAGCGCGCGCTGCGTGACGCGCTGGAGTGCGGCCAGCTTCGGACTCGATGGAACCGGCGCGTCCCATGTCGCCGCGACGAGTGCGTCGATGGTTGCGCTGAGCGAGAGATGCGGCCCCGATCCCCGCGTCGCGAACTCGACGAGACGCGCCGCGCGGTCGCGCTGGAGCACCATGTCGAGGATCATCTGCGAGAGCGTGCCCGCAGCCCCAAGCTCGTCGAACGCGGGGCGGGTCTTGCTTTGAAACAGCTCGACCGACGGCGTCACGGTGTTTGCGCCCGGCGCCATCAGCGTCAGCACAGTATCCGGAATCGCGAGCTCCTCGGGCTTGAGCGCGTCGATCATCATGCTGAGCGCGTCGGCTTGCTGTTTGTAGGAAACCGGACGCGTCGCCTGCTGTGCGTCGCCACGAACCGCGTTGCTGTACTCCATTCCGCCGATCGCTTTCGACGTGCCGTTGAGCGCGAAGCGGTGGAAGAAGTAGAGCGCGGCGAACCGTTCTTGGAGCAGACCAATCGGCTCGCCCGCGCGAATGTTGCGATCACTGAAGTTCTGAATCGCCACCTTACGCACGGCGGTCTGTTCTCTGAGGAACACGAGCGGCGACGTCTGATCATCCCACAGGCTCACGCGCGGATCGGAGCCATACTCAGGACGTGCGTCCGCGTCGCTCAGATAGAGAAACCCTTTCTTGAGGCCGTCGTTGACGATCGCACGCAGCGAGTCGCCTTCACTCGCCTGAGGAAACACGCCGTAGCCCCAGTGGATGGCCCACACGTCGTATGCGCCGGGCCCCGAGGCGTACGCCTTCGAGAGATCGATCTTGCCAGTTGGATCCACACGAACGCGCGGCGGCGGGTAGTCCATCACGGATCCACGCTCGTACGTGGAAGCGATGTAGTTGTGTGCGAGCCCGAGCGTGTGTCCGACCTCGTGCGCGCTCACCTGTCGCACGCGCGCGAGCACGAACGCCGTATCCGCCGGCGACGCGGCCGCTCCCACCAATGCCGCGTACAGGTTGTAGTCCGTACGCGCGCGGTGTGAATCCAGCCGCGCCATTCCCTTCACCATCTCGCCCGTGCGAGGATCGGTGAGCGCGCCACCCACCGACCAGCCTCGCTCGTTCCGATTTTCCCACTGCACGACGTTGTAGCGGGCGTCCATTGGGTCGACACCTTCCGGCAAGAGCTCGACCTTGAATCCACCTCGAAGCCCCGCGCGATCGAACGCCTCTTCCCACCACTTCACACCCTGCAGCGTCGCCGTGCGAATCGGCTCAGGAATGCCGCGATCGACGTAGTAGTGAATCGGCTCTTTGATCGGAGAACGCGGATCGTTCGGGTTCACTCGTTCGAGCCGATGCCGAGCGGCCCAGCGGACCACGAGCGGCTGTTGAACCGGCTGCGCATAGTCATGAAACGCGATGCCAAAAAAGCCGACGCGAGGATCTTGCGCGCGGGTTCGGAACCCGTCGGCCGGAAGCTTGAGAAGACTCAGATGCTGCCGGATCGTGAACGCTCGTCCGTCTGGAACGATCGACTCGACCGTTCCGCCAGGCCGGCCCGTCGCGGCGAACGTCAGTGCCGCGTCGATCTCCGTGTTCTCTGGAAACGCCTTCGTGTATGGCCGATAGATGCTCGACCGGTCCCGAGCCACGACGTACGTGCCCTGCTGCGACCGAGCGAGCGTGCCGACGACGTCGTTCCAATCGCGCAGCGCCAGGTCGGTTGCGTCTACCAGCATCCTGCCTTCTTCGTCCGCCAGGACCGGAAGCGCGGCCACCGTGCTGGGCGGAAATGCCTCGGCAACCGTTCGCGCGTGGTCGGGGTTCCCGGATGTCGTACGGTAGGCCCAGTTCTCGAGCACCACGAGTACACGGTCGCCCTCACGGTCGAAGCGAGCGACGTGCGTCTCACCACTCGCTCCGCGGTCGATTCCGATCGGATTGGATCCCAGGCCGGTCGCCTGGGATATCATCAGGAGCGCTCGAGTCGAGTCGTGAGGCAACTCGAGAAGGATGTGTCCTTGTCGAGTGTCCAAATAGATTGGAAGGAAGCCTTCCCGCCGTTCCATCCCCGTGGTTCGTGCGGCAATCGAGGTGGCGATTGGCGCTGATGTTGCCTGCGAAAACAGCGCGTCTGGGGCCATCGTGAGGAAACACCAGATCGCGAGTGCGGGCAGTCGACGGGGTCGTTGTATCATTTGGGGGTCTTCTCTCAACGTTTTTCGTGAGGGTTTCGTGCGCTCAGGTAGAATACGGCTCGGGTTGCTTCTCGGCATCCTCAGCGCCTGTGTGTCCAGCGGCCCGCACATGTTCGGGCAATACAACGATCTCGCGCCGAAGGTCGCGCCGCAGCAGGGCGACCGGATCCCGCGACGACTCACCGTCCAGCTCGCGCGCCCCGCGAACGTTGCGGTGTTTCTGGTCGTTCCCGGCCGTGGCAGCGAGCTACTCTTTCCCGCCGACTCGCTCGAGAGTCAACACTTGGACGCCGGTCCGCACCTCGTCGAGACGGCGCGAGCCCGCCTGTCCTCGAGCGACTCGTCGCGTCTGATTCGTCGGCCGACGCCGGCGCCATCGCCGACGTCCCAGAACCCGCCGCAGCGCGGCAACAACCGCAACGCCCGGCCGTTCGATACCCTGCCGGGCGTGGGCATGAATGCACACGGCTATCTGCTCATCTACGCGTCGCAGGAGCCGCTGCCGTACAACACGCTCAAGACACGGGTGTCTGGCCTGTCGATCCCGATCGAGGATGACGACGCGCTGAACACGGTCACGAAGCTCATCAGGAGCACGACGAAGACGACCGGACAGTGGGCGGCGTACGCGGCTGAATTTCCACCCTGATTGGCTGGCGTTCGCAACCAAGTTGATCACGGACGGACACGGGCACTGACGGATCGGCACGGAACATCTGAAAGCATTCTTTGAAGACAGCGCTCCCGAGCGACCGCCGTCAAAAAGGAATTTGTTTTTTTTCTCCGTGTCCGTCTGTCTGTGCCCCGTGCCGCTCCGTGATCGACCGGCTGTCCCGGCTACTTGTCGGTTCGCCCGGTAATGATCCCTTCCCGAATGCGCACCGCCCTCGCGCTCGCGTTCGGAAGCGGTTCGACCACGACATCACCGGGCGCGAACTGCAGCTTGCCGGCGAGCGTGAGTGTATCCGTCCCGCGCCTCACCTTGATCGAGAGGGAACTTCCCTCGGTGGACGCGCCGTAGCGGGCACGCATACGCGCGCCAAACTGCTGGTCCTCCACCGACACGTCGCCCACGCTGAGGAGATAGTCGCCCGCCTTCACGCCGGCAGCTGCCGCCGAGCTGCCGGGAGCCACCAGGACGATCAGGACGCCGCTCGAGTCGGGTTGTGTCTGCACACCCAGGCGCGGCACTCGCTCCTGTCGCGCGCGCATGCCGGCGATCGGCAGAATGCTGTCCCACGGAACGGCGTCGCGACCATCGATGTAGCGTGAGCTGAACGACGCGAACGATTTGCCGCCGGCCGCCGCGCTCACGGCTCCCCACCAGTCTGCCGACGTGAAGCCGTGGCCATGCTTGTACGCCGACTGGTAGAGCGACCGCATCACGTCGTCGAGCGAATGCTTGTTGTCGCTCGCGTCGCGAATCGCGATGTCCAGCATCAATCCGGCGAGCGATCCCTTCGGATAATACAGGTAGCCAGTTCCGTCGACGGGATGGACCCACGTGCTCAGCGACGCGTCCTCGAGCGACACCGGCGGCGCGCTCATGACCTCGTTGATCTTCTCGGCGGTCATCGCATAAAAGCCGTGATCGTTCACGACGCCGCCGCGCACCAGCGCGAGATCCGCGTAGTAGTCGGTGATCCCCTCCGAGACCCACAGCCACGGCGTGGGCTGGGGATGAGAGTACTGGTATGGCCACATGTCGGCGGGACGCAGCCGCTTCACGTTCCACGAGTGGAAGATCTCGTGCGCGTAGAGCGACGGCTGGAACTCGTTTCCGACATAGGACGGCGAGAGCACGTCGACATGCGAGCTCTGATGCTCCAATCCGCTCGCGCCACCGAACGTGGAGTCCACGATCTGCATGACCGTGTAGTTCTCCCACGGCGCTTCGCCAAAGACATTCACCTCGACGGGGATCACGCGCTTGAGCTGCTCCCACGCGTTCGCGCGCGTCGTCGTCGTCACCGATCCAGCCGGATACGTCGCGTATCGAACCCACTTCCCCGAGATGCGCGCACTGTCCACGTCGTAGTGGCCGATGAAGAACGGCATATCGACCAGATCGTGATAGTTCGTCGCCGTGTACGTGCGCGGCTTCATTCCCGCCGCGAGACCGGTGGTGACGTTCCACTCGGGCTCCGTGTGGACCGTCACGGTGCTCGGAAAGTCGAGCGAGTTGCCTTCGGGATAGAGAAACAGATTCGTGCCGTTGAACAGCAGGAAATTCTGTTTCGCCCACGAGTTGGCGTTGTCGAGCGAGTCGGCGTGATAGATAAACCGAACTGTCACGGTCTTCGCACCCGCGGGGCGCACCCGCCACGTGTCGAAATCGAGCTTATCCCACGTCAGCGGCTTGCCAGCTTCGGACGCCGGCTCGAAATCGGTGACGTACCGGGCGAAGTTTGCGAGCTCGTATGCGCCAGGCGTCCACGCAGGAAGCGAGAGCAGCACTGGCGCCGTGCCGGTCGTCGTAAACGTCATGCTGACCGCGACGGCGCGCTGCTGCGCGGTCTCGTTCGTGAATTTGATGTCGTAGTGTACGTCGTGAATCGGTGCCGACGTGCTGTCGCCGCGCGTCGTCTGGGCGCGCAGTGATGCAAGGGACGAGACGCAGAGTCCCGCGGTGACGAGAATTCGAAGCATGGTGCGTTAACCTACTCATGAGGATCGACGCGTCCATCTGTTCGCGCGTCGTGTCGTACAGCATATTGCCCGCGTGCGCCCTTCCCGCCCACCCACGGACGAAGTCGTACACACTCCTTACGTCCCCAGTTTCTTGGGTGGCGCGCTTGGGCTGTTTTCGCCGGTGATTGTTTTCTTTGTGCTCGGTGCGTCAGCGCTCGCGGCGCAACGTCCTGGCGTCATCTCCGGCACCGTGAAGGACGAAAACGGCGCTCGCGTTCCGAACGTCGAGGTGGCGGTGCCCAAGGCCGGCGTGGTCGTCCATACGGACTCGCTCGGTAAGTTCATCGTCACGCGCCTCGCACCCGGCCTCTTCGACATCAGCTTTCGACGGCTGTCATACACGCCCATGATGCTGAGTCTCCAAGTCACGTCCAATGACACCACGGACGTCGATGTCACGCTTACGATCGCCGCGGACCAGTTGCAGACCGTCGTCGTCCAAGGCAAGCAGGACCGAAAGCGCCAGATCCAGGGATTCGAAGAACGCCGCAAGCTCGGGATGGGTCATTTCATCACGCGGTCCGAGATCGAGCAGCGAAATCCCCTCGTGTTGAGCGAGATGGCGCGTGTGATTCCCGGCGTACAGCTCACGCCCACGAACATCATGGGCCGGATGACGCTTCGCTTCTCGCGGCGCGCGGATTGTCCGCCGGCATATTTTCTCGATGGGCTCTACGTGCCCAACTTCAACATCGACGACGTGCCGGCCCGCGACGTGGAAGCTGTCGAGTTGTACGCGGGTTTCGCCGGTCTTCCGCCCGAATTCATGAAGCAGATGGGGCAACTGACGTGCGGCGCCGTCGTCATCTGGACCCGAATCCCAGGCACAGGCACCTGACTTTGTCCGCTCACATCCGTCGTTCGCCGCTCGCCGCGGCGTTGTTCTTCGCGGCTTCCCCCCTCGCCGCGCAAGCTGCTCGGCCAGCCGACCTCATCGTCACTCACGCGCGAATCTACACGGTCGACGATTCGCACCCGTTCGTGTCGGCGCTCGCCGTACGCGATGGACGCGTCGCATTCGTCGGATCGGAACGCGAAGCGATGGTTTTGCGAGGCGCGACGACCAAGGTGATCGACGCCGCCGGACAAACGGTCATTCCCGGCATGATCGACGCGCACGCGCACCTGTTCGGGCTCGGCACGTTCCTCCGCGACATCGATCTCACCGACACGCGCTCGTACGACGCCATCGTGGCGCGCGTCGGTGAGCGCGTGAAAGGGCGCCCCGCAGGACAATGGGTGCTCGGCCGCGGCTGGGATCAGAACAAGTGGGGCGATACGCGTTTTCCAACGCACGAGGCGCTGTCGCGCGTGACGCCGAACAATCCCGTCGCGCTGCGGCGGATCGACGGACATGCCCTCCTCGTGAACGCCGCGGCGATGAAAGCTGCCGGCGTCACGGCGGCAACCAAAGATCCGTCCGGCGGACGCATCGAGCGCGGCGCGAACGGTGAGCCGACCGGCGTGTTCGTCGACAACGCGATGGACCTGATCGATCGCGTCATTCCTCCGCTCACGCACGAGGACATGCGCGCGGCGACGCTCGCCGCGATCGCGGAATCCAACAAGTACGGTCTCGTCGCGCTTGACGATGCCGGCGAGCCGCGCGACGTGCTGGACGTCTTCGAGGAGCTCGCAAAGGAAGGAAAGTTCAGTCTTCGCGTGTATGCGATGATCGGCGACGACAGCGCGGCGATCGCCCACTACTTCGCGCGCGGGCCGCAGAGCGCGTTGTACGACGGCCACCTCTGGATTCGCGCCATCAAACTTTACGCCGACGGCGCGTTGGGCTCGCGCGGCGCGGCGCTCCTGGATCCGTACGCCGACGATCCAAAGAACTCGGGACTACTCCGCACTGCACCCGAGCATCTTCGCCGCGTGGCCACCGAGGCCTTACGGCATGGCTTTCAGGTCGCGACGCACGCGATCGGCGATCGCGGCAATCGCGTCGCGCTCGACGCGTACGAGGCTGCGCTGAAGGCCGTTCCCAGCACCGATCATCGTTTTCGAATCGAGCATGTACAGGTGCTCGATCACGCCGACGTGCCGCGCTTTGCTCAGCTTGGCGTAATTCCATCGATGCAGGCCGTTCACCAGACGAGCGACATGTACTGGGCGCCGACGCGACTCGGGTATGCGCGCACGTTCGGCGCATACGCGTGGCGGTCGCTGCTCAATACCGGAGTCATCATTCCGAACGGCTCGGACTTTCCGGTCGAGCGCGTCAATCCGCTCTTCTCGTTCCACGCGGCTGTTTCCCGTCAGGACGACGACAATTGGCCGCCGGGAGGCTGGTTTCCCGAGCAGAAGATGACGCGCGAAGAAGCTCTGAAGGCGATGACGATCTGGGCCGCGTACGCCGGCTTTCAGGAACAAGTGACGGGGTCGCTCACTCCGGGCAAATATGCCGATTTTGTGATTCTCGATCGGGACATTATGACCGTGCCCGTTTCGGATATACTCGGCACTCGCGTGACCGCCACTTATATTGGAGGACGAGCCGTGTTCGAGCGGGATCGTTGACGAACGCGCTTCTTTTTCAGGCGGGACGCATGGTTCCACCAGTCGCGGGTCTCGGACCCGCTACGGAATCGATCGACGATCGGCACTCCTGGCTGACGCCGGAGCGCCTGACGCGAGTTCGCGCGATTCTCCTTGGCCTCACGCTGTTTTTCGGCCTCGCCGTGTACGTGTTTCACACGCTCGGCGAAACGCATGTCGTGCAGCCGCTGCTCGTGCGAAAGCTGCGCGGCGTGGGCGTGCTGACGTGGATCTACGCGCTCGTTCAGATGGTCGACATGCGTTTTTACAACAGCCGTTGGGCCCAACGCCGTCGCGCGTCGACAAGGATTCCGGACAGCCTCCACGGTTGGCTGTTCGGCCAGATGCTCGCCTGGTTCGGCATCGTGTATTACGGGATCACGGAGGATCTGCGCTGGTATGTCGCCGGCCTCGTGATTCTCGGCGTGAGCTTTCTCGCGTTCCCGATTCGCCGGTCGCGCTGATCCGCATCACAAGTCCGTGGGCTGTGGGCCGTCGTTCCGTCGTTGTCGCCCGCCGCCCGCCCCCCGTCACCCGCCGCCGGTAGTGAGTGCTCTCTTCCCCCGATAAAGAAGAGTCCTCACATTATGCGGCTGCTCGCGAGTTTTTTTCGTCACTCTGGCTAACTGCTCATGCTGAGCCCGTCGTCGCTCGCATTCTTGAAACGCTTGTTGGACACCCCCGCCCCATCAGGGTTCGAGGGACCCGCCGCCCGCGTGTGGCGCGAGGAGGCAGCCACCTTCGCCGAGAACGTCACGACCGACGTCGCCGGCAACAGCATGGCGGAGATCAACCCGAACGGCTCGCCGACGATCATGCTGGACGGGCACATCGACGAGATCGGGTTGATCGTGCAGTACATCGACGATGATGGTTTCGTCTACGCCGGACCGATCGGCGGCTGGGACGCGCAGGTGCTCGTTGGTCAACGGATTCGCTTTCTCGGCCGTGGCGGCGACGTTCTCGGTGTCGTGGGCAAGAAGCCGATCCACCTGATCAAGGCGTCCGACCGCGAGCAGGCGTCCAAGTTGACGGATCTGTGGGTCGACATCGGCGCCTCGAGCCGAGCGGAGGCAGAAGGACGGCTGAGCGTCGGCGATCCGGGCGTGATCGATTCCAAGACGATCGATTTTCCCAACAATCGCCTCGTATCCCGTTCGGTGGACGACCGCATCGGCGCCTTCGTGGTGCTCGAGGCGCTCAGACGGTACTCACAAAATCCCGGCGCGGCGAGGGTGGTTGCAGCGGCGACCACGCAGGAAGAGATCGCCTGGCACGGTGGCGGCGCGCTCATCTGCACGAACTGCGTCAACCCGAAGATGGCGATCGTCGTCGATGTGACGTTCGCGACCGATCATCCGAACATGGAGAAGAAGGAGATCGGCGATCATCGCATCGGCGGCGGACCGGTTCTCGCGCGCGGCTCCATCATCTCGCCGGTCGTCTTCGACTTGATGCGCGACACCGCGGAACGAAACAGCATCAAGTACTCGGTCCACGCCGTCGGGCGGGATACGTCCACCAACGCGGATGCCATTCACATCGCGCGCGAGGGCGTCGCGACCGGCCTCGTATCGGTTCCGAACCGCTACATGCACTCGCCGAACGAGCTCGTGAGCCTCGATGACGTCGACAAGACATCGACGCTGCTCGCCGAGGTGTGTCGCCAGGTGAGCGCGTCGACCGACTTCACGACGCGCTGATCACGGCACGGCGCGGTCATAGGGGACGGTCACGGATCGCCGTGACTACATTTTTTCTGGGTCTGCTTGTCGCAGGCTCACTGCTGTCGCTCTAGGCTGCGCGGCTCGCTAAGGAACCTCTGCGCAGGTCGGGATCGCAGAGGAGTTTGATTGAACATCGCGAAACCACGGGTCGAACCGTCCGGCGAGGCGGCTG
>Ga0070681_10000887_pt1 | contig 25273 bp, 15 predicted proteins | sample KBSC83BmetaG_FD_65650 | JGI IMG/M metagenome (GOLD analysis project Ga0070681, IMG submission 65650) | Corn rhizosphere microbial communities from Kellogg Biological Station, Michigan, USA - KBS C8-3B metaG | ecosystem: Host-associated > Plants > Roots > Rhizosphere | place: USA: Michigan...
CTGCTGACACTCGAGTATCGGATCGCCCAGAGCGCAGCGCCGCCGCTCGCCAGCTTGGAGCTGCAGCCCGGCTCCAAGACCGTGCTGGAAAATGCGATTCGGCGCGAAGGGGCGACGCTGGACACGCTGTTCGCCGAGTACGAGCCCTACTTGAGCTCGTTTCAGACTTTCACCGACTCTACGACCGCAAAGCGTTTGTTCGTGGCGGTGGAGCCCGCCTTGCGCACCGAGTTGGCCCTCTCGAGCACGGCCACCACCGACTTTGCGGAGCTGGAATTCGACCGTTACTTCCAGCGATGGCACGGCTACTACGGACCGATGCGGGTCAGCACGCGCACGACGGTCCTCATTCGAGGCCGCACTGTGTTGATGTCACACGCGGTCACCACGCGTGTTCTGCCCGGCATTCAGTCCGCCGAGGCCATGGCGATCCAGTGCGAAGAACGCGAGTCGTCGATGTATCGAGGCTTGCATCGGTCGGCGGACTACAACTCCCAGGCGGCTGAGCTGAGGCAGATCCAAAACCGCTGTCGCGCCGAGCAGAGACTGCCCCCCATCAAATAGCGGGCCTGTCGGCCTTGCCGGCGGGAGCCGGGACGCCGGCGCCCCCACCCGCGGTGAGCCGATGCGCCGCTGCGACCGACCCCTCGACAGCGGTTTGACGGCTTTTCGTGGTACCGCTACCATCGACTCGGGGGGCACTGAGCTGCTCACTTGCCTGGCGCGCGCTATCTCAACGCGCGCGGACGGGTCTCTGGCATTCCTTGTCACGATCGGAGTGGCTGCTTTGTATTTGGGCATCGACGTCGGTACCTCCAGTGTGAAGGCCCTTTTGCTCGATGATCGCGGCACGATCGCGTCGCAAGCCACCGAGGCTCTGGAGGTCAGCCGCCCGGCACCTGGGTTCTCCGAGCAGGATCCGGAAGCCTGGTGGCAAGCGACCCTCAAAGCCGTCCGGTCCTTACCCTCCGCCGAGCGAGCCCGGGTGCGCGGAATCGGCCTGAGCGGCCAGATGCACGGCGCGACGCTGCTGGATGCGCAGGACCGGCCCCTTCGGCCGGCCATTCTCTGGAACGATGGCCGGTCGGCGGCCGAGTGCGTCGAACTGGAGCGGCGGGAGCCCGCCTCCCGGCTCATCACCGGCAACATCATCATGCCGGGCTTTACGGCTCCGAAGCTGCTGTGGGTCGCTCGGCACGAGCCAGAGATTTTTCGTCGGGTCGCCTGCGTTCTGCTTCCCAAGGACTATGTTCGCTTGAAATTGACCGGCGAGAAGGTGAGCGACATGTCCGACGCGGCGGGGACCGCCTGGTTGGACGTCGCGAAGCGCGACTGGTCCGAGGCGATGCTCTCGGCGACCGACCTCACCCGCGCGCAGATGCCACGGCTGGTTGAGGGCTCGAGCCCTTCGGGCACACTTACGGCCGCCGCCGCCGAGCAACTCCAATTGCCGCGTGTCGTAGTCGCAGGCGGTGGTGGCGATAATGCGGCGAGTGCGGTCGGTCTTGGGGTCATCCAGGCGGGTCAGGCCTTTCTGTCTCTGGGGACCTCAGGCGTTCTGTTCGTCGTGACCGATCGATTCCGGCCCAACCCCGATCGGGCCGCGCATGCCTTCTGTCATTGCCTGCCGAACCTCTGGCATCAGATGTCGGTCATGTTGAGCGCCGCGAGCGCGCTCGATTGGGTCGCACGAGTCACCGGAGAAACGAATCTGCCGCGACTGGTCGATGCTGCCCAGGCCACGGGCCTCCGCCGGTACGCGCCTTTTTTCCTCCCCTATCTGTCCGGCGAGCGCACGCCCCACAACGATCCTAACAGTCGCGGCGTCTTCTTTGGCATCACTCCCGATACGTCTGCGTCGGACCTCACTGGCGCGGTTCTCGAGGGCGTTGCGCATGCGTTCGCAGATGGTCTGCAGGTCGTGTTGGAGAAGGGCGGCTCGATCGGCGACATCACTGTTACGGGAGGCGGCGCGCGGCTTCCCTACTGGGGGAAACTGCTCGCCGCTGCCCTCGATCGGCCGCTGACCTACCGAGTGGGAAGCGAGGTAGGTGCGGCGCTGGGCGCGGCACGATTGGGGCGGATCGCCGCCACGGGCGAGCGGCCCGAAGAAGTGTGTACGTCACCGCCCGTTCAGGCGGTGGTTCAACCCGATGCGGCTCTCGTCCGGCTCTTCGCCCAACGGCGGCCGATGTTCAGCCGGCTGTATCGGGATCTCAAGGACGCTTTCGCGGAGTATTCAAAATGACCCTGTTCTCGAGTGTCGAGCCCGTCGCCTTCAAAGGTCAGGACGGCAAGAACGAATTCTCGTATCGAGTGTACGACAAGGATCGCGTGGTCCTTGGCAAGCGCATGGAGGACTGGCTGCGCGTCGCGGTCTGCTACTGGCACTCATTCAACTGGCCCGGCGCGGACATCTTCGGTGCCGGCACGCTGCCGCGGCCCTGGTTGGGCACGGCCGTCACCCAGGAGATGGCGGACACCAAGCTCGAGGCGGCATTCGATTTCTTCACGCGGCTCGGCGTGCGCTACTTCACCTTCCACGACGTCGATGCGATGGCCCCCGCGCCGACTCTCAAGGAGCACGCACGCAATCTGCGCAAGATCGAGGAGGGCATGGCCGCGAAGATGAAGCAGACCGGGGTGAAGCTCCTCTGGGGCACGGCCAATCTCTTCAGCCATCCGCGCTACGCCGGAGGCGCCGCGACCAGCCCGGATCCGGAGGTGTTTGCATGGGCGGCCGCGCAGGTGCGCTGCTGTCTGGAGACCACGCATCGCCTCGGCGGCGAGAATTACGTGTTGTGGGGCGGTCGCGAAGGCTACGATTCGCTGTTGAATACCGATCTGGGTCGCGAGCTCGATCAGTACGGCCGCTTCCTCTCGATGGTCGTCGAGCACAAGCACCGCATCGGGTTCAAAGGCACCATCCTGGTCGAGCCCAAACCGTTCGAGCCCACCAAGCACCAATACGACCATGACGTCGCCGCGGTCTACGCCTTCCTGCAGCGCTACGGCCTGACGAAGGAAGTGAAGGTCAACATCGAAGTGAACCATGCGACGCTCGCGGGCTTCGACTTCGAGCACGAGATCGCCGCGGCGCGTGCCTACGGCATCTTCGGCTCCATCGACATGAATCGCGGCGATGCGCGCAACGGCTGGGACACGGACCAGTTCCCGAACAACGCGCAGGAGCTCGTGCCCGCGATGGTTCAGATCGTCGAAGACGGCGGCTTCTCGACCGGCGGCGGTTTCAATTTCGACGCCAAGCTGCGTCGCCAGTCGGTCGATCCGTCCGACCTGTACCTCGCTCACATCGGTGGCATCGATACACTGGCGCGCGCGCTCCTGGCAGCGGTGGACGTCGTGAGCAGCGGGGACCTGACCAAGCTCAAACAGGAACGCTATCGCGGCTGGGACGGCGAGCTCGGCAAGCGCATCGCCAAGGGCGAGCTCACCCTCGCGCAGCTGGGGGATCTGGCGACAGAGAAGGGTCTCGATCCCGCTCCGCGTTCCGGCCGGCAGGAGCTTGCCGAGAGCTTGATCGCTCGACGCTGCAAGTACTGACCGCGGCCGCGTGGCTTGCGCTCCGCGCGGTGGCGGGTGTACTGTATGGATAAACAGTAACCCGAAGCACCGCCGCGATGGACGCCACCATCCTCCATGCGGACCTCGACGCCTTCTACGCCTCGGTAGAGCAACTGCTCGACCCGTCTCTGTGCGGAAGGCCGATTGCCGTCGGCGGCGGAGTCGTGCTCGCGGCTTCTTACGAAGCCAAGGCCTTCGGCGTGCAGAGCGGCATGTCGGGATGGCGTGCGCGTCAACTCTGCCCGAAGCTCACCTTCGTCGGCGGTCATTTCAGTGAGTATCAGCGGCTGGGCGATGCCGCCATCCGGATCGTCGGCGACTACACACCCCTCGTCGAGCGGATTTCGATCGATGAGGCCTTTGCCGACATGGCCGGGTGCACGCAGCTGTTTGGATCGCCTCCCGAGATTGCGCGAACGATCCGGGGCCGCGTGCGTGCGGAACTCGGCTTGCCGATCTCCGTCGGCGTGGCTCGCACGAAGCACCTTGCGAAAATCGCCTCGCAAGTAGCCAAGCCGGATGGGCTGGTCGTCGTCGATCCTGCGAGGGAGCTCGATTTCCTACACCGCTTGCCGGTGGAGTTGATGTGGGGCGTGGGACCCGTGACCAAAGCGCGCCTGGCCGAAGTCGGCGTGCTCACGATCGGACAGCTGGCGAACACGCCCGGAGGATCTCTGGAGCGCCTGTTGGGACCTGCCGCAGGCGAGAAGCTGACCGCGCTTGCCTGGAATCGGGACGCGAGGGAGATCAAGACGCATCGCCGGGCGAGATCGGCCGGCGCGCAGTCGGCGTTCGGAAAGAAACCGGCGAAGCAGAGCATCTTCCGACCGACGCTGCGACATCTCGCGGACAGGATCGGCGCGCGACTCAGGGCGAAATCTCTATGCGGGCGGACAATTACGGTCCGTGTTCGATTTGCCGATCTTCACTCCGTGACGCGTTCCGTCACGCTCGAGGCGCCGATTTCGGCAACCGCAACCCTGGCGGAGATTGCTGAAGAGCTCGTGCGCGCCCTGCTCGCACAGCACGCCGATGAGCCGAAAATCTCGCTGCTGGCCATCTCCGTGTCGCATCTGACGAAGGAGTCGGAGGTGCAGCTCGATTTGCCGTTGGGCCTCGAAGACGACGTGCGCAATCCCGGCAGCAAGAGAGGTCTGGCGCGTTGGGCGGCCGATCGGGCGGTCGACGGGATCCGTGAGCGCTTCGGTTGGGAAGCCATCGGGTACGGATCGGTGGTGCTGGGATCGCACCGCTCCGTCCCGGACGAGTTTCGTATGCTGGCGGAAAAAGAGTTGTGAGCGAGCCCTACTGCAGACGCGCTCGGTTCGTGCCGGTGATGCCCCAGCCGAAGGGTGTCGCCGCCTCCAGCGTCAACGTCGGATCGCGATTGCTCGCCGACAGTCCCTTGACCTCGAACTGACAGACGAGCTCCTTCACCTTGTCTCGATTGGTTCTTGCCTCACAGTCCGGTACGTCATGACCGGACGCATCCCGCTTGGTGAGCACAGGCGAGCCCATCAGCCGCAGCGTTGAACGATCGATGTCCGTCGTCACATCGAGCCCTTTGGCGCTCGTCGCGGTGACGCTGACGCGATGAGCACCCGAGCGGGATGAGCCCTTCGCGGACTCGATGCCGATCTTCACGGGAAAGCGACCTCCGCTCACGACGGCCGCAGAACCGCCGCCGCTCTTGTCGATATGCCAGCGAGCGAGAGACTCCGACTGGAAGGATTCGGCAACCACTCCGGGGATCCGGATGTTGCCGATCTGAGCGGTCAGTCCCGGCTTTCCGCTAAGGACGAACTGAAGTTGGCTCGCTCTGCCGAGGCGTTCTGCGGCGGGGGAAGGTGTCTTGGAGCCTCGACGCAGATCGATGGGGATGGACACACGTTGGCGGACGCCGACATCGTTCGACGCCAGCGACTTGATGACTGAATCGCCGAGCTTCACCTCGAGCGTGCCGCCGCCTGACAGGAAAGTCACATCGAAGGAGAGCGTCAGGTACCCCGGAAATGTGGGAATCGGTGTGCTCACATTGACGCTCGAGCCGGTCCCCGTCGTCGCCTGCAGGACGCCCGTGTTGACGCCGATGTCGCCGAAGATCGATGCGGGGTCTCCGCGGGCGATCGCTTGCGTTCCGTCGGTGAAGAAGATGAGCACGGCCAGCTGGTCATTGAGATTCATGGAGCCGCGCGTGATGTTGGCCGAAGCGACGGTCCGGCCGAACAGCACGTCCCCCGGGCCGATGACCCGCCCGAACAGGCTGTGTGGACCGCGAAAGACGGCCCGAGTGTTGAAGGTGTCCAGAATCAGCTCGTATGCGACCTGGCCACGGAAGTCCATCGTGAAGTCGCCCAGCTCAAAAGCATTCTGGGCAAACACGTCTGCAATCTTCGTCAGGCTACTGGGCGACCAGAGGAAGAGCGCGTCGCCGCCGCTGCGTTGCGCTGCCTCGAACAACACCATGCCGACCTTGTTGATACCGCCGGTCTCATTCAGGGCGACCGCACCGCCGAAGCCCAGGAACTGGTTGTCGACACCGACGATCTGGGTGAAATTCCCCTCGATGTCGTTGGTGAAGATCCCGCTGAAACCGTCGGTCTTGACGGCGGCGAAGGCCACCATGCCCTCGTTGTTGATCGCGGGTTGGCCGCTCAGGGAGCCGACGACGAGCGCCTGGTCCATGTCGGTATTGGGCTTGTCTACTGCCACGGCCCGAATCACGCTCAGAAGCGGAGGCCCGCCCCACACGACCACGGCATTGCCGCCGTCCTCCCGCTCGGCCAGGGAGACGACCTCGCCGCGGTCGTTGATCTGCGTCCCCTGATAGAAAAAGAGATGGAAGGGGTGGTCGACCAACGCAGTCGCGGAGCTCCCCTGGCCCCGCAGCATGGTGGTGACGGTGGAGTCGGTCCCGGAGCCTTGCCCCATGAACGAGACCTGCCCCGAATCGTTGATTGAGGTGATCGGACCCAGGCCGAAGTTGTAGGGCGAGCTCGCGGTATCGAGGACCGTGCGGTAGTTGCCGAACGCGTTGCTGGTGAACACCGCATCGTTGCCGCCAGTCAGGATGCCGTGAAACGACATGAGACCGTCGGAGTTGATGACCGGCGCGTTGTCGAAGCCCAGGAACGGGAATCCGCCTTTCGTGTCCGCGATGAGGGTGAATTTGTAGAAAAACAAAGCTCCGGCATGCGCGGTGCACGCGGCGCCGAGCGTGAGCGCCACTGCAGCCAGACGGGCCAGGATTCGTCGCGGCTCGGATCGGTGGAGACGTTTTGCGGCCATTGTTCTTAGTCCCTGAGATTAAACGCTGGTGGTAGTTACTGCGCTTACGAGGGCGGTTATCTCAGGCGCAGGAAGGCCGGGCGGACGGTGCAGTTGACCGACCCAGATCGCCCCCGGCAGCATGCGCGTCAAAAGCAGGGGGTCCGGGTGAGCAGCAGCGCGAATTTCAACGATCCAGGCGGCCAGAGCGAGCCGGGTACCCGCCAGGATCCGCTCGTCAGGCACTTTCGCCAGATCGTCGTGTGGCCGATTCAGCTCATGCCGCTACGCCCCGGACAGCAGGTTCAGCGCCACTGGCGGGCGCTCGAGTCGATCGCGACCGACAATCGGTGGAGCGAGGTCGTCGATGAGTTCTGCGCCGATCCGGAGGAATTTCATGAACGGCACTACAAGGAATTCATCACGTTCCTGCCGTACGTCCAGAGATTCCTGTACGGGTCTCGCGTCGGCCAGGAGACTGCTGTCGGGGGAGAGGGGGCGAGCATTCACGTCTATCGTCGCCACGATGTGAAGCAGGCGCGTATCACCTACTCACGGGGCGGTCAGCCAACTACCTTCGACATTGCGCACATCGATCTGTATTTCTTTCTCGATGCGGACATCGCCATCCTGGCGTTCGAGATGCACGCGAACGACATTCCCATGGCGCGGGCGCAGGACACGATGTTCAAGTTCGGGCGTGCCTACCCAGCGTACTGGGAGGCGGACGGGCAGGGAGGCAATTGCCCAACGAAGGTCGAGTGGCTCGGCGACAACGCTGAGGTGTTGGCGGTATCGGATTTCGAAGCGCGGGCCAAATACCTCTCGTTCGTGGCCCGCTATCGAACGCCTTGCGTTGCGCAACATTGGGAGTATCTGCTGCGGCCACTGGTTCCGGAATATCCGGGGCAAACGGGATTGCTGAGGTATCGGCAGCTCGAGTACTACCGGATGCCGTTCATGTCGTACGTCGCCCTGGACGATCCGACGAAGCTGTCGCGCGCAGACTTCGTTCGTCTGGCGCTCGTGACGCCCGCCGGCGACCCCGGCGCCCTGCCGTATTCAGCCAGCACGCTCGAGGACTTCGAACGCGAATACTGCGACGACCGGTTCTGGGGGCGTACAGGAGAGCGCACGTCCGAGGACACGCGGCTCATTGCGACCGGTTCGACGCTATCAGTGGTCGGCAAGCAGGGCGATGCGTTCTTTTCCGACAACGCCACCGGACTGTTGGGGCAATTCCGCCATCAGTACTTCCTCCTGTTTCTGATTGCGCACTTCCACCGCGCCTCTCTCTTATCGATGTCGGACGAGCTGGCGGTCGCGATGAATCGGCTGACGGTGGGGGATACCCGCTCGGTCCGTTCGTTCAAGAGAGTCATCCGCCAGATGATGGAGGTCTTCCTGCGATTCACCCATCGCTACTGGTTCCATGAGGTCACGAACCAGGCGATCGCGCGCGGCCTGTTCGCGCGTTTGACGCGGCACTTGGGCAATGAGCAGCTCTATGAGGAGGTGCGCAACGAAGTGACCGACATGAACCAGTATCTCGACTCCGACAGCGCTCGCCGCCAGGCGAATACGATCTTGCGACTGACTGTCGTGACGATCGTCGGGCTGATCGGCACCGTTGCCTCAGGACTCCTGGGCATGAACATCTTTGCAGAGGCCGACAAGCCGCTGGCGGAGCGGATGCTGGTGTTCTCGGTCGCGCTGGTGATAACGATGGTGCTGACTGTGTTGAGCGTTGTGCATTCCAAGCGCCTGGCGAATGTGCTGGATTCCCTGTCGGATACGCGCATCGGTTGGAGGGGGAAGTGGACTGCCGCGTATCGGAGCTGGAAAGAGCCGCCTTAGGACCCGCCAGGGTCCCAGGCGAAGTCATCGACGATCCGGATCTGCTGGCGAGCTGGACGGTTACGGAGCCCCCGCCGGAGCACTAGCCGGGCGGCGGGCAGCCGCTCTTGCGATTGAGGGCCGATCCTGCTACTTTAATGCTACCGGTGTCATATGAGTTTGGCTGGCATACGCCGGTAAAACGCGAGAGACGAAGAGAACGAGGCGGTTCGAGTCGCCTCAGATTGCTACCGTTGTCAATTCAGAGCCGGCGAACCGTCCAGGGACTGTCAGGGGAGGGGAGACCATGAAGCAGCAGGCATTGGCAGCACTCGTGCTTTGGGTCGGGGGTTGCATGGGCAACTCCGCGGTAGCCGCGGGTGCCGATGGGAATATCGCAGCGATCGTCGACTCCGCTCTCGCGAAAGCGACGCCCCGGTTGCTGGCGGCGCTTGAGTGGGCATCTCCGCTGCAGACCCGCTTGCCGGCACGCTCCGTCATCTGTTCCGCAGTCACCGCCAATCTGTCCTCGAGCGTGTTCGCATTACCGACGACTACCGACCCCGACATCGACTCCATGGCGGCCGTGGCGGCCAACCCCGCCAATTCAAATCCCGACACGGTGCGGATTCAGGCGGCTCTGAATTCCTGTCATCCCGGAGGCGTCGTCAAACTCGTGGCCGCCGGACAGTACGATGCGTTTCTGGCAGGCGCGCTGACGCTCCCCAGTGGCGTAACCCTGTGGGTGGACTCGGGCGTGACGCTGTATGCGTCCAGGTATCCTGCAGACTACACAGCCGCCGGGTTGGTTGCCGGCGACGAGTGCGGCAATGCCTCTGCCACGACGACAGGCAAGTCTTGCAAAGGATTTATCACCGTGGCGCCGGGGGCGACCGGCAGCGGGGTTGTCGGTCAGGGAACGATCGACGGTCGCGGCGGCAGCGCGCTTACGGGTGGCCCCCAGGCCGGCATCATGACGTGGTGGGATGTCGCGTTGCTGAACAAGGTCTCGGGCTTCTCGCAGAATTGCCCGGTGTTGCTGGACCTCACGCAGGGAGGCAAGGACTTCCTGCTGTTCAGGATCGCGCTGCTCAATTCCCCGCATTTTCACGTCAAGATCGATTCGTACGACGGGCTCGTTGCATGGGGCGTTCAGCTGCTGACACCGTCGCTTGCATACAGTGTCCCTAACTACGCCTGCAGCATCTTGCCCAGCAATACGGTAGCCGCGACGAGTCCGGGTACCTGCTACACCCCGGACTTCGCCAAGAACACCGACGGCATCGATCCCGGCGGAAGCCGCAACGTGCTCATTGCGAATTCGTATATCAGCGTCGGAGACGATAACGTCGCGGTGACCGCCTCCAACAAGACCAATTGCATCGGCACGGTCAACGGCTTCTGTTCGAGCTCGAACACGCTCGTGGTGCACAACCATTTCTACTACGGCCACGGGATGTCGGTGGGCAGCGGAACGCAAGGAGGCGTCACCGGCCTGTTGGTTTGGGACCTGTCGATCGATGGGGAAGACAGCTCCAATGGGGTGGGTCTGCGGATCAAGACCTCTCAGGGAGCGGGAGGGGAAGTATCGGCGACGTATGCCGACGTCTGCATCCGGCGTGAGAAACAACCCATCGTCATCGACCCTTTCAACAGCGCCCCGAGCTCTACCACGGACTTTCAGCCGAATCTGCACGACATCCGCTACTTCGACATCCACGCGGTTAATCTCCCGGGTGCGAAATATCCGGGCTCGACCAACTGGAACAATGTGATGAACGGCGTCAGTGCGACGAACCTGCTGAGCTCGGTTTTGCTGGACAACGTGTTTTTCGATGTGGCGCCAGCCTGGGGCAACTCGAGCAAAGCGCCCTTTACCGGCTCACCGAACTTTGCCAGCTTCGTCATCGGGCGAGGCTCGACGAGCTTCCCGATACCGACTACGGGGCAGGATGTCACTGTCACCGGTGCCGCCGCGGGCACGGCATCGAGTCAGAAGGCACTGGATTGCAGTCACGCCTTCCCTCCGTTCAGCTCGGTGAATAGCCGATCGCCGATCTGATCGTCCTATCCTGGGCGAGCGCGCCGGTCGGGGGTGCTGTATAAGACCCCTCGACCCGTAAGACGTGAGGCTGGCGCGTGAACGAGTCCTCGACTCGACGAGAACTGCTGCATCGGATGGGCGGCCTCGCAGTGACCGGCGCGCTGAGCGGGGTCGCCACGTTGCCGGCGGCAGTGCTCGCCTCGGAAAGCCGCGAATACCCCATGATCCGCTTTGCGGAGGCAGAGGTTGCCGCTGCCGCCCGAGCCGCGAAGACGTCTGCGCCGAAGTTGAGTTTCGCGTTCGACGCGGCCCTCGGCCAGCAGGCCTACCGTATCGACAGAGCCGATGGTGGCCAGCTGCGGGTCACGGGCGGAGACATGACGGGCGCGATGTATGGAGGCCTGGACGTCGCCGAAGGTCTGCGACTCGGACCTGCTGCCATGCGACGCGCATTGGAGCCACGTGTCCGCCGCCCACGGGTCTTACGGCGCGGCATCAAGTTCAACATTCCGCTCGATCTGCGCACGCCGAGTTATGGCGACGGGTCGACCGCTGCGCGCGCAAACATTCCCGAAGTCTGGACGCGAGAGTTCTGGCGCAGCTACTTCGATGAGCTCGCGCGGCACCGATATAACGTACTTACCCTTTGGAGCCTGCACCCCTTCCCCTCTCTGGTGAAGGTCCCGGAATACCCGGACGTGGCGCTCGACGACGTGTGGCGCAGCAAAGAGTCGCTCGGGCCTGTTCCGTTCGAACTGACAGGTCGAAACGCGATCCCGCCGCAGTTTCTCGCCAACCATGAGGTCGTCAGGAAGATCACGATCGACCAGAAGATCGCCTTCTGGCGCGAAGTGATGCAGATGGCCGCCGACCGGGGCGTCGAGATCTATATCGTGACCTGGAACGTGTTCACCTATGGCGTTGAAGGTAAGTACGGGATCGAAGACAGCATGTCGAACCCGGCCACAGTTTCGTACATGCGCGCAAGCGTTCGCGAGATTGTGAAGACCTACCCGTTGTTGAAGGGCATCGGGATTACCGCTGGCGAGAACATGCCCACGACACCCGGAGTGAGCAAGGAGCAATGGCTGTGGTCGACCTACGGCGAGGGAGTGCGCGATGCGCTGAAGAGGGAGCCGAACCGGGATTTTCGCTTGATCCATCGCTTCTGGCAGACCTCCGGCGATGAAATTCGACGCCATTGGGATCGCTACCCGGGCTGGCCGGGCAAGTTCGCATTCAGCTTCAAATACTCCTGGGCGCACATGTATTCGGATGTGAAGCCGACTTTCGTCGCTGAGGTGCTGCCGCTCCTGAAAGAGCTCGGAATGAAAACCTGGCTCACCGTGCGCAACGACGATGTTTTCTCGCTGAGATGGGGCGATCCCGAATACGTCCGCCAATACGTGCTGAACATGCCCTCCATGGACACACTCGACGGCTTCTACATGGGCCCGGACGGATTCACGTGGGGTCGTGACTTCCTGGATCGCGAGACGGCGAACGAGGATCTCGGTGCGGCACGCCCTCTCGTCATCAACAAACACTGGTATTCGTTCATGCTCTGGGGCCGGCTGAGCTACGACCCACTCTTGCCCGATGCGCACTTCGAAGAGGCCATCAGCGCTCGTTTCTCGGGTACGGATGCGCGCCGGATCTACTCGGCCACGACGATCGCTTCGAAGATTATTCCGCAGATCACGCGCTTCTTCTGGCACGACACCGACCTCAACTGGCTTCCGGAGGCCTGTGCCCGTTACGACCGTGCGTCCGGGACACACTTATATACAGTCGCTGAGTTCATGAACGGCGTCACTATGCCCGGCACGCAGATCTTGAACATCCGTCAGTGGCGTTATCGGCTGACGAACGGCGTTGCGATGGAGGTCATGACGCCACTGGAAGTAGCCGATGCCTTGGCGGGTTTCGCCAATTCAACCCTGGGCCTGGTCGCCGAATTGCGCGCCGTACCCGCAAACATCCAAAGCCGCGAGCTGCGCCAGACGATCGGCGACAATGAGGCGATGGCTTACCTGGGCGTCCACTACGCTGAGAAGACCCGCGGCGGCTGCGATCTGGCGCTCTTTGACGCGAGCGCCGCTGAGGAAGACCGTCAGTCAGCGATCGTCCACTTGGAACTCGCGCTGGCGGCATGGAAGCACTATGCCGGGATACGCGATGCGCAGTACCTCTCCGGCTTCTACTCCAGGATCGGGTGGATCGACATCACAGCGCTTGCTCAAGTGGTGGCACAGGATGTGGATATCGCGCGGAGCTGGCAGCCCCATTCTCTGAAGTTCGATCCGAACAATCCGGCCGAACAGCACATCGGCGATGCCGCGCGCACCACCTGACTCGCAACAAAGGGGTCACGGCGCGTGACCCCTCTGCTGGCTTCCGTGCGATCTTTGCCTACTTCGCGGGAGGCGTATCGGTCGGGGGCGGGCTGCGATAGCGGCCGACGTAAGCAGCCTTGGCGACCGTCTTGCCCTTCATGGCGGCCAGGAGCTCTGCGCGGCTCGCAGTGTCGGGGAGGTCGAGCTTCGCGTTGAGCGCATAGAGCTCGAAGACATAATGGTGATAACGGGGGCCTGGAGGGGCGCCCGGGCCCATGTAGGCGTTCATGCCCATGAGGTTCTTGCCGTTCACCGAGCCTTCCGGGAGCTTGCCTTCCGGAATCCCGTTCGCAGAGGCGGGAATGTTCCAGGCGATCCAGTGGAGCACGTCATCGGTACCGCCGCCGATGGCGACATCGAGATCGTGGAAAATGATCGCGTAGGTCACCGTCCCTTCCGGCGCATTCGAGAACTTGAAGTCCGGCTGGACGCCACCGCGGCCCGCATACTTTTGCGGGACGATCCCGCCATCGGGAAATGCGGTGCTCTCCATCAGCAGGGGCGGAAGCTTGAATCCACCCCCTCCGCCGGGCCGCTGTGCGTACGCCGCGCCGGTGCCGAGTAACACGAGTGCCAGAAGAACTGCGAGTGAACGGGACAGCTTGAGGCCCATGAGATCTCCCTGACTTTCTTGTGGAAGGGCCGGTGAGGGTATCCCGAACTGTAGGCGATCGCCTATCGCCTCATGTCCCACCAATCTGCAGATGGCCGCGGAGCGGATACGTCAATACCGAGGCGACGCTCGAGTTTGCCGCTGGCGAGTACCTGAGGGCGGCGCTATCGGGAGGCGGACTGCGTGCGGTCTCCAGGCTGCTCCACCCAACCGCCGCCGAGCGCCTCGTAGAGATGGACCACCGCCTGCATCTGCGCGAGAGTGATCTGGGCCAGTTGGTCTTCGGCCGCAAACAGAGTTTGTTGCGATTGAAGTACCGTCAGCAGGTCGGTGGTGCCTTGGCGGTATTGAAGCTGGGATATCTGGAAGGCTTCGCGTGCGGCGTCCACCTCCCGTTCCAGGTGCTTCTCCGCTTTGCTGTTGTTTCTCACTTGACTCAGCGCACTCTCTACGTCGGCACAGGCATTGAGGACTGCACGTTCATAGTTTGCGATCAGTTCCTGTTGCGTTGCCCGCGCCAGCTTCTTTTGCCCGACTAGCTTGCCGCCGTCGAATACGGTTTGCAGCAGATTACCTCCGTACTCCCAAGCGACGCTTGGGCCGTGGAGCAGGGTGCCGATCGCCGCGCTGGCGAAACCATCGCTGCCGCTCAGCGCGAACTGCGGCAGAAGCGCTGCGCGTGCTGCGTCGAGATTGGCATGCGCGCTCGCCAAATCGGCTTCCGCTTGCGCCACGTCCGGCCGTCTCAACAGTAACTCGGACGGAAGGCCGGGACTCACCCGGGGGAGACGGATAGCCTCGGAGGAGGAGGTCTTGACCTCGAGAGTCTCCGGGGTTTGACCGAGAAGCACCGCGAGTGCCACCCGGGCTTCCAGTTCCTGTTCCTCCAGTAGGGAAAGCTGGGCTTCCACCGCCTCCACTTGAGCCTGCTCCCGGGCCAGATCGAGACGTGAGGACGTGCCGGTGGAGACTCTGAGCTGGATGGTCGTCAGAATCCCCCTGATTGCGGCGATATCCTCATTGGCAATAGCGATGCGTTTGCGTAGCGCGAGCACGCTGAAGTAGCCATTGGCAACATCGGCAGCGACGGTCAACGCCACCGCTTGTTGCGCAAACCGTGCGGACTTGAGGCTTTCCTGCGTGGCGCGCAGATTGCTTTGCGCAACGCCCCAGACATCGACTTCATAACTCGCTCCAAGCGAGAGGCCGAAAGAGTTGCCGGTTGAATTCGGCACGCCCGTCGACGGGGCGGCGCCCCCGAGCTTCGACCTGGCACCCTGAGCCTGAAGGTCGAGTTGCGGAAACAGCGTTGCGCGCTGAATCGTAGTCTGCGCGCGCGCTTCGATGACGCGGGCGGCGGCTACCGCGAGATCCCGGTTATCCGCCTTAGCCCGGGCAATGAAATCGGACAACTCCGGGCTGCCGAAGTCCAGCCACCACTCCTGTTCCGGCCACACTTGAGCCGATTCGGCATCGCGCTCAACGAACGACTTGGGCACGATGTGCGGGTTTAAGACCTGCGGTATAGGGGTCGCGCAAGCTGCCAGCAGGGCCGGCCAGGCGACTGCGCCGGTTCGCAGAGCCCACGCGCTTGTCCTACTCATAGCGAAGCGCAGCGATAGGTCTCGCGCGGGCTACGCGTACAGCGTGCGTGGCAACTGTAATCCATGCGATCACGAGGGCCACCGCGCCCGCGCCCAGGAAGTAGCCCGCGCCCAAGGGGATGCGGTAGGCGAACCCCTGCAGCCAGCCGTGCAGGTAGTACCAGGCCAGCGGCCAGGCGATGAGGTTGGCGATCAGCACCGGAATCGAGAACTGCCACAACAGCAGCAGCATCACATCTCGAGTGCGGGCTCCGACCACCTTGCGCAACCCGATTTCCTTGGTGCGGCGCCCCGCGGTGAACGCGGCCAACCCGAACAATCCCAAGGAGGCGATGCAGATGGCGATGCCGACGAGGATGCCGAATATCTCACCCTGCCGTTCGTCTTCGCGATAGAGCGCCTCGAAGCTGTCGTCCAGGAAATGTCGGTTCACCGCCGCAATGGGCGCAAACGCGTGCCAGCTCTTGTCGACGAAGGCCAGGGTCTGCGGGATCGTGTCGGGTCGCAGGCGCAGCGAGAGTTGGGCAGGACGTTGCGGATCATAGACATAGGCGGTCGCCTTGACGGGTTCGCGCGCCCCCTGGAGCTTGGCGTCCGCCAGCACACCCACGATCGTTGCCGGGTAGTTGTTGTAGATGATGCTTTGGCCGGCAGCCTGTTGCGGAGTGAAGCCGAGGCGCGCGGCCGCGGTTTCATTGATCAGGAGGTTGTGTCCCGTATTGGCCGGATCGCCTTCGGCTGAGTTCTTCATGGTGTTCATCCGATCCTGCGATCGGTTCGTCGACAGCTCGCGCCCGGCCAGCAGTCGCATCCCGTAGAACCGGGGAAAATCCGGGCTGATCACTATCCTGTTGAGCAGAATCAGGTCCGGCTGGCCCGGGAGCCTGATGCCATCCAGACTCTGGCCCATGTCGAACGGCGCCATATCGGACAGAGCCATGTCGAGGATGCCGGGGTTGGAGCGCAACGCCTGCACGAAGCTGGTCTGGCCATCCGCAAACACCCTCCCGGCATGACCTACGATCAGCACGTTGTCGCGATGGAAGCCGAGCTCCATGGCGCGGGCGAAGCGGATCTGGCCGAATACGACGGCGGCGGCGATGCCTAGGCCGATGGAGACGGAGAACTGCAACACCACCAGTGTGGCACGCAGGCGCCCCGAGCCTGCGTGGCCGGAGCTGTTGTTGCGCAGCACTGTCGCGGGTCGAAAGCCTGACAGAACCAGGGCGGGATAAGTGCCGCTGACCAGCCCCGCCGCGAGCGCGACGGCGAGGATCAAGAGCAGCACCGGCCAGGCGGTGAGATAGTGAAAGTCGAGGGGTCGTTGCAGGAAGCGGCCAAGCACAGGCAACAGCACTTCTGCCAGCGCCAGTGCCAGCACCAGTCCCAGGAGCGCCATCAGCACCGATTCGCCCAGGAACTGCACAATGAGCTGGCGGCGCGCTGCGCCGAGCGTCTTGCGAAGTGCGATCTCGCGGGCGCGCATCATGGCGCGGGCGGTGGCCAGATTCATGAAGTTGAAGCAGGCTACCAGCAGGATCAGGAACCCGATGGCCACGATCCCGTAGAGGGTGGTATAGCTTCCCGGCGGTGTCAGGTTGAAAGTCCAGCGCTCGGAGCTGAGATGAACCTGCGCAAACGGCGTCAGATGAAGCTCGTAAGCGCGGCTGCCGGGAACATTGAGATGGATCTGCCGGAGTGCGGGTCCCAACGCCCGGTCGAGAACGGGGGCCATCTTCGCAATCACGACGCGCGGGTCTGTGCCGGGCGCCAGAGTCACATACCCCCAGCCGTTCTGCGAAAGCCAGCTCTGCTTCTGTGTCACGTCGTTGTAGTCCGCAATCGAAGTGTTGGGGAGGAAAACGTCTCCTTTCAGCTGAGAGTTGTGAGGCAAGTCCCGCACGATGCCCGTCACGGTCAGGGGCACTGTTGAATTGCGGCACTGCGTGTCACCGTCCGCGCATTGCCCTTTGGCATCGGTGATGGTCCGGCCGATCGGATTGGCATTGCCAAAATATCTGCGCGCAGCCGCTTCCGACAGCACGACCGATTCCGGCTGACGGAACACCTCGGCGGGGTTGCCCGCAATCAGGGGTAGCTTGATGACCTGAAAGAAATCCGGGTCCACCACGTCGACGGTCTCGGGAAATTGCCGTTCGCCGACCGTCAACGTCATCGGTTCGGACCACAGGCGAGTCATTCCCGTCACTTCGGGAATCTCATCGCGCATGGCTGCGGGCATGGGGAAGGAGATCACAGCCAGGGCCAACGGCGGTCGGCCGGGCGGATAGATCGTCTGCTCGACGCGGTAGAGATTGGCGCTATCCGGCACCCACTTGTCGTATGACAGCTCGTCGCGCACGAACAGGATGATGAACAGCGCGCAGGTCAGCCCGACTGCCAGGCCGGCGATGTTGATGACGCTGTAGAGCTTGTGGCGGATCAGATTGCGCAGCGCGATGGTCAGATAATTCCGGAGCACGGCGAAACCTCCTGTCTAGAGAACCTGGCGGATGTTTTCGCTGACCACGGCGCCGTCGAGCAGGTTGACGATGCGGTGGGCATATTCGGCATGGGTGTGCGAGTGGGTAACCATGACGATCGTCGTGCCCTCGTCGTTCAGCTGCGTGAGAAGCTGCATCACCTCCTCACCGTTCACCGAGTCCAGGTTTCCGGTGGGCTCATCGGCCAGGATCAGCTTCGGACGCGCCACTACGGCGCGGGCGACTGCGACCCGTTGCTGTTGTCCTCCGGAGAGCTGAGTCGGCATGTGGCGCGCACGGTGACCGATTTTCATTCGCTCCAATGCCTCGGTCGCGCGCTTCTTGCGCTCGCGCGCCGGAACGTCTGAGTGATAGAGGAGCGCCAGCTCGACGTTCTCCGCCACGTTCAGCTCGTCGATGAGGTTGAAGCTCTGGAAGACCAGGCCGATGGCGTTCTTCCGCAGCTCCGACAAAGCGCCTTCCGAATAGCCGGCGATATTGCGGCCGTCGAACCAGTACTCACCGGCCGAAGGGTTATCCAGCATTCCCACGATGTTGAGGAATGTGGACTTGCCACAACCCGACGGGCCCATCACCGCAACGAACTCTCCCTTGCGGACCTCGAGATTCAGCTCGCGCAGCGCGGTCGTCTCGACCTCGGTGGTTCGATAGACTTTCGACAGGTTCTTCAGCGAAATCATGGATACCTCGGCCTACCGGGTTGCAGCGGGTTTTTCGAATTCCACACGGTCCATCTTTCGGAACGACTCGTAGCCGGACACGATGACCTTGTCGCCGGGTTTGAGTCCATCCAACACTTCGACGTAGTCGGGATTGCGGCGGCCCAGGCGCACGTTGCGACGCTCGGCAGAGGCGCCGTTCGGCATAAGGACGAAGGCCCAGTTGCCGCCGGTGTCCTGATAGAAGGGGCCGTTCGCCACCATGACAGCTCGCGAAGCGCCTCCCAGCTCGACCTTGAGGTCGATCGCTTGGCCGACATGGATGTCGGGCGGCGCGGTGCCGCCGAAATAGAGATCCACCTTGAAGGTCCCGTTGCTGACTTGGGGATAGACCTTGGCGATCTTGGCCCGAAAGAGGCGCTCGGCGAGCGTGAACAGGCTCTCCTGTCCGAGAGCCAGGCGCCCCAGGTAGAACTCGTCGACCTGCGCGGTCAGCTTGAAGCGATCGGCGGAGTTGACCTGGCCCAACACCGCGCCTTGTGACTTGGACTGGCCGACCTCCGCGTCCAGTGCAGTCAATTGACCGTCCATCGGTGCGCGCACCGTGAGTGCGTCCACGCCCGCGTTGGCAATATCGGCTCGCGTCCCTGCCGTCTGACCGGTCAGCTGGGTGGCACGCGTCCTCTGCTCGACCTCGCGCGAGGCGATGGTTGCATCACGGAGCTTCAGGTTGTAGCTGTAGTCTTCGAGCTCCTGCTGATAAGTGCTGGGGGCGATGGCGTTGCCGTCGAGCAGAATCTTGTCGCGGGCGAGGTCGTTCTTGAGCTTGCTGATCTGGTGCTCGATCTCCAGAAGGTCGTGCTCATACTTGAAGCGAGTCTGCTCGAAGGTAATCTGCTGAGCGGCGACCTGGAGCTGCAGGGCCGGGTTGGACAGGACGATCAATTTCTGTCCGCTTTTGACCATCGCGCCGTCCTCCACCAGAACCTGCTTCACCGTGCCGCCCTGGTCGGTGGTCAGATAGTCCGTGATGAACGGCGCCACGGTGCCGCGCACTGCGATGTAATCCTCGAAGGGCCCCTCCGTGACGGTGGCGATGCTCACCCGGTTCAGCGGTACGCGATACGTGGCTCCCTTGGAGTCGGAGAGCAGCAACCAGGTGGCGATACCGAGAACGAGAAGGGCAATGACGCTGTACGGGACATAGCGCCGCCAGAGGGTCGGACGGGCGAGCGGCTTGTCCATGCCGGTGACGGGGTCGGGGTGAGCCATACCGCTCTATTCCAAAGGCCGTGCCAAACCGCGACCTCTATAAATTCAAAGCGTTACGGTGGCGGGCTGGCTTCGAAGTGTTCGGTGGCGTACAAGTGACCGGACACCTGTTCGTATTCGGACACCCTGACTCCGTGATTCCTATGGCCGCCAGCACTGCCCGCATCCTCGTCGTCGATGACGAGGAGGACATCCTTCAAGCCGCGCGCCTTCTACTGAAGCGGCACTTCGGCTCCGTCCAAACACTGCGCGACCCGTCCTCCCTGCCCGAGCGGCTGCGCCAGAACGCATTCGATGTCCTTCTCCTGGATATGAACTTTGCCGCGGGCGCCGACGATGGCTCCGAGGGACTCAAGTGGCTCTCGGCAGTGTTGCTGCTCGACCCGCAAGCCGTCGTGGTGCTCGTGACCGCCCACAGTGGCGTGGAACTCGCGGTGCAGGCGATGAAGAAGGGCGCCGCAGACTTCGTCACCAAGCCCTGGGACAACGACAGACTGCTGGCGACGCTGCTCGCGGCTGTCAATCTGCGCCAGTCGCGTCTCGAGGCAGCGGAGCTTCGCAATCGCAATCGTGGCCTGGCGGCCGCCACTCGTACTGAGTCCGAGATGATCGGTACGTCGGCGGCGGCGCTGCGAGTATTCGACACGCTCCGCCGCGCCGCTCCCACCGATGCCAATGTGCTCATCCTGGGTGAGAACGGAACGGGCAAGGAACTGGTTGCTCGCGAGGTGCATCGCCACTCGCATCGCGCTGAGGAAGTCTTCCTGCGAGTGGACCTCGGGGCCTTGTCGCCGCAGCTCTTCGAGAGTGAGCTGTTCGGTCATCGTCGTGGGGCCTTTACCGACGCCAAAGAGGATCGCATCGGTTTGTTTCGTGCCGCCGCCGGAGGCACGCTGTTTCTCGATGAGATAGGCAATCTGCCGCTGCATCTGCAGAGCAAATTGCTCACGGCCCTGGAGCGGCGTGAAATCGTGCCGGTGGGCACGAACAAACCTGAGCCGATCGATGTACGGCTGGTCTGTGCGACCAATCTCGCACCCGAGCAGTTGGCCGACCCGGACAGGTTTCGAGAAGATCTCCTGTATCGAATCAATACGGTGGAGATCGCTTTGCCACCGTTGCGCGAGCGGCGCGAGGACATCCCCCTTCTGCTGCATCACTTCATCGCAATGTACGCACAAAAATATAACTTCCCCGCCAAGCGGCTGAGCGCGGCTGCGTTGGACGAGCTGACGGCCTACGCCTGGCCCGGCAACGTGCGAGCGCTGCGGCATGCCGTGGAGCGGGCGGTCATTTTCAGCCAGGGCCCCGTATTCGAGACCGCGGACTTCTCACTCGCACCAGCGCGCAGCGGCTCCGCGGCGAGGGTTTCTGTGGAGACCTCCAAGCTCGATGCTGTTGAGAAGAGCGCCATTGTCCAAGCTCTCGAACAGCATCAAGGCAATGTCAGTCGTGCCGCCGAAGCGCTCGGACTGACGCGTGCCTCGCTGTATCGGCGAAAAGAAAAGTATGGGCTTTAGTCATTTCCGCGTGGGTGTCGCGGTGCGAACCGCAGCCCTGTTCCTCACCATCGTAGCGGTTGCGGGAATGCTGGCACGTACCCAATGGTATGTGACTATCGCGCTGTTCGTGGCGGCAGCCTTCGTCCAGGTGGCGATGCTCATGCGCTTCGCAACCCAGTCGAGTCGCGAATTGGCCCGATTTCTCGATGCGATTTCTTTCGATGACACCTCGCCGAGCTTCTCGGCACTCGTCGGTGACAGCACCCATCGAGAGCTGGGTGCCGCCATGGCGCGCGTCCTGGACCTGCTGCGCCTCAGCCGCTCGGAGCGCGAAGAGCAAGCCAGGTATCTGCAGACATTGATTTCCCACGTGCCCGTGGCCCTGATCGCCGTAGAAGAAGCGGGGCGTGTGCAATTGCTCAACATGGCCGCCCGGCGGCTGTTTGAAACCGCGCTCACGGAGACGGCGCAGTTTGCCCGGTTCGGAGAAGCCTTCGCCGTAGGCATGGAGTCCCTGCGCCCCGGGAGCAGCGCGATCCTCAAGATGGAGCGTGCTTCCGGCGCTCTGCAGCTCAAGGCAGCGTCGACCGATGTCGCGCTGCGAGGTCAATCGCGCCGCTTGATCTCGCTGCAAAATATCGACAACGAGATGAGTGCGCAGGAGATGGCTGCGTGGCAGACGATCATCCGCGTCATGGCCCATGAGGTGATGAATTCACTCACTCCGGTGTCGTCATTGGCGGCCACGGCGCGCGACCTGGTGCGCGATGTGCGTACCCAACTGCCCGCCGACGATCCCCGCGCGCCGGCTCTGACCGATGCGTGTGACGCACTTGAAACCGTGGCTCGTCGCAGCGAGGGGCTTCTGCACTTCGTGCAGAACCATCGCCGCCTGATGAAGCCGCTGGTCACCCAGATTCAGGTCGCTCCGATGCAGCGGGTGTTCGCCAGAATTCAGCGCCTCCTGGCCACCGAGCTCGCCGCCTGCGACATCGATATGACCACGAGCGTTGAGCCGGAAACTCTCGAGGTCGCCGCAGACGCGGACCTCCTGGATCAAGCCCTCATCAACCTCGTGCGCAACGCGATCGAAGCGCTGCGCGATAGGCCCTCCGGCCGCATCGCGTTGACTGCGCGCCGACATCCCGACGGCCGTTTAGTCATTGCGGTGGCTGACAACGGCCCGGGCATCGCGCTGGATCAGCGCGAGAAGGTATTCGTGCCTTTCTTCACCACCAAGCGCCAAGGCAGCGGCGTGGGACTGACGCTGGTTCGGCAGATCGCTACAGCGCACGGTGCGACCGTGGACGTTTCCCAGACTTCCGGCGGCGGCGCTACTGTGAGCTTGCGATTCTGAGGGGCTGAGCGGACGACTCGTCAGACCTTCAAAGGATTTGGGCAGCCCCTGCGTCTAATGCATGAACGCCCCATGCAGCGACTTGCAGGTGAGGACCCATGCACCCAACCCGGAACGCGCTGACTTTCGTTCTCGCGCTGCTCGCGAGCCTGCTCTGCGTTCCCGCCTACTCGTTTTGCGGCTTCTATGCAGGCAAGGCAGATGCCGCGCTCCTCAACGCAGCGAGCCAGGTAGTGGTCGTGCGCGACGGCAAGCGTACCGTGCTGTCGATGTTGAACGACTACCGTGGCCCGCTCAATGAGTTCGCCCTGATCGTGCCGACTCCGGTGGTGCTCGAGCGCGGACAGGTGCGAGTCGCCGAAAGGGCGGTGTTTGAGCATCTGAATGCCTACTCCAGCCCTCGTCTGGTGGAATATAACGACAGCGATCCGTGTCAGGCCGACTTTACCTGGGGTCGAAACCTCTATCCGGCGACATTTGAAGCGGCCTCTCCGATAGCGGCGCAGCTGGAGGAAGTCGCTGTCACGTCGCGCGACCGCGCCCTTGGCGTCACCGTGGATGCGCGGTACACGCTGGAGGAGTACGACATTGTCAGTCTGTCGGCAAAGAGGTCCGACGGGCTCGAGACCTGGCTGCGCGAAAATGGCTACAAGATTCCCGAGGGAGCGAGTGCAGCCCTGAAGCCCTACATCAACCAGGGCATGAAGTTCTTCATCGCGAAAGTCAATCTCAAGAGGCAGGCCAAATCGGGCTACACGACGCTGCGGCCGCTGCAATTTGCGTTCGAAAGCGACAAATTCATGCTGCCGATGCGTCTCGGCATGTTGAACGCACCGCCCGACCGGGCCCAGGACCTGATCGTCTATTTCCTGACCCGACAGGGCCGAGTCGAAAGCAGCAACTATCGGACGGCCCCCTTGCCTGCAGAGGTCAACTTACCGGCATTGATCAAGCCGAAATTCCAGGACTTCTACGGGGCCCTGTTCGACAAGCTCAGCCGGGGAGAGGATTACCGCGTCGTCTATACCGAATACTTCTGGGACATGGCGTGGTGCGACCCGTGTGCCGCGGAGCCGCTGAGCCGCGAAGAACTGGAGAAGTCCGGCGTCTTCTGGCTCGATGGCAACGCGGCAGAGCGCTTCAGGGAGTTGCAGAGCTCGGCGCCGCGTCAGTTTCGCGTGCCGGCACTCGGGAATGGCGCCTTGCCGGTGAAGCTGACCCGCCTCCACGTCCGATATACGCCAAGGACGTTTCCGGAGGACTTGATGTTCATTCAGACCAACGATCAGAGAAACTGGCAGGCGCGTTACATTGTCCAGAATCCTTATGGAGGGTCGGTCGCGGAATGCAGCGAGAAGCTCGGCGCGATGGACTGCGCCAGAATGTGCAAGGAGCGCGTGTCCGGGGTCCGCGCCGCACTAGGGCCGGATGAGGCGACCGAGTCACCACCGGCCGCGAGCGGAGACAACGTTCCTTCCGTAACAGTGCAGGGGTTCAACCCGCACGCACGCTCGCTGCAGCCATACAGGGGAAAGAGTTCGGAGGTCCTGCAGGACGAATGCGTCTCCAGCTGCCGTGCTTCAAAGGTGCGAGGACTGGAAGCGGCAGCACACTACTACGAGGAGGCTTTGCCCGAGCGCGTCGCCGCCGAAAAGAGCACGCTGTCCCGGCTGACAGGCTGGAGCCTGCGCGACATCGATGCCATGGCGGGAGAAAAGAGTGTCTCAATGGTTCCGCCTGAGCCCGTCATACACCCCTGGTGGCACAAGCTGCTTTCGAATTGGCGGGCACGATGAGGCCCGCTCCGTTGAGCACGTCCGGTGCGTTCTTCGTGCGGCTGGACGCACGTTGGTTTCAAATCATATTCCTCGCCAGTTTTTTGCTACTGGGCGCACTGGCACGCGATTTCGCGTTGAGCTTGACGCAGGTCGTAGCCTGCTTTGCCTCGGGGCTCGTCACGCAGGCTGTGTGGCAATGGGGTTTACGGCTTCCGCAGCGCCAATCCTGGCGCGGCTATCTGAGCGCAATCATCACTTGCTTCGGGATTTGCATCCTGGTCCGATCGCAGAATCTGTGGGCTCATCCGCTGTTGGCGGGCTTGTCGATCAGCAGCAAATTCCTCGTGCGCGCGGGGCCGGCCGCCTGCAGAGGTCACATTCTCAATCCGGCTAATTTCGCCGCGTTCGCCGCTTGGGCCTGGATGAGCGGGTGCTGGTTGAGCCCCGGGCAGTGGGGTGCCGACTCTCTTTCGGCGTTGTGGTTTCTGGCACTCGGTGGCCTGGTCACGCAACGCATCGCGCGCTGGGATGTGAGCGTGACCTTTCTCCTGGTGTGGGCCGCATTGTTGGCGCTACGACTCATCGTCCTGGAGTACGCGTGGAACCCGGGTGCGGCCATGTGGTTGCAGCAAATGGGCAATGGCGGGACTCTGCTCTTCGCCTTCTTCATGATTTCCGATCCGATGACGACACCGCAGCATCGGGGCGCGCGGCTGGTCTATGTGGCGGCGGTTGCCTTGTTCGCCTTCAGCTGGCAGTACATCTACTTCAGGCCGCATGGCCTGATCGTGGCGCTGTTTGCTTGCAGCTGGGTCGTGCCGGTCATCAACGCCCTGCATCGCCATGATCGATTTAG
>Ga0070681_10000888_pt1 | contig 25270 bp, 22 predicted proteins | sample KBSC83BmetaG_FD_65650 | JGI IMG/M metagenome (GOLD analysis project Ga0070681, IMG submission 65650) | Corn rhizosphere microbial communities from Kellogg Biological Station, Michigan, USA - KBS C8-3B metaG | ecosystem: Host-associated > Plants > Roots > Rhizosphere | place: USA: Michigan...
CCAGGTCTACACCAACGGTAGCGCCAGCAACGTCGGCGGCACGACGGCGTCGCTCGCCGGGTTCGTTCCCTCGGCTGGTGTGACGGTGACCGCGGCGAACAACGGCGGCACGGGCTGGAGCGCTACGTCGGGCCACTCGGCGACCACGCGCACCTGCGCGATCTTCATCGGCGTCGCGGCGGTGAGCCCGGCGACGGTCGAAGGCGAGCCGAAGTGTAGCTAACACGGGTCGAGTACGAGACCCTTACCGAAGGGCGGTGGCCTCGTGGCCACCGCCCTTCGTGTTTCGCGGGCCACTCCCCGGGAGTCGATGACGGTCTGCGGCCGTACGGCCACACACTTGTCGAACCGCGTTACAACGCCCTCGAGCATGACCAGTGGTACGGTGGATGAACCGGTCGGTGGCCGCGGCACGCACGCCGTCCGCGCTGCGGCAACGGTCATGCTCATTGGCGCGGCGCTGCGGCTGTTCGCCTACGTCGCCGCCCGGTCATTGTGGCTCGATGAGGCCATGCTCGCCAACAACATCGTCGGGCGCTCCTTCGGCGCGCTCCTCGGACCGCTCGGCGAAAACCAGAGCGCACCCTGGCTCTTTCTATTCGGTGAGCGCGCGGCGTCCCTGCTGGCTGGGCCGAACGAGCTCGCGCTCCGCCTCCTCCCGCTCGCGGCCGGCATCGCACTCCCGTACGTCGCCTGGCTCACGGGCCGCCGCATTTTCGATGACACCGCCGGCGTCGTAGCTGCCGCCGTTGCGGCACTCTCGCCGCTGCTGCTCTACTACTCGAACGAAGTGAAGCCGTACGGGATCGACGGCCTCGTGAGCGTGAGTCTCGTTCTCCTCACGCTGCGCGTGCTCGATCGCCCGAGCGAATCGACTCGATGGGTCGTGCTCTTGCTCTCGGGTGTGTGCGCTCTGTGGACCGCCTTCCCGTCTGCCTTCGTTCTCGCGGGATGCTGGAGCGCGCTCGCGGTTTCGGCCGACGCGCGCCGGAGTCGACATGCGCGTGTCCTGCTTCCGCTGGCTGTCGCTACCTGGGGCGCGGCGTTCGCGGTGTCGTACTTCCGCGTCATTCGACCCGCTGCCCACGATCCTTTTCTTACCACGTTTTTCGCCGACCGCTTTCTGCTCCTGGGTCGGGGTGCGCTCACGAGCGTGTGGCGCCTGTGGCAGGACATTTCGATCGACGTCTTCATGGGGCGTGACGCCGTCGCACTGGTTCCGGATGGCGCTCGACTCGTGTTGTCCATGCTGATCCTCGTCCTGTGCGCGGTCGGCGTGCGAGAGGTTGCACGACGCCGAGGCGCTGTGGGCGTCCTGCTGCTGGTGGGGCCGGTGGCGATCGGGCTGCTCGCGTCCGCGCTGCGGCTGTACCCACTCACCATTCGACTCTGGGCGTTCTCCGCGCCACTCTGGGCGCTCCTCGTGGCGGCCGCGGTGAGCAGTGCGGCGCAAGCAGTCGGCCGGCGAAGCGGACGAGTTGGGGCGCCATTGATGGCTGGCCTTGCGACCGCGTTCCTCCTGTCACTGGCGGCGCTCGACGCGGCGTTAGGCGCCAGAAGCCCGTACTGGCGCCGTGCCCACATCCGTCCGCTCATCGCCGTTCTTGCGGCGCAGCAGCAGACAACTGGCGACGCGATCTACGTCACGGCTCGCGCGGCGCCGCAGTGGCTCTTCTACACGACCGCGTGGCGCACTGACCCGGCGCCTGTCCCAAGCGACTCCGCGGCGCGGTGGCTCGAGGCGCGCACGTGCGCGCGGACGACCGCCCGCACGCGCGCCTGTCAGCTACTGGGCAGGCGATCGTCCGTGGTGTACCGCGAAGTCACCGGATTCGAGGGACACCCCGATGCCACGTGGGCCTCGGCAGAAGTCGCTCGGCTACGCGCGGTCGCCTCGCCATGCGGGTGGGTTCTCATGCATCTGCCGTACCCGGGCGAGTCGGCAGCTATCGCGACCGCCGTCGCGGAGCAGGGCGGGCGTGTCGATGACGCGTTGGAGGATCGCGAGCATCCGAACCGCGACGCCGCCACGAAGGCGTTCCGCGTCTGCTTCGACGCGCCAGCGCGCAACACGTGATGGCTGCATAACGAGTGAAATCGATGGAGCCGGCACGCGAACGATGCCGCTCCCGCCGGGTGAGCAACCATGTTGTTGCCCATGCGCCCGGCGTTCACGATTATCGAGATGCTCGTGGCAATCGTCGTCTTCACGATCGGCGTCATTGCGCTGGCGGCCACATCGGGTCTCGTCGCCGCACACGTCGGAGATGGCGGGCGCCTGACGGCCGCTGCCCACGCGGCGCGCACGGTCCTCGACTCGCTCGGCGCGCAACGATGCGACGCGATCATCGGCGGGTCCGCGCCGCGGGACGGGATCGATGTCGAATGGTTCGTTTCGCGTGACTCCGCTGCCGCACAGATCGAGCTGATAGCCGGAGCGGTACTGCGCCGGGGGACTCGGCGCGATGCCTACAGATTGGTGGTGCCATGCGTGCGCGAATGAGCAGCGTTGGGTTCACGACGGTCGAGCTCATGGTCGCCCTCGTACTCGGTGGCATCGTAATGGCCGCCATCGGCACCGTGCTGCGTCGCCAGCAGCGCTTCTACGCGAACGCAGCGGCGCTCGTGGAGCAGCGGGTGTCGCTCCGCGACGTCACGGGGATTCTGCCGGGCGAGCTCCGCGCGCTGTCGCCCGCAGGCGGCGACGTGCTGGCATTCTCCGATTCCGCGGTCGAGCTCCGCGCGACCATCGGTACCGCGATCGCGTGTGACACGGTTCCCGGAGGCGGCGGGCTCGCACTCGCAGCGGCGTCTGCACGGCGCGCGTCGCTCTCGTCGTTCACCACGGCTCCACAAGCCGGCGACATCGCGCTCGTCTACGACGGTGGCGCCACCGACCGCGCCGATGACGACAGCTGGATCTCGCTCAACGTGGGTGCCGTGGCCCCGAGTCCGGCTGTGTGCGTCGGATCACCATTCACACCGAGCGATGCTGGCGGACCGCCGCTGCTCGTTCGCTTTGCCAGCGGTGGAGTTCCTCCGTCGGTAGGCCCGGGCGCCTTCGTTCGGCTACTTCGTCGAGTACGGTATCGCTTCTATCGTGCGGGCACCGGGGATTGGTACCTCGGATACTCGGAGTGGAGTGGTACGGCGTTCACCGTCGTTCAGCCTGTGAGTGGGCCATTCGCGGCATACTCGTACCCTGGCGCGAGTGGTGTCGCGCTCCGGTACTTCGACGAGAGCGGCGTGGATCTGGTCAATCCCGGAGACGCGGCGAAGATCGCACGGGTGGGCATTGTCGCTCGAGGCGTGGCGCGCGGGTCGCTGGCCGGAGGGCGTCCCGTAACCGACTCACAAGCCGTTGGTGTTCGCGTACGGAACCGATGACCCACCTGTTTCGTAACCGCCTGCGCGATGGATTCGCTCTTCCTGCCGCGCTCTTCGCTGTGGTTCTGGTGTCGGCGTTCGTCGCTGGCGCGCTGTTCGTCGCGACGGAGGAGCTGCGGACGGGACGCGAGGATGGCGCGGACCAACGGGCGCTGGCCGCGGCGGAATGGGCGCTCGACCGCGCGATCCTCACCTGGGATCCCCGGCGAAACGGCACGCAGCCGATCGGGCGCACGGACACGATCGCTGCGGAGTACGGAGCGCCTAACGACACGACCGTGGTAACCGCCACGCGCGTCCAGCGCCGCGCGGTGTGGCTCGCGGCAACCGCGACACGCGGCGGCGACGGGCGAGCGATCCCGGCGCGCCGTACGGTCGCGGCATCCCTGCGCCTCGTGAACGTTCCGTTTCCCACGACGGCCGCGCTCACCTCGAGCGGCGCGGTCGTGGTCGATGGCGGCGTGGTCGATGGACGTGCCGCGCCAGCATCGGGCGACACCACCGAGTGTTCTGAATCGTCATCGGCGGCGGGGATACGGGTGCCGGATGTATCACGTGTCACATGTCCGTCGTGTGCGGCGTCGTCCGGCTCCGGCGTCTTTGGCCTCCCGCCGATCGACTCGAGCGGGACCAACGACTCGACGTTCGCGGTCGTCGTGAACGCGATGATCGCCTCACTCGTCAGGCGCGCCTCGATCGACCTGCCCGGCGGCACGATCGCGCCGCGTCCAACGTCCGGGGAGGCGTCGTGCGACCTCGCGGATCCATTGAACTGGGGCGATCCGGGCGGGCCCTCGTCGTGTGCCGACTGGCTTCCGGTGATTCACGTGCGCGGCGCCGTCGTGTTGGGCGCGGGGGCGGTGGGGCAAGGCATTCTCGTCGCCGACGGCAGCGTTAGGGTGGAAGGTGGCGCGCGCTTCGTGGGCATGGTGATCGCCCAAGGCGAGGTCGTGGTCAGTGGCGCGGGTGCGGAGATCGCCGGCGCGGTGTTCGCGGCGCCAGCCAGCTCCGCGCCCGTCTCGCGAATTACGGATGGCGGGTCGATTCGGTTCGAGCCCTGCGCGGTGCAGCGCGCGTCGATGATGGCCGCGCGTCTCGTGCGAACGCCGGAGCGATGGTGGGTCGAGCTGCGCTGACGGTCAAAATGCCCGATCGAAACGCGGACGCGATCCGTCGAAAACAGCGTCGTTCGGATGCATCGGATGCATCGGTTGCATCGCACATCGCGACCGCCTCACGTGGGAATTCCCACGGTCGACTCGTGACTCGCGACACACATGTTGAGGCCCCAAACACTCGGCGTCACACGCTGTTACCGCCAACGACGGGCAATCGTGTAGTTGGCAGATTCGACCGGGCTAACGGTCAAAGTGCCTGTGCGTCGATCGCCCGAGCAACGGTGATCGCGACACGTTAGGCAAGCCTGGTTGGCGTAGCGCGACACCGCTGCATGGGTCCGCGCCGCATGTAGGGCGAAGGCAACGACTCCGGCGCCCAGATCGGCGTTCGGTACGATCCACCTCGACTTCGGCACCCCTCGCTATGGCGCTCTTCGGACGGAAGAAGACAACGATCGGCCTGGATATCGGCTCGGGCCTGATCAAAGTCGCGGTCATCGACCACGGGCGCGGCGAACCCGAGCTCACGAAAGTCGCCATCATGCCGCTCATCGCCGACGCGATCGTCGAGGGCGAAATCATGGACGCGGGCCTCGTGACGGACGCGGTCCGCAACGCCATCGATGCGGCCGGCATCAAGTCGAAAGAGATCGTGACCGCCGTCGGCGGCCGCGACGTGATCATCAAGAAGATCCAGATCGAACGCGTGCGCGAGAGCCAGGCGCGTGAGCTCATGCGCTGGGAAGCCGAACAGCACGTGCCGTTCGACATGGAGTCGGTCGAGCTGGATTTCCAGATCCTCGACCCCGACGGCGACGGCATGGAGATGAGCGTGCTGCTCGTTGCCGCGAAGCGCGACCTGATCGAGACCAAGATGCATCTGTTGACCGACGCCGGCTTGTCGCCGACGGTGGTCGATGTCGATGCGTTCGCGCTGCATAACGCGTTCGAGCTCAATCACCCCGACGCCATGACGGGCGTCGTCGGGCTGATCAACATTGGCCACGAAGTCACGAACATCAACATCCTCGACGACGGCGTGCCGATCCTCACCCGTGACATCACGGTGGGAACGCGCCGCTTCCGTGAAGATCTCCAGCGTGAGCGCGGACTCGGCGCCGAGGAGGCCGAGCTGCTGCTCCAGGGATACGATCGGTCACCGCACCTGGATGCCGTGATCGAGAGCCGCGGCGAGGAAATCGCCGTGGGCATCGAGCGCGCGGCCGCGTTCCTCGCGTCGTCGTCGCGGTCCGGCAATCAGATGCGTGCGGTCTACACGTGCGGGGGCGGCGCCCGCGTGCCCGGACTCACCGAGGCGCTCGCCAACCGCCTGCGCGTCCGCGTCGAGCAGGCGAACCCGCTCGCGAATCTCAAGGTCCGCGACGGCGCGCTCGACTCGCTCGTGACTGACGAGGTTGCGCCGCTGCTCATGCTCCCGATCGGGCTGGCGCTGCGTCAGGCTGCCTAACGTCCTCCACCGCGACCGAACTCCGATGATCGAGATCAATCTTCTGCCGGGGAGCGGAAAGAAAGCCCGCTCCGACGGTTTCAACCTCAAGGCCTTCGTGGGACAGGCCGGGGCGCGCGTGAAGGACCCGTTCATGATCGCGGCGGCCGTGACCATCGTGGCCGCCACGCTGTCGATCGGCTACCTCCACGTGACGCAGTCGGCCAACGCGGATGAGCTCACCGAGCGCGAGCGTCGCGCGGTGCAGGACTCCACGCGCTACGTCGCCGTACTGCGCGAGCGGAACCGCGCACTGGCGCAGCGCGACTCCGTGCAGCGCCAGCTCGAGATCATCAAGAGCATCGACAACGACCGCTTCATCTGGGCGCACATCATGGATGAAGTCAGCCGTGCGCTGCCGCCGTACACGTGGCTCAAGAGCATTCAGCAGAGCGCTGTGGTTGCGTCCGCCTCCACGCCGGCACCACCGCCCCCGGCTCCGCCGAAGGATGGCGCGAAGGGCACCGCCAAGCCCGCCCCGCCGCCGCCACCGCCCGCGCCTACGAGCCTGAAGTTCCAGATCGCCGGCAACACCGTCGACATCCAGGCGCTCACGCGCTTCATGAAGCTCCTCGAGGCATCGCCGTTCGTGAAGAACGTTACGATCGCGAAGGCCGAGCTGGTGAGCGTCGATGGCAAGGAAGTCCAGGAGTTCCTGCTCGAGGCGGAATACGAGCGTCCCGACGCGTCGGTGATCTCGACCGTCCCTGTAACCCTGTCGTCGAGGTAAGCGCCTCTCATGGCCCTGCTCCCGAAGAACCAGCGCGACCAGGTGATGGTGCTTCTCGTCATCGTCGCCGTCGCTCTCGTCGGACTCTACTACACGTACGTCTTCTCGCCGAAGGCCGACGTGCTCGCTGCCCTGCAGTCGCACGTCGACTCGCTCGACGTGAGCAATCAGCGCGCGAAGGCCGAACTGGCCAAGGGCAACGTCGAGCAGCTCCGCGCCGAGGCGTCCAAGCTGAAGGAGAACCTCGAGGTGATGCGCCAGCTCGTGCCCACGAGCAACGAAGTGCCGGCGCTCCTCGAGCAGGTCTCCACGGCCGCGCGCCGCGTCGGGCTCGACCTATCCACGGTCAAGCCGCAGCCGGTGATCGAAGGCGACACCTTCGACACGTATCGCTACCAGGTCGCCGTGATCGGCGATTACCACGCGTTAGGCGAGTTCCTCGCCAACGTCGGCTCGCTGACGCGCATCGTCGCGCCGGTGAACCTCGCGCTCGGCCCGCTGGCCAATGCGGCGGCCGTCGAGCAGCGCAAGAAGATGATGAAGAACAACAACTCGGTCCTCGACTCGCGGTTCGAGCTGCAGACCTACGTGGCGAAGACCGCTGCCCCGCGTCCCGCGTCGGCGGGTGGGAGTAAGTCCTAATGCGTCTCGTCGTGCTGGCCGGCGCATTTGCCGTCGCCTCCACCGCCCTGGGCTGGACAGCGCGCGCACAGTCGCTGCCCAATATCTCGGGTATCAAGCAGACCACGAACCGCGCGGTCGCCAAGACCAACGCGCACACGCTGGCGATGACCAACGTCGACAGCGCGGCGAACGCGGCCAAGGCCCCGGTGGCGAAGCCCGCCGCGGCGCCTAACGGTGCGTCCGCGGCCGCCAAGCGCCCGGTCGAGAGCCCGGTCGACACGGCCCGCGCCCGCGGCGTTCGCGCAACGGCCGCCCCGTCGTCCGCCGGGCCCGGCATCGAGATGGACACCGCCGGTAAGGTCGTGCTCCGCCGCGAGGTCTTTGCCTACGAGCCGAGCGGTCGGCGTGACCCCTTCGTCACGCTCATGACGGTCGGCGAGCTTCGCCCAATGATCAGCGACCTCGCGATCAGCGGAATCCTGATCGACCCGACCGGACGCAACTCGGTCGCGGTGCTGCGCGACGTCTCCAGCAAGGAGCAGTACCGGGTCAAAGTCGGCCAGCAGCTGGGCCGCATGCGCGTCGCGCGCATTGCGCAGAAGTCGGTGACGTTCACGATCGAAGAGTTCGGGTATAGCCGTCAGCAGGAGCTGGCGATCGATGAAACAAATCAAGCGAGGACGAAATGAGTCGAGTCGGTACGCTGGTCGCACTGACGGCCGCCGCCCTGCTGGCGAGCGCCGGCCGCGCGAGCGCCGCGCACGTCACGGCCCCCGCACCCGCCACTGCGCGTGAGGGCGTCGTCAACGCCGTCACGGCAGTGAGCATCGTGCCGTCCTCCGGACGCGCGGAAGTCGTCGTGGCCGTGAGCGGCCCGGTCGAAGTCTCCGACTTCGCCCTGACTGGTCCCGCTCGCGTCGTGCTCGACCTGAGCGGCGCGAAGCTGAGCCTTCCGGCCTACATGTACGACAAGGTCTCCCGCGCCGGCATTACGAACATCCGGCTCGCGCAGTACAAGGCCGATGTCGTGCGACTCGTGCTGGAGCTCGACAGCGCGCGTGACTACGAAGTGACGCGCAGCGAGAACGAGATCCGGATCGCGGTCACCGGCACCGAGAACTTCACCGCCTGGCACGCCGGCGACCGCACGCAGGCGACATCGGCCGGGGCGGTCGCACGCACCGCCGACCGCGCGGCTGCGCCGACCACGGTGATCCCGATGCGTGAGCGCCTGACGTTCAACCCGCAGCGCTCGCAGCAGCCGCGCATTACCGTCACGTACCAGAACTCCGATATCCGCGACGTGATCGCGGCCTTCGCGACCTTCTCGCAGCGTACGATCGTGATCGGAAAGGACGTGCAAGGAACCGTCACCGCCGAGATCAAGGATCAGCCCTGGGACGTCGCCCTCCAGGCGGTGCTCCAGGCGCAGGGGCTCGCGGCCTCGGAAGAGAACACCGGAATCATCTCGGTCGACAGCTACGCGAACATTCTGGCGAAGGAAGCGAACGAGCCGCTGACTACGCAGCTCGTCGCGATCAACTACGCGAGCGCGTCGTCGCTCACCGGGTCGATCGCATCGCTCCTCTCGAAGGATTGCTCCAAGGCGGGTCTGACGACTGCCGCGTCGGGCACCAACGGCAACGCTGCTGGTGGCGCGAACATTCAGAACGCCTCCGCGACGTGTATCGTCCGCGGCGGTGTCGTCGCCGACACGTCGACCAACACGCTCCTCGTCACCGAGGTCGCGTCGCGGATGCCGGACCTGATGAGCTACATCAAGGACCTCGACGTTCGGACGCCGCAGGTGGCCCTCCGCGCCAAGATCATCTCGGTCAACCGCACGTCGATCGAGCAGCTCGGTGTCAGCTACGACCTCGCGAGCCCGTCCGCGTTCTTCAACACGCTCGCGCCGCACTCGTATCCGGGTATCCCGCCGACCACGCTCGAGTCGCAGGTGGAGCTCGGCGGTGAGGCGCTTGCCGGCGTCGCCAACGCGAGCCGCAAGTACAAAGTCGGGTCCGCGCTCAACCTCCTGTTCTCGACGGCAATCGGCAAGTTCAGCCTAACGACGTTCCTCGACGCGCTCCGCGAGAATGACCTGGCGGACCTCCAGGCCGAACCGAGCATCGTCACGCTCGACAATCGTGTCGCTGAGATCCTGGTTGGTCAGGAAACGCCGGTCCGCGTGATCGACGCCGGAAGCGCCGGTCAGGTTGGTGTCACCGCGAAAGCCACGGTGCAGTTCAAGGAGAGCGGCATCATTCTCCGCGTTACGCCGCACATCACCAGCAACCGTCAGATCCGCATGACCGTTCACGCCGAGCAGTCGAAGCTGAACGTCGTGGGCGGCGACCTCGGGTTCTTCTTCGACAAGAGCCGCGCCGACAACCAGCTCCTGGTGTCGGACGGCGAGACGGCGGTGATCGGTGGCCTCACTCAGACGGCCGTCACCCGCAACCGCTCGGGCATTCCGTACCTCAGCGAGCTGCCTCTGATCGGGAGGCTGTTCGCGCAGACGGATACGCGGGAGGAGAAGCGTGACCTCCTCGTGCTGATCACACCACACATCATCGACGAGGGGGAAGCGGTTCGGCCCCCCGGCGGCGCCCGCTGATCCATCCTCGACTCACCTTATTCGATGTCTCCTCAGATGATTCACTTCGTTCGTCGCGTCGTGCCCGGCGTGCTTGCCGCCGGGGCGCTGGCGGCCGCACTTGCCGGATGCGGCAGCGACGGCCTAACGTCGGTGGGCGGCGACCGCGTCGTGCCGACCGTGTCGCTCTCGGTCGACGGCGTGAACGGCGCGCCGTCGAAGACGGACTCGGTCAACGTGCGGGATGCCCTCAACCTCTCGATCAACGCGTCGGACAACTCCGCCATTCAGTCGGTGGTGATCGGCGTCGTGATCGATGGGACGGTGCTGCGGGCTGACAGCCTGGCCTATAGCGGCGGTCAGACCTCGGTCACGCGTACGGCGTCGATGAATCTCGGCGGCGTGCGTACCGGACAGACCGTCATCCTTCGCGCCACGGCGTATGACGCCAGTGGCAACAAGGGAACCGCCGAGGTCTCGGCCATGGCGTACGATCCGACGGTTCCCCGTGTTCTGATTATGAGCCCCGACCTCGCCGTCATTGGCGGTGGCACCTACACCTTCCGGGTGCAGGGTATGGACACCATCGGGGTGACCAAGCTTGGGTACCGGTCGACTGGCCCTTCCGCGCTGACGCGTTCGGATAGCCTGCTCCTCTCGGTACCCTACCCCAGGAACGACACCGTCACGTTCTCGTTCACCGTACCGGCGTCCGTCCCGGTCGGCACGCAGTTCACGATCGAGCCGTTCGCGCAGAACCGCGACGGGCTCGGGTCAACGGGCGACAAGGCGACGGTCACGGTCGTCGCGGCGGGCGTCGACAATAACACGCCGCTTGCCTATCAGTCGGTTCCGCCGCGAATGGAGACGGGCGATTCACTCGACATCGTCGGCCGCGACAGCGACGGCCTCCTGAAGGCAATCGGCTACGTCGTGCAGGACTCGAGCGGCGCGGAGGTCGCGTCTGTCGACATTCCAGTTGCCACACCGTCGCAGCAGGTCGTGCGACGGGTCGCGTGGAACGTTCCGATCACGCTTCGCGGCCGCGGGCTGTTCGTCATCGCCTATGCGGTGGACCAGGCGAACCACAAGGGCTACGCCGTCGCGAGCGGGACGAACGTCCCGGTTTCGAGCGAGGCGGAGGCCCGGCGCGACCCGACGGTGTACGCATTCGGTCTCACGACGGCGCTGCCCGCGGGAAGCCTCGGCGCGGACATCGCGGTCGATGCCACGCGATCTCGCGTCTACGTCTCGAACATCACGAAGAACGAGCTCGAGGCGTTCGACTACGGCGCGACGATTTCCCAGCTTCCGCCGGTCTCGGTTGGCGCGCAGCCGTGGGGCATGGCGATCGACAACAGTGGTTCTTTCCTGCTCGTCGCGAACTCCGGCGGCACGAACATCAGCCGAGTCGACCTCGGGACACGCAGCGAGACGGGCCGCATCAAGACGGCGAACGCGTACATCTACAATGTGGCGTGGAGCAAGGACCTCTCGAGCGGCGGGTACAAGTACAGCGTGTCAGCGCCAATCGACTACTCCGACCGCCCGCAGTTCATCGCGCAGTCCGCGAGTGGCGCGCTGTATTACTCGACGCGTCCGACCACGCAAGCAACGCCGGGGACGCTGCGCCGCATCGACAACTTCCTCGATCCGCGCGCTGAACCGCGACAGATCTGGCAGTACGGCACGGTGGCGCGCGGGTCGTGGGTGATCCTCAACGCCGACGCCGTGGACGTGATCCAGGGGGGAACCGGCGTGCCCGACCAGATCGTGATCTGCGATCACCCGGTCGGGTCGGATCCGAGCACCAGCCAGTGCTTCCAGAACGGGACCATCCCCGGCGCAATCGCGTCGCTGCGCGGGATCGGCGCCAACGCGGCCGAGGTAAAGGACCTGAGCGTGGCCTCGCTCGCGCTGCCGGACACGAACTTCGTCGCTGTGGGTGGCGATCGCAAACGCGTGGCGTTCGGTGAAGCCAATACCGGTGGTTCTGCGGGCCGTGTCATGGTGGTTTACGATCCGAGCGGAACGCCCGCATACAGCGAGCAATACTCGCCGCCGATGGAGGTGCTGGACCTCACGAACAACGCTTCGGACCGTGTGTTCGGCCTCGCGATCAACGGCAACAGCACGAACATCGCCGTTCACGGTGTCGAGACGTTCTTCGCCGACTCGTCGCTGCGGCTGCAGGGGAAGTACTCCACCTTCAATTCGGGTGCGGGCATTGCCTTCCACCCGGCCAACGTGGACGAGAACACGGCCGACCCGAAGGCTCGCGTAGCGTTCGTTGCTTCGGGCGACTACTCGATCCAGATCGTCGACTCGTACAGCTACCGGTTGCGTGGCCGTATCCCGATTCGCAGCAATCTGTATGGTCCGCTCCGCGCGGTTCTGCCAAGCGCCGCGGATCTCGCGGCGGATCCAACGTTGGTCGTGAAGTTGTTCGGCTTGACGCCAGAGGGAATGGTTATGATTGATGTGCACGCGAGTGATATTCAGTAGCGACGCACGCCTTCGCTGACCGACAAGCCTCGCGAGCCCGACCTTGTGTCGGGCTCGCGCATTTGGGGTGATACGATCGTAATGTTGCGGTTTACCACGGCGGGAGAATCACACGGACCTGCGCTCGTCAGCGTGCTCGAAGGCATGCCGGCGGGATTGCCCCTGCTGGCTGACGACGTCAACACCGAGCTCGCGCGGCGCCAACAAGGGTATGGCCGCGGGCGACGAATGCAGATCGAGCGCGACACGGTGGAGTTTCTGTCCGGCGTTCGTGCGGGTCAGACGATCGGTTCGCCGATCGCGATGTTGGTCCCGAACCGCGACTGGAAGAACTGGCAGGATGTGATGGACCCGGCGCCCCGTGAGGGCGACCCGGTTCCTCGCCGCCGCGCCGTTACGCGAGTGCGGCCCGGGCACGCGGACCTAACGGGGCTGCTCAAGTACGACCGCGACGATGCGCGCGACATCCTCGAGCGTGCCTCGGCGCGCGAGACGACGGCGCGTGTTGCCGCCGGTGCGATCTGCAAGCGCCTGTTATCCGAGCTCGAGGTCTCGATCGGAAGTTATCTCGTGCACCTCGGTGGCATTGACGCGAAACCGTGTGACGTGTTGCCTGACGACATCAACGCCGTCGCGGATGAATCGCCGCTGCGGACGCTCGATCGTGAGGCGGAGGGGGCAATGATCGCGCACATCGACGCGATCAAGCGCGAAGGCAATACACTCGGCGGCATCTGCGAGGTGGTGTGTCGCGGCCTGCCCGTCGGGTTGGGATCGCACGTGTCGTGGGATCGCAAGCTCGATGGCCGTCTCGCGTCGGCACTGATGTCGATTCCGGCGGTGAAGGGCGTCGAAGTCGGTATCGGGTTCGAGGCGGCACGACGTACCGGAGCGGACGTGCACGACGAGATCGAGCCGGCGCCGGGTCGCACGCTCTCGGGAAACGTCCGGCGCAAGACGAATCGCGCTGGTGGTCTGGAAGGGGGAATGACGACTGGTGAGCCGCTCGTGCTGCGTGTGGCGATGAAGCCAATCAGCACGCTCATGCGGCCGCTAGCCACGGTTGATGTGGCAACCGGGGAAACTGCGGCCGCGACGGCGGAGCGCAGTGATGTCACCGCGGTGCCCGCGATGGGCGTCATCGCCGAAGCCATGACGGCGTTCGTGCTCGCACAGGCGACGCTCGAGAAGTTCGGTGGCGACTCGCTCGCGGAAACGAGGCGGAACTATGACAGCTACCTTTCGAACGTCGCAGATCGTCTCCGACATTGATGTCGGGAAACCGCACCTGATCCTGGTCGGGCTGCCGGGGTCCGGGAAGACCGTGGTGGGCGAGGCGCTCGCGACGCGTCTGAATCGTTCGTTTCTCGATTTCGATCGGGAAATCGAGCGGCGCGAGAGCGCGACGATCGCCGAGATTTTCGGCGTCCGCGGCGAGGCGTATTTCCGGCAGCAGGAGCTTGGGCTCACGCTCGAGCTTCGGCAATGCGGTAATATGGTGGTGGCTCCGGGTGGCGGTTGGGTAACCAATAAAGGCGTGGTGGACATACTCCGTCCCCCGGCGCGCCTGGTTTATCTCAAGGTGAAGCCCGAGACGGCGCTCAAGCGATTGGGGGCGACTCGTACCGCTCGCCCGCTGCTTTCGAGGCCGGATCCGCTTGGCGAGCTCAGGCGTTTGTCCGTCGAGCGCGAAAAGCTGTACGCCCAGGCCGATCACGAGATAAGCGCGGAAGTGCTTGACGTGAAACGACTTGTCGATAAACTCGTTGAGCTTGCCTCTACTATAAAGGCCGGATAGGTTTGGCCATGGATGATCGGCTGGCAGACCTCCTGTCGATGTTGCGTGAGCGGTTCGCCGCAGACGCGAACGTCGAGGAGGTCGAAGCATTTCTATCGTACGAAGGGTACGATCGGCGACAGATTGGTGAGATACTGTCGCTCCTGTTTGCAGAGATTCCCATTCGCGCGACCGGCACACAGTCGGTCGTTCAAAACCATATGACTTTTCGCGTGATGGGCCCACATGAGCGCGGCCGGTTTGCCCCGGACGCGTGGGGCCATCTGCTGACGCTCACCGGATCGGGTGCGCTTACCACGGCCGAGCTCGAGCATGTCATCGAGCGAGCGCTCATGCAGATCGACGGGCGAATTGCGCTCGACGATCTGCGGGCACTCATGGAAGGCGCGGGGTATGACCCGTCGGGTCCGTCCTCTGATCACGCGACCGTTCACTGATAGCATGGCCCGAAAGAAGTCTGACGGAATCGACGAAACGGTAACCCGTCGAATAGCGGGGCGAGGAAGCGCAGCACGGCCTGGCGCCAAGACTGCTGGCCGGAGGTCCGCCGCCAAAAAGAAGTCTGCGACGAAGGTGCGGTCACGCAAGGCCGCGCCTAACGTCGTCGAGGATGAGGGGCCGCCGGCGCCGGCAGGCTCCACGTCGCTCGTCATCGTCGAGTCCCCCGCGAAGGCGAAGACCATCGGCAAGTACCTCGGGCGCGGGTATCGTGTGAAGGCGACGATCGGTCACGTCCGCGATTTGCCCGAGAAGAAGCTCGGTATCGACATCGAGAAAGGCTTCGAGCCCGAGTACGTCACGATCTCCGGCAAGGAGAAGACGCTCGCGGAGCTCAAGTCCGCCGCGCACGATTCCAAGGAAATCTTCCTCGCGACCGACCCTGACCGCGAGGGAGAAGCGATCGCGTGGCACGTCGCCGAGCAGATCAAGCGACGCGGCGGCGCCCCCGTGCGTCGCGTGCTGTTCCACGAGATTACCAAGGACGCGGTGCAGCGCGCGCTGGCCAGCGCCGGGCAGATCGACGAGAAGAAGGTCGAGGCCCAGCAGGCGCGTCGCGTGCTCGATCGCCTCGTGGGCTACAAGGCCAGTCCGATCCTCTGGAAGACCGTCAAGAAGGGGATTTCCGCCGGCCGTGTGCAGACGGTCGCGCTCCGGCTCATCGTGGAGCGTGAGCGCGAGATCCGCGCGTTCAAGCCCGTCGAGTATTGGACCATCCAAGCCGAACTGCAGAAAGGCGAGCAGCGTTTCACGGGCAAGCTGCATCATCTCGACGGCAAGAAGCCGGAGATCGGAAAGGAAGCGGACGCCCACGAGATTGTCTCGGAAGTCGAGCGCATAGCGTCTGCTGTCGCGGGACCTGGGAGTCGGGAGCAGGAAGCCGTAGGAGCGTTCCCCGTTACCGACGTCAAGCGCCGCGAGCGACGGAAGAATCCAGCGCCGCCGTTCACGACCAGCACGTTGCAGCAGGAAGCGGCCAAGAAACTGGGGTTCGGGTCCAAGCGCACGATGCGCCTCGCGCAGGATCTCTACGAGGGCATCGACATTGGCCCCGACGGCGCCGTCGGCCTCATCACGTACATGCGCACCGACTCCACGCGCGTGGCCGAAAGCGCGGCACTCCAGGCGCGCGATCATCTGCGCACGCTGTTCGGCGCCGACTACCTCGCGACATCCCCGATGTTCTATGGCGGCGGCAGGAACGCGCAGAACGCGCAGGACGCGCACGAGGGCATTCGCCCCACCGACCCGGCGCGCCGGCCGGAGCTCGTTAGGCGCTACCTGAAGGAAGACCAGTTCAAGCTGTATCAGCTCATCTGGCAGCGCTTCATGGCGTCGCAGATGGCGCCGGCCGTGTTCGACACCACGACCGTGGACTACGACCTCTCGCAGGCCGCGGTCGCCGTGAAGACCACACACGCGTACCTGTTCCGCTCCACCGGGAGCGTGATCAAGTTTCCCGGGTTCCTGGCACTGTATCGCGAGACGCATGAGGAGGGCGAGCACCGCGCGCTGGAGGACGAGCAGGCCCTCCCGTCGCTCGAGAAGGGCGAGCGCGTCCCGGTTCGCGAGATCGTGCCGTCGCAGCACTTCACGGAGCCGCCGCCGCGATACTCAGAGGCAAGTCTCGTGAAGGAGCTGGAGCGCCTCGGTATCGGGCGCCCGTCGACGTACGCGCAGATCATCTCCACGCTCGTGGACCGCCACTACACGCAGCTCGAGCAGCGGCGCTTCTTCCCCACAGCGTTAGGCGAGAGCGTCGAGCGCGTCATGGTGAAGCAGTTCCCGGACATCTTCAACGTCGGGTTTACGTCGGCGATGGAAGGGGAGCTCGACAAGGTGGAGGACGGCGCGATGCCATGGCGGCGCGTGCTCAGCGAGTTCTATCGGCCGTTCGAGAAATCGCTGAACTCCGTCCAGGTCGAGAGTCTGATCGCCGAAGCGCATGACCTGTCCGGGCTATCGGCGGAGCGTTGTCCGAATTGCGGCGGGAGGCTCATGGCGAAAGGGGGCTTTTTCGGTCCTTTCGTCGCCTGTGAAAATCACCCCAAGACGTGCAAGTTCACGCGACCCCTCAAGGGCGACCGGAAGCCCGCAGAACCTACCGAGTACACGTGCCACGAGTGCGGCGCTATGATGCTCAAGCGGCACGGGCGCTCGGGCTTTTTCCTCGGCTGCAGTCGATTCCCGAAGTGTCGTGGCACCCGCTCCATGCCGACTGGCGTGATCTGCCCGAAGGACGGTGGCGAGATCGCCGAGCGGCGGTCGAAGAAGCGGGGGAAGGCGTTCTACGGCTGTTCGAATTACCCCAACTGCGATTTCGTCTGTTGGGACAAGCCGGTTCCGGAGAAGTGTCCGGAATGCGGCTACCTCGGTGCCGAGATGAAGTCGAACAAAACCCGAGGCGAGTTCCGGAAGTGCGTCAAGTGTGGGAATGAATGGGACGTAGCAAGCCCGGAGCCTGAAGAAGCCGTGGCCGTCTGACCCGCTCGATCGTCCTTGTAGTCAGGACGATCGGACTCCTTCACATTCAATGAACCTCATCGCCGCAATCGAATCGCGGCTGGGATCGGGCTGGTCTATCGCAGGCGAGCTCGGGACCGGTGCGACCTCACGCGTATACCTCGCGACACGCGGGGACTCTGGCCTGCGCCTGGTCGTGAAGGTCATGAAGAGCGGTGCTGCGGCTGCAGCCCGCTCACAGTATTTCCTGCTCGAGATGCAGGTGCTTCAGAAGATGTGTCACCCGAACGTGGTCCCCATCACAGACGCCGGGGAAGCGCAGGGGATGCTCTTCTTCACCATGCCGTTCATCGAGGGCGAGACGATGCGCGAGCGGCTTGGCAAAGAGGGCGCGTTCCCCATGGCCGACGCCATCCGGGTGGCCCGTGACATCGCGACGGCGCTCAGTCACGTGCACTCCATGGGTGTCGTCCACCGGGACGTGAAGCCGGAGAACGTGCTGCTCGCGTCTCACGGCGCGGTATTGCTGGATTTCGGACACGCCCGGGCGCCGGCGTTCATGCCGAGCGTGGACTCGCACGACGCGAAACGCTACATCGTCGGCACCCCGAACTACGTGAGTCCCGAACAGGTCTCGGGCCGACGGGTTGCGGACTCCCGGTCCGATATCTACTCGCTCGGCTGTGTCCTGCTCGAGATGCTCACGGGCCAGGTGCCATTCGCCGCGTCGTCCGCGAAAGAATCCATGCAGCGACGGCTCGAGGAGCCGCCACCCGATATCCGATCGCTGCGCCCCGATGTGCCCGAAGAGCTGGCATCCGTCCTCAAGCGGGCGATGCAGATCGACCCGGCCGAGCGCTATATGTCTGCCGGCCAGATGGCGGACGCACTGACGAGTACGCTGGAGCTTCTGCCAATCAGCTAGTAGTCAGACGAATCGTCTGGTATTAGAGCTATGAATTGACGAATCGTCGGTGGTTTTGTAGGTTTGGCGCATGATCGACCAAACCTCACGCGTCATCCTAGAAACGCTCCAGTCCGATGCGCGAATCTCCAACGCCGAGATAGGGCGCCGGATCGGACTAGCACCGTCAGCCGTCTTCGAGCGCATCAAGAAGCTCGAGGAGCGCGGTGCCGTACGCGGCTACAACGCCAATATCGACCCGGCCGCCGTCGACCTCGGGCTCCTCGCATTCGTCCTCGTTCGTGCGGACGAGCGCGGTGGCGCGCCGCGCACCGAGGCAGCCCTCGTCGCGATTCCCGAGGTGCAGGAGGTCCACCACGTCGCCGGCGAAGACTGCTTCATGTTGAAGGTTCGCGCTCGCGACACCGCGGCGCTCAACGACCTGCTCGCAAATGAGATCGGCTCGCTCGAGAGCGTCCGGTCCACCAAGACCACGATCGTCCTTCGCACCGCGAAGGAGACGTCCACCATCCCGATCGCCAGCCCGGAGCTCGCGCGGTCTCGTGAGGCTGGAGATGACATCCGTTGATCGTAGCCCCCAGGGCGCTCACCATCCGTCACGCGCTCTCGTCCTGGCCGCGTTCGCGGCGATCTACCTCATCTGGGGATCGACGTACCTCGCCATCAAGTACGCGGTCGCGACGGTGCCGCCGTTCTTCATGACCGGCGCACGGTTCTTCCTCGCGGGGTGTGCGCTGTATGCATGGTCGCTCGCGCGCGCGCGACGCGGCGGGGCCGACGCCGAACCAGCGCAGTCGGCTGCGGTCATTCGGCGACGATGGCGGGACGCGTTCATTGTTGGCGCGCTGCTCATCGTCGGCGGCACTGCCCTCGTCGGCTGGGCCGAGCTCACGGTGCCGTCCGGTATCACTTCGCTCGTGCTGGCCACGACGCCGCTCTGGATGGTGATGATGGAGAGCGTCATCGAGTCGAAGCGCGCGCCGACGCCGCGCGTCCTGGCCGGAGTCGTCGTCGGAATTCTCGGGCTGGCCGTGCTGGTCGGGCCGTCGCTGCTCGCCGCCGATGGCGAGCTGGACTTGTTAGGCATCGCCAGTCTCGCCCTCGCTGCGTTGGCGTGGTCGGGCGGCGCCATGTTCTCGCGCCGCGCCGCCGCTCCGCCATCGCCCGTGCGCGCGACCGCGATGCAGATGATTGCCGGATCGCTGCTGTCCGTCGCGGCGGGGTTCGCGATCGGTGAGCATCATCAGTTCACGCCGGCCGCAATCACGCCCGCATCGATGGTTGCGGTGGCGTACCTCGTCGTCGCCGGCGCGCTCGTGGGCTTCACGGCATACCTATGGCTCATGCGCGTGTCCACACCATCGCGCGTGACGACGCATGCGTACGTCAATCCGGTCGTCGCCGTACTGCTCGGCTGGGCAATCCTTGGGGAGCCGGTCACTGCTCGCACGGCGGCGGCCATGGCAATCATCGTGGTGGCCGTTGTGCTCATCGTGAGCGCGCCGAGTGGCGTGCGCTCCCCGAGAGCGCGGCGCGTGCTATCATTCCGCCATGGCGAGCTCGCTGAGCGGAGAACGTAGCGAAAACCACCAGACCATTCACGTTGCGGGAGGCGGCCTCGCGGGCAGCGAGGCCGCGTGGCAGCTCGCCGAGCGCGGGCATCACGTGGTGATCCACGAGATGCGACCCCTCCGAGGAACGCCTGCGCATCGCTCTCGACTCCTCGCGGAGCTCGTGTGCTCGAACACGTTCAAGAGCACGGAGACGTCGAACGCGCACGGGCTGCTCAAGGCCGAGATGCGCGCGCTCGGCTCGCTGATCCTTCGCGCGGCGGACGAGGCGCGTGTGCCCGGCGGGTCGGCTCTCGCGGTCGATCGCGACGTCTTCGCCGCGACGGTGGATGGCTGGGTGACTGCTCATCGGCGCATCGAGGTCGTCCGCGATGAAGTGACGGAACTGCCGTCGCCCGGCATCGTGGCAACCGGCCCGCTCACCTCCGACGCGCTCTCGGTCACGATCCAGCAGCGCCTCGGCGTCGAGTCGCTCGCGTTCTACGACGCGATCGCGCCGATCGTCGCTGGCGAGTCGCTCGATGCGTCCATCGTTTTCCGTGCGTCGCGATACGGCAAGGAGACGATGTCAGGCGCTGATGCGGTTGCTGCGTCGGGTACCTCCGATCTTGCCGGCGAAGGCGCCTACGTGAACTGTCCGTTCACACGCGAGCAGTACGAGGCGTTTCTCGACGCGCTCATTGCCGCCGACCAGTACGACGGGAAGGACTTCGACCCGATCCCTTACTTCGAGGGATGCATGCCCGTCGAGGAGATGGCGCGCCGCGGCCGCGAGACGCTTCGCTTCGGGCCGATGAAACCGGTTGGTCTGCGCGATCCACGCAGCGGCCGCGAAGCGTATGCGATCGCGCAGCTCCGCATGGAGGACCGCGGCGCGCGGATGTGGAACCTCGTCGGCTTTCAGACGCGTCTGCGCACGCGGGAGCAGCAGCGCGTGTTCCGGATGATTCCCGGCCTGGCGGATGCGGAGTTTCTGCGCTGGGGTTCGGTGCATCGCAACTCGTACGTGAATGCGGCGGCGGCCCTAACGAGTCACCTGTCGCTTCGCGACGATCCCACGACGCTGTTCGCGGGCCAGTTGACGGGCGTGGAGGGCTACACGGAGAGTTCGGCCACCGGACTGCTCGCAGGTATCAACCTCGCGCGTCTCGTCGCCGGAGAGTCACCTGTCGTGCCCCCTCCGACGACGATGCTTGGTGCGCTGTACCGGTATCTCAACGAGGCTGACCCGCGTCACTTCCAGCCGATGAACGCGAATTTCGGGCTGCTTGATGAGCTCGAGGTCCCGGTGCGCGACAAGCGGCGCAAGCGGGAGCTGATGGCGGAACGTGCCTTGCGCGCCCTCGACGAGTGGAGCACTGCGAGCGGTATCACCACGGCCGGAGTCGCGTGACGCCGCGGCCTCGACTGGCGCCGAGCGAATCGACGGTCGCCAGTACGCCTCCGGCCGTTCCGTCCCCCGAGGTTGCCGAGTACCTCGAGCATCTCCGTAGTGAACGCGACGTTTCACCGAACACGATTGTGGCGTACGGCCGCGACCTGTCCGAGCTGGTCGCCTTTTTCTCGAGCTACTACGGCGGCGATGCGTGGAGCTGGCAAGGCGTGGATCGGCTCGCGATCCGCGGGTTTCTGGCGCACCTAACGAGGCGCGGACTGGCGAAGCGGTCGATCTCCCGCGCGCTGTCAGCGGTGCGAGGGTTCTACCGATTTCTGCACCGGAATGAAGTCGTGGACGCCAATCCCGCGCGGGCGGTTGGCTCCCCGAAGCTCGAGCGATACTTGCCGAGCTATCTCGACCGGACGCAGATCGATCTCGTGTTCCAGGCGGCCGAGGTGCGCGCATGGGAGGGGCGGTTCAATGACGTCCGCAACCTCGCGATTCTGGAACTGTTCTATTCGACGGGGATGCGGCTGTCCGAGCTTCGAGGCATCAACCGCGGCGACCTCGATCTCGTGTCGCAGCAAGTGAAGGTGACGGGGAAGGGGCGAAAGCAGCGCATCATTCCGGTCGGCGATCACGCGTCGCTGGCGCTCCGGAACTACGAGTCGAAGCGCGATGAGCTGGCGGGACACTTGGGCGGTAAGGCTGACCGCGCAGCGTTCTTCCTCAGCGCACACGGACGCCGGTTGAGTACCCGGTCGATCCAGCTCGTCGTCACGAAGTTCCTCGGCCAGATCGACGAGAGCGCGGGCCTGAGCACCCACTCGCTCCGCCATACCTTCGCGACCCATCTCCTGGACGCGGGCGCCGATCTCCGCGCGGTGCAGGAGTTGCTTGGCCACGCCTCGATCTCGACCACGCAGATCTACACACACACCAGCGTCGAACGGCTCAAACAGGTCTACCGCAAGGCTCATCCGCGCGCCTGAGCCAGACCGGCTCGCCTTCTTCTTGCAAAGGCAGGTAGCATGCGACTCGAACAGGTGCCGCTTTTCATTGGGGTCATCGTCGCGATTCTGGGACTCGGGCTCGTGCTCGACGCACAGCTGCCCGAGGGGTTCTCGCAGTCCCGCGAGCGCCGGCGGCGGGAGCGCACCGAGCGCAGTCGCCCAGGCGAAACCCTGATGGGAGCCGGCGTCATTGCCGTGGCCGCCGCGCTCATCGGCAGGGACGAGTGGCGGTTCGGAACGCTGTCGGTACTCGCCGGAGTCCTGTTGCTCGGGATCGGGGCCTGGCTGAGTCGAGACTACCTGCGTGAGTTCTTCGTGTTCCGTGGGGCGGCACGTCGTGGGGAAAAGCGCTCCGAGCCACGCGGCGGGCTGGAGGTGCGGACGGAATCGAGCGACACGCTACCGGATGTCGTTCCCGGGTTAGCGGACAGTCCGGCTGACCGAAACGCTGGTCTGCGAGGGGATCGCGAGGCGCCGATCATGACGGCGAGAGAGCCGGTGTCCAGCTACGACGAGGCAGCCAGCGACGACGCGCCCAAGAACAGTCAGTCACGGCTCCGAATTCGCTGACCCATCCCGTGCACGGCGCGCCATGTTGCGCGTCGACGACCGGCTATCTTTTCGTGCATGGAAAGCACGCTTCCGCGCATTCGCGCGACCACGATTCTCGCCGTCCGCCGCGACGGTCAGGTGGCGCTCGGCGGCGATGGCCAGGTGACCGTTGGCGAGACCGTAATGAAGTCGAACGCACAGAAGGTGCGCGCACTTCGCGGTGGCCAACTGCTCGCCGGGTTCGCCGGGAGCGCCGCGGACGCTTTCACGCTGTTCGAGAAATTCGAAGAGAAGCTCGAGCGCTACCCGAACAATCTCTCGCGGGCAGCGGTCGAGCTTGCGAAGGATTGGCGCAGCGACCGCGTGCTGCGACGTCTCGAGGCCCTGCTCGCCGTGGTGGACCGGCAGCACGGCTTCGTGATCTCGGGCAACGGCGACATCATCGAACCGGATGACGGCATCCTCGCCATCGGGTCGGGTGGGTCGTACGCGCTCGCCGCAGCACGCGCGCTCGTATCGGCGACGACGCTCTCGGCCGCGGAGATCGTCCGGCGCGGGCTCGAGATCGCCGGTGAGATCTGCGTCTACACCAACACCAACATCACCGTCCTCGAGACCCCGGCCTAACGCCGGCTCGACTCGGTTCGGTCATTCGTCATCCCGATGCCCAGCACACGTACGCAGCAGGTGGTCGCCCGCCTCGCCGACCTCACCCCACGGCAGATCGTCGCCGAGCTCGATCGCTACATCGTCGGGCAGGGCGACGCGAAAAAGGCCGTGGCGATCGCGCTCCGCAACCGGTGGCGCCGCCAGCGCGCGCCCGACGCGATCCGCGACGAGATCTCACCGAACAACATCATCCTCATTGGCCCCACCGGCGTCGGCAAGACGGAGATCGCGCGGCGACTCGCGAAGCTGGCCGGTGCGCCGTTCGTGAAAGTCGAGGCGTCGAAGTTCACCGAGGTCGGGTACGTCGGGCGCGACGTGGAATCGATGGTGCGCGACCTCGTCGAGAGCGCGATCGACATGGTGCGCACCGAACGCGAGGCCGACGTCGAGGATCTCGCGCACGAGAAAGTCGATGAGCGGTTGCTCGATCTGCTGCTGCCGGTGCCCGCGGACGCGAAGGGCACCACACCGACGCCAGCGCCCGTCGGCGCGGCCGCCGGAGCGGGGCAGAGCAGCTCGGGACCGCCCGGCGTGTTCGTCGTCGGAGCGGACGGATCGGTGCAGCACGAGAGCGATGGCAACGCCGCGATGGACCGCTACAAGCGCACGCGCGAAAAGCTCAAACAGCTGCTGCTCGACGGCCAGCTCGAGACGCGCGAAGTGGAAGTAGAGGTCACGCAGCACGGACCCATGTTCGACATGATGGTCCCGCAGGGCGCGCCGGAAGGCATGGAGAACTTCACCGAGATGCTTCAGGACATGCTGCCGAAGCGTAAGAAGAAGCGGACGGTAAAGGTGTCGGAAGCGCGGCGCATCCTGCTCGAGCAGGAGTTCGACAAGCTGATCGATCTCGAGGACGTGACGTCCGACGCGCTCGAGCGCGTGGAGAAGTTAGGCATCATTTTCCTCGATGAGATCGACAAGATCGCCGGCGCGCGCGGCGAAGGCGCTGGTGGTCCCGACGTGTCGCGCGAGGGCGTGCAGCGTGACCTCTTGCCGATCGTCGAGGGTTCGAACGTGCAGACGAAGTACGGCATGGTGAAGACGGACCATGTCTTGTTCATCGCCGCCGGCGCATTCCATGTGTCGAAGCCCAGCGATCTCATTCCGGAGCTGCAGGGCCGCTTCCCGATTCGCGTGGAGCTCAAGCCGCTCACCGAGGAGGACTTCGTTCGCATCATGACGGAGCCCGAGAACGCGCTCACGAAGCAGTACTCGGCACTCGTCGAGGCAGAGGGCGCGAGTCTCTCGTTCACGTCGGATGGCATTGCCGAGATCGCGCGGATGGCGACGAGCGTGAACGGCCGCATGGAGAACATCGGCGCGCGACGCCTTCACACGGTGATGACGACGCTACTCGAGGACGTGCTGTACGAGCTGCCCGATCGCGGGACAGGAGCGATCACGGTCGATCGTCAGGTGGTGAACGATCGGCTGCGCGCGGTGATGGAGGACGAGGATCTTCGACGCTATATTCTCTAGCGAGATATAGCGGGGACAGGGAACCGGGAACCGTGACTCCATTTGGAGCTACACTTCCCATCTGCCCGCCTTCGGCGGGCTCCCGCCTGTTCCCGGTTCCCATTTTCCAGGCGCACAGACTGCTGCCATGCCCCGGCATTTTCTGGCCATCCCTGACTTCTCTCGTGCCGAGCTCGATCGCCTGCTCGAGCTGGCCGAGTCGATGCGCTCCGGCGCGTACACGAAGAAGCCGCTGGCCGGAAAGTCGCTGGCCATGATCTTCCTGAAGTCATCCACGCGGACACGTGTCTCGTTCGAGGTCGGGGCGTGGCAGCTCGGCGGCCACGCGCTCTTTCTCTCGTCACGCGACGTGCAGATCGGCCGCGGCGAGCCAATCCCCGATACGGCACGGGTGCTTTCGCGTTATGTGGACGGAATCATGATCCGCACGTTCGCGCACAGCGATGTCGAGGAG
>Ga0070681_10000889_pt1 | contig 25259 bp, 33 predicted proteins | sample KBSC83BmetaG_FD_65650 | JGI IMG/M metagenome (GOLD analysis project Ga0070681, IMG submission 65650) | Corn rhizosphere microbial communities from Kellogg Biological Station, Michigan, USA - KBS C8-3B metaG | ecosystem: Host-associated > Plants > Roots > Rhizosphere | place: USA: Michigan...
GAGGCGAGAGAGCGCCATCGCCAACTCAATGCCTTCCGAATAGAAACACAACCATTGCCAGCAGCGTCACTCCCTCAATCAGTACCGCATACGAGCACAATCGCTTTGCCCGTGGAAAGCGTGCCAATAGCCGACTCCCGCCAGCCCCAAAAACACAAATGGCGATCCTAGTATTCGCCAGAAGAAGACCCAGCCCAGCAGCGATTGCCCCTGATTCACTTGCGGGATCGAGATCAATCCCAGCGAAAGTGGGGCGCTCAGGCCCAGTCCAAGGAGAACTTTTGCATAGCGCGTGTACAGCGGCTCCGAGTCCCGAATTACCAGCACCAGAGCAAACGTCGGCACCAGGAAAAGGCAGAAAAGGAAAACGCCGAGGATCATGTCACCACCGGCCCACATGCCGCCGTACAGGTCGGCATCCTGAGCATGCCAGCGGTACTGTAGATATCGCCATACCACCAGAAACACGGATATCGCTAGCACCACCCCGTAGGCAGCCGCCACCCAACGTAATTTTCGGTAGTGGTGCAGTTTGAAATCCACAGGGATGGCAATCCGGTCTCGCCTGTGGGAAACTGTCGGCATGGCAAAAGCTCCTGATTACAATCCCCAAGTTGGCGATGTTGTTGTCGCGGACGGGCAGAACGTCATATTCCAAGTTGTGGAAGCCCCCGATGCAGTTGGCTCTACCAAAGTTCAACCATTCGACATCGGCAGGCAAATGCTTTTCGGGAATATCGTCAGCATTCCACGTCGCGCACTGCATCGTTTCAAAGAGGACGCCAGCCAAGCCGCTGCTCGGATCGTGCGAGAGGCCACCGAGAACAAGTAATCATGCTACAACCATTGGTTCTGCTGGGAATGGCAGCGCCCCCTGGGTAAAAGGATCGACGTTGGTTCTTGGCTCATAGTTTCGTAGATACACTTCTCGAATCAGTTGGGATGCATCGTAGATTCTGCCTCTGGTTTCCCCTTTTCCTGTAAGTAATCCTCTATCGACCAAGTCTTTCAGGTCACGGCTCGCCACTTGCTCAGACACTTCCGCCGATTTCATGTAATGCTGCCTCCTGATGCGGTATCCGAAGGCTGCATCAACGACCGCTGGTAGTGCTCTGTCATTAACACGTTTCTTCTTTAAGATTTGCTCCAGTTCGCCCCAAATGCGCTGGGTCATTCGACTACGCTGCAGCAGCCAAGAGGCCTGCCTAAAATGGGCTACGAGATTGAAACGAATCCACGCCCTGCAATCGTTTTCAGGATGAAATGCGCCTCTTCCCACTTCCGCAAGAACGTCATAATATTCCTGCGTAAACCTACCCAAGTACTCTTCGATGCTGCAGAATGTTGGTTCGATTATTTGCTCTCGCGCCAATATTAGCGTCTGAAGACACCTTGCCATTCTTCCATTCCCATCGGAAAACGGATGAATCATGACAAGATTCAAATGCCCCACGGCAGCACGTATCATGGCGGGAACTCCAGTTTTTGCATTTAGGGACTCGATCAGCTCACGCATCAAGCCGGGGACGATTTCGGCATCCGGCCCTTCGTAAACATTTTGTTGTTTTCGCTCGTCTCTCACGTAGATCGGCCCTGGTCGATATTTGCCCGGATTCTTTGGCAATTCGTGTTGAATCATCATGAAATGCAAACTGCGGATTAAGCCTTCGCTGTAGCAGAAGTGTGGATCATTCGCTAGTTGGAGAACATACGTCATTGCGTTTCTGTAACCCATGGTGGCCTGCCATGTTGGCCTTTCGGCAGTCAACGGTTCGTCATTCTCAACAGCCGCGAGAGCGTCATCTTTTGTGACATTTATTCCTTCAATGCTGTTGGAGTGTCGAATATTCCGAGCCAGCGTCGCCCGTCGCAAAACACCAAACCAACGGCCAGGAGTGCTTATGGCATACTTCAGGGATTGCCGCATAACGTTAATCTTCTGTAGCACTTCCATCTCATCTGGCAATGTCGCTGGAACCTGGAATAGCATATTTAATCCTTTGTAATGAACGTGATAATAATACATAATAATTATGTTGTCAATACATAATGATTGTATTATATTGTTCTTGCCATGAACGTTCTCCAGAATACGAAACGCTCTCAGGTTGTAGCAGCCCTGGTTGAAGGAGTCTCCATAAACGCTACCTGCCGCATGACCGGAGTGGCGAAGCACACCGTCTTAAAACTCTTGAAGGATTTGGGCTGCGCTGCTGAGTTTCCACGACCAACACGTTCGCAACCTCCGCGTCCGTCGCATTCAGTGCGATGAAATTTGGGCATTCGTTTACGGCAAGGATAAGAACATCACCATGGAGCAGGCGAAAGCTGGAGCAGGCAGCGTCTGGACGTGGACAGCCATTGACGCTGATACGAAGCTCATTGTTGCCTACACGCTCGGAGATCGCGGAGCGGGAACAGCACAGCTATTCATGCGCGATGTGGCCTCTCGCATCTCGAATCGAATCCAGCTAACAACAGATGGCCATCGGGTGTATGCCGAAGCAGTTGAAGATGCCTTTGGTTCCGAGATCGACTACGCCATGCTGGTCAAGATTTATGGTGCGTCCGGCGACAATCCGGAGTCACGCTACAGCCCCGCATCTTGCATCGGCTGCCGTACTGGCGTTCTAGCTGGAAATCCCGATCCCAACCACATCAGCACTTCGTTTGTAGAGCGCAGCAATCTTTCAATGCGAATGGGGATGCGGAGATTCACGCGGTTAACCAACGCATTCAGCAAAAAACTGGAAAACCATGGGCACGCGGTTGCGCTGTATTTTATGCACTACAACTTTTGTCGTGTTCACAAGACGTTGAGGGTAACCCCCGCCATGGAAGCGGGTTTAACAGATCACGTGTGGGACTTGGAGGAATTGATAGCGCTGGTAAATGATAAGGCCGCTCGGTGAAGAGCGGCCTATCGAACCTCTATACCTTGGGCACATGCCATTGCTTTCGCGACGGTATCGGTGACCCCAAGGCTTACGGTTACGATAGTAATGACAACGCTGTCTTCCTCGCCCCAATCTTACGGCTCGATTTTGAGGAAAGATAGATGACTGTGCACGTGGAATCAGGACAGTAGCGATTTGTCACGGCTAGGTCCTCCGTTTCTCCTGCACACCTCTGCTTGCTCAGCTTCTTATCGAACCCCATCCTCAGCCTTTTTCAGCATCCCCCATCCCATCAAAGCCCCGACTATCATGGGTGGCCCATGTAAGTCTCTAAAGACTGTAAGAATCGTCCCACTAACTAGGACGATGACACCGCCAATCCTTGCTTGAGGCGATCGGTTTTCAAGGAGCAGCCAGGCCGCGATGGCCCCCAACAACCCAGCTCCTGCAACCGAAGCTCCTGCTCCGACGGGCTTCCAGGCGTAACCAGCTAGTTCACCAATAACGCCGCAAGCGAAGTAGATGCCCAGCCACCGACAGGCCCCAAAGAGCCGCTCCACCAGGGTGCCCAATACGAGGATCGACGAGAAGTTAAATGCAATTTGTCGCCATCCTTCGGGGTGAACAAACAAAGGTGTGATGAAACGCCACCACTCGCGTTCCTTGATCGCGGTCGAAGTCCGTTCCAGAAGGGGCACGATTTCCGGGTATACGAACTGTAAAGAGGTGAGAACTCCGGTTACCACAAGGACGCCAATCGTCGCCCGAGGATATGGCTTTGACCCCACCTTAGCAATTTACTCTGATTGGGCCAACTGCGAAATGCCGCGTCCCATGGGCATTTGTGCATTTAGTTGTTCGAATAGATAATCTGGCAATGGCCAATAAACTTTGCGTTGGATAGCGCGAGGACCTACCGGAACTCTCTCCCCGTGCAATGATGCTGGAATGGAGCAGGCCCTATGATTAACGGTGCGCATGTGGTGATCTACAGCAAGAACCCAGAGACCGACCGAGCTTTCTTTCGGGACATCCTGAAATTTCCATTTGTGGATGCCGGTCATGAATGGCTAATCTTCGCTCTTCCTGCTTCAGAATCGGCTTTTCATCCTGCGGAAGCAAACGAGAAGCATGAGCTTTATCTGATGTGCGATGACGTGAAGCATGAGATGAAAAACCTACGCGCCAATGGGGTGGAATGCGAGGATCTCGTCGAGGCGCGATGGGGTTTCATCACCAAAATCCGCCTACCGGGTGGAGGAGCACTTGGCCTTTATCAGCCGAAGCATCCGCGCCCTCAGAACTAGTTCTGCTGGTCAGCAGGGTTTGACCAAATTCGAGCCCACAAAGCAGGGAATGAATCGCTAGTTAGCCATGAAAGCATTATCGAGCGTGTATTGGGCTCCGTCCGGGTTTGTGAGGGTGATGCGGATCGATCCCGTTGTTGTCGCAGGCGTCACGACCTGTAAGGTGGAACTGTCAACGAAAGTGACAGTGCCCGCTGCATTGCCGAACCAAACCTGCACGCCGGCCTGGAATCCGCTACCTCTCAACGTAACAGTACCGCCGCCGATCGCAAGCCCTTGTGATGGATTGACCGATCCAAGGCTCAAAGGCAACTCAGGCATTTGGACCATTGTGAGCCCGTTATCCGAAACCAGAAAAAGCTGCGTTCCGGTCCGGTCGAGAGCCAAAGCGTCGTAGGTAGCGGCGATTGTGCCAGGGAGCACGATGCGCTGCCGAATGTGCCCATGGTGCGCGTCATAGATATCGATACCGTTCACTTGAGGAACATAAAGCAATGCTCCGGTATCGTGGAGTTTCTCGCCGCCTACGGCGTTGGGGTCGAAGATCCCCGTGAGCAAATAGTCCACATCCTGCATCACCGATTTCTCGTAGACGTTCGTGTCGAGCGTCGCATAATTTTGGGAAAATAGGTTGCCATCGGCTGCCGCTGCGGTCACAACCACCGGAATGTCAGGAATTCCGAATGAAGGCTGAGAGAGGAAAACGTCCGATGTCACATCCCAATACCCACTGGTGCCGGCAAGAAATCCATTCGCGGCATAAACTTTGCTCCCATCTGGCACGCCTGAAAGGGCAAGCGGATTAGACAGATTAGGTTTGAATGTCGCGACCATGTCTGCGCAGCCTTGCGATGCGCCGCAACCAAACGCCAGTGTCGAAAGATCGAGAACCGACAGATGTCCCTCGGACGCGTTCGAGCAAACACTCGCAATCACGGCCTGATTGTTGCTCGTTGTCGCAACCCCATAGGGGATAGGTGCGCCACACATTTGCGATAGTTCCGGCAGACCTGCCAGCGAAACCTGAGTGCTGGTTCCACTGGCAACATTCACGATCGAGACTGAACTGCTGCCTGAGTTCGCGACGACCAGCCTTGAGCTGTCAGGCGTAAGCGCCATCCCCACTGGAAACGCCCCAACTGTGAATGCCCCAGTCCACAGCTGCGAATTCAAGTCAAAAACATAGACTTGATTGCTGTTCAAGTCGCTAGCATAAACCCGGTGTCGCGACCCGTCGTAAACGAGTTCCGCCAACGTGTTGCTGATGGGGAAATTCTGAACGTTCTGCGTGTAATGGAAACCGCCTGAGAGCGCAGCCGATCCTACAGGAGTCGTAATGACTATGTCGGCCTTGCCGGGTGTTCCCGGAGGCGTTGTAAACGTGATTTGATCCCTAGGGAACGTGCCATTGTTTATCGACCCGGTAAAAGCGCTGGTCACTTGAGCAGGTTGGCCACCAACCGAGACCTGAATCTGGCTCTGATTGAAGCCTAAGCCGTAGCCGTAAACCTTAACTGAGGTGTTGCCGGCGGCAGGGCCGGAGTTTGGTGTTAATGCAAGCACCGTCGATCCATAGCTAAACCCGTCCGGGGCAATGTCTACCCAGCCGTCGGGATTTACCACCGTGACATTGACCGGGCCAGATGCCGTAGCCGATGGCGGTGTCACCTGCACGCTCGACGGTGAGTTGTAGATGAAATTAGTGCCGGGGACGCCTTGTCCCGAGGCGGGAGATGCCCCGAAATAGATTAAGGAATTTGGAGTGAGACCCTGTCCAGAATTTACTACCGTTGGCGTGGGTGAAGAAACCGTACCCTGGTGTGGGGTCAATGCGACATTTACCGTTTGAGTAGAGCCCATGGCACACGGGGTACTGCCATCGACAAAGAGGAGCGCTCGCCGGTTATTTCCAGGAACGAAGATCATCCCGGTGTCGTCGATATCGGGCGGATACTGCGCGCCGGTATTCGTACTCGGCCCCGGTACTGTTCCCAGATAGGAAAGATCCGTGGCGCTAAGCACAATCGTAAATCCCCCAGTTAAAACGTAGAGCTTGGTTCCATCATGGCTAAATACCAAGGTGCCGGCGACAGCGAGGGAATTCACCTGGAAGGTGGCGAGCAGATTGAACTGATTGTCGTAAAGCGCAATCTGGCTTCCACCGGGAAGCGTGGGCGAAGACTGGATGACCGCCAACTTGCTTCCGTCGAAGTTCAAAGCCGCATCATCGGCGTGAATGTTCTGTACGGGGCCGAAGCTATTCGTGGCCGAGTCGAAAACTGCCAACGAACTTCCGAGGATTCCGAGGACAACTACCTTGGAATGGTCGCCGCTCCTGTTGACCACAATCGACCCGCTTAAACCAGTCGGTGCAATGTTTGTGTAAGTATTGGTCGCGGGATCCCATTCGACAGGCACGCTGTCCGAAGCCGCCATTAGCAGCACTTTGCCGTTGGCGAGAATGACTGGCGTTAAGGGAACGGGTAGCACGCCATTGAAGATGCTGGAATCCACCGCAACCTGACCCACCACTTGCAACGTTGTCGGGTCCACCCAAGTCAAATATCTTGTTTGCGAGCCGACTAGCAAGCGGCTGCCGTCAGGCGTGATGTCCAACTGCCGTGCGGACGGAATGTCAATCGTGCCGATATTGTGGCCGTCGCCAGAAGCGTACACATGAACCGTGTTGGTTTGGTCTACGGCAGCAAAAACTAACTTGTGAACTGGATCGTACACCACTCCGGTCACGTCCATATCCGTGCGTTGCACCGTTGACCGAGAAGGGTTGCTGCATGCGGGCGCCGGATTTGTCGTGTTGAGTGCAAATGATGCACTTACTATCTTGCCTCCCACGGCTCCGTTGATTTTTACTGGAATATTGCTGGCTGCCGACTGTTCAAATGACGAGGTCAGTGTAATCGTAGCTTGCGGCTGGGCGGGGCTCAAAAACTGGCTGCTGAGCGCAATCTGGACGTGTGTGTTGCCCAGGAATGTGGATGGATACGAAAGAACGACAGAATTGCTGCCAAAATTAGCCCCGGGAGTCAATGTTATCTGCGTGGTGACGGAGCTATTCGGCCCCAGCGTCACGCTCCCGGGCGTTATGTCCAATTGAAACTGAACTGCAGCTGCGACTGAAATCGCTAGAGTCGAGCTGTGGGTAATGCTTCCACTCGTCGCGTTCACAGTTATGCTGCTGTTGCCGATGGCAGCCGAAGCATCTGCTCCAAGATTGACGACCAGTGGTTGCCCTGGTGACGCAGTGTATGGCCCGGCCGGAAGAATTAAGATTCCGGCAGGAACATTTGTGAAGGTCACCGAAACTTGGTTAGTGAATCCATTGATGGGTGTGACATCAAGACGATAAATCACCCCTATCCCGAGTTGTTGCAGCCCTACGGAGTTTGTGGAAGATACGAGGGTAAAATCAGGCGAGCCAGATGAGCCGTTTGATCCGCCACCACAGCTCGATACAAATAACATCAGCGTTGCGAAAAGAAATAGACGGACGCCTCGAATGAGAGCGTAACAGCAGAACATGCTGCGAGCGACCCCGGACGCGAAGCAACATTATCCCGGGGGTAAGTCCTGAGTGTCAAACAGCCCGATCTGGTGGAGGTAGGCTATCCATCAACGTAGTTGACGAGGGAAAGCGCTATCGCGACTTCACCTTCTTGCGCCTCGGCGATATGTCGATTGTTCACCACCTGACGTCGTTCCCCTTGAGTTTCAGCAGCAGGCCGTGGGAAAATCACGAAGGTTTCAAATCCTATCAAGGCAAACGGCAGCCAGATGCCGCAGGAGGTAATGAATGAATATCCTTTCGTCAGCAAACCCCGTGATCCTCGCTTCTTAGCCCTCCGTTCTCTACAAACCCTTCCTGGCCGATCTCGCAGCCGACTTTACCTAATCGAAGGCATTCGTCACGTTTCCCGTGCGGTTGAGCACACTGCCCTGGAAAGCATCTTTCTCGATCCGTCTTCGTTATCCAACCATTATGGGAAAAAACTCGCCCGGCGACTCCACAAGGCCGGAGTTCCCGGTATTCGGCTCTCGTGTCAGCTCTATCGGGACCTGACACTCGCCTCTGACCCGCAGGGAATCGGCGCAGTTCTCCAGCAGAAATGGGTTTCTCTAAACACGGTTTCAGCAGAGCGCAACTCGCTGTGGGTTGCTGCCGAATCGATTGAATCGCCGGGTAATCTAGGAACCATTATTCGGACTGCTGAGGCCGCCGGAGCGACTGGGCTTTTTGTTCTCGGGCCAGATTGCGACCCTTACGATCCAGCGACTATTCGTGCAAGCATGGGATCGTTGTTCTCTCAAAAGCTCATTAAGTGCTCGCCCCACGAGTTCGCCGGTTGGGCTAAATCCCAACGGGTTGCTATCGTGGCATCCTCACCAACGGGATTGATGGACTACAAGGCTCTGCGATATAGGTTTCCGGCCACCATTGTGATCGGCAGCGAAAAGCGCGGTCTCTCAGAGCACCTGCTGAAGTGTGCGGATTTTGTGGTGCGGATTCCGATGCGCGGAGGCTGCGACTCTCTCAACGTGGCGGTTGCAAGCGGAATCCTTCTGTTTGAAATGGCAAGCCAGCAGCGGAGAGCAGGCCAAGGATGAGGCTCAATAAGTTCTATCAAAAGGGGATGTCAGGGGAAAACTTTTCTTAGGGCCTGCTGAATCTGCAGGATGTTCCAACGTGCTGGACATTCTTCGCGACCGGCAGGACCAAGCAGTGAACCACAGAGAACAAAGGTTTCAGGGCAGCAGAAATAGAGAGTATTTTATTGCACTAAGGTTCAGAGTATCGGACAATGGCGGCTCGCCATTGGAGGGTCTTTTGCGTCTTCTTAGTTATAAAGTGGACGCCAACTTCGGAAAGGACAGTAACGGAGATGTAGTTCTGTCCATGAAGCTCACGCAATCTGGTGTGAACAGCGACTTTCGAATGCTTGTACCGGTTTATCTGGAAATGGCGGATTGCCGGCTACTAAACCTGGGGCGCGTCACCATCATCGGGAATAAAACCGAGGACGTCAAGGTGCCATTCCCTGGATTGAAGCAAGCACCACGTCGCGCAATGGTCAACTATTACAACGACGTGCTGGCGCAGAATTAAGCAGCGGCTTCCCGTTCAAAAAGGCGTAGTGAAGCGGACAATACGCTCAAGTGACTCTCAAGAAGCGAACTGTAGTACTGGATCAATCGAACACTACTGGTTTACGCCACCTTCCCGCGCCGCGCTTCGGAATTGGAATCTCGGACCGCGACCCTGTCCCGAGCAGCACGTCTTTCCATGTCGGTCGCTCTTCATCTTTTTTTAGTTTGCGCCATTCTTCGACCGAAATGACAACCACGGTATCAATTCCGTGACGGATCACGATTTGCGGTCCTTTTTTGAGCGCGTCATCGATCAATTCGCTGAACCGCGCCTTGGCGTCCTGCAATTGCCATTTCGTCATAAAGCCTGCCTCAAACACTCAAACTATTGTATCTGCGAAACTTATGTTTTCAGGGTTGACGTCCGCAGGCGAAGAGGCGCCGTGCTCTGCTCGACAGGGCTAGAGGACATGCAGTGTCTATTCGCTATAGAATAGCGAGCCAAGTGGGGGCCTGCGGGTCTCCAGTTTGGCCCGTGACGCAGGCTGTCGTTTCGCAAATGGCTCAATATCTTTTTGACAATTACCGGCTCGATTTGGACGAACGGAGGCTGCTTCGTGATAACGAGGAAATTCGCCTGCGAGGCAAACTGTTCGACACTCTGCGGGTGCTCGTAGAGAATGCCGGCAAACTCGTGCGTAAAGATGCATTCATGGAGTCCGTATGGCCCGACTCCATCGTGGAAGATAACAATCTCGACTATTGCATTTCGCAGTTGCGGAAAGTGCTCTATCCCGCCAAGTACATCGAAACCGTGCCACGCCACGGGTATAGATTTGTGGCCGAGGTGACCAGGCCATCAGCCCATAGTCGATCTGTCCAACTGGAGTCCCCTGGCCGATCACCCGATTTGCCAGATCAGTCCATCGAATTTTTCACGACCAGCGATGGCGTACGCATCGCATATCACATCGGAGGAGATGGTCCGGTGCTGGTGCGGACGATCCACTGGCTCAATCACTTGGAATTTGAATGGAAAACCCCACCACGGCAACAATGGCTAAGGGAGGTCATGCGTCACCAGACGCTAGTGCGGTATGACCAGCGGGGTAGCGGTCTCTCGGACTGGAATGTCAGCGATTTTTCATTCGAGCGGACGGTCCGGGATTTCGAAGAACTGGTGGATGCGGCTGGATTGGAGAAATTCTCCATCTTGGGGGGATGCCAAGGGGCCGCGGTCGGGATAGCGTACGCCGTACGTCATCCGGAGCGAGTAACGAAATTGATTATCAACGGAACCTTCGCGAACGGCTGGCCTGCACCAGCGCCTGGCTCCCAAGAACAGTTAGAAGCGATGCTGACCCTGATCCGCACGGGCTGGGGGCGGGACAATCCGGCCTTTAGGCAGCTGTGGACGACACTGTTTCGCCCAGACGCGGATTCAGTGGAGGCGGCATGGCTCAACGAATTGCAGCGAATCTCGTCATCACCAGAAAACGCCGCGCGCATGATTGCGGAGTTTCCGCGCATTAAGATCCTAGACATGCTGCCGAAGATTACTTGTCCAACGCTGGTGTTGCATTCGCGGGATGACGGCGCGGTGCCGGTGCAAGAGGGAAGGTTAATTGCTGCACGGATTCGCGGCGCCCGCTTTGTGGAGTTGCCGAGCCGCAGCCACATGGTTGCTCCTGGAGATACCGGGTGGGAACAGTTGGTCGAGGAGTTCGCCGCGTTCATGGGCTGGTAGGTTGAGGCCCGGTACGAACAAACGGAATCCCCGCGTTGTGAGGTGTACCCGGAAATAAAACGAGGGCGGCACGAACCGCCCTTTTTGATTTGCCCGGACTACGCCGCGGAAGTTGGGACCTGCGCGATCCGCTCCTCAGGGGCGCGATACGGATCCAATGAAGGGATCAGCTTCGGCACGCGCTTCTGATAATCCTGATACTTCGCCCCGTGAACAATCACAAGGTCGCGTTCTTCCCAGCGGATCGCGGTCACGATATAGGCGGATGTAAGCACCGCAAACAGCAAGTGGGCGCCCGTCATCATGGGAGTAGCCCAGAAGGCGATCAACCAACCAACGTACAACGGATGTCGCACAAAGCGATAGAGCAACGGTGTGCGGAATTCAAGGTACGTGTAAGGCTTTCCGACGAGAAACAAAGTCACTTGTCGCAACCCGAACAGGTCAAAGTGGTTGATCAGCAGCGTGGCGACGAACACCAGCGCGAACCCGAAGCCGAACACCCCGTTGATGCTGTTCCGAACCGCAGGATTGTTGATATTCCACACCACGCCGCCAACCGGCTGCCAGAACGCGAACAACGCAATCAGCAACAGGCTGGAACACAGTACGTAGGTGCTGCGTTCGGCAGCGGTCGGAATGAATCGAGTCAGCACCTCTTTGAACGCCGGGCGTGCCATGATGCTATGTTGCACCGCAAATACCAGCAGCAGCAGAGCATCAATGGCTAAGGCCGGCAAGAACGACATGCGTGCAGCACTGTCCATCGATCTCGGAATATACAAATTGCCAATGAACCCGACGGCATACACGAATGTCAGGAAGAACACCATGTAGCTGACGAGCCCGTAGAGAAATACTGCTAGACGTTTTGTCATAGATACCGTCCTTTTTTTCGGACCGAGCCTTTGGCCCAGGTCCGCGCGAGATGACGCAAGATTAGCGGTGCACCTGGGTGAACGTCCTTTGGGGGTTCTGAGATCTCGCTGAGAGTATTCTGAAATGCGCGTTTACCAATGGAGTTGGGGCGGGAGCCAGCTTTTTTTTGCGCGCAGCGAATCCATCCGCGCAAGACCTTTGTGAGCCGCTGAATCCGCGCATGTTGCTGATCCTGAATGCGTTGAGTTCGCCACGCGGATGGAACCACCAGAATCTAGCATGTCTTGCGTAGGGTGGGTCTCGCCAGGTCTTCACAGACCAAAGCGGCCCGAGCTACTCATCGTCTTGCACTTGGGTCTAGCTTCGAGAGCGGCGTTTGAACAGGGCGTAAATTGGCCCAAGTATCCCGAAGTGTTTAAGGAGCAGCAAGAGGACCATCCCCAGTAAAACAGACCACTTCAACGTGGACGAGATGCGATACAGCACAATTCCATGGCCAAGGACGAGGATGCCTACCACAGGCAAGCCCCAGCCAGCCATCCCGAGGCGCAAATGCTTCATGAGTTCGGCTCGATGTGCTCAGGCCGCGCGAGAACAAAGTGCAGATCCCGGATTCTCAAAGGACCGCTCTCGACGGGCTTCAGCCCTGCTCCGCTTAACAATTTCTCAATATCCCGCACCCCAACGTGGCCGTGAGGACGGTGCAAGTGTGACAAGAGAGATCGTCGTTGTTCGCTGAACCCTTCGAAGTCGACCGCGAGGACTCGCCCATCCGGCTTCAGGACTCGACGAATCTCGTTAGCACACTGTTGCCGTGCTTTTTGGGGCAGGTGGTGGAGCATGGCGGTGCAAAGCACCAGGTTGAAGCTTGCATCGGGAACCGGCAACGCCTCGGCCACTCCACTCCGAAATAGAACTTCAGTTCCAGCTGAGCGCGCCTTTCTCTCTGCCCTGGCAAGCATCTCAGGCGAGGCATCAATTCCACACACCGAGCCCGCCATCCCGACGCGACGCTTGGCCGCAATTGCCAATGTGCCGGTCCCACACCCCACATCCAATACAGATTCACCGTTCGTAATGCGTGCCAGCTCCAGAACCTTTTCGCGAAATCTGCGCTCTTTCCCGAAGAACGCAAGCCAAACCGTTAGGTCGTAGAAGACCGGCGAGTGTAAGACAATCCCACTCGTACTTTGAGCTGGGTAGCCGACTGATGGCTGCATTGTCGTTTCCTGTCTTGAGTGCAATTGCATGAATCCTCCCGGAACAGAGATGCGATAATGAACATTTGTTCATCACGTTAGATTGGGACAAGCCGATGTGCAGAACATCGCGCCGCGACCTGTTCCGAACCGGACAAGAAAGCTTTTTTGTCCACCATCTCCGAGGCTGCTCATGCCGCACAGAACGGATGCCGAAGACCGACGGATTCAAAAGACCCAAGCCCTTCTAAAGACTGCTCTGGTATCTCTAATCGCCGAGAAACCGTACGACTCGATAGTCGTAAAGGAGATCCTCGACCGAGCGAATGTCGGCCGGTCAACGTTCTACACACACTTTCGCGACAAGGATGATCTTCTTCTGAGTGGCATACACGAGATGCTCGGGCCTGTCCCTCCTCCGACGCGAACTGGAACACGCCAGGACCGGCTGCTGTGGTTTAGCCTTCCGGTGTTCGAGCACCACTATGAGCACGCACACGCTTGGGGAGACAGGATCGGCACTCGCGGAAGGGCCATTCTGCATGAGCATCTGCGAAGAGTGCTGACAGACATCGTCGCGGACGTGATGACGAGAGGTTCTCGGTCCGGACACCAACCCACGCGGCAGATTCCAGCCGAGGTCGTCTCAGCGTACATAGCTTCCACATTCGTGCTCGTTCTAAATTGGTGGCTTGACAAGAGAATGCGAATGACGCCGAAGGAAATCAACGACGTATTCCTGAGATTAATTTCACCAACGTTAGCGGCCGCGTATGGGTAAAACAGCCTTGTTCTGCATTTGTCGTCAACAGGTGGATCCCGTACTCCATGGGCTCAGCTGTTTTATGCGGTTCGCGAGTTATTTCCAACGGCAGCTTACGTGAATAGATGCAGAGAACATGGAAAAAAGAGTTACTTACGTTGCTGCAAATCAACGTGCGCGGGTTAGAATTAGCCTGAAGCGCGGCCTGCAGGAGGCCAGTTATGGCAGATTCACCTGCATCGAAAGAAAGAAACGTCGTCCCAGCACAACTGCTAGACCTGGTCCACGCTCCTAATCCAGACAACAAGAACTGCGGGACTCCCATTTAGGATGGAACTGAAACAGATGAGATTCTGCGGAACTTTTCAGCAGAGCCACACGGAGCTGAGGAGGACGAACGCAAATATTTGGTGCGGAGACCTACGAAAGTTGGCACGGCTGCTATTGATTTCGTGACGCTCGACGCACAAGTCTTCTACAAGCCCCATGTTCACCAGCGCTCTGATAGCAAGATTTTCATCACCGAAGGTTTTGGTTACCTCCTGTTGGGTAAAGAGCCCGGGGACGAAATGTTGATTCCCTATAAACCTGGTGATTCATTTTATGTTTCACGTGGAATGTTTCACGGCTTCCTGAGCGTATCGGTGACTCACTTCGTTTCTGTTAACGATCCAGAGATTCTTGACCCGGTGACGGGCGCCGTCGATCTCAGATTCAGAACGCCGCGTTAACTGAGCCAATCGCCAGACCCCTTGGTCCGGATCGTCGAAGATCCCTGCACAGAAGGCCAAAGCCAAACCGCGACGCTCCAATGGCGGTAAATGTACAGCTCTGTTTTTGCACTTGAATTTGTTATTGCGGATCAGCTACCGCATTATCGTCAGGGTTTGTCGAGGGCTGCGGACCCTTCGCCAGGCGGCGACGGACCTCACTGCATCAGCCAATTTTCACTGCTCAGCGCCGCACTCTAGTTTCGCAGAGCTTCTTTGGCGTTGAGTACCGCGCGGACCGCCGCTATCTCGCTGTGCAGCTGCCTTAATGAGTCTCCGTATCCGCGCCGCATCGTTGCCATGAAATCTGGCCGGTATGGGCGCGTTGCGTGCGCTTCCTCAAGACCCCGAAGTTCATCGTTTTGGATCTCGGCTTCGCCTTCGAGGTAGCGTATCTCACGCTGCAGATCTTGAGCGGTTAAGCCCGAAAAAACTGGATCAAGACTGAGCTTAGGGGTGGTTTTCTGTATACTGGACATGTCAATTACATTCCTTTCTGTTTTCTGGGCTATCTTGCGCGCGAACGCTTGATAGCCTTTTGGATTTTGACTACACGCGGACGACCGCTTTGACATTCAGCGCTTGCTCGACCAAGAGGCGCAAAACTTGCGATTTACTTCTTTTCTGCTCGCGTGCGATCTTTTCTAACTGCGCATCGAGCGCATCCGAGAAATAGAAGCTCATTCGTTTCCCGCCAGTCGAAGCATGTTGGACTGCCGCCATGTATAACTTCCTCCTACAAAGAACATACATGAAGACTCAGGGGCGCCGTTGTTTGACCATAAGTGCATGCATTTTCAGTGAGTTACAGGGATAGCCCTGATGTATTCCAGAATCTAGCCTGCTTGGTGAAAGCAACCCTTTCTTTGCCTTAGCCGTCTCACATGTGTACCATATACGGTACACGGGGAGGGAAGCAGACACAAAGTGGCCCAAGGAAGAAAATATCTGCTTTCTTTTATAGGACTGAACCGGGGGGAGAGCCAGTACGAGAATGGCTCAAAACGCTCACGAAAGAAGAGAAGAAAGTCATCGGAGAGGACATAAAGACTTGCGAGCTAGGTTGGCCAATCGGGATGCCAGTGGCACGAGCTCTGGGTGACGGTCTCCATGAAGTCCGAACAAAGCTGCCTGGAAACCGCATCTCCCGCGTTATTTTTTATGTCGATACGAAGCAGCGAATGGTTCTTCTCCATGGGTTCATAAAGAAGGCGCAGAAACTCCCTGACGAGGATTTTGAGCTGGCGCAGAAGAACAAATCGAAGCATGCGAGGAGTCAAAAATGAATAAACAATCGAGAGTTATTGATCATACGGGTTCTTCATTCGACAGCTTTCTCGAAGAGGAGAATTTAATCCAGGAGACCGAAGCGGTTGCCCTGAAGCGAGTAATTGCCTTCGAACTGAAAGCTGCTATGCATGCAAAGCATGTATCAAAGACACAAATGGCGCACGAGCTCCGCACCAGCCGCAGCCAAGTAGACCGTCTTTTAGATCCGATGAACGTGGGTGTCAGTATCGGGACCGTCGCGAAGGCGGCGCGTGTTGTAGAGAAGACCTTTCGCTTCGAATTCGTTGATGAAGGGAAGCACAAACCGAAGCGCTCATCTAAAGCTCGGCATGCTGTGGCGGGTGTTGTCTAGCTCTCTCGCAGGCGTACCGAGCTGCTGATCATCGTTCTCGGTCGGCGTACCGTGCGCTCTGACCGCGAGTTTTCGCTCATCACGCGGCAACGCTGCACACGCAACGGGCCGACTGCTCTGGCTTTGTTGCGACAACACGCCGAGCCGGCGTAAACAGCGAAAGTCCTCAGCAGTTGTCTTCCAGCCAACGAAGGAACTTTGCATCGATGTTCGGCCTGGTAGGATCGTAGCCCTCAGCACGCATCTGTTCCCGCACTTGCGCGACAAACTCCGCCGGCGCCTCGGCTAGGATCTTTGGCAGCATGACCTCGCCTATATCTTCCTTCGTGAGTGGGATCGTGGCAGCCGCGATGAATACCTTCTCATCTGGCTCCTCGCCCTCGACATACGCAGCCAGCACGCCGCGTTCGAGCAGGTCCGAAAGCACGGTCAGCCGCCACTGGGCAGCCATGAACTTCGCGGGTTCAGATGCACATTCAACTCCGTAGCTGGCGTAGACCGCCGTGCCGATTGCCATATTGGGCTCCGGAGGTATCTCGGCGTTGAGGCGCCGCGTGGCTTCCGAGAGCTGCCTAATGTCGGAAGCGCTAACAGTCGGAATCGGCGCACCCTTATTGAACTCCTCACCTGCGGCCAGGGCAGCCTTGGCGTCGGCTTGGAGTTTCTCGGGATTGTCGAAGTTGGAGATGAAGCGATCAAGGCTAACGTTGTCGTCGGAAGTCATTCTTGCTCACTCCGCTTGATGGTCAATTCCTACATGAGCTGATGTCGTGCGAACTCCACCGCCTATTGCTCAGGCGCTCCGCGAGTGATTCGGGAACTTTGCCTTTGCGTCCTCGCTGAATGGTCTAACATCTCGAAGTCCTTTACCGCATTCCCAACAATACACAGTGATGGAATCTGGCTCGCTCGTGGCGCCTTCCCGGTAATACACCGCTCGCCGTTTGCGGCAAATGTCGCAGAGAAGGATGAGTCTAGGGAAACGGCTCAAGATCATTTGAGTGCTCCCCTTCCGTCGCTTAGAACGACTGCGATGGAACTCGAGCCCGCCCTTACGTTCTGCAATGTAGTCCGCTTCAAAGTGGAAAGTGAACGCCTGATAGCCCTCCCTGTTACGAAAGTAACTTGCAGTCTCGGATTGAGACTAAGGAAGTGTGTCAGCCATGGTAGGCGCGGCAGGACTTGAACCTGCAACCCTCGGATTAGAAATCCGATGCTCTATCCGGTTGAGCTACGCGCCCATCTTTATAATGAACGGCTTAGCGGCATTACCAAAGATGGCTTGGTCCGATTCGTCCGATAAGGCATGTTGTTGTTCATGACCAACCGTAAACTCCTCGTGCTGCTAAAGGCCGACCAGCCCCGCCGTCGCTACCGCGACCAACAAGGCTCTGTTGTTGCGTTCAGATGGATTTTATATCAGGTACTACAAGGACAGTGATGGGGTGGCCGTACCAAGGTCACGGAGCAGCTGTGCGACCTGAGCGTTGTTGATCCTCAGAAGCGGAGGTACTGGCAAAGTCCCACATGTCAGCCATCAACAACCTGCACCACGCGGCCTTGCGCTCTGAGCCGCCCACCCCGGTGCTCACTGTGGGTGCTTTTTGGGACAAGTTTTACCGGCCTTGGGTTGAGAAGAACAAGCGGCCTTCAACGCTTCGTGGTTATGAATACGTTTGGAAGCTGTACGTGAAGCATGAGCTTGCCACCCGACCCATGCACTCCTACCACACCGTTGATGCGAGCGAGTTCCTCACCAAACTCACAGAGAAGTTGAATGGCAAAAGCCTCTCCCACGTTCGGGCACTCATGTCAGGCATCTTTGCCCACGCGGTCAACACCAAAGGCGCAAACGGCAAGGCCCTGATTGACCACAACACCATCCAAGATGTGAAGGCCGCTTGTGCAGGTGGGTGATCCAATCGACTTCATCAACAGTTTGCCTTCATGGTGGTAATGAACAGCAACCTTGTCATCTGTTCTGGGCCGGGCTTAACATAAGCGCATCTGGAATGAATTTCAACCCACAAGAGACTAAACCCAAATCCAATGCTATCCGTCACCTATTGCTCCTTGGGATGCTTTTTGTAGTTGGACTTGGATGCTGCCGAGTCTTCCGGTTCACCCTTCCGTTGCTCAACCATGTTTTCGTAGTAGGGGTGCTGTGCATTCCGATACTAGCTTTACGGAACCTTTCGCAGCTTTCGAGAATTCCAAAGGTGATTGGATTTGTCTTTCTTATCCCACTCGCCCTCTTTTCTCTGCTAATGATTCTCGTGGCGATGGGTTCTGTTGCATGTGAGATGCACCCACTTAACAAGGGCTGCCTTCAGGAGTTGGAAAACATCGAGCGAAATGGATATTCCGTCCACCTTATGCTGGACGAATGCGGGGGAGTTATAGGGGGACGGATTTTGACTGTCGAACAACGCAGGCCGCTGTTGCCCGGTATATATCTGTTTCGTTTAGTTGACTTGTTTGATGAGGCATACGAGGGCGAAATGACCCCCATCAGTGCAAATCAAATCCACCTCCATATACCCATGGGTGTGAAAGGGAGCTTCTGGACTCAGGAAATTGATCGAACGTACACGCTGAAACGATACCTATACTTCTAGAAGCGATTCTTGCAACGTTTGGGGTGTGGGAGAGGTTTGTTGCTTAGCGTCCTGCACCGGCCACCATTACGATCTGAGAGTCAGCCAACGGCGACACAATTCCCGTTTGACCATCACGCAGACCGCGTAATGCAAAAACCCCCACCGTCACCAACTCCGCTGTTCCGATAGGCCATAGCGACAATTTTCCTGAGTCAGTCACTGCAGCCGCGAACAGAAAGCGTAAAGGAGTGACAACGCTGGTTCCGACAATCGCTGAGCGAGAGCTAAAATCGGGGCTCGGAAAAGGTTGAAAGGATTGCGCCCTACGCACTGTCCGTCGTGCCAGTGTTCCCACTTTGTCCTGCGTGGCTCTGGTCGTTTCGCACTGGTAAAAGATTGCGTCGCGGAGAAAAATTCCGTGTCTTTGCCGCTTAGCTGCCGCGACGATCGTCTACCTTGCGCAATTCATTGTTTTCCGTTACTGGCCAGAGACCACCATTTTGCGGGTTGTGCAGATCATGCTGATTTCCGCGTTGGTGAGCTTTGCAACAAGCTGGCGGGGTCGGGGATAGGTGGTTGAGCGGAAGCCTGTGAGCGTTCCCATTGAGGGTGTGTTCTGGAACCTTTGGTACGTGTTGCAAAGATCAAAACACTGGCTGAGCAGCACGAGTGCCTGCCCTTCTCGATTTCTCCCTATCCGGTTGACCTACGCGCCCCCGCAATTGACTTTCATTGTACTTGGGAAAGACGCGTCCAACTCGCTTCTACGCGAATAAGGCATGTCTACTCGGACCGTTTCGGATTCATTTTGTGTAGCACGGCGTCGGCAGCGACGACTCCTCGGTACTGCGCCTCCTCAAAAATCGAAAAGCCGCTCAGGTCAGAGTTTGCGAATAGGACGGGCCCTTTCGCCTTTCGGAGATTGCTCCGTTCCGCCGAGAAGATGGCCCCCGGTTTGGGCCTCGCCATGGCATGCCCCATACGCATGACATCGATGCGCGAGACGCACTTGCGGATCTCAGGGTGCACGCGTTCCAGGTCGTGCAGGATTGCTTCTTTCCAATAGGTCCACTCGCGAGTCAAGAGGAGTTGACGGTTTTGGGAAGGCGGGCCGTCTGCGAGCGCCCAGTAAAACGTCCACACGGTTCGCTCATTGTGAGTGCCGAGCGACTGATGGGTGGCGTCCACGTATCCTAAGGTTGGCGAATCCATGAAGACGTTGTCCCATGTTGGATCGCCACCGTATGAGGCCGGAATGCGATCGAGCGTGAGATTGGCCGTGAGCCATGGGGAGTATTCGAAGTCGTGCAAGCCTCCCATGCCATCGACCAGGTATGGAGCGAGGAAAGTAGGTGCGGCAAAAATGACGAACTCGGCTTGAAATTCCGTATCGCCCGCGAACACACTCGCACCGCTTTTCTGGGGCACGATCCGGTGGACCATCTGTCCGGTGCGTACGAAGCTGCCTACCCGCTCGAGCAGGCGACGAACGATCCAGCCATTGCCTTCGGGCCAGGTAAGGGGGCCTTTTTCTTCCGGTTCTCGCGAGGCGAAGTATTGAATTCCAGCCCAGGCTGAAGTCTGATCTGTGGTTGCGCCATAATCGTCGCGGCAGCAGTAGTTCATGTACCAGTTGAGGATCTTGGAATCCATGCGCTGCTCGCGAAGCCAGTCCGCGAACGAGATGGGGTCGAGGGCCGCGGTGGATTCAGAAAAACCAACTTCCATGGGGACGGTGAACTTGCCAGTCGCCCGAAATCCGTGAAGTTTCTCTTCGAGTCGCTGAAACTGCTCACGGTCTTTTTGGGTGAGCGCGATTGCTGGCTCGATTCCGTCCTGCCATCGGCCGTACATAAACAGGCGCTCCTGGGGAGCAAAGCAGAGATAGCGTTCCTCCCATTTGCCCTCTTTGCGGACGCCGAGCTCCTCAAACAATTCGCGAACATAAATAGCTTTCGGGCCAGGCACGGGAACGTAGTGCGCAGCCCAGGGATACGCGGTAATCTCGTTCTCGCCCCAACGGGAATTGCCGCCGGCTTGATCGTTCATTTCAAGCAGAACGAAGTCTTTGAATCCCTTCCTGTTCAGCCTCCAGGCGGCGCTGAGGCCGGCGATTCCGCCGCCCACAATGACAACCGGATTCTTAACTTTCTGCCTGGCGGCAGGGAAGTTCACGCGATCGCGCAACAAGTGTCCCTGTTTGAAAGAGTCATTGACGAATGAGCCAGCAATAGGTCGGTCGCTCTTGAGCGAAAGGCCGACCAGTGCGGCACTCGAAGACTGCAGGAACTTCCGCCGCGAGAGGCTCAATGACTAATGTCCTTCCAGTCCTTGTCGTAGAGCCGTACCAGAACCTGATCATTCAAGTGGTTTGCGGGAACCTGCATCGGAGACATGTCTGGCGGGAACTGAAACAGTGCGGTTAGACCTTGGACATCGATAAACCGTAATCCTGCCGGAAGTGAGGTTGGCGGCGAGTAACTGTGCCTTCCGGCGATCACGAATCCCCATTCGCCGAAGGACGGAACGTAGACGTGATAGGGATAAGTCCCGAGTCCTGCATCCTGAATGGTTTTTGCAATGCACCAATAAGAATCGCGCGCGAACATTGGCGAGGTGCTCTGTACGACCATCAGCCCCTGTTCACTGAGATGTCGAGCTACTGCCTTGTAGAAAGCCGTGGTGTAGAGCTTGCCCAGTGAGTAGTTTGTGGGATCGGGAAAATCGATGACGATGAAATCGTAGCTGTCCGTGCTCGAGTCCACCCACGGAAACGCGTCTGCATTGGTGATATGAACCTTGGGTGAGGAAAAAGACTTCTGATTGAGAGCCGTCAGCATCGGGTGCGTCGAAAATAACCGCGTCATCTCGGGATCAAGATCGACTAATGTGACCGTTTCCACCTGCGGGTATTTCAAGATTTCGCGAACCGCCAGGCCGTCGCCCCCGCCGAGAACCAGCACCCGGCGCGGCGCAGGGATCGCCGACAATCCAGGATGAATCAGCGCCTCGTGATAGCGGTACTCATCACGCGAACTAAACTGGAGGTGGCTGTTCAGGAACAGGCGAATATCGTCTTTGAATCGCGTAAGGACGATGTGCTGGTAACGGGTGTCGCGGGCCAGGATAATCTCATCGGCGTAGATGTTGTCTTCAGCGGCGGTGGTGATCTTTTTTGCCTCCGCAAAGCCCACACCCAAGGCACAGAGCACCACGAAGCAAATGGCGCGGAGAGCTTGGGCTCTCGCCAACTGCTTGGCGAACAGAAACGTGCTCCACAGGGCCACGGCCACGTTGAGAATCCCAAACAGCAGCGCCGAACGCACCAGGCCGAGATAAGGGACCAGCAAGATGGGAAACAGCAGCGACGCTCCGAGCGCGCCTAGGTAGTCAAACGTGAGCACGTGTGCGATGACATCGCGAAAGTGATAGCGGCCGCGGATAATCCTCATCAGCAGCGGAATTTCAAGCCCGACCAGAATTCCGATGACCAGGACCAGCGCATACATCAGAAGCTGAAAACCCTGGGTGTAGGCGAAGGCGAGAAAAAGCAAGGCTGAAGAAAACCCGCCGATCACTCCGAGAAGCAACTCGATCCACACGAATCGATAGGCGAGTCCGCGATCGATGTAGCGGGAGAGGGCGCTTCCGATCCCCATCGCGAAAAGATAGCAGCCGATGATCGTCGAGAACTGAAGAACGCTGTCACCGAGCAAATAGCTTGCGAGAGTGCCGGCGATGAGCTCATAGATGAGCCCGCAGGCGGCAATCAGCAGAACGGTGATGAAAAGTAGGATTCCCAAGGGCCTAGTGAACCGCCGCTGCAATGATGACGCAGACACCGAGCGACATGGCCCCGAGCAGGATGGCCAGCGCCGTGTTGTGTTCCTGAACGATTTCCTTCCAAAGGTTGTAGGGCGTGAACTTGTCGATGATCAGAAACGCGAGGCCAAAGATCACAATGCCGATGCCTGCGTAAACAATGGCGTTAACAACGTTCGTTAACTGAATGCCCATCACTTGCCTCCTGTGTAATGGTGGTAGTAGCCATAAACAGACCGATAGGAGCCCGGGTTATCGCGAACCGACTTCGGCACGTTCTTTAACTCATCAACGCGATTCAAACTCCAGCCGCGATACTCGGCCAGTGCCAGGGCCGAGAGAATTGCGAGCCCGTAAATGAAGAAAACATTGCGCATCATTCGTCTATATCCAGAGCATTGCCGATCAAACCTGCGACCGCTCCGATTCCCCCTGCAATTGCGGCTGCGTTCCCGGCACCATGGTTGTCGTCAGATCCGTCGCTATTGCCATAATCACTCTCGGCCCAGCGCAGGTGCTCGAAGTTCATGAATTTCCAGGTGATGACTCCCGCGGGAATCAATAAGGCGAGCGCAGCAATCCCAAAGAAACCGAATTGCGGGACATCGCGCTCGAGCGTGATGGAATAGTAAATTGTGCCGCGATAATACTCACTCTCCGGTTCGACGCGCAGATAGTAATTTCCGGGCGGGACACTGGGAATGGTGACCGAGTCTTTCTGGCTGCCTTCGGTCCAGGGTCCATCCGAGTCGTACCCTGAGTAATAACTGACTTCCCGGCCAAAGTCGTAAGCGTGGCCGGTGTCCTCATTGATGAGCGCGTAATTCAGATAAATCCAATTGTTATCGAGATTGGCCTGGGTTCTGAGCTCAACGTCAGAGGTGTGTCCCTTGAGTTCGAAAACATCCGTCACGAAGGATGCTTCGGTTTTGCCGTTGGTATTGAAGGAATAGGATTGCGAAAACACCTGCTGATTCCGTGCTGTGGCATAAAACCCGATGATTAGCACCACCAGCGCCACCAGGAACGCGGCGCAGAGCTTCCACACAGCTTTCACGTGGCCGATGAGCGGAGACGGCTGATTTTCGTAAACCCCGACCGCTCTGGGAGGATCGCCAGCGAGCTTGAAAGCCTTCCACACGTCGCGGCCGGCGAGGTACTCGCCCATCGACCAAGTGATTTCTTTGTCGGTCTTTTCACTCGAGATCACTCGCGGCGGGGAAATGTAATCGGACACTTCTGCGGTCTCGCCGACACGCACCTGCCAGGGGAATTCTCCAAGCACATAGCTGGTTTCGGCCTTGGCAGTCTGGAACAAGCGATAGGTTTGGCCGAGATAGTTCAGGGTACTGGCGCCGGGGCTAGACAGGGGTAGGGCGCGCAAGACGCTGACGTCATTCCAGTGGCCGTTGTACTCGGTAAGGTAGCGGAAGCCTTTAAAGGGATTGAAGAGAAGATACTCGTGCCAACTGTAGGGGACGCCGTCCACAAGAATGGTACGTCGCTGAAATCCGATGACCTCGTATTGCGTGCCGCGGATTGTCCCCCGATTACCAAGCGGAATTAACGGCGGATCCTCCCGAGTTGCGACCTGGAACTTCTGCAATATTTTGAGCCGAGGATCTTGCGCATCCAGGATGGAATGGCAACTCTCGCAAACCACGGTCACTGCCTGGCTGAATGATCGAAGGGTTAAGGCGGCGCCGCAACCCGGACAGTTCAGTGCTTTGACTTGCGGATTGCCGGGAGTTGGGCCGCTCGAACTCACGACCACCCCTCGAAGCTGCGAAGATTCTTGAGTTTCAGGCTGTCGAAGTCAACAAACTCCCCGAGATAGAGCACAGGCTCATCATCGCTGTAATCAATGGTTCCGAACTTGCCGCTATAGGACATGAGGTCTACGAAAACGACATCGGTTTTATCCCAGTACTGAAACGGCAGTTCGCCCTCGACGCCGCGATAGTGTGCCTTGGTGATGGTGCTGACTTTGTAGCTCGCGTTATCCCAGCTGTAGTCCTGACCAACTCGGCACTCCTTGGGTAGTTTGCGTCCGGGAGCAGCGAAACTGACGGCATATTCATCCTGCGCGTCGGAGAGCCAGCCGCTCGTGCCGTTGTTCATCATCAAGTGCCATTCATTCCAGTTGCCCTGGTCGTACTGGTAGATAATTCGGCCGATGGCCACGAACGAGTGCGGCCCATAGATACCTTCGGTCCCAATCTGGATGGGAGAACTGTTGGCTGGAAGGTCGGCGACCTGGCCGACCTTTTCAAGGTCAACGTCGGTGCGCACCAGGATGGATTTGCAATACTCGCAGACGGTTTGCACACTGGCCGACCAGCGAAACGTGATCTTCGCGCCGCAGTTGGGGCAATTTGCGGTGGGTTGCGTCACTGGGCACGACCTCCAGTCACCGGCGCCAGGGCGTCCTCTCGACTGTAGGATCTTTCTACCTCGCGAACCTGAACGGAGGTGGCCGAGAACATGTCCTCCAGACGTGATTCAAAGTCCCAGAGATCACGCGGAACAC
>Ga0070681_10000894_pt1 | contig 25211 bp, 20 predicted proteins | sample KBSC83BmetaG_FD_65650 | JGI IMG/M metagenome (GOLD analysis project Ga0070681, IMG submission 65650) | Corn rhizosphere microbial communities from Kellogg Biological Station, Michigan, USA - KBS C8-3B metaG | ecosystem: Host-associated > Plants > Roots > Rhizosphere | place: USA: Michigan...
GTGCGCGGCGCATCGCCAACTTCACGGAGGTGACATGCCCCTGTACAAGGAATACGGTGTTCTTGCGAGCGGTCTTTCGCTCGCCGAGCGTGGGCGCCCCGGCGCATACGTTCCGTTCGCGTCGGTGTTCACGTGGAACGACGGATGCTTCCGGCTCGCGCGGCAGTTCACGTGGGACGACCTCGAGCAGCCGAGCGCCGAAGCCGCCAAGGTCACCGCCGATGCGCTGGTGCGCCGCGCGATCGATTGCGGCGACGTCGTGTGACGCGCGCGCACGCGTCGCAGGCATCAAGTCGCCGAGGCTGGCGTGACGGCGTGCGCGAAAAAAGCAGGGCGGCCCGCGCGGGGCCGCCCTGTCGAGAGATGGTGCCGGTAGAGGGAGTCGAACCCCCGACCTTCGCATTACGAATGCGCTGCTCTACCAGCTGAGCTACACCGGCGGACTTGGCCGCGCGCGCTTCGCGCGGACCGTAACCATCGATTGTAGCCGATTCCGGGGGGCCGACCTCATCCGCGGATGGCGGCGCGGATCAGCTCCTCGGCGCCGTTCCAGATGATCTGCACGCCGATGCACAGCAGGATGAACGCGGACAGGCGCATCAACACGCTCGTGCCGGTGCGCCCGAGCCGCGCGAGCACGCGATCGGCGTAGCGATAGGCGAGATAGACGGACACCGCCACGGCGAGGATGCCGACCGCGTGCGCGACCACGATGACGAGCAGCGGGCGGAGCTCGCGCGGCTGGTTGGCGCCGAGCGTGATCGCCACCGAGATCGCACCCGGCCCGACGGTCAGCGGCATCGTCAGCGGATAGAACGCGCGCTGCGCGAGGTCGTCGGCGGTGGCCGCGTGCGCGGCATCGCGGGCAGGCGATGCGCCAGGCTCGTCCTGGTTGAGGAGCGACCAGCCGATCGAGCAGACGACGAGCCCGCCGGCGATTCGCACGACGCCGATCGAAAGCCCGAGGAAGTCGAGGACGTAGGCGCCGATCAGGATCGACGCGAGCAGCAGCAGGAAGCCGTACCAGGCGACGCGGCGCGCCATCGCCGTGCGCTCGTCGCGATCGAGATCGGCGGTCTTGAGCAGGAACACCGGCGCGCAACCCAGCGGGTTGACGATCGGCAACAGGCTCGCGAGCGCGATCAGCGCGGCGTCGATGAACTGGCGGGCGTCGGCGATCATCGGTTCCGGAACGGAAAGCGCGCGGGAATCCGGCGCGGTGAGGGACGTACACTAGCACGCCGGATCGGCGCCGCCGCGACCGGATCGGCACGCGCACCGGGTGGCAACGTTCCGCCAGACCCGCCTCCTCGATGACCGCGACGCCACGCCCGCTCTACGGATTCCACGCCGTCACGGCGCGGCTGCGCGCGCATCCGCAATCGATCCGCGCGCTCCATGTGGCCGCCTCGCGCCGCGACGCGCGCATCGCGGAGCTCGTCGCGCGCGCACGCTCGGCCGGCATCGCCATCGCCACCGCCGACGAGGCGCGCCTCGCCGAGCTCGCCGGCACGGCGCGGCACCAGGGCGTCGTCGCGCTGGTCGATGGCGGCCTTCCCTACGTGACGCTCGACGACGTGCTGGAAGCGCCGGCGAGTGACTCGCCGCTCCTGCTGCTCGTCCTCGACCAGGTGACAGATCCTCACAACCTCGGCGCCTGCCTGCGCTCGGCCGATGCGTTCGGCGTGCAGGCGGTGGTCGTGCCCAAGGACCGTGCGGTGGGCGTCAACGCTACGGTTGCCAAGGCAGCCTCGGGCGCCGCCGACACCGTGCCGGTCGTGGCGGTGACGAATCTTGCGCGGGCGCTGCGCGACCTCAAGGACCACGGCGTCTGGGTGATCGGCGCCGACGCCGGCGGCGAGTCGCTCTTCGACGCCGATCTCGCCGGTCCCATCGCCTGGGTGCTCGGCGCCGAAGGCGAAGGGCTGCGGCGGCTCACCCGTGAATCCTGCGACCGCATCGTCGGCATTCCGCTGGCGGGCAGCGTCGAAAGCCTCAACGTGTCGGTGGCGGCGGGCATCTGCCTCTATGCGACCGCGCAGGCGCGCGCGAGGGGCGGCCGGGCGGTCCCGCGCTGACGGCGCCCGCCCGCGGCTTGGGCTATCATCGCCGCCGTCGCGCCGGGCCACCGGCGCCCAACCGCCGAGGTCGCCATGCGTATTACCAACGTCGTGTCGCGCACGTCGCTCGCGTGCGCCGTTGCGCTCGCGGCCTTCGCCGCGGCGCCAGCAGCGCTCGCCAAGGGCACGCTCGTCTATTGCTCGGAAGGCAGCCCCGAGGGCTTCCAGCCGCAGTTCTTCAGCACCGGCACGACGTTCGACGCGGTATCCGTGCCGATGTTCAACCGCCTCGTGCAGTTCGACACCGGCACCACCGACGTCGTGCCGGCGCTCGCGACGTCGTGGACGGTATCGCCCGACAGCAAGGCCTACACGTTCAAGCTGCGCAAGGGCGTCAAGTTCCATTCGAACGCGCAGTTCAGGCCGACACGCGACATGAACGCCGACGACGTCGTGTTCTCGTGGAGCCGGATGGCGGACGACGCCAACCCGTTCCACCGGATGACCGCGGGCCAGACGTTCGCGTACTTCGACGACATGGGCATGAAGAACATCGTCGACAAGGTCGAGAAGGTCGACGACTACACGGTGCGCTACACGCTGAAGCGCGCCGAGGCGCCGTTCCTCGCCGACATGGCGATGGACTTCGCGTCGATCCTGTCGAAGGAGTACTTCGACGCGATGCAGAAGAAGGGCACGCCCAACGCCGCCGACGTGTTCCCGATCGGCACCGGGCCGTTCGAGTTCGTCAGCTACCAGAAGGACGCCACGATCCGCTACAAGGCGTTCGACGCGTACTGGGGCGGCCGCCCGAAGATCGACAACCTGGTGTTCTCGATCACGCGCGACGCGACGACGCGCTACGCCAAGCTCAAGACCGGCGAATGCCACGTGATGGCGTTCCCGAAGCCCGCCGACCTCGCCGAGATGCAGAAGGACCCGGCGATCGACGTGCTGCGCAAGGAAGGCCTCAACATCGGCTACATCGCGTTCAACGTCGAGAAGAAACCGTTCGACCAGAAGCTCGTGCGCCAGGCGCTCAACATGGCGGTCGACAAGGAGGCGATCCTCAAGGCGGTGTATCAAGGCCAGGGACAGATCGCCAAGAACCCGATCCCGCCGATCCTGTGGAGCTACAACGACGCGGTCAAGGACTACCCGTACGACCCCGCCAAGGCGAAGGCGATGCTCGCTCAGGCCGGCTATCCGAACGGCTTCGAGACGGAGCTCTGGTACCTGCCGGTGACGCGCCCGTACAACCCCGACGGCAAGCGGATGGCGGAGCTCGTGCAGGCGGATTGGGAGAAGATCGGCGTCAAGGCCAAGCTCATCACGTACGAATGGGCCGAATACCGCAAGCGCAGCAAGACCGGCGAGCAGAGCGCGATGATGTTCGGCTGGTCGGGCGACAACGGCGATCCCGACAACTTCTTCGTGCCGCTCTTGGGCTGCGAGGCGGTGAAGGGCGGCGGCAACGTCGCGCGCTGGTGCGACAAGCGCTTCGAGGACCTCGTCGTCAAGGCCGCGCAGACGCCCGACAAGGCGGCGCGCGCCAAGCTCTATGGCGAAGCGCAGGTCATCTTCAAGGAGGAGGCGCCGTGGATCACGATCGCGCACTCCGTGCGGTTCGACCCGATTCGCCGCGAGGTGAGGGGCTACAAGATGGACGCCACCGCGCACCACTATTTCACCCACGTCGACATCGTCAAGTGAAGGTCCCCTCTCCCGCGCGCGGGAGAGGGCCGCGATTGAATGCCACTTCGCCCGCGCGCGGGAGAGGGTTGGAACCGAATGCTCCCTTTCCCGCGTGCGGGAGAGGGCCGGGTTGAGGGCCGATGCTCCGCTTCGCGCTGCGCCGCCTCGCCCTCGTGGTGCCGACGTTCATCGGCGTCACGCTGATCGCCTTCGCGCTGATCCATTTCATCCCGGGTGACCCGGTCGAGAACCTGTCCGGCGAGCGCGGGATGGACCCCGCGCGCCGTGCGCGGCTCCTTCACGAGTTCGGCCTCGACCGCCCGCTGCCGGTGCAATACGCCGACTACGTCGGCCACGTGCTGCGCGGCGACCTCGGCGCGTCGCTGACGACCCACCAGCCGGTGCTCGACGAGTTTTTGGCACTGTTCCCGGCGACCCTCGAGCTCGCGTTCTTCGCGATGGTGTTCGCCGTCGTGCTGGGATTGCCGGCGGGCATGCTCGCGGCACAGAAGCGAAACACGCTCGCCGACTACGCGGTGATGGGCGCCTCGCTCGCCGGCTACTCGATGCCGATCTTCTGGTGGGCGCTGCTCCTGATCCTCACGTTCTCGGTGCAGCTCGGCTGGACGCCGGTGTCCGGGCGCATCGCCGTCGAGTACGACGTGCCGGTCGTCACCGGCTTCATGCTGGTCGACACGCTGCGCGCCGGCGACTTCGCGGCGTTCCGCTCCGCGGTCTCGCACCTCGTGCTGCCGGCGATCGTGCTCGGCACGATCCCGCTCGCCGTCATCGCGCGGATGACGCGCTCGTCGATGCTCGAGGTGCTGCGCGAGGACTACATCCGCGCGGCGCGCGCCAAGGGCCTGTCGGTGATGGCGGTGACGATCGTCCACGCGCTGCGCAACGCGCTGATCCCGGTGATCACCGTGATCGGGCTGCAGGTCGGGCTGCTGCTGTCGGGCGCGATCCTCACCGAGACGATTTTCTCTTGGCCGGGCATCGGCAACTGGCTGATACACGGCGTGCAATCGCGCGACTACCCGGTAGTGCAGGGCGGCATCCTGCTCGTCGCCGCATTGGTGATCGGCGTCAACCTCGTCGTCGACCTCCTCTATGGCATCGTCAATCCGCGGATCCGCCATGGCTGACGCGACGGTCGCCAGCGACGGAACCGGCGCCGAGCCGCTCGACGCGGTGCCGTCGCGCGCCCGCGCGTTCATCGCGAGCTACGCGCAGAACCGCGGCGCGGTCGCCGGCCTCGTGCTGGTCGTGCTGCTGATCCTGTGCGCGGCGTTCGCCGACGTGATCGCCCCGCACCCGCCTAACCTCCAATACCGCGACGTCACGCTCGCGCCGCCCGCATGGGCGGATGGCGGCTCGTGGCGCTTCCCGCTCGGCACCGACCCCGTCGGTCGCGACATGCTGTCGCGCTTGATCCACGGCACGCGGCTGTCGCTCGCGATCGGGCTCGTGTCGGTGGCGATCTCGCTCAGCCTCGGCGTGCTGCTCGGGCTCCTCGCCGGGTTCTTCCGCGGCCTTCTCGACACCGTGATCATGCGCGCGATGGACGTGATGCTCGCGCTGCCGAGCCTCCTGCTCGCGATCGCGGTGGTGGCGATCCTCGGGCCGGGCCTCGTCAACGCGATGTACGCGATCGCGATCGTGCTGCTGCCGCACTATGTGCGCCTGACGCGCGCGGCGGTGATCGCCGAATCGGGCCGCGACTACGTGACCGCCTCGCGGATCGCCGGCGCCGGCAACGCGCGGCTCATGTTCGACACGATCCTGCCCAACTGCGCGGCGCCGCTGATCGTGCAGGCGACGCTCGGCTTTTCCAACGCGATCCTGGACGCCGCCGCGCTCGGCTTTCTCGGCCTCGGCGCGCAGCCGCCCACACCCGAATGGGGCTCGATGCTCGCGTCGGCGCTCGAGTTCATCCAGCGCGCGCCGTGGGTCGTCACCTATCCCGGCCTCGCGATCCTCGTGACGGTGCTCGCGTTCAACCTGATGGGCGACGGCCTGCGCGACGCGCTCGACCCGAAGCTCCGCCGCTGAAGGCGACCATGGCACTGCTCGACATCGAGGGCTTGAGCGTCGCGTTCGGACGGCCCGACTCGCCGATCCGCGCGGTCGACGGCGTCGACCTCGCCATCGAGCCGGGCGAGACGGTCGGCCTCGTCGGCGAGTCCGGCTCGGGCAAGAGCGTGACCGCGCTCGCGGTGATGGGGCTCGTCGATCCGCCGGGACGCGTCGTCGCGCGGCGTATCGCGTTCGCGGGCCGCGACCTCGCGGCGCTGACGCCGGCCGCGCGACGGGCGATCGTCGGCAAGGACATCGCGATGATCTTCCAGGATCCGCTCGCGGCGCTCGATCCCTGCTACACGGTCGCGTTCCAGATCGGCGAGGCGCTGCGCCGCCATGGCACGCCGGACGAGCGGCGCAGCGCGCGCCGGCGGCGGGCGCGCGCGCTCGAGCTTTTGGCGCAGGTCGAGATTCCCGACGCGCGCGCGCGCCTCGACGCGTGGCCGCACCAGCTTTCGGGCGGCATGGCGCAGCGCGTGATGATCGCGATCGCCATCGCCTGCAAGCCGCGCCTTTTGATCGCCGACGAGCCCACCACCGCGCTCGACGTCACCGTGCAGGCGCAGGTGCTCGAGCTCCTCGCGCGGCTCACGCGCGAGCACGGCATGGCGCTCCTCCTCATCTCGCACGACCTCGCCGTGGTCGCGCAAAGCGTATCGCGCGTCGCGGTGCTGTACGCCGGGCAGGTGATGGAGGAGGGGCGCGTGCCGGCGATCTTCGCGTCGCCGCGACATCCGTATACACGCGCGCTGATCGACGCGCTGCCCGAGCACAATGTCGGTCGCGCGCGGCTCGCGGCGCTGCCCGGGGTCGTGCCGAGCGCGTCCGCGCGTCCGCCGGGATGCCTGCTCGCGCCGCGCTGCCCGCGCGTTCGCGAGCGCTGCCGGATCGAGCTGCCGCGGCCGGCGCATGGCGAGGGGTCGGTGCTGCGCTGCTTCTATCCGCTGGTGCCGCGCGGCGCGGTCGCCGCGGACATGGGCACATGACGCTGCTCGTCGAAGCTCAGGATCTCGCACGTCACTACACGGTGCGCCGCGGACTGTGGCGCAGCCCCGGCACCGTGCGCGCGCTCGACGGCGTGTCGCTTGCGATCGCCGGCGGCACGACGCTCGCCGTCGTCGGCGAGTCGGGCTCGGGCAAGTCGACGCTCGCCCGCGCCGTGACGATGATCGAGGCGCCGACGGCCGGCACGCTGCGCATCGACGGCGTCGACGTCGGGCAAGCCGATCGCGCGGCGCTCGCGCGGCTCCGCACACGCGTGCAGATGGTGTTCCAGAACCCGTACGCGTCGCTCAATCCGCGCAAGAGCATCGCCGCGCTGCTCGGCGAGCCGCTCGCGATCCAGCGCGCGACGCTGTCGGCACGCGCGCGTCGCACGGCCGCGCGCGAGGCGCTGGCGCGCGTCGGCCTGGGTTCCGCGGCGCTCGACCGCTACCCGCACATGTTCTCGGGCGGCCAGCGCCAACGGATCGCGATCGCGCGTGCGCTGATGCTCGCGCCGGCGCTGGTCGTCGCCGACGAGCCGGTCGCGGCGCTCGACGTGTCGATCCAGGCGCAGGTGCTCAACTTGCTGATGGACCTGAAGGATTCGAGCGGCATCGCGTATCTTTTCATCACCCACAACCTCGAGGTGGTGCGCCACATCGCCGACGAGGTCGCCGTCATGTACTTCGGCCGGATCGTCGAGCGCGCCGCGAAGCGGACGCTGTTCGAGGCGCCTCGCCATCCGTACACGCAGGTGCTGCTGGCGGCGACGCCGACGCTCGCGCCGCGGCGCACGCCCACGCCGCCACGCGGCGAGCCGCCGTCGCCGCTCGCGCCGCCGGCCGGCTGCGCGTTCCATGGGCGCTGCCCGCTCGCGGTCGATCGCTGTCGCGTCGAGGTGCCGGCGTTGCGGCAGGTCGGGGAGACGTGGGTAGCTTGCCACCTGGCGGGGTAATTTATGGATTCCAAAAGAAAACTCGCGTATACCTGACGCGGCACTGCCTTGGCGGGCCGTCCGCAGCCTATCCGGGAGAACCGGGAACGCGCGCCGTCAAGATGTCCTGCCAAGTATTCGCGCGTCTTGTTTTGGCTCCATTTTTTGGCTCCATTCATCCTCCGTCGAATCCTACAATCGCTCGCCGTGCTCATCGCGGTGGCGTTCATCGCCTTCGCACTGTTCAATTTCACCGGCGACCCGGTGGTGTTCATGGTGGGGCAGGACGCGACGCAGGCCGAGAAGGACCAGCTGCGCCACGATCTCGGCCTCGACCGTCCGTTCGTGGTGCAGTTCGCGCGATTCGTCGGGCGCGCGGTCCAGGGTGACTTCGGGCGCTCGCTGCGCCAGGGCCGATCGGTCGCCGAGCTCCTGAAGGAGCGCCTGCCCGCCACCGTCGAGCTCGCCGTCGTCGCGGCGGTCCTGGCGCTCGTCGTCGGCATCCCGCTCGGCATCTACACGGCGCTTCATCGCGACAGCCCGCTCGCGCACGCGGTGATGGCGGCGTCGCTGGTTGGCGTCAGCCTGCCGACGTTCCTGATCGGCATCGTGCTGATCCTCGTGTTCGCGGTGCGTCTCAAATGGCTGCCGTCGTTCGGCCGCGGCGAGACCGTCGCCATTGGCTGGTGGACGACCGGGCTCCTCACCGCGAGCGGCCGCAAGGCGCTGATCCTGCCCGCGATCACGCTGTCGCTCTTCCAGATGACGCTGGTGATGCGCCTTGTGCGCGCCGAGATGATCGACGTGCTGAAGAGCGACTTCATCCGCTTCGCACGCGCGCGCGGCCTCACCGAGCGCGCGATCCACTTTCGCCACGCGCTGCGCAACACGCTGGTGCCGGTCATCACGATCACCGGGCTGCAGCTCGGCGCGATCATCGCCTTCGCGATCATCACCGAGACGGTGTTCCAGTGGCCCGGCATGGGCCTTTTGTTCATCCAGGCGGTCAACTTCGCCGACGTGCCGGTGATGGCCGCCTATCTCTGCCTGATCGCGCTGGTGTTCGTCGCGATCAACCTCGTCGTCGACCTTCTCTACTACGCGGTCGATCCGCGCCTGCGCGTCGATCGCACCGCAACCGCCTCGACATGACCTCTCCGACATCGCCCGCCGACCACATCCGCCAATGGCAAGCGGAGCTCGCGAGCTTTCGCCGCGACCTCCACGCGCATCCCGAGCTCGGCTTCGAGGAGCACCGCACCGCTGGCGCCGTCGCCGGGGCGCTCGCGCGCCTTCGCATCGAGCACGCGACGGGGATCGGGCGCACCGGCATCGTCGCGTCGGTCGCCGGGGCGTCGACCGCGAGCGGGCGCGCGATCGGGCTGCGCGCCGACATGGACGCGCTGCCGATGCACGAGGAGAATGCCTTCGCGCATCGCTCGACGATCGACGGCAGGATGCACGGCTGTGGCCACGACGGGCACACGACGATGCTTCTCGCCGCCGCGCGCTACCTCGCGGCGACGCGGCGCTTCGACGGCATCGCGTACCTCATCTTCCAGCCGGGCGAGGAGGGCTACGCCGGCGGCAAGGCGATGATCGACGACGGCCTCTTCGAGCGCTTCCCCGCCGACGCCGTCTACGCGCTGCACAACTGGCCGAGCCTGCCGGCCGGCACGATCGCGGTGCGACCGGGGCCGATGATGGCGGCCGCCGACCGCGTGGAGATCCACATCGGCGGCCGCGGCGGCCACGGCGCCCATCCCGACCTCGCGATCGACCCGGTGCTGGTCGCGGCGCATATCATCACCGCCGCGCAATCGATCGTGTCGCGCAACGTCGATCCGGTCGACACGGCGGTCGTCAGCCTGTGCTCGATGCAGGCGGGAAATCCCGGCGCGATGAGCGTGATCCCGCGCGAGGCGCACCTCGTCGGCACCGTGCGCACGTTCAACACGGCCACGCAGGACATGGTCGAGCGGCGGCTGACGGAACTCGCGCACTCGATCGCCGCGGCGTTCGGCGCGACCGCGCGGGTCGCGTACCAGCGCATCTATCCGGCGACGATCAACACCGACGCCGAGGCGATCTTCGCCGGCAACGTCGCCGCGTCCGTCGTCGGCGAGGCCAACGTCGTGCGCGACCTGCCGCCGTCGATGGGCTCGGAAGACTTCTCGTTCATGCTGCAGGAGCGTCCCGGCGCCTACGCGCGCCTTGGCCAGGGCGGCACCGGCGAGGGCCACGGCGCGTTCCTGCACGACACGCGCTACGACTTCAACGACGACGTGATCCCGATTGGCGCCGCCTACCTCGCGTCGCTCGCCGAGCGCGCGATGCCGCTCGACCCGCGCTAGGGCTGCAAGGAACGCACGCTGGATACCGCCGGCCACTTTTCGCGAAGCTACGCCGAGGCGCGCGGCCGCTTCCTCGGCGCGGCCCGCGCGCGGCGCTGTCGCATGGCCGCGTACGTGCAACGCGCCGCGCGCGCAGGCGACGGCGACGAGCTCGCCACCGACGTCGCGTCTTTCGGCGACCGCGCTGCGCCCGGCGTGCTGGTCGTGTCCTGCGGCACGCATGGCGTCGAAGGCTACGCGGGCTCGGGCGCGCTCGCCGCCTGGCTCGGCGACGACGCGCTGCCGCGCGCCCTCGACGGCGGCGCCGTGCGCGTGGTGCTGGTGCACGCGGTCAACCCCTGGGGCTTCGCGCACGACGCGCGCACCGACCAGGACAACATCGACGTCAACCGCAACTTCCGCGATTTCACGGTGCCGCAGCCGCCCAACGACGGCTATCGCGCGCTGCACCCGCTGCTGGTGCCTTCGACGTGGCCGCCGCGGCTCGTCAATGAATTGCGCCTCGCGCTGCGCGTCGTGTTGCGCGGCCGCCGCGCGACGCAGGCGGCGATCGCGCGTGGACAGTCCGAGTTCGCCGATGGCCTCTTCTACGCCGGGCGCGCGCCGTCGTGGAGCCGCCGCACGCTCGAGGCCGTGTTCGCCGAGCACGTAGCGCCCTGCCGCGTCGCCGCCTGGATCGACCTGCACACCGGGCTCGGCCGGCGCGGCGTGGCGGAGCTCATCGCCAACACGCCCGATACGCCGGCAGCGCTGGCCGAGGCGCGCGCGTTCTTCGGCCACGACGTCACGTCGATGTACGGCGGGCACTCGGCGTCGACCGAGGTCGTCGGCGCCAATTTCGCCGCGCTCCGCGGCGCCGGCGCCGAGGCGGCGACTGCCGTGACGGTCGAGCTCGGCACGCGCTCGCCGCTCGCGGTGCTCGCCGCGCTGCGCGGGCGGCAATGGCTCGCCAATCATCCCGATGCGCCGCGCGCGCGCGCCACGGCGATTTGCGAGGCGACGCGCCAGGCGTTCTACGTCGAGCACGACGACTGGAAGAACGCCGCCTGCCTGGCGATGCGCAAGGCCGCGACGCGCGCCCTCGACGCGATCGGGCATGCCGTGCAGGTGCGGCGGTGATGCGCGGCGGCGCGCTGGCGGGCTCGCCGTCGACGAACGCGCTGGTTGCGCTCTGGCGCAGCGAGGCGGTGCGCGCGCTGCGCCGCTCGAAGGTGGCGGCGGTCGCGGCGATCGTGCTCGTGCTCGCCGTGGGCGCCGCGGCGTTCGCGTCCTGGGTCGCGCCATACGATCCGTACGACCTGCGCAGCCTCGACCTCGCCAACGCGCTCGTGCCGCCGGCGTGGCTCGACGGCGGCCGCACGACGTACTGGCTCGGCACCGACGACCAGGGCCGCGACCTGTGGTCGGCGATCCTCTACGGCGCGCGGATCTCGCTCGCCGTCGGCATCGCCTCCGTCGCGCTCGCGGTCGCGATCGGCGTGGCGCTCGGCCTCGTCGCCGGCTACGCGGGCGGCCGCGTCGATGCGCTGATCATGCGCGTCGCCGACGTGCAGTTGTCGTTCCCCGCGATCCTGATCGCGCTCCTGATCGACGGCGTCGCGCGCGCCGCGCTGCCGCAGGCGGCGCAGTCGCACGCCGCGCTCGCCGTGCTGGTCGTGTCGATCGCGGCGGCCAACTGGGTGCAGTACGCCCGCAGCGTGCGCAGCAGCACGCTCGTCGAAAAGCGGCGGGAATACGTGCAGGCGGCACATGTTATCGGTATCAGGCCCTTGGCGATCATGCGGCGGCACCTGTTGCCGAACGTGCTGGGGCCGGTGGTCGTGCTGGCGACGATCAACGTCGCCACCGCGATCGTCACCGAGGCCACGCTGTCGTTCCTGGGCGTCGGCGTGCCCGTCACGGAGCCGTCGCTCGGCTCGCTGATCCGCATCGGCAACGACTTTTTGTTTTCCGGCGAATGGTGGATTACGATCTTTCCCGGGACGGCGCTGGTGGTCCTGGTCCTGGCGATCAACCTCGTCGGGGATGCGCTGCGCGACGCGCTCGACCCGCGTGCCCGCTGACGGGGCGGGAGGCGGCGGGCGGCACGGCGCGCAGCGTCCGTTCACAACCAACCGAGGAACAACATGAGACTTGTGCGCGCAATGCTGGTGTTACCGGCGGTCGCGGCGACCGCGGCCTGCCAGACGTGGGGACCGACGTGGAGCGAGGTGAGCGGGGACCGCTACAACCGCGCCATCGCGCTGCGCCAGCCGGCGATCATCGAGAACATCGACGGCAAGAGCGCATACCCGACCCGGCCGATCAAGATCGACCCCGGCACGCACGTGATCGAGATCTCGGCGGTGGCGCCGCGCCCGCGTCCGGGCGGCTCGCCGTTGAAGACGATCACCGTCGACGTCAAGCCCTGCAAGCTCTACTACATCAATGCCCAGTACCAGAACTCGGTCGATTACGACTACCAGCCGGTGATCGACTACGTCCAGGACGTCCCCGGCTGCAAGGCCGTCGGCTGAGCCCGGCAGCGACGTGAGGGACGGGCGCGACGCGGCGCGACGCGCAACACAGCGCGGCGCCGCGCCGGCGCTCGTCGTGCGCGGGCTGACGGTGACGTTCGCCGCCGGCCGCGCCACGCTCACCGCGGTCGACGGCATCGACTTCGAGATCGCGAGCGGAGAGGTGCTGGGCCTCGTCGGCGAGTCGGGCGCCGGCAAGTCGCTGAGCGGCGCGGCGATCCTCGGGCTCGTCGACGCGCCGGGGCGCGTCGACGGCGAGGTGTGGCTCGACGGCCGGCGCATCGATACGCTCGACCCCGCCGCCAAGCGCCGGCTGCGCGGCCGCGAGATCGGCGCGATCTTCCAGGATCCGCTGACGGCGCTCGATCCCCTGTTCACGATCGGCGACCAGCTCGCCGAGACGCTGCGCACGCATTTCAGGCTGGCGCCGGACGAGGCGCGACGCGAGGCCGTCGCGCTTCTCCAGGAGGTCGGCATCCCCGGCGCCGCCGCCCGCTATTCGCAGTACCCGCACCAGTTTTCCGGCGGGATGCGCCAGCGCGTGGTCATCGCGCTCGCCCTCGCGGGAGAGCCGTCGCTGCTGGTCGCCGACGAGCCCACCACGGCGCTCGACGTGTCGATCCAGGCGCAGATCGTCGCGCTGCTCGGCCGCCTCGCGCGCGAGCGCGGCATGGCGATCCTGCTCGTCACGCACGACATGGGCGTGATCGCGAGCGTCGCCGACCGCATCGCCGTCATGTACGCGGGACGGATCGTCGAGACGGGCACGGCGGCCGAGGTCATCGCGCGGCCGCGCCACCCGTACACGAAGGGACTGATGGCGTCGATTCCGTCGCTCGCCGACGATCGCGCGCGGCTCGCGCAAATCGACGGTGCGATGCCCCGTCTCGGCGCGGTGCCCGCCGGGTGCGCGTTCCATCCGCGCTGCGGCGTGGCGCTCGAGCGCTGCACGCGCGAGCGGCCGGTGCTCGTCGCCGACGCGGCTGGCGGCGCCGGCGCGACGGCGTGCTGGCGACTCGCGGACGGCTGATGGCGCCGCCGGATGTCGCTACGCCGCGCATGCGCGACCCGGACGAGCGCGCGCTGGTCGAGCTCGAACGCGTGTCCAAGTCGTTCGATGTGTCGCCGCCGTGGCTCGAGCGCACGCTGCAGCGCGCGCCGCGTCGCGCGCTGCGTGCCGTCGACGGCGTCGATCTCGCGATCCGCCGCGGCGAGACCGTGGCGCTGGTCGGCGAGTCGGGCTGCGGCAAGTCGACGCTCGCGCGCATCGTCGTCGGGCTCGTCGACGCGAGCGGCGGCGTGGTTCGCTACGACGGCAGCCCGCTCTATGGCGCCGGTGTTGCCGCCGACGCGGCGACGCTGCGCCGCGCGCGCGCGTCGATGCAGATGATCTTCCAGGACCCGTACGCGAGCCTCAATCCGCGCTGGCGCGTCGGCGCCATCGTCGCCGAGCCGATCGTCGCAGCGGACCGCTCGCGCAGCCGCGCGAGCGTCGCCGAGCGCGTGGCGACGCTGCTCGAGCAGGTCGGGCTCGCCGCTGCCGATCGCCACAAGTACCCGCACCAGTTCTCGGGAGGCCAGCGCCAGCGGATCTCGATCGCGCGCGCGCTCGCCACCGCGCCGGCGCTGGTCGTCTGCGACGAGCCGACGTCCGCGCTCGACGTGTCGGTGCAGGCGCAGGTGCTCAACCTGATGGCCGACCTCAAGGAGCGGCGCGGGCTCGCGTACCTCTTCATCTCGCACAACCTCGCCGTCGTCCACCACATCGCCGACCGCGTGCTCGTCATGTACCTCGGCCGCATCGTCGAATCGGCGCCGCGGCGGGCGCTGTTCGCCGCGGCGCGCCACCCGTACACACGGATGCTGCTCGACGCCGTACCCGACCCGTTGCGGCCGAAGTGGCGCGACGCCGGCGACGCGGACGGCACCGGCAACGGCGCGCCGCGACTCGCCAGCGAACTGCCCGATCCGCTCGACGTGCCCGCCGGTTGCGGCTTTCATCCACGCTGCGCGTTCGCGAATGCGCGCTGCAGGGTGGAAACGCCGGTGCTCCTCGATGTCGGCGACGCGCATCGCGTCGCCTGCCACGCGGTCGCCGAGGGCCGCGTGGCGCCGCGCGTGGCGATCCCGATCGCGGGCTGAGAGGGGTATCCCGCTGCACCGTCCCGTGCGGCATCCGGCGGGTCGCGTTCCGCTATAATTTCGACCTTCACCCGGCGCCGGCGACCTTTCGGCGGCGCAGGCTTCCGCTCACTTTCGGTCGTCCCCCGTGCGCCTCACCCAGATCAAGCTCGCCGGCTTCAAGTCGTTCGTCGATCCCACGGCGATCGCGACGCCGGGACAGCTCGTCGGCATCGTCGGCCCCAATGGCTGCGGCAAGTCCAACGTCATCGACGCGGTGCGCTGGGTGCTCGGCGAATCCAAGGCGTCGGCGCTGCGCGGCGAATCGATGCAGGACGTCATCTTCAACGGCGCCGGCGAGCGCAAGGCGGTGAGCCGCGCGTCGGTCGAGCTCATCTTCGACAACAGCGCCGGCCGCATCGGCGGCCAGTGGGGCCAGTTCGCCGAGATCTCGATCCGCCGCGTGCTGACGCGCGACGGCGACAGCGCCTACTACATCAACAACATCCCGGTGCGGCGCCGCGACATCCACGACCTCTTCCTCGGCACCGGCCTCGGGCCGCGCGCCTACGCGATCATCGAGCAGGGGATGATCTCGCGCGTCATCGAGGCGAAGCCCGAGGAGCTCCGCGTGTTCCTCGAGGAGGCCGCGGGGGTGTCGAAGTACAAGGAGCGCCGCCGCGAGACCGAAGGGCGCATCGCCGACACCAAGGAGAATCTCGCCCGCGTCGAGGACATTCGCCAGGAGCTCGGCAACCAGCTCGCGCGACTTGCCCAGCAGGCCAAGGTCGCCGGTGAGTACCGTGAGCACGAGGCGAAGCTCAAGCACACGCAGCACATGCTGTGGTTCCAGAAGCAGCAGGAGGCGATGCGCGCGCGCGAGCGCCATGCCGCCGACGTCGCCACGCACGTCACCGCGCTCGAGGCGGTGCAGGCGCGGCTTCGCGAGGCGGAAGCCGCGGTCGAACGGCTGCGCCACGCGCACTACACTGCCAACGACGCGCTGCACGAGCGCCAAGGCACGTTCTACGCGGCCAACGCCGAGGTCACGCGGCTCGAGCAGCAGCTCGGCTTCGCGCGTGACAGCGAGACGCGGATCGCCGCGCAACTGACCGAGCTCGACGCGGAGATCGCGGCCCTCGGCGCGCAGCAGGGCGAGCTTTCCGCGGAGCGCGAGCGCCTCGCGCGCGAAGCCGACGCGGCCGATGCCGCACATGCCGAAACGCTCGACGCGCAGCGCGCGGCGGAAGCGGCGCTGCCCGCGCTCGACGCCGCGCTCGCCGCGGCGCAGGCCGAGGTCGATGAAGCCGCGCGCGCGATCGCCGAAGGCGAGCGCGACATTCGCGTCGGCGAGACGCGCCGCGAGCACCATGTTCGCAACGCCGCGCAACTGTCCGAGCGCCATGCGCGCCTCGTCGCCGATGTCGCCGCGCTGGCGCCGGCGCCCGGCGATTCGGTGCGCGAGATCGAGGACCAGCTCGCCGCGGAGCGCGACGAGCTCGCGGGTCGCGAGGCGCGCGTCGCCGAGCTCGCCGCCGCGCTCGGCACGACGCAGGGCGCGCATCGCGAGGCGAGCGACGCGTGGCACGAGGCGAGCCGAGCGCTTGCCGACCTGGAAGCGCATCGCCAGGCGCTGGCTACGCTGCAGGCGAAGATCGGGCAGGGCGGCGACGTCGAGCGCTTCCGTGGCGAGAAGGGGCTTGCCGTCGCGCGCCAGCTCTGGCAGGCGATCGACGTCGATCCGATTTGGGAGAACGCCGTCGAGGCGGTGCTGCGCGAGCGCCTCGAGGGCCTCGAGGTCGACGACCTCGGCGACGTCGCGCGCTGGCTCGCCGATGCCGATGCGGCGACGCCGCGCCTCGCGCTGTTCACCCCGGGCGCGGGCGACGTGCCGGCGCACGTGCCCGACGACGCGCTGTTCGCGCGCCTCGCGATCAAGGATTCGCGCGTGTCCCGCTTCGTCGCCGACGGTGTCGCGCATGTGCGCTGCCGCGCGAGCCTCGCCGAGGCGCTCGCGGCGCGCGATACGCTGGCAATCGGCGAGGCGTTCGCCACGCCGCAGGGACATCTTGTCTACGCCACGGGCATCGCGCTCTTCGCGCCCGACAGCGAGATCCACGGCGTCATCGCCCGCCAACGCGAGATCGAGCGCCTCGACGCCGCGCTGCCCGCCGCGCAGTCGGCGGCCGGCACCGCGCGCGTGGCGCTCGACGCCGCCGAGCGCGCGCTCGATGCCGGCCAGCGCCAATACCACGACGAAGGCCTCGCCGCCGCGTCGCAGCAGCGGCGCGTGCACGACCTCGACCTCGAGCTCGTCGAGCGCCGCAAGGAAGCCGAGGCGCGCGAGACGCGCGCCCGCGAGCTCGCGGCCGAGCGCGATGCGGCAGCCGCGGCGCTCGCCGCGGAGAACGCGTCGCGCGACGCCGTGCTCCGCGAGATCGCCGACTTGACGTCGCGCCAGCATGAGCACCACGCGCGACGCGACGAGCGCACGGCGCTGCGCGATGCGCGGCAGGCCGACGCCGCCGCCGGCCGCGGCCGCGCGCGAGACGCCGAGCGCGCCGTGCAGGAAGCGGATTTCGCGGCACGCAGCGCACGCGAGCGCATCGCCGAGGCCGCGCGCCGCGGCGAAGCCGTCGCGCAGCAGCTCGCGCGCCAGCGCGAGCTGCACGGCCGCCTCGCCGGCGAGCGCGCGTCGATCGACTGGACGCCCGTCGAGGAGGCGCTGCAGCGCCAACTGGCCGCGCGTGGCGAGGCCGAAGCGGCCCTCGCGACGGCGCGCGACACGCTCGAATCGCAGGGCGCGATGCTGCGCGAGGCCGAAGAAAGCAAGATGGCCGCCGAGCACGACCTCGAGCCCGCGCGCGAGCGCATCCAGGAAATGCAGCTGAAGGAGCAGGCGGCGCTGCTCGCCGAGCAGCAGTTCACCGAGCAGCTCACCGAAGCGGGGGCCGACCTCGAGCCGCTGCCGGCGGCGCTCAAGGCCTGGGGCCGCAACTCGCTGACCGCCGAGATCGCGCGGATCAACGCGGCGATCGCCGAGCTCGGGCCGGTCAACATGGCCGCGCTCGACGAGCTCGCGCAATCCGAGGAGCGCAAGGGCTATCTCGACCGCCAGTACGACGACCTGACCGAGGCGCTCGCCACGCTGCAGACGGCGATCCAGGAGATCGATCGCGAGTCGCGCGAGCTTTTGCAGCAGACGTTCGACGCGGTCAACGCGAACTTCGGGGTGCTGTTCCCGACGCTCTTCGGCGGCGGCGAGGCGAAGCTCGTGCTGACCGGCGAGGAGATGCTCGACTCGGGCGTGCAGATCTACGCGCACCCGCCCGGCAAGCGCAACGCGTCGATCCACCTCTTGTCCGGCGGCGAGAAGGCGCTCACCGCGATCGCGCTCGTGTTCGCGCTGTTCCGCCTCAACCCGGCGCCGTTCTGCCTGCTGGACGAGGTGGACGCGCCGCTTGACGACCCCAACACCGAGCGCTTCTGCCGGATGGTCGGCGAGATGTCGGACAGCACGCAGTTCGTGTTCATCTCGCACAACAAGATCACGATGGAGATGGCCACTCAGCTCGTCGGCATCACGATGGCCGAGGCGGGCGTATCGCGCGTCGTCGCGGTCGACATCGCCGAGGCGATCACGCTCGCCGCCACGGCGACCGCTGCCGCGAACGCCGCGTAACCGCCGTTTATCGAGACTCGGCGTGCTATAGTCGGAACGATCGACACGCGCGCCATCTCGCCTCACGCGGCATGCGCATCTCCTCGCTGCAATTCGCCCTGATCGTCGCCGGCGTCGTGCTCGTCGCCGGCGTGCTCCTCTACAACCGGTGGGTGCTGCGCCGCGCGCGCGGCCGGGTTGAACGCCCGGCACGGCCGGCACTCGCGCAGGACGACGCCGGCGACATCCGCGTCGAGCCTTCGATCGGCGCGCTCGGCGAATCGCTGGCGCACGACGACGACCTCGCCGCGCGGCCGACGCTTCGCGACAAGCCGGTCGAGGCGCCCGCGAACACCGCCGCCGAGCCGCCGCCCGGCGACGGCGCCCCATGGCAAGTACCGATGGACAGCGTGACGACGCTGCCGCCGCTGCCGACGATCACGCGCGAGCGCCACGAAGCCCCGCGCGGCGACCGTCGCGACATCGCGCTCTCGCAACCCGATCCCGATATCGAATCGGTCGTCGTGCTGCGGCCGCCGGCGGCCGTTGGCGTGAGCGCGCTCGGCGCAGCGCTCCATGCCCACCTCGGCAAGCCTCTGCGCTGGTTCGGCCGGCGCGATACGGCGCATGGCTGGCAGCGCCTCACGTCCGACACGCAGGGCGAGTTCATGGAGGTCGTCGCGTGCCTCTTGCTCGCCGACCGCACCGGGCCGGCGACGCACGCGCAGCTCGAATCGTTCCTGCGGATGCTGCGGGAGCTCGCGCCGTCGCTGCCCGCGACGTTCACGACTCCGCCGGTCGAGGACGAGGTCGCCCGGGCCGAGGCGCTCGATCGGCTGTGCGCCGAGCTCGACATGCAGATCGGCATCACGATCGAGCGCACCGACGGCTCGCCGATCGCCGGCACGCGGCTGCGCGGCGTCGCCGAGGCGGCGGGCTTCCGGCTCGCGCCGAACGGCCGCTTCGAATGGGTGCAGGAGGAGACCGGCCACGTCGTCTATACGATGCAGGCGATGAGCGGCGAGCCGTTCACGCTCGATTCGCTGCGCGCGGCGTCGCTCAACGGCGTGGTGTTCGTGCTCGACGTACCCTGCGTCGCCGAGCCGCCGCGCGCGTTCGACCAGATGAAGCTGGCCGCCGGCCGCCTCGCGCACACGCTCGGTGGCGACATGGTCGACGACAATCGCCGCGTGCTGACCGACGCGGCGCTCGCGAAGACGCGCGAGGCGGTGGTCAATGCCGCGGCGGCGCTCGTCGACGTGCACATCGAGCCCGGCAGCCCGCGCGCGCTGAAGCTCTTCTCCGCGTGACGCGCACGCGGCCCTCGGCACGCGGCGCCGGCGCGACGCCGGCGAGCGGCGCCGGGGCGGGCGCCGTTGCATCCGCCGCACCCGCCGCGGCGCCGGCGCGGGCCGCCGCGCGCGCCGAAGTGTTGCGCGGCCTGCTGCGCGACGCCAACGAGCGGTACTACGTCGACGACGCGCCGACGATCAGCGACGCCGAATACGACGCGCTGTTCCGCGAGCTCGAGGCGCTCGAAGCGCAGCACCCGGCGCTGCGCACTTCCGACTCGCCGACGCGCCGCGTCGGCGGCGCGCGCGCCGCCGGCTTCGCGCCAGTCGTCCATCGCGTGCCGATGCTGTCGATCCAGACCAGCACCGACACCACGGCGGCGGCCGCCATCGAGTTCGACGCGCGCATCCGCCGCGAGCTCCATCTCGCCGACGATGCGCCGCCGCTCGCGTATTGCGCCGAGCTCAAGTTCGATGGCCTCGCGATGAGCCTGCGCTACGAGCGCGGCGCGCTCAACGTGGCGGCGACGCGCGGCGACGGCGAGACCGGCGAGGACGTCACGGCCAACGTGCGCAGGATCCCGGAGATTCCGGCGCGCCTCGCCGGCAAGGCGCCCGCGGTGCTCGAGGTGCGCGGCGAGATCTACATGACGCGCGCCGATTTCGCGGCGCTCAACGCGCGCCAGGCCGCCGCCGGCGAGCGCCTGTTCGTCAACCCGCGCAATACCGCGGCGGGGGCGGTGCGCCAGCTCGATGCCGGCGTGACCGCCGCGCGGCCGCTGCATTTCTTCGCCTATGCGATCGGCGAGACCGAGGGCTTCGCGATGCCGGCCACGCAAGGGGGCCTGCTCGACGCGCTGGCGAAATTCGGCCTGCCGGTCAACCGCGACTGGCGCGTCGTCGAGGGCGGCGACGGCCTCGCGCGCTTCTACGACGAAGTCGCCGCGCGCCGCCACGACCTGCCCTTCGAGATCGACGGGGTCGTCTACAAGGTCGACGACCTCGAGCGGCAGCGTGCGCTGGGCTTTCGCACGCGCGAGCCGCGCTGGGCCGTCGCGCACAAATTCCCGCCGGAGGAGATGCCGACCCGCCTTCTCGCGATCGACGTGCAGGTCGGCCGCACCGGCGCGATCACGCCGGTGGCGCGCGTCGAGCCCGTGTTCGTCGGTGGCACGACGGTCACCAACGTCACGCTGCACAACGAGGACGAGATCCACCGCCGGGACCTGCGCATCGGCGACACCGTGATCGTGCGGCGTGCCGGCGACGTGATTCCGCAGGTGGTGCGCGCGCTGCCTGAGCGGCGGCCGGCGGACGCGCGCGAATGGCGGATGCCCGCGCGCTGCCCGGAATGCGGCTCGGCGGTGGTACGCCTCGAGGGCGAGGTGGTCGCGCGCTGCGAAGGCGGCCTCGTGTGCCCCGCGCAACGCAAGCAGGCGCTGCTGCATTTCGCGGGCCGTCGCGCGCTCGACATCGAGGGCCTGGGCGACAAGCTCGTCGACCAGCTTGTCGATGGCGAGCTGGTGGCGACGCCTGCCGACCTGTACAAGCTCGACACCGCCGCGCTCGCCGGCCTGGAACGGATGGCGGACAAGAGCGCCGCCAACGTCGTCGCGGCGATCGACAAGAGCCGCACGACGACGCTCGCGCGCTTCATCTACGCGCTCGGCATTCGCCACGTCGGCGAGACGACCGCCAAGGATCTCGCGCGGCATTTCGGCGGCCTCGATGCGCTCGTCGCGGCCGCCGCGGCCGGCGCGGAAGACGGCGCGGCGCTCATGGAGGTGGAAGACGTCGGGCCGGTGGTTGCCGAGAGCGTCGCGCGCTTTTTCGGGGAGGCGCACAATCGCGAGGTCATCGCCGCGCTGCAGAAGGCGGGCGTGCACTGGCCGGAGCATGCGCCGGCGGCGCGCGCGCCGGCAGGCCCGCTCGCGGGGAAGACGCTGGTGCTGACCGGCACGCTGCCGACACTGACGCGCGACGACGCGCGCGCGAAGATCGAGGCCGCGGGTGGCAAGGTCGCCGGCAGCGTATCGAAGAACACCGACTATGTCGTCGCGGGCGCCGAAGCCGGCAGCAAGCTCGCGAAGGCCGAGGCGCTCGGCGTCGCCATCGTCGACGAGGCGGGGCTCGCAGCGCTGTTGGATGGGCGATGATGTCCACGCTGCTCGAATCCGCCCCGCGCCGTCCCCACGTTGTGTCGTGCCACGACACGATTTTCCTCGTCAATCCACGACACGGGCCGTCACGATGAACCCAATCACCAAGGCCGTCTTCCCCGTCGCCGGGCTCGGCAGCCGCTTCCTGCCGGCGACCAAGGCGAGCCCCAAGGAAATGCTGCCGGTCGTCGACAAGCCGCTGATCCAGTACGCGGTCGAGGAGGCGGCGGCGGCGGGCATCACCGAGATGATCTTCATCACGGGCCGCAACAAGCGCGCGATCGAGGACCATTTCGACAAGGCCTACGAGCTCGAGACCGAGCTCGCGCTGCGCAACAAGAGTGCGCTGCTCGAGACCGTGCAATCGGCGGTGCCGGCCGGCATCAACTGCATCTACATCCGCCAGACCGAGGCGCTCGGCCTCGGCCACGCGGTGCTGTGCGCGGCGCCCGTGATCGGCGACGAGCCGTTCGCGGTGCTGCTCGCCGACGACCTGATCGACGCGCCGGTGCCGGCGATGAAGCAGATGGTCGATGTCGCCACGCGCGAGAACGCGACGACGATCGGCGTCATGGAGGTGCCGGCGGCCGACACCGCGAGCTATGGCATCGTCGAGGCCGATCCCGACCCGGCCGATCCGCGCCTGTCGCGGATCACGCGCCTCGTCGAGAAGCCTGCGCCCGGCGCGACCACGTCGACGCGCGCGGTGATCGGCCGCTACGTGCTGTCGCCGCGCATTTTCCATCACCTGCGCACGATGCCGGCCGGCGCCGGCGGCGAGATCCAGCTCACCGACGGCCTCTCGCACCTCCTCGCCGAGGAGCGCGTGGTCGCCTACGCGTTCGACGGCCGCCGCTACGACTGCGGCAGCAAGCTCGGCTACCTCGAGGCCACCGTCGAGCTCGCCGAGAAGCATCCCGAGGTGGGCGCCGCCTTCCGGCACTTCCTCAAACGCCACTGCGGATGACGCTCAACGAGCTGCGCTACGTCGTCGCGGTCGCGCACGAGCGGAGCTTCGGGCGCGCGGCGGCGAAATGCTTCGTCAGCCAGCCGGCGCTGTCGGTGGCGGTGCAGAAGCTCGAGGACGAGCTCGGCGCGCCCTTGTTCGAGCGCGGCAAGTCGGAGGTCGGCATCACGCCGGTGGGCGAGCGCGTTGTCGAGCAGGCGCAGCGGGTGCTGGAGGAGGTGGCGCGGCTGCGCGACATCGCGAAGGCGGCGCAGGATCCGCTCGCGGGCGTGTTGAAGCTCGGTGTGATTTACACGGTGGCGCCGTACCTCTTGCCCGATCTCGTGCCGGCGCTGCGCAAGCGCGCGCCGGCGATGCCGCTCGAGATCGAGGAGAACATGACCGAGAACCTCGAGACCGCGCTCAAGGCCGGTCGCATCGACGTGGCGATCATCGCGCTGCCGTTCCGCTCGGCCGGGATCGTCACCGAGTTCTGCTACGAGGAGCCGTTCGAGGTCGTCGTGCCGCAGGACCATCCGTGGGCCGCCCGCAAGTCGGTCGGCGCGGACGAGCTCGCCGCCGAGCACACGATCCTGATGAACGTCGGTCACTGCTTCCGGGACCAGGTGCTGGGCTCCTGTCCCGAGCTCAACCAGGCCAGCGCGCAGGTCGCGCGCACCAACTCGCTCGAGACCGTGCGCAACATGGTGGCCTCGGGCCTCGGCATTTCCGTGCTGCCGCGCGATGCGCTGGTGCCCAAGTACCGCAACAAGCTGGTCGTCGCCGTGCCGTTCACTCGGCCGGTGCCGACGCGTCGCATCGCGCTGGCGTATCGCAAGTCGTATCCGCGGCCGGCTGCCATCGACGCCCTGCGCGCGGCCATCGCCGCATGTCGTGCGCCCGCGCCGGCCGCAGGATAAAAAAAAGGGATTGAGCTTGCGCGCAATCCCTTGGTTCGATGTGGTGGGCGATACTGGGTTTGAACCAGTGACCCCTGCCGTGTGAAGGCAGTGCTCTACCGCTGAGCTAACCGCCCCGCGAACCCAGACAGGAGCCTGAATTTAACCACATCGGCCCCCTTGGCGGCAACGAAAATACCGGCCGACGCAGCTGGGCATGCTGATGCACCATAGCGGTGCGTTATTTTGCTCCAATTTCGTGCATCGACATTTTACTTTACATCTAAAGCATATAAATATCATCATAATCAAAGCATTAAAAACTGGCCCGCGTCCTGCTCTGCTGTGACGGTCAACGAAAGGATTACACGTTTGTGCCCCTACGATGAGATGCACGACGCCCTGAAAGGCGTGCGCGCGCATTACCGGCCTTTCGCCGACTGGCTCGCGCGTACACCCGCCGACCGCGTCGCGCAGAAAAAGGACGAGGCCGAGCGTGCGTTCCATCGCGTCGGCATCACGTTCGCCGTGTATGGCGAGGACGAGGGCACCGAGCGGCTGATCCCGTTCGACATCGTGCCGCGCATCATTCCGCAATCGGAGTGGACGATGCTCGAACGCGGGTTGTTGCAGCGGGTCGCGGCGCTCAATGCGTTCCTCGCCGACATCTACGGCGCGCAGCGGATACTCGACGCCAACGTCATTCCCCGCGAGCGGGTGATCGGCAACATCCAGTTCCGTGCGGAGATGGCGGGTGTCCTGGTGCCGGATGGCACCTATGCGCATGTCGCGGGGATCGACCTCGTGCGTGCGGGCGCCGGCCAGTGGCACGTGCTGGAAGACAACCTGCGCGTGCCTTCGGGTGTGTCGTACATGCTCGAGAACCGCAGGATGATGATGCGGCTTTTCCCCGAGTTGTTCGCCACGCAGTCGATCCGGCCGGTCCAGCATTACCCCGACCTGCTGCTGGAAAACCTGCGCGCGGTGGCGCCTGCCGGCGAGGAGTCGCCGACGGTCGCCGTGCTTACGCCAGGGCCCTGGAACTCCGCCTACTTCGAGCACAGCTTCCTCGCGCAGCAGATGGGCGTCGAGCTGGTCGAAGGCCAGGACCTGTTCGTGCGCGACGACAAGGTCTACATGCGGACCACGCGCGGGCCGCAGCGCGTGCACGTCCTCTATCGCCGCGTCGACGACGATTTCCTCGATCCGACCGCGTTCCGCGCCGATTCGACGCTCGGCGTTCCGGGACTCTTCGACGCCTACCGCAAAGGCCGCGTGACGCTCGCCAACGCGATCGGCACCGGCGTCGCGGACGACAAGTCCATCTACCCGTACGTGCCGGACATGATCCGCTACTACCTCGGCGAGGATCCGGTGCTCGCCAATGTGCCGACGTGGAAGATGTATGTAGCCGAAGAGCGCGCCTACGCGCTGGCGCATCTCGACGAGCTGGTGGTGAAGGAGGTCCACGGTGCGGGTGGCTACGGCATGCTGATCGGCCCGATGTC
>Ga0070681_10000895_pt1 | contig 25203 bp, 23 predicted proteins | sample KBSC83BmetaG_FD_65650 | JGI IMG/M metagenome (GOLD analysis project Ga0070681, IMG submission 65650) | Corn rhizosphere microbial communities from Kellogg Biological Station, Michigan, USA - KBS C8-3B metaG | ecosystem: Host-associated > Plants > Roots > Rhizosphere | place: USA: Michigan...
CGTGAAGAACATCAGCGTCGTGGTGCCGGCGACGAGCCGGGCGAAGAGCGTCGAGGCGTTGGCGGTGATCACCATCGCGCGGCCGATCAGGAGCAGGTAGAGCAGGACGAGGATCACGTTGCCGACGAGGCCGAACTCCTCGCCGAACACGGCGAAGATGAAGTCGGTGTGGCGCTCGGGCAGGAAGTCGAGATGCGCCTGCGTGCCGTTGAGCCAGCCCTTGCCGACGACGCCGCCCGAGCCCAGCGCGATCGAAGCCTGCATCGAGTGATACCCGGCGCCGAGCGGGTCGAGCGACGGGTCGAGGAACGTCAGCACGCGCTCGCGCTGGTAGTCGTGCAGCATCGGCCAGATCATCGGCGCGGCGACGGCGCCCAGCGCCATCAGCCCGACGATGATCTTCCACGACAGGCCCGCGAGGTAGAGCACGTAGAAGCCCGATGCCGCGATCAGCATCGCCGTGCCAAGGTCGGGCTGGCGCTTGATCAGGTAGACGGGAACGACGATGAGAATCGTCGCGAGCAGGAAGTCGCGCCAGCCGATGCGGCCCTCGAAGCGCTGGAAGTACCAGGCGAGCATCAGCGGCAGCGCGATCTTCATGAGCTCGGACGGCTGGAAGCGCGCGACGCCGATGTCGAGCCAGCGGCGCGAGCCGTTGACGACGGTGCCGGCGAGCGCCACGGCGACGAGCAGCGCGACCGCGACGAGGTACAGCGGCAGCGCGATGCGCGCGAGCTTCTCGGGCGCGATGTTGGCGACGATCCACATCAGCACCAGCGCGAGGCCGAGGCTCATCGCCTGGCTCTGCACGCGCGCGAGGCTCTGGTCGGTCGCCGAGTAGAGCGTGACCAGGCCCACCATGACGATCGCCGCGGCGGCGACGAAAAGCCACGTGTCGATGCGCCGCGTGAGCGCCTCCCAGCCGCGCGACAGGAAATCGCCCATCAATCGCTCTCGTCGTCACCCGACGTCGACTCGATGTCGGACGCCGGCGCCGCCTTGGCGCCGGTCAGGTAGTAGTCGAGCACGCGCCGCGCGATCGGCGCCGCGGCGGCCGCGCCGAAGCCGCCGTTCTCGACCAGCACGGCGAGCGCGATCCGCGGCTTGTCGGCGGGCGCGTAGGCGATGAACCACGCGTGGTCGCGCAACCGCTCGTTGACGTTCTTCTCCTGGTACTTCTCGCCCTTCAGCGAGAACACCTGCGCGGTGCCGGTCTTGCCGGCGCTCGTGTAGGTCGCGCCGACGAACGCCTGCCGGCTCGTGCCCTCGCGATTCACGCCGACCAGCGCCGCCTTGATCGTGGCGATGTTCTGCGGCTTCAACGGAATCCGCGTCGGCTGCTCGTCGACGATCGCGGCCGCCGCCTCGACGCTGCCGCCGATCGCATGCAGCAGATGCGGCCGGTAGGCGACGCCGTCGTTGGCGATCGCCGCGATCGCGTGCGCGAGCTGCATCGGCGTGAACGCGTTGTAGCCCTGCCCGATGCCGGCCGACACCGAATCGCCGAGATACCACTTGCCGTTCTGCGCGCCGAAGCGATCGCGCTTCCACTTGCGCGACGGCAGGATTCCCGAGAGCTCGCCGTCGATGTCGATGCCCGTCCTGGCGCCGAAGCCGAACTGCCCGAGGAAGCGCGCGGTGTCGTCGATGTCGGTCTCGGCGCCGAGCATGTAGTAGTACGTATCGCAGGACTGGATGATCGACTTCTGCATGTCGACCGTGCCGTGGCCGCCGGGCTTGTCGTCGCGGAAGCGATGCGACTGGCCGGGGATCTGGTAGAAGCCCGGATCGAAGATCGTCTGCGCCGCCGTGCGCTTGCCCGATTCGAGCGCGGCGAGCGCCAGGAACGGCTTGATCGTCGAGCCGGGCGGGTAGGCGCCACGCAGCGGCCGGTTGAGCAGCGGCTTGTCGGGCGACTCGTTCAACTCCTGCCAGCTCGCCGAGTCGATGCCGTCGACGAACAGGTTCGGGTCGTAGCCGGGCTTCGACACCATCGCCAGCACTTCGCCGTTGGACGGGTCGATCGCGACCAGCGCGCCGCGCCGATCGCCGAACGCTTCCTCAGCCGCCTGCTGGAGCGCGATGTCGATCGTCAGTGCAATGTTCTGGCCCGACGTCGGCGGCCGTCGCGACAGCGTGCGCACCGCGCGGCCGGAGGCGTCGACCTCGACCTCCTCGTTGCCGGTGACGCCGTGCAATTGGCGCTCGTATGCGAGCTCGATGCCGACCTTGCCGATGGTGTCGGTGCCCTTGTAGTTGGCGGTCTCGTTCCAGTCGGCGATGCGCTCCACGTCGCGGTCGTTGATCCGGCCGATGTAGCCGACGACATGCGAGGCGGTCTCGCCGTACGGGTACTGCCGGAACAGCCGTGCGTTGATCTCGACTCCGGGAAAGCGGTAGCGATTGGCGGCGAAGCGCGCGACCTCGTCGTCGGTGAGCTTGGTGCGCAGCGGCAGGCTCTCGAAGTTCTTCGACTCCTCCATGAGCTTCCGCAGCCGGCGGCGGTCGCGGTCGCGCACGTCGACCAGGTCGGCGAGCGCGTCGATGGTGGCGTCGAGGTTCTGCACGCGCGACGGCGTGATCTCGAGCGTGTACGCGGAATAGCTTTGTGCCAGCACGACGCCGTTGCGGTCGGTGATGACGCCGCGATTGGGCGCCACCGGCACGATCGCGATGCGGTTGGTCTCGGCGAGCGTCTGGTAATGGCTGTGCTGGATCACCTGCAGGTCGACGAAGCGCGCGACGAGGCCGCCGAACGCCAACACCGCCAGCGCCGCGGCCACGGCGAGCCGGCGCTTGAACAGGAACAGCTCGCGCTCGCGGTTGCGGAGCTCAGGCGAGCCGAGCCCCCGCTCGCCGCCGAAGCGGCGGCGCGACGCGAACAGGAAGCGGCGCGGCATCGCGGCTTCGACCCTAGCGCCGCGACGACGTTCGCGACGCCCGCGCGGGCCGCTGCGGCCGCTGCAGCACGATCGACAGGAGCGGCCATACGAGCGCGCCGACCAGCGGCGGCACGAAGTACGTCCAGCGCGGCACCGGCGCGCCGCCGACGACGCGCACCAGCAGCACGAGACCCGCGCACAGGACGAGGAGGGCCGCGACCTGCGCCGCCTGGTGCCACAGCGTGAAGCGCAGCACGCGGCGGCGGAAGTATTCCGCGGCGTAGGCGAGGAACGCATAGGCGAGCGCGTGCTGGCCGAACAGCGTGGCATCGGCGACGTCCATGAAGAGCCCGGCGAACCACGCGACGCCGACGCCCATCAGCCGCGGCTCCTGGATGCACCAGTAGAGGATGACGAGCGCGAGGAAATCGGGCTTCAGCATCGCCGCGTAGCCGCTGACCGGCAGCAGGTTGGCGATGAACCCGGCGAACAGCGTCAGCGCGACGAACCATGGCTGCGCGGGCTTGAGGATCTCCTCGGGTCGCGAGGCGAGCGACGGCATCGTGCGCCCCTAGCCGCCGCGGCGGACCTTGGCTCGCCCGGGCTTGCGCGCAGCGTCGGGCGTCGGCGGATCGTCGGGCCGCGGCGGCAGCGCGGCGGTGCGTCCGAGCACCAAAAGCTCGCCGCTGCGATTGACGCCCGCGAGCGGCGAGCACGATATGCGCGCGAAGATCTGGCCGGTGTCGCGCTCGACGGCATCGACGCGCGCCACGGCGAGCCCCGGCGGATAGGTGCGGTCGAGCCCCGAGGTGACGAGGCGGTCGCCCGCGGCGATGTCGGCCGACGGCGGGATGAAGCGCAGCTCGAGGCTGCGGCCGGCGCCCGCGCCGTAGAGCACGCTGCGCACGCCGGTGCGCTCGCTCATCACCGGCACCGCATGGTCCTTGTCGGTGAGCAGCGTGACTTCCGCCATCGACGCGAACACGCGCGTCACCTGGCCCACCACGCCCGCCTCGTCGATCACCGCGGCGCCCGGCTCGATGCCGGCGTCGCCGCCCTTGTCGATGAACACCTTCTGCGAGAACGGATCGCGCGCGGTGAACAGGACGCCGACGCTGACGGCGTTGCCCGCGTAGCGATCCTTGATGTCGAGCAGCGACTTCAAGTGCGCGTTCTCGGACTCGAGCCGGTGCGCGCCCTGCAGCGCCGGCGCTTCGGCGAGGAGGCGCTCGTGCAACGCGGCGTTCTCGGTGGCGAGAGCGGACTTCGACGCGAAGTACACGCCGACGGCTTCCCACGCCTCGCCCGGCCATTGCACGGCGCGCTGCAGCGGCGCGATCACCGTGTTGACGCCATGGCGCATGCCCTCGAGGTAGCGGAAGCGCGAGTCGGCGAACAGGAGCGCGATCGACAGCACCGCGAAGAACGCGAACCGCGCGAGGGGGCTCGGGCCGCGGTGGAAGAACGGCGGCGGATCGGTGTGGAGCATGGCGCCTGGGGGAATCCGCGCGCCGTCGTGCCTACCGCGGCGTCAGTCCGTGGTGAAGATCGTGGAGAGCGTTTCCATGTTCTCCAACGCCTTGCCGCAGCCGCGCACCACGCAGGTCAGCGGGTCGTCGGCGACGATCACCGGCAGGCCCGTCTCCTCCATCAACAGCCGGTCGAGATCGCGCAACAGCGCGCCGCCGCCGGTCAGCACCATGCCGCGCTCGGCGATGTCGGCGCCGAGCTCGGGCGGCGTGCGCTCGAGCGCGCTCTTCACCGACGACACGATGCTGTTGAGCGGATCGGTGAGTGCCTCGAGGATCTCGTTGCTCGACACCGTGAAGCTGCGCGGGATGCCCTCGGCGAGGTTGCGTCCCTTGACCTCCATCTCCTTCACCTCGGAGCCGGGAAACGCCGAGCCGATCGTCTTCTTGATGACCTCGGCGGTGGTCTCGCCGATCAGCATCCCGTAGTTGCGGCGGATGTAGTTGACGATCGCCTCGTCGAACTTGTCGCCGCCGACGCGCACGCTGCCGGCGTACACCATGCCGCCCAGCGAGATCACGCCGACCTCGGTCGTGCCGCCGCCGATGTCGACGACCATCGAGCCCGTCGCGTCGGAGATCGGCAGGTCGGCGCCGATCGCCGCGGCCATCGGCTCCTCGATCAGGTACACCTTCGACGCGCCCGCGCCGAGCGCCGATTCGCGGATCGCGCGGCGCTCGACCTGCGTCGAGCCGCACGGCACGCAGATGATGATGCGCGGGCTGCGCGAGAACAGCCGCGAGTCGAGCACCTTCTTGATGAACTGCTTCAGCATCTGCTCGGTGACGGTGAAGTCGGCGATGACGCCGTCCTTCATCGGCCGGATCGCCGTGATGTTGCCCGGCGTGCGGCCGAGCATCTGCTTGGCGGCGAGGCCGACCTCCTGGATCACCTTCTTGCCGTTCGGCCCGCCTTCCTGGCGGATCGCGACGACCGACGGCTCGTCGAGCACGACGCCCTTGCCGCGCACGTAGATCAGCGTGTTCGCGGTGCCGAGGTCGATCGCGAGATCGCTGGAGAAATAGCCTTTGAAAAGATCGAACATGAAGCGGAATCGGCCCGTTGGCGCGCACGAGGGAAACCTTCGCGACGAAGGTCCGGGCGCGCCTTCTGAAAGTGGCGGCTATGATACTCTACGGTGCCGTATTCGCAGCAAAAACACGCGAAAAATCGGCCCCTTACGGCGGCGAACCGACATTTTGCCGAAGGTCCGGCGGAATCCGCCGGCGGCCCTTCCCGGCGCCACCCTGAGCCACCCTCGAGCCCGTGTCATCGTGTCCCTGACCCTTCAAGACATCGAGCGGATCGCCTGGCTCGCGCGGATCGAGATCGACGCGCGCGAGGCAGCCGACGTGCACGCCAAGCTGACGTCGATCTTCACGATGATCGACGCGCTCGACGCCATCGACACGTCCGGCATCGAGCCGATGTCGCACGCGCAGGACATGACGACGCCGCTGCGCGACGACCGCGTCACCGAAAGCGATCGCCGCGCCGACTTCCAGCGCGTCGCGCCCGCGACGGAGGACGGCCTCTACCTCGTGCCGCGCGTGATCGAGTGATGGCCGCGCACGAGGACACGATCGCGGGCCTCGCCGCGGCGCTTGCGGCGCGCAAGCTGTCGTCGGTCGAGGTCACCACGGCCACGCTCGACCGGATCGAGCGCGCGCAACAATCGCTCAATGCGTTCGTGACGATCGATCGCGACGGCGCGCTCGCGCAGGCGAAGGCGGCCGACGCGGCGCGCGCAAGGGGCGACGCCGGCGCGCTCGCCGGCGTGCCGATCGCGCACAAGGATGTGCTGATGACCGCGGGCCTCACCACCACGTGCGGCTCGCGGATGCTCGCGAAGTTCGTCGCGCCCTACGACGCGTTCGTCGTCGAGCGGCTCCGGCGCGCGGGCACCGTGCTGGTCGGCAAGACCAACATGGACGAGTTCGCGATGGGCTCGTCCAACGAGACTTCGTACTTCGGCACGGTGAAGAACCCGTGGAACACGGCGATGGTGCCGGGCGGCAGCTCGGGCGGCTCGGCCGCGGCCGTGGCGGCGCGGCTCGTGCCCGGCTCGACCGGCACCGACACCGGCGGCTCGATCCGCCAGCCCGCGGCGCTGACCGGCATCTGCGGATTGAAGCCGACGTACGGCGTCTGCTCGCGCTACGGCCTCATCGCGTTCGCGTCGAGCCTCGACACGCCGGGCCCGTTCGCCCGCACCGCCGAGGATTGCGCGCTGATGCTCAATGCGATGGCGGGCCACGATCCGCGCGACTCGACGTCGCTCGACCGGCCCGCCGAGGACTACACGCGGGAGATCGCGAAGCCGGCTTCCGGCAAGCCGCTCGCGGGGTTGCGCATCGGCCTGCCGCGCGAATATTTCGGTGACGGCCTCGACGCGGAAGTGGCCGCCGCGATCGACGCCGCGCTGGCGACGTTCCGCGCGCTCGGCGCGACGACCGTCGACATCGAGCTGCCCGCGGTCAAGCTGTCGGTGCCGGTCTACTACGTGATCGCGCCCGCCGAGGCGTCGTCGAACCTGTCGCGCTTCGACGGCGTGCGCTACGGCCATCGCGCCGCGCAGTACGACGGCCTCGCCGACATGTACCGCCGCTCGCGCGCCGAGGGCTTCGGCGCCGAGGTGAAGCGCCGCATCCTCGTCGGCACCTACGTGCTGTCGCATGGCTACTACGACGCGTATTACCTCAAGGCGCAGAAGGTGCGCCGGCTCATCGCCGACGACTTCCGCCGCGCGTTCGCGCAATGCGACGTGATGATGGGGGCGACCACGCCCGGCGTCGCGTTCCCGTTCGGCGCCAAGAGCGCCGACCCGGTGGCGATGTACCTGAACGACATCTTCACGATCGCCGGCAACCTGACCGGCACGCCGGCGATCTCGATTCCCTGCGGCTTCACGCGCGCGGGACTGCCGATCGGCCTGCAGATCCAGGGCGACTACTTCAGCGAGGCGCGCATCCTCGACGTCGCGCATCGCTTCCAGCAGGCGAGCGACTGGCACGCGCGCGCGCCGCGCGATTGCGCTGCCTCGGAGCCGCGGCGGTGAGCGCCGAATGGCCGTCCGCGGGCGCTCGCCCCGCTTCGAGGGCATCATGACCGCCAAGTGGGAAGTGGTGATCGGCCTCGAGACGCACGCGCAGCTGTCGACCGCGTCGAAGATCTTCTCGGGCGCGTCGACCGCGTTCGGCGCGCCGCCCAACGCCCACGCGTCCGCCGTCGACATCGCGCTGCCCGGCGTGCTGCCGGTGCTCAATCGTGGCGCCGTCGAGCGCGCGATCCGCTTCGGCCTCGCCGTCGGCGGCCACGTGCAGCCGCGCAGCGTGTTCGCGCGCAAGAATTACTTCTATCCCGACCTGCCGAAGGGCTACCAGATCTCGCAGTACGAGATCCCCGTCGTGCAGGGCGGCCGCGTCGAATTCGTGGTCGGCGACGCGCAGAAGTCGGTGCGGCTCACGCGTGCGCACCTCGAGGAGGATGCCGGCAAGTCGCTGCACGAGGACTTCAGCGGCATGACCGGCGTCGACTTGAACCGCGCCGGCACGCCGCTGCTCGAGATCGTCTCCGAGCCCGACATGCGCAGCGCCGAGGAGGCGGTCGCCTACGCGAAGGCGCTGCACGCGCTGGTGCGCTGGATCGACATCTGCGACGGCAACATGCAGGAGGGCAGCTTCCGCTGCGACGCCAACGTGTCGGTGCGTCGCGCCGGCGACGAGGCGCTCGGCACGCGCTGCGAGATCAAGAACCTCAACAGCTTCCGCTTCATCGAGAAGGCGATCCAGTTCGAGGTGCGCCGGCAGGTGGAGCTGATCGAGGATGGCGGCACGGTCGTGCAGGAGACGCGCCTCTACGATCCCGACCGCGACGAGACGCGCTCGATGCGCAGCAAGGAAGACGCGCAGGATTACCGCTACTTCCCCGATCCCGACCTGCCGCCGCTCGCGATCGACTCCGCATGGGTCGCGCGCGTGCAGGCATGGCTGCCGGAGCTGCCGCAGGCGATGCGCGCGCGGATGGTCGAGCGCCACGGCCTCCTGCCACACGAGGCGGCGATCCTCACCGCCGAGCGCGACGTCGCGACGTATTACGAGCGCACGGTGGCAGCGCTCGGCGGAAGCGCAAGGCTCGCCGCGCACTGGGTGATCGGTGAACTGTCGGCGGCGCTCAACCGCAGCGGCGTGCCGGTCGCGTCGGCGAAGGTCGGTCCCGAAGCGCTTGCCGGGCTTTTGAAGCGCGTCGAGGACAAGACGCTGTCGGGCAAGCTCGCGAGCACGGTGTTCGACGCGATGTGGAACGGCGAAGGCGACGCGGACACGATCATCGCCGCGCGTGGCCTTAAGCAGATCTCCGACACGGGCGCGCTCGAGAAGATCGTCGACGACGTGCTCGCCGCGCACCCCGCGATCGTCGCCGAGGTCAAGGCGGGCAAGGAGAAGGCGTTCAACGCGCTCGTCGGCAAGGCGATGGCCGCCACCAAAGGCAAGGCCAACCCCGGCGAGGTCAACGCGATCCTGAAGCGCCGGCTCGGCGGCTAGCGTCGCGGCTCACGCGGCCACTGCGAAGGATTCTGCTCGCCGTCATTCCCGCGCATGCGGGAATCCAGCCGTAACACGGACTCGGGCGCGTCGGCTGCCTATCGTGTGCGTCGAGACTGGATCCCCGCATTCGCGGGGATGACGAGGAAGCCTTGCGGGCCATCGGCAGGCGACATGGTTTCCTTCACCTGCCAGGGCTCGTCGTCGTCCTCGTCCTCCTCCTCGTCTTCGTCGTCATCGTCGTCGCCGTAGCCCTCGTCCTCGTCGGGGTCGCCGATCGGCACGACGTCGCCGTCGGCGCCCGGCCACGACGGCCGGCGCGACGGCGACAGGGCGAGCGGACGTTCGATCATTCGGCCGGGATGCGCAGGTTCTGGCCCGGATAGATCTTGTTGGGATCGGACAGCATCGGCTTGTTGGCGTCGAAGATCTTCATGTACTTGTTGGCGTCGCCGTAGAACTGCTTGCTGATCTTCGACAGCGTGTCGCCCGAGACCACCGTGTAGTACTTCGCCTCGGGCGCGCTTCGGTCGACGGTCATCATGTCGTTGACCTTGGACACGCCGGCGACGTTGCCGCAGCACAGCACGATCTTCTCCTTGGTCGCCTGGTCGGGCGCGACGCCGTACACGCTGACCGTCGACGTGGCGCCGTCGAACGTCACCGTGAGGCCGGTCGCCGAGAGGTGCTGCGCCTTGATGTAGTTGAGGATCGCGTCGCCGGCCGCCGAATTCGCCGCCGCCGCCTTGGCGGGATCGGCCTGCGGCGCCGCGGCTGCCTGCGCAGATCCATGGCCGAACAGCTTTTCCCCCGCGTCCTTCATGAAGTCGATGAGGCCCATCGCGATCTCCCGTGCGAATGGCGGCACGCGGACCGGCCGCCTTCGCGTCGAGAATACACCGGCGTCGGCGGCGCCGTTGTCGCGGGGAACAGCGCCGGCAGCCCAACCTCGCACCGCGACTTGACATCCGTCGGGCGGCGGCGAATCATCGTGCGGTCACCGACGCCGGCGATGCTTGCGCGATCGACGCATGACGACCGCCGCCCATTCCATCGCCACGCCCTATCTCGACATCCAGCATGTTTCGGCCGCCTACGGCGCGACGAAGGTGCTCGACGATGTCTCGCTGTCGGTCGACAAGGGCGAGCTGATCGCGCTGCTCGGCAGCTCCGGCTGCGGCAAGACCACGCTGTTGCGCTCGATCGCCGGCTTCGTCACGCCCACCGCGGGCCGCATCCTCGTCGACGGCCGCGACCTGACCGGCCTGCCGCCGGACAAGCGCGGCACGGCGATGATGTTCCAGTCGTACGCGCTGTGGCCGCACCTCGACGTCGCGGCCAACATCGGCTACGGGCTGCGCATGCGCGGCTGGAAGAAGGACGCGATCGCCTCGCGCGTCGCCGAGATGCTGAAGCTGATGCAGCTCGACGGCTATGAGAAGCGCGCGATCTCGCAGCTCTCCGGCGGCCAGAAGCAGCGCGTCGCGCTGGCGCGCGCGCTCGCCGTCGACCCGTCCGTGCTGCTGCTCGACGAGCCGATGTCGAACCTCGACTACAAGGTGCGCATCGAGCTGCGCCATGAGCTGCGCGCGCTGCAGAAGCGCGTCGGCATCACCGCGGTGTACGTGACGCACGACCGCGAGGAAGCGCTCACGCTCGCCGACCGCATCGCCGTGATCGACGCCGGCCGCGTCGCGCAGCTCGGCTCGCCCGAGGAGATCTTCCATCGGCCCGCGTCGTCGTTCGTCGCGGGCTTCATGGGCGCCGACAACGCGCTCGGCGTCGTCCGCGAAGGCGACGCGTGGGCGGCGGCGGCCGGCGGCTCGCCCATCTCGGTCGCGCACTTCCGCGGCGACCGCGCGAGGCTCGTCGACGACGGTGGCCGCGCCGAATCGGGCAGCCTGCGCTTCAAGGGCGTGGTCGCGCAACGCATCTATCTCGGCAACGGCTTCCGCTACCGGATCCGTGCCGGGCAGGACGAAGTCTGGGTCGACGACGCCTCGTCGCGCGCCGAAGGCGCGCCCGTCGAGGTCGCCGTCGGACCCGAAGCGCTTTTGCTGTTCGACGCGCGGCGCGCCGCACAGGGTGCCGGCGTGTCGCATTCACATCCATAATTTTCCCCGAGGAGGCATTCATGCGCAGACTGGGCACTTGCGTCGCCGCGACCTTCGCTGCGGCGCTGTCGATCTACACGCTGCCGGCCGCGGCCGAGACGACGCTCAACGTCGTCACCGCCGGCGACCAGAACATGGTCGATTACGTCAACAATTTCCTGGGGCCGAAGTTCGAGGCCCAGAACCCCGGCGTCAAGGTCAGGGCGGTCGGCACCGGCCCCGGTGACGCCGGCTCGCAGAAGATCTACGAGAAGCTCGAGGCGGAGAAAGGCGCGAACGTCGCCAAGTGGGACGTCGACGTCGCCGTCGTGCACCAGCGCGGCGCGGCGACGATGGTCAAGAACAACCTGCTCGAGAAGTACACCGGCGAGATTCCCGCCGGCAAGCTGGCGACGCGCGACAGCGCCAAGAACGCGCTCGGCCAGGACGTCACGGGCTACGTGATCCCGATGTTCCACAGCCAGATCGCGTTCGCCTACAACTCCGACGTGGTCAAGACCGCGCCGAAGAGCTTCGACGACCTCAAGGTGTGGGTGAAGAAGAACCCGAAGCAGTTCGGCTACAACGGCGTCAAGGGCGGCATGTCGGGCGTGGGCTTCGTCACCGCCTGGGTCGAGGCGTACAGCGGCATGGCCCAGCAGCTCGAGCACGGCCCGTACGATCCGTCGAAGAAGGCCGTCATCGACAAGTCGCTCGAGAGCCTCAAGGACTTCAACCAGTACGTCGTGATGACGCCGGGCAACGCCGGCACGCTCGACATGCTCAATCGCGGCGAGATCGCGATGGGCCCGGTGTGGGTCGACATGTTCTACACGTGGGTCGCCGACGGCAAGATGAACCCCGCCGTCAAGCTCGAGCTGCCGAAGCCCGGTCTCCCCGGCCAGCCGATGTACTACGTCGTGCCGGCGAAGGCCGCCAACGCCGAGCTCGCGCGCAAGTTCATCAACTTCGCCGCGAGCCCGGAGATCCAGGCGGAGGGCATCGTCAAGCAGTTCAACTGGTATCCGGGCATCGACGCCAAGTACGTCAAGCCGAAGATGGACGAGAAGAGCTGGGACAAGCTCTTCGCCGACATCCCGCCGGACCAGCTCCAGCAGTACGGGCGGCCGTTCCCGCTGTCCGAGTACTTCACCGACATCCTCGAAGGCTACGAGCGCGTCGTCCTGAAGTGACCGCAACGGCTGTCGACGGAACGCGCCGCGGATGAACACCGCGGCGCGTTCGCGTTGGGGCGGGCTCGCGCTCGTCATGCCGGCGCTCGCCATCGTCATGCTGTTCTTCGCGCTGCCGCTCGTGATGTCGAGCGTGTCGGCGTTCACCGACGACGCGGGTCGTGCGACGCTCGATCATTTCCGTAAGGCGTTCGACCTCTACACCAAGGACCTCATCTTCACCGCGGCGATCGTCGCGTGGTCGACGGTGCTCATCGCCGTCGTGTCGATCGCGATCGCGGGCTACCTGACGATGGGCGAGCGGGCGGGGCTGCGCGCCGCGCTGCGCTGGCTCTACCGCTGGCCGCTGTTCATCCCGTTCATCGTCACCGCGCAGCTCATGCGCACGTTCCTCGCCAAGAACGGCATGCTGAACCACGTGCTGATCGGCTCCGGCCTGATCGAGCCCTTGTCGGCGCAGAGCCTGCTCGACTGGCGCGGCATCGTCGTCGCCTTCGTCTGGAAGCAGACGCCGTTCGTCACGCTGCTGCTCGCTGGCGCGATGGCGTCGGTCGACATCCAGCACATCGAGGCGGCGCGCAACCTCGGCGCGTCGCGGCTTCGCGTGCTGTGGGAGATCGTGCTGCCGCAGGCGCGCCGCACGCTGCTCGTGGGCCTCGTGCTGTCGTACGTGGCGATGCTGTCGGTGCTGTCGGTGCCGATGATGATCAACCCCAACTCGCCGACGATGCTCACCGTCGACGTCGCCTACCGGATCGCCTCGCATGGCGACTACGGCGTCGCCAACGCGCTCTGCCTCGTCTCGCTCGTCATCGCCGCGTTCGGCGCGTGGTTCTACCTGCACCACGCGGTGCGCGAGCGGGGAACAGGCTGATGCGCGCGTCGTCCACGCTCGCGCGCGCCGTGCCCCTCTACGGCGGCGGCTGGCAGGGCGCTCTCGCGCGAAGCGGCGGGATTGTCGTGCGCGCCGCCATCATCGCGCTGCTCGCGTTCATCGTGTTCGGCCCGCTCCTCAACCTCGTGCTGTGGGCGTTCACCGAGCGCTGGTACTTCCCCAACAAGCTGCCGCAGGCCTACGGCCTGACCTACTGGTATCGCGTGTTCAGCCCGCGCGGCGGCGCGATCAGCTCGCTCGTCACGAGCATCTGGATCGCGGTGCTGACCGTCGCGCTGTCGCTCGCGGTGGCGATTCCCGCCGGCTTCGCGCTTGCACGGCTGAGGCTGCCCGCGCGCGCGTTCATCCTGCTGCTTTTCCTGCTGCCGCAGGCGTTTCCCAACCTGCCGGTGTACGTCAACATCGCGCGGATGTTCTACACGATCAACCTCAACGGCACGATCCTCGGCGTCGTCTTGGTGCACACGTCGCATGGGCTCGTGCTGGCGGTGTGGATCGCATCGGCGGCGTTCGCGGCCGTCGACGAGTCGCTCGAGGAAGCGGCACGCAACATGGGCGCGACCGCGTGGCGCTGCTTCACCAGCGTCACGCTGCCCCTCGCGCTGCCCGGGCTCATCGCCAGCGCGATCTTCGTGTTCCTCGAGTCGCTCGACGAGTTCACCGGCACGTACTTCGTCGGCGTGCCCGACGTCACCACGTTGCCGCTGCTTCTCTTCAACGCGAGCAACGGCGGCAACTACCAGATCGCGTCGATCACCGCGCTGTTGCTGCTCGTGCCGTCGATCGCGTTCATGCTGGGCGTCGAGCGCTTCCTCAAGGCCGACGTGCTGGCGATGATCGGCAAGTAGCGCGCCCCCGCCGGCACTCAACCCGCCGCGAGCCTTTCGATCACGCGCCGCGCCGCGGTCATCGCCGCGGCCACCGCCTGGTCCATGTTGTAGTAGCGGTACTGCGCGAGCCGGCCGACGAACGTGACACGCGTCTCGGCATCGGCGAGCGCCCGGTAGCGCTGGTAGATCGCGGCGTTCGCGGGCCGCGGCACCGGATAGAGCGGCTCGCCGCCGTCGCAGGGAATTTCGCGGACGATCGACGTGCCCTCGTGCGGCTGTCCCGTCAGGTGGCGGAACTCGGTGATCCGCGTATAGGGCTCGTCGCCGGGAAAGTTGACGGTGCCGACCGGCTGGAATTGCGCGACGTCCTTATGGTGCGCGTGCTCGAAGCGGATCGAGCGGTAGGGCAGCGCGCCGAAGCGCCCGCCATACCACGCGTCGATCGGCCCGGTGTACACGCAATGCCGCGCGTCGAGCCGCGCACGGTCGGCGAGCGCATCGACGCCGGTCTCGACCGTGATCGCGGGGTGCGCCAGCATCCGCGCGAACACGGGCGTGTAGCCTTCCGCCGGCATGCATTGGAAGCGATCGGTGAAGTAGCGGTCGTCATCGCTTGCGCGCGCACCGATGCGCGCCGCCACCGATGGCGCGAGGTCGGAAAGCTCGAGGCCCCATTGCTTGCGCGTGTAGCCGCGGAACAAGAGGTCGCAGAGCTCGGCGCCGACGCGCGCCAGCACGACGTCCTCGCTGGTGCGCGGCTCGCCGCGGTCGATCGCGGCGGCGGCCAGGAAGCGCCGCGCGCCCGCCTCGTCGAGGTCGAGGCCGTAGACGAGGTTGAGCGTCGTGCGGTTGATCGGGAACGGCACGAGCCGGCCGCGCACCATCGCCCGCACGCGATGCTGGTACGGCCGCCACGCGGTGAAGCGCGACAGGAACTCGACGATGCGCTCGGCGTTGGTGTGGAAGATGTGCGGGCCGTAGCGGTGGATGCGTACGCCGTGCGCGTCGAGCTCGTCGTAGGCGTTGCCGCCGATGTGTTCCCGGCGCTCGACGACGTGCACGCGATGTCCCGCTTCGGCGACGATGCGCGCCAGCGTGCATCCGGAGAAGCCGGCGCCGACCACGACGAGATCGGGTGTGCTCATCTGCGCCGCCCCGCGCCGCATGTCAACGCGCGCACGGGGCTGCAGGCGCCGGTCCCACCCACCGGTGCTACCATCGCCAGCCGCCCTTGCTCACACGCACGCATGACCCAAGCAGGCTCCGCAGGTTTCGCGGTCGAACTGCCGCCCGCGGCGGCGGTTCCGCCCATCCCGCCCTCGGCCGATCTCGCCCGCCAGTACGTGGCGCGCGCGCAGGCGATCGAAGCGCTGCACAACCGCCAGACGCCGGACGACGTCGCGGCGCTGCGCGAAAGATACGCGGCGCCGGTGTTCGGCCGAGTGAGCCCGTGGAGCCTGATCGAGATGCTCGGGCAGTGCATCGATCCCACCGACCAGAGCCTGTACGGCGCGAGCCAGCAACTGCACGTGCTGCAGGTGATCGACGCGATGGAGCGCGAGGGCGTCGCCAGCGACGCGCTCTTGCTCGTTGCGCTGGTGCACGACCTCGGCAAGGTGCTGCTCCTCACGGGCGAAGCGCCGGAGAACGTCGTGTGCATGAACATCCCCGTCAGCGCCGGTCCGCCGGGCGGCGGGCTCGATCGCTGCACGTTCCAGTGGAACCACGACGAATGGGCATGGTCACGCCTCAAGGATCACCTGCCCGGCGACCTCGCGTGGCTGGTGCGCTATCACAGCATCATGCCCGGAAGCTGCGCGCAGTACATGGACGACCTCGACATCGATCGCTGCCGCCGCCTGCTGCGCCCGTTCGCGCGCTACGACCAGCAGACCAAGTCGCCGTTCAACGTGCCGCAGCGCCCGCTCGCGCACTACCGCGCGCTGGTCGAGCGCGCGTTGCCGTCGACGATGATGTTCTGAGCGACCGCGCGCGCGAACGCCGCGTGGTCCTGCGCCAGCATGTCGCGCAACGCCGCGCGACCGTCGCGCGTCGACGCGTCGATCGTGCGGCCGTCATGGTCGACGCCGGCGTAGACGAGGGCGCGCACGTCGCCGACGATGCCGTGCTTCGCCATCAGCGCCTCCGACTCCTCCTGCGGCGACACGCCGGCCGCGCGCAACCGGTCATGGCCCGGGCCGCCGACCGGCCGCGTGTGCGTCATCACGACGTCGTCGAGGATCGCGATGCTGCGCGGCCGCGCCGGCAGCATTCGCGGCCACAGGAGATCGAGCCCCCACCCTGACAGGTTCTCGGTGAATGTCGGCAGGCAGCGCTCGAGGAACGGCCGCGCGAAGCACGGCGCCATCACCTCGACATAGTTGGTGAGCCGCCACGCGAAGCTCGGGTGCGCGAGCGTGATGCGGTGCGAGTAATGGCTGTCCCAGGCGAGCGCCGGCTGCGCCAGCGACAGGCCGAGGCGCGCGGCGGTCGTGAACATCTCGCCGATCGACGCCTGGTCGATCGCGAGGTCGTCGTCGGGCAGCCAGATGTAGTCGTAGTCGCGCCAGAACGACTCGCGCGTCAGCAACGCATGCAGCCCGAGGAACTTCTGGCCGGCGTCGTCGATCCGTCGCTCGCCCTCGCCGCGGTAGCGCGACGGATCCTTGCCGAAGTAGCTGACCACGAGGTCGAAGCCGCGCGTCGCGAGATCGTCGGTCCACGTCGGGTGCAGCGACGCGTCGCCGGCGCGGACGACGACGAGGCAGCGCGACACCGTGCCCGTCACAGCGTGACGACGCGCCCCTCGCGCCACGACGTCGTCGCGGCATCGGCCAGCGCGAGCGCGGCGACGCCGTCGTCGATGGTCGTGCGCACCGGCGTGCGCTCGCGCAGCGCCGCGAAGAAGTGGGCGACCTCGTCGGCGTAGGCGACGCGGTAGCGCTCGAGGAAGAAATGCTCGGGCAGGTCGGTCGAGACGACCTTGCCGCCCCAGGCGGTGACCTCCGTCGGGCGATGGTTGCCGGCCTGCAGCATGCCGCCGCTGCCCAGCACCTCGAAGCGCTGGTCGTAGCCATACGCGGCGCGCCGCGTGGTGTTGATCACCGCAAGGCGCCCCTTCTTCGTGCGGATCGTCACCGCCGTGCAGTCGGCGTCGCCGGCCTCGCCGACCGCCTTGTCGGTGAGGCAGCTTGCGTGCGCATGCACGCTCGCCGCGTCGTCGCCGAGGATCCAGCGGAAGATGTCGAAGTCGTGGATCAGCATGTCCTTGAAGATGCCGCCCGACTTGCGGATGTAGTCGACGGGCGGCGCGCCGGGATCGCGGCTCGTGACGACGAGCATCTCCGGCGTGCCGATCTCGCCGGCGTCGAGGCGCGCCTTCACCGCCGCGAACGTCGGGTCGAAGCGGCGCTGGAAGCCGATCATGCACGTGACGCCCGCCTTCTTCACCGCGGCCGCGCATTCCTTCGCGCGCGCGAGGTCCAGGTCGACGGGCTTCTCGCAGAAGATCGCCTTGCCCGCCGCCGCGGCGCGCACGATGAAGTCGGCGTGCGTGTCGGTCGACGAGCCGATGACGACCGCGGCGATCGCGCGATCCGCGAACACCTCGTCGGCGCTCGCGACGCGGGCGCTGTGGAGCGTTGCGAGCGACTGCGCGGCGTCGGCGTTGACGTCCGACACGGCCGCGAGGCGCACGCCGGGCTGGCGCGCGAGGTTGCCGGCATGGATTCGGCCGATGCGGCCGGCGCCCAGCAAGGCGACGTCGATCATGGGGTTCTCTCCGTCAGGGATGCGGCGCCGGCGGTGCCAGCGCGAAGGTTTGCAGAACGCGCCACGACGCGATGCCGACGCTCTTGCCGGACAGCGACACCGCGAGGCGATCGAACGTGAGCGTCGCCGGCACGCCCGCGCCGACCTCGCGCGCGAGCGCCGCCTTGGCGTCGGCGTCGAGCGTGCCGTAGGCGAGCGACAGGTGCGGAAACGGCGACAGCCCGTCGTCGCTGCCAAACGCCGCCGCCGAGCGGCGGATCAGCGGCGCGAACCCGTCGAAGCCGTCGAACGCGAGGTAGAACGCGCGGTAGTAGTGCGTCGACTGCTCGATGCCGCGCACCGCGACGTGTTGCGCGGGCAGCGTCGCGGCGAGTGCCGCGGCGGCCGCCGTGACGTCCTTGAGGCGCCGGCACAGGTCGCCCTGCACCGTCACGTGCGGCGTGAAGCTGCGCGTTCGAAAGCGCGGCGCGAGGGTGTCGACCATGTCGACGAGCCTGTCCTGCGCCACGGGCTCGGCAAGGAGCCACAGCGAGTACACCGGCTCGGCGCCGGCTACGGCTCGGTCGGCGTCGGCAGCGTCGACCATAGCTCGCGCACGAGGAAATCGTGGACGCCGGGCGCCGCCGCGAGGATCGCGTTGCCGCGATCGAGCGCATCGCCCGCGAAGAAGTCGTTGCAGGTGCCCCCGGCGGCCTCGACGATCGCGATGCCGGCGGCGACGTCCCAGGCGTTGATGTGCGGCTCGAAGTAGCCTTCGAAGCGGCCGTCGGCGACGTAGGCCATGCCGAGCGCGCCGCTGCCCAAGCGGCTGTACTCGCAGCCGGCGGCGAGGAGGCGCGCGATGCCCGCAACGTGGATCGCCGGGTCGCGGCGGTAGCTGAAGCCGAGGTTCACGCGCGCATGGTGCGGATCGTCGACGCGCGACACGCGGATCGGCCGGTCGTTGCAGGTCGCGGGCATGTCGACGCTGCCGGCGTGCATCTCGTCGGTCACGGCGTTGTAGATGACGCCCGCCATCGCGCGGCCGCGATGGACGATGCCGATCGAGATGCACCACAGCGGCAGTCCGCGCGCGAAATTGGCGGTGCCGTCGATCGGGTCGATGACCCACAGCGGCGCACTGCCGTCGTACGCCGCCGAATAGCCGCCCTCCTCGCCGAGCACGACGTCGCCCGGGAACGCCTTCGCGATCCGCGCGACGAGAGTCGTCTCGACGGCGCGGTCGGCGACGGTGACGACGTCCTGCAATCCCTTCGACTCGACGGCGAGGCCGCCGGGCCGGCGATAGTGCGACATCGCGAGCGCGCCCGCCTCGCGCGCGATGTCGCGCGCGAACGCGAAGCGCGCGGCGATCAGCGCTGGAGCATCCATTCGTGTCGTGGGTCGTTGCGGAACGACCAGACGCGCCGGGGCCCCGCCATCACGTTGAGGTAGTACGACCGGTAGCCGTAAGGCACGCACACCGGGTGATAGCCGCGCGGCACGATGACCACGTCGTGGTTCTCGACGGCGAAGCTCGCATCCTCGCTGCGGTCGTCGGTATACACGCGCTGGAACACGAAGCCCTGCGGCGGGTCGATCCGGTGGTAGTACGTCTCCTCGAGGAAGCTCTCGCCCGGCAGCGCATCGGTGTCGTGCTTGTGCGGCGGATAGCTCGACGAGTGGCCCGACGGCGTCAGCACCTCGACGACCAGCAGCGATTCCGCAGGCTCGGTCTCCGGCAGGATGTCGCAGACGTAGCGTGTGTTGGCATCCTTGCCGCGCACGATGCGCTTCATCGTCGCAGGCTCGATGAGCCGCGGCGGCAGCGTGCCCTTGGCAGGCGCGGTGCCGATCGCGATCTCCGCGGCGTCGTGCGCGGTGACCGTGTAGTCGACGCGCGGCGGCACGTACACCGCGTGCGGCGAGCGCTCCTCGAAGACGCTCGCCCGCGCGCCGATGCCGCTGCAGGCGAGATCGCCCGCGCGCACGTCGACGGTGCCGGTCAACACGACGATGCACGACTCGCGGTCGGCCTCGCGGCGCGTGAACGATTCGCCGGGCGCCAGGCGCTCCGCGGCGAAGTTGACATAGCGAAGTCCCGACGCCGGCGTGACGCCGACGATGTCGCGGCCCTCGGCCCGCGACTTGGCGAGCGCGGCACGTGCAATGGTCATGGCCTGCCCTTCGCCGGGCTGGCGCCGGCCTCTGCGTTGACCGCGTAACGCTCGACCAGCGTCGCGAGCGTCCGGTAGCCCATCTCGGCGTAGCGATACGACGGCGCGACCGCGGGGTCCTGCTCCGCCTCGACGACCAGCCAGCCCTGGTAGTCGTTCTGCGCGAGGAGCCGCGCGACGCCGTCGAAGTCGACGCTGCCGTCGCCCGGCACGGTGAACACGCCGTTGAGAACGCTGGTGAGGAAGCTCCACCGGCGATTGCGCGCGAGCGCCATCACCGACGGCCGCACGTCCTTGCAATGCACGTGGCAGACGCGGCGCACGTGGCGCGCGAGCACGTTGACGGCGTCGCCGCCGCCGAACGTGATGTGCCCGGTGTCGAACAGCAGGCCGACGTTGCCGCCGGTCACGCTCATCAGCTTGTCGACGTCCTCGGGCGATTGCACGTACGCGCCCATGTGGTGGTGATAGGCGAGCCGCACGCCGCGCTTGGCGAGGTGCGCGCCGAACGCGTCGAGGCGCTCGCCGTACGCGCGCCAGTCGGCGTCGTCGCGGAAGCGCGGGCGCTTGTACAACGGGATCGGCAATCCCTGGATCGCGTCGGCGACCTCGCCGTACACCATCACCGTCGCGCCGTTCTGCGCGAGGAGCTCGAGATGCGGGCCGACCGCCTCGATCTCCTCGGCGACGCTGCGGCGCGCGAGGCGCCCCGAATACCAGCCCGACACGCAGGCGAGCCCGAATTCGCCGAGCTTGGCCTTCAGCGCCGCGGGCTCGCGCGGGAACTTGTTGCCGAGCTCGAAGCCCTGGAAGCCGATCTTCCTGCCCTCGGCGAGTGCTACGTCGAGCGGAATCTCGCCGCCGAGCGACGGCAGGTCGTCGTTGCTCCACGAGATCGGGTTGATGCCGATGCGGACGTCGAGCGCCATCGTCAGGCCTTCTGCGCCGACTTGGCGGCGTCGAACGCCGCGCGCGCCAGGGCGACCTCGGCGCGCGCCGACACTTCCGGCACCGCGACTTCCCACCACGCGCCGCCCGCTTCGGTGGTGCGCGCGGGGTCGGTGTCGATGACGAGCACCTGCGTGCGCGTCGCCGCGCGCGCTTTCCGCATCGCGTCCTCGAGCGCGTCGATCGACGCGACGTGCACGGCGTCGGCGCCGAGCGCGCGCGCGTGGGCGGCGAAGTCGATGCGCGGCGCGCTCGATTCGAGCAGGTTGTTGAACGACGGGCTGCCGCAGGCCTGCTGCAGGCGGTTGATGCAGCCGAATCCGCGATTGTCGAGCACGACGATCACGAGCTTTTTTCCCATCGCGATCGATGTCGCGATCTCGGAATTCATCATCAGGTAGCTGCCGTCGCCGAGCATCACGACGACCTCGCGCGCGGGCAGCGCCATCTTGACGCCGAGCCCGCCGGCGATCTCGTAGCCCATGCACGAATAGCCGTATTCGAGGTGGTAATTGCCGGGCCGCGCCGCACGCCACAGCTTGTGGAGCTCCGCCGGCAGCGTGCCCGCCGCGCAGACGACGACGTCGTTGGCGGCGGATTGCGGATCGGAGCGCTGCACGGCGCCGATCACGTCGCCTTCGTAAGGCAGCGCACCCTTCGGCACGGCGTTGCGCGCGACGATCGCGTCGACCTCGCGTCGCCACTGGTCGCCGAGCGACTTCGCGCGGCTCGTCCACTGCGCATCCGCGCGCCAGCCGCCGAGCGCGTCACCGAGCGCATCGAGCGCCGCCGCGGCATCGCCCTGCACGATCGCCGCGGGCCGCGTCTTCAGCGCATCGAACGGCTGCACGTTGATCGCGACGACCGCGGCGTCGCCGAAAAGCGCATGCGATCCGGTCGTGAAATCGGACAGGCGCGTGCCCACCGCGATGACGGCGTCGGCGTCGCGCGCGAGCGCGTTCGCCGCCGACGCGCCGGTGACGCCGATCGCCCCCGTCTGCAGCGGCTCGTCGTGCGCGAGCGCGCTCTTGCCGGCTTGCGTCTCCGCGACCGGGATGCCGTGTGCCGTGGCGAAGCGCGCCAGCGCGGCGGGACCGCCGGCGCTGTAGAGCGCGCCGCCGCCGGCGACGATCAGCGGCCGGCGCTTGCCGCGCAGCACGCTCGCTGCCGCGGCGATGTCGGTGGACGGCGCCCACGGCGCGCGCGGCTCGACGATGCGCGGCGCGAAGAGATCTTCGGGATAGTCGAACGCGTCGGCCTGCACGTCCTGCGGCAGCGCGAGCGTCACGGGTCCGCACAGCGCCGCGTCGGTGAGCACGGCGATCGCGCGCGGCAGCGCGGTGACGAGTTGCTGCGGATGGACGATGCGGTCGAAATAGCGCGACACCGGCTTGAAGCAGTCGTTGGCGGACACCGTGCCGTCGCTGAACGACTCGACCTGCTGCAGCACCGGGTCGGGCGCGCGCGACACGAAGATGTCGCCCGGCAGGAACAGCACCGGCAGGCGATTGACGTGCGCGAGCGCGGCGGCGGTGACGAGGTTCGTGGCGCCCGGGCCGATGGACGTCGTGCACGCCATCATCCGGCGCCGCCGGCTCGCCTTTGCGTAGGCGATCGCGGCGTGCGCCATCGCCTGCTCGTTGTGCGCACGGTACGTCGGCAGCGCGTCGCGGTGCGCGTACAGCGCCTCGCCGAGCGCCGCGACGTTGCCGTGGCCGAAGATCGCGAACACACCGGCGAAGAGGCCGACCTCGTGTCCATCGTCGTCGCGCGTGCGCTGCGCGGCGAGGTAGCGCACGATCGCCTGCGCGGCGGTGAGGCGGACGCGGCCCTGCGCGCTCATGAGAATTCCCTCCGCGCTACGCGCTGCGGGCCTAATTCGCGCTTGGGGCGGCCCTGCGCGCTCATGAGACCTCCCTTCGCGCTACGCGCTGCGGGGCCAATTCGCGCTTGGGGCGGCCCTGCGCGCTCATGGCCGTCCCTTCCGCCACGCGTCGATCAGCTCGACGAAGTTGGCCGACGCGGCGGCGACGAGGCCCTCGTCGTCGAGCTTGCCGGCGAGCCAGTCGCGCGACGGCTGCATCCACAGCGTTCGGCCGACGGCGAAGCCGCGTATCGACGCGATCCCCTTCGCCTCGCCGAACCCCTGCATCAGCTGCGCGACCGGCGCGCTCTGCCCGAGCAGCACGATGCCGCGGCAGAACGGGTCGCGCTCGGCGACCAGCGCCGCGACCTCGCGCCATTGCGCGGCCGGCATCGGCGCGAGCTTCCACCATTGCGGCGCGATGCCGATGTTGTAGAGCCGCTTGATCGCGCGGAATACCGTGTCGGCGGCGAGCGCCGGCATCGCCGGCGGGATTATTTCGAGCAGCAGCTCGTGGCCGCTCACGTCGCAGGCATCGGCGAGCGAATGGAGCGCCGTCTCCTGCTCGAGGCGCAGGTCGACGGGATCGTCGGGATGGAACGCGACGAGGCACTTGACGATGTGCTCGGCGGGCCACGACCGCAACGTCGTGCCGAGCGAGCGGCCGTGCTGGAACTCGAGCGGCCGGCTGCCGGGCAGCTCGACGGGCCGGCCGATCCACCAGCCGCGGCCGGTCGCGGCGTTGAGCGCGTCGGCACCGTAGACGTCGTCGATCAGGACGCCGACGCGGCCGCGCAATTCCTCGCGCTCGGCCTCGACGCGCGCCACCGCATCGACCAGCAGCCGTTTGAGCTGCGGCAGCCGCGACTCCCCGGCGCCGGCCTCGCGCGCGAGCTCGAAGAACTGCGGCCGGTGGTCGAACGCGAACGCGTAGACGTCGGCGAACGTCGCGCGCGGCGCCGTGACGCGGTGCAGCCGCGACAGCGTCGCATCGCGATCGGGATGCGGAATGTCGGCCGCGTGCGCGAGGTAGTAGTCGAGCTCGACGCGCGTCGGCATCGCCGGCGCGCAGCCATGGCGCGACACGACGAGCGCGCCGCAGGCGTTGGCATACCGCGCGCAGGCGTCATAGTCCTCGCCCTCGAGCCACCCGGACAGGAAGCCGGCCGAGAAGGCGTCACCCGCGCCCAACACGTTGAGCACGTCGACCTCGACGCCCTTGCCGTTGAACGCCGCGTCCAGCGACGCCGGAATCGCGGCGTCGATGACCGCGCAGCCGAGCGGGCCGCGCTTGACGACGAGCACCGCCTGCGTGAGCGCACGCACCGCCTGCAACGACGCCATAATGTCGTGTTGGCCGCCGGCAATGTTGAATTCCTCGATCGTGCCGATCACGAGGTCGAAGAGCGGCAGGATCTTCGCCATGTGCGCGGTGACGCCGGCGTCGGCGACGAAGCGCGTCTCGCCGTCGCCGCGCGCAGTCAAGCCCCACAGCACCGGCCGGTAATCGATGTCGAGCACGGTGCGCACGTCGCGACGGCGCGCGCGCTCGCAGGCGGCGGTGCTGACGCGATGCACGTGCGGCGTCGAGAAGTGCGTGCCGGTGACCAGCAGCGCCTTCGACTGCGCGATGAAATCCTCCGCGACGTCGTCGTCGGTCACCGCCATGTCGGCGCAGTTCTCGCGGTAGAACATCAGCGGGAACGTGTCCTTGTCCTTGATGCCGAGCACGACGGCGGCGGTGAGACGCGACGGGTCGCGGCTCACGTGCGACACGTCGCAGCCTTCGCGCGCGAGCGTCTCGACCAGGAACTCGCCCATCGCGTCGTCGCCGATCCGCGAGGCCATCGCCGCCTTGAGGCCGAGCCGCGCGCAGCCGAATGCCGTGTTGGCCGACGAGCCGCCCAAATACTTGGCGAACGACGTGACGTCGGCGAGGCGCGCGCCGATCTGCTCGGCGTAGAAGTCCACCGCGAGGCGGCCGAGGCAGATGATGTCGAACCGGCGGCCGGCGGCGAAGGTCGTGGCGTTGCGCATCGGGATGGGGCTCGCGACCGGCTCTTGTGGCGCGCCATGCGCGGCGCGGGACCGGGCGCTCCGGGAATGTGACAATAGCAGATTGCGCGCGCCGCCGAACGCGGCGCCGATACCACCGACCATGCCGACGGCGGCGCCGGAACGACACGGCTCCGCCCGCGAGGCGGCGTCAAAACCGAGGGAGATTGGACGAATGGAACGCGCGCTGCGCATCGGCATGGCGGGACTGGGACGGCTCGGACGGCGGCACGCGGAGATCTTCCGCTACCGCGTGCGCGGTGCCGAAGTCGTCGCCGCCGCGTCACCCGTCGCGGAGGAGCGCGACTGGGCGACGTCGGCGCTCGGCCTTGCGGGCGTCGACGACGATTTCGCCCAGCTCATCGCGCGGCCGGACGTCGACGCGGTGGTCATCGTGACGCCGACGTCGCTGCATGCCGACCAGGTGATCGCGGCGCTCGAG
>Ga0070681_10000898_pt1 | contig 25185 bp, 25 predicted proteins | sample KBSC83BmetaG_FD_65650 | JGI IMG/M metagenome (GOLD analysis project Ga0070681, IMG submission 65650) | Corn rhizosphere microbial communities from Kellogg Biological Station, Michigan, USA - KBS C8-3B metaG | ecosystem: Host-associated > Plants > Roots > Rhizosphere | place: USA: Michigan...
TGGTCTGGTTGATGATCTCGCGCTCGTGCTGGTAGCGGTCCTCGTCCTGCAGGAAATCGGACTGGTTCTGGTAATGGACCCCGGCGCCGAGGGCGACGGCGAACAGGCTGAAGTGCTCGACCGCCGTCGTGTAATCGCCCTGCGCCGCCTGCCCGAGCCCGGGGACGATCGCGCTCGCCGCGGCCGCGATGGCGGGCGAAGGCTCCGCGCATGCGCACCCGGGCAGCACGAGCAGCGCCCAAACCCAGCGTCTCATCTCCAGCGCCGGTCGGCGAGCACCACCGAGGTCTCGATCTGTCGCACGGGAATCGACCAGTACTTGCGGAGCAGCCGCTCCTTCTCCGCGTGCGAGACGATCCGGTAGCCGTTGCGCACGTAGAAATCGATCGCCCACTTCGCGTCGGCCCACGTGCCGATGAGCACCGGCTTGCCGTTCAGCGCCTCGACGTGGCGCAGGAGCCGCGTGCCGACGCCTTTGCGCTGCGCGGCGGTCGCGGTGTAGGCGTGGCGCACGAGCGCGACGTCGCCCTTGTCCTGGATGCCCATCACGCCGACGGGCTTGCCGCCTTCCTCGGCCACCCAGAACTGCACGCCCGCGGCGATCTCGCTCTCGAGCTCCGCCAAGGGCAGGTAGGGCTCGTGCCAGCGATCGGCGGGAATGACGCCGCGATAAGCCTGCGCGGCATCGTTGACGATGGCGAAGATGGCCGGCACGTCGGCCGGCGCGCTCCTCCGGATCTCCATCCGGAGGAGTCTATCCGCCCAGGGCTCTGAAGAGGTCGGCTATGGCCGCGCGGTGCGCCCGCAGCGCCTCGATGCGGCCGATCTGCGCGGCGAGCAGGCCGCGCTCGGCGTCGATGACGTCGAGCTGGCTCGCCACGCCATTCTCGTAGCGCAGGCGGGCGAGGCGCAGCGTTTGGTTGAGCGCGGTCTCGCGCGCGCTTTCCGCCTCGAAGCTCTCGAGCGCGCGCGCCTGCACGATGAGCGCGGCGCGGACCTCGCCGAAGGCGGAGCGGATCGCCTGCTGGTACTGGAGCAGCGCCTGGCGCTCGCGGGCGTTCGCCGCCTCGCGCCGCGCCTGCAGCCGGCCGCCCTGAAAGATGGGCTGGGCGAGCCCGGCGGCGAGCTGCCAGGTCGCGGCCGGCGAGCCGGAGAACAGGTTGTTGAGCGCGGCGCTCTCGCTGCCGAGGAAGCCGGTGAGTGTGATGGTGGGAAACATCTCGCTGCGCGCCACGGCGACGCGCGCATTGGCGGCGGCGAGCGCGCGCTCGGCCTCGACGATGTCCGGGCGCCGCAGCAGCAGCTCCGAGGGCATGCCGGAAGGCAGCACCGCCGGCCCGGGACGCTCGTGGAACGCGGGCTTCAGCGCGATTTTCGATTCGAACACTTCCTTGGGATTGCGGCCGAGCAGCACGGTGAGCGCCGCTTCTTCCCGCTCGCGATCGCGCTCGAGCGGCGGCAGCTGCGCGCGCACCACCGCGGCCTCCGCCTCGAGCTGACGCAGCTCGAATTCCGAGATCACGCCGCCCTGCAGGCGCTTCCTCTGCAGCGCGAGCGCTTCCTCGCGCAGCGAGACGGTGCGACGGGTGAGATCCACCTGCTCGTCGAGCGAGCGCAGCGCGAAGTACGACTTCGCCACCTGCGCGGCGAGCGCGAGGCGCACCGCGTCGCGCGACGCTTCACTCGCCTCGAGCTCGGCCCGCGCGGCGGCCGCGCCGGCGCGCAGCCGCCCGAAGAGGTCGAGCTCATAGGACACGTTGAGCGTGGCGCGATGGTCGTTGTACTGGGTCGGAATGCCGGGAAAAGCGGTCGCCGTGCGCGTCGAGATCGCCTGGCGGCTGCTGACCACGCGCGCGTCCACGGACGGCCAGAAGAACGAGTTCGCCTCGCCGAGGACGCCGCGCGCCTCGTCGACGCGGGCCGCCGCGATGAGCAGATCGGCGTTGGCGCCGAGCGCCTCGTCGATCGTCTTCTCGAGGTCGGCGGCGGCGTAGATGCGCCACCACCGCCCGTCCTCCGCGAAGCGGGGCGCGCTTTCCTTCCACGCGGCCGGCAGCTCGACCGGCGGCCGCTCGTACTTCACCGGCGCCGCGCAGGCGGCAACAAAAACGAGGCTAGTCGCGAGGAAGCGGCGCATGGTGCGGAGCGTGCGGCGTGGTGTGGGTGACGTTTGCGCGGGCGTGGCCGATCTCGTCCTTGATCTCGCGCGTCGAGCGCTTCTCGGTGAGGTGGCGGTCGGTCATCAGCTTGAAGAACATCGGCACGAAGAAGATGGCGAGGAACGTCGCGGCGAGCATGCCGCCCATCACGCCGGTGCCGGCCGAGTGGCGCGCGCCGGCGCCCGCGCCGCTCGAGAAGACGAGCGGCAGCACGCCGAGGATGAAGGCCATCGAGGTCATCAGGATCGGGCGGAAGCGCAGCCGCGCCGCCTCGACCGCCGCGGCCGAGGCCGACAGGCCTTCCTCGCGCTTCAGCACCGCGAACTCGACGATCAGGATCGCGTTCTTCGCCGCGAGGCCGAGCAGCGTGACGAGGCCGATCTGGAAGTAGACGTCGTTGGAGAGCGGCCGCGCGCCGATGAGCGGGATCAGCAGGTTGTTGACCCAGATCGCCGCCAGCGCGCCGAACGTGCCGAACGGCAGCGCGAGCAGCACGGAGAGCGGCAGCGACCACTTCTCGTACTGCGCGGCGAGGATCAGGAACACCATCAGCACCGCGAGGCCGAGCGCGATGCCGGCGGTGCCGGCGGAACGCTTCTCCTGGTAGGAGGTGCCGCCCCAGTCGTAGCTGAAGTCGGCCGGCAGCGCCTTGTCCGCGATCTGCTCGACGATCTGGATCGCCTCGCCGGAGGTCACGCCGGGCGCGGCGTTGCCGAAAATCTTGACCGCCGGCAGGTTGTTGAAGCGGTCGAGCGAGTCGGGGCCCGCGCTGTAGCGCACGCGCGCCAGCGAGGCGAGCGGCACCATGTCGCCCTTCTCGGAACGCACCCAGACCTTGCCGATGTCGTCGGGCCGGTCGCGGTAGGCCGGATCGGCGGACATCAGCACCTGCCACGTGCGGCCGTACTTGTTGAAGTCGTTCACGTAGTAGGTGCCGAGCGTCGCGGCGAGCGTGCCGTAGAGGTCTTCCAGCGTGACGCCGTACGCCTTTGCCTTCTCGCGGTCCACGTCGACGGAGATCTGCGGCACCGACGGCCGCCAGAGCGTCTGCACGAATCCCAGGCGACGGTCTTTTTGCGCCGCGCCGAGGAACTGGCCGAGCGCCTGCGCCATCTGCTGCGAGCCGCCGTTGCCGCGGTTCTGGATGTAGAACTCGAAGCCGCCCGCGGTGCCGAGGCCGAAGATCGCCGGCGGACCGAAGGCGAGCGCGAGGCCTTCCTTGATGTGCGCCGTCTTCATGAAGAAATCGCCCACCACCTGCGGCGTCGTCACCTTGCGCTCGTGCCAGGGCACCTGCGTGACGAAGATGGTGGCGGCGTTGTTGCGGAAGCCGCCGCCGAGGAAGTCGAAGCCGGTGAAGGCGACCACATCCAGGTTGGCCGGATTGGACTGGATCGCCTTCAGCACCTCGCCGACCACGCGGTCGGTGCGCTCGAGCGTGGCGCCGTCGGGCAGCACCACCGCCGCGATGTAGAAGCCCTGGTCCTCGTCCGGCACGAGCGACGACGGCGTGATGCGCCAAAGCACCACGGCCGCGCCGACCATGAGGGCGAAGAGGACGAGCCCGATGCCGCCGCGGCGGATCATCCAGGCTACGCCCGATTCGTAGTGATCGGTGGCGCGCGAGAAGCCGCGGTTGAAGGCGTGGAAGAAGCCGCGCCGCCTGCGCTCGCCATCCGGCCGCAGCACGATCACGCAGAGCGCCGGCGTCAGCGTGAGCGCCACCACGCCCGAGATCACGACCGCCATGGAGATGGTCACCGCGAACTGCCGGTAGAGCTCGCCCGTCAGGCCGCCGAGGAAGGCGATCGGCACGAACACCGCGCACAGCACGAGAACGATGGCGATGATCGGGCTGGTCACCTCCTTCATCGCCTTGATCGCCGCCTCGCGCGGCGCGAGGCCCTCCTCGTGCATGATGCGCTCGATGTTCTCCAGGACCACGATGGCGTCGTCCACGACGATGCCGATCGCGAGCACCATGCCGAACAGCGTCAGCGTGTTGATGGAGTAGCCGAGCATCAGCAGCCCGGCGAACGTGCCGATGAGCGATACCGGCACCGCCGCGAACGGGATCAGCGTCGCGCGCCAGCTTTGCAGGAAGAGATAAACGACGAGGAACACGAGAGCCATCGCGATGAGGAGCGTCTCCACGACCTCCTTGATCGAGACCTCGACGAACCGCGTCGTGTCGTACGGCACCGAGTAGGCGAGCCCGGCGGGGAAGCGCTTGCCGATGTCGGCGAGGGTCTTCTTCACGTCCTGCGCCACGGCGAGCGCGTTCGCGCCCGGCTGCAGGAAGACGCCGACCAGGGTCGCCTCCTTGCCGTTGATGCGGCCGACGAACTCGTAGTCCTTGGAGGCGAGCTCCACCCGCGCCACGTCCTTCAGCCGCAGCGCGGAGCCGTCCGCGTTCGATCGCAGGATGATCTGCTCGAATTCCTTGGGATCCGAGAGGCGCCCTTTCGTCGTGATGGTGAAGACCAGCTCCTGGCCGCGCGGCGCCGGCGCCTGGCCGACCTTGCCGGCGGCGAACTGCGCGTTCTGCTCGTTCACCGCGCGGATCAGGTCGGCGGCGGTGATGCGATGCTGCGTCATCTTGTCGGGCTGGACCCAGATGCGCATCGCGTAGTCCTTGGCGCCGAAGATCTGCACGTTGGTCGTGCCGGGGACGCGTTTCAGGAGATCCAGCACGTTCAGCGTCACGTAGTTCGAGATGAACACGCCGTCGTAGCGGTCCTCGGGCGAATAGAACGCGAGCACCTGCAGGAAGGCCGACGAACCTTTCTCGACCGTCACGCCCTGGCGGCGCACCTCGAGCGGCAGCCTGGCCTCCGCCTGCTTGACGCGGTTGTTGACGTTGAGCGCCGCCTTGTCGGCGTCGGTGCCGATGTCGAAGGTGACCTGGATCTGCACCACGCCCTGCGCGGTGGAGGTCGAGGCCATGTAGATCATGTTCTCGACGCCGTTGATCTGGTTCTCGAGCGGCGCGGCGACGGTCTGCTCGAGCACCTCGGCCGACGCGCCCGGATAAACGGCGCGCACCGTGACGACCGGCGGCGCGATCTCCGGATACTGCGCGATCGGCAGCACGCGCATCGCGGCGAGGCCGGCGAGCACGACGAAGAAGGAGAGGACGGCCGCGAAGATGGGCCGATCGATGAAGAAGCGGGAGAACATTATTTTTTGGCCGGCGGTTTCTGCTGCGCGTTCGCGTCGGCGATGCGCACCGGCGCGCCGGGGCCGAGCTTGAGCAGCCCGTCCGTGATGACGCGGTCACCCGCCTTCAGCCCCGAGGTGATGATCCAGTTGTCCCCGGCCCACTCGCCCGCCTCGACCGGGCGCACCTCGGCCGTGTTCTGGTCGTTGACGATGTAGACGAACTTGCCCTGCGGGCCTTCCAGCACCGCGCGCTGCGGCACCGACACGGCATTCGGGATCTGCGCGCCGCGCAGCTGCACGCGCACGAACTGCCCGGGGCGCAGCGCCCCGTCGGGGTTCGGCACCTCGGCGCGCGACTCGCGCGTCCCGGTATTGGGCGAGATGCGCACGTCGGTGAAGTTCAGCTTGCCGGTGTGGCGATACAGGGAGCCGTCGGGCAGCCGCAGCGCCACCTCGAAACGTCCGTCCTTCGGCAGCACGAGGTGCCCGGCCTGCATCTCCTTCTGCAGCTTCGCCTGGTCGTTGTCCGGCACGCCGAACAGCACCCAGATCGGATGGACCTGCACGACCGTGGTGAGCAGCACGTCCGGCCCCGAGACGAGCGAGCCTTCGGAGCGCAGCGCACGTCCGGCCACGCCGGAGACCGGCGCCTCCACCCTCGTGTAGTCGAGGTTGAGCTTGGCTTCGGCGAGTCGCGCGCGCGCCGATTTCAGGTCGGCGCTGCCGATCGCTTCGGCGGACACGGCGTCGTCGTAATCCTTCTGGCTGACTGCCTTCTCGGCGTAGAGCGGCTTCAGCCGCGCGGCATTGCGCTTCGCCTGATCGAGGCGCGCCTCGGCGGCGCCGACGTCCGCCTCGGCGCGCGCCGCCGCCGCCTGGTACGGCGCCGGGTCGACGGTGAAGAGCGACTGGCCCTGCCTCACCGGCGCGCCCTCCTCGAAATTCCGCTTCAGCAGGATGCCCGTCACCCGCGCGCGCACTTCCACCTCGCGCGAGCCGGTGGTCTGGCCGACGTACTCGAAGGTCACCGGCACGCTCTTCGGCGCCACCGTGGCGACGTTCACTTCCGGCGGCGGCATGCCCATGCCCGGGTGCGCGCCGCCGCCCTTCTTGTCCGAGCCGTTGGATGGGCTGCACGCGGCGAGCGCCATGGAAAGAAGCGCCGCGCCGAGCGGAGCGAGGTGTGTGCTACGCATTGCCAACTCCCTGGGATTGCGCCTGATGTTACTGGGTAGTACCATGATGGTACTGATCGGTAACATGCCTTGTCAACCACGATGGCGCGTTTGAAACGAGCGGCAGCGCCGCCCCCGCCGCGCGAGCGCATTTTGCAGGCGGCGCGCGAGCTTTTCCATCGCGACGGCATCCGCGCGGTCAGCGTGGACGCGCTCGCCGCCGCCGCCGGCACCAACAAGATGACGCTCTACCGCCACTTCAGCTCGCGGGACGAGCTGATCGCAGCCTATCTGCAGGAGCTCGCCACCGAGGGCGAAGGCGTCTGGGACGAGGCTCGCGCCGTCCACCCCGGCGATCCCGAAGCGCAGCTGCGCTTTCTTCTTCGCCGCGTGTCCGATTTCGCCGCCGAGGGCCGGGGACGCGGCTGCGCGCTCGCCAACGCGGCGGTCGAGCTCGCGGAGCGCAGCCATCCGGCGCGGCGCGTGGTGGAAGCGCACAAGCGCCGGCAACGCGATCGGCTGGCGGCCCTGGTGCGAGAAGCGGGCTATGCGCGTCCGGAGCGGCTGGCGGACGAGATCTTCCTCCTCGTGGAAGGCGCCCGCGTCGCCGTGCAGGCCATCGGCCCGGGCGGGCCGGGCGCGCGGCTCTACGACCTCGCCGTCGAGATGCTCGAGCGGGCGCCGCGGATAAAAGCTGTGCATAAGTAGTAGCTCCTCCCTGCTAGTCGAACGAGGAGCAGCCATTTCGACATTGCCGGCAGAGCTACGGGCGCTCCGGCATCGTCGCCGATACCTTCTGGCGCATGCCGGGCGTCCTGCGCAGCGATAACCCGCACGCCTTCGCCGCCCTTGGTCCCCGGCGTAGGCCATGACATCTCGCCGGCGTGCGCTACCGGCTGCCGAAATACGCCACCGTCGTGGAGAACGGCCGGGCGCGTCGATACGAGTACGGCGAGACCGACCACTGCTGCGAGCGCTTCGCGCTGCTCGACGGCGGCCGAAGCCCGCCTCGCCTATTCGCGCGACATCGTCGACGAGGCCCTCAGCCACCTGCTCGAGGACGAGACGGTCTTCCTGCACCCGGCCGAATCGGCCTGCGCGGAGTGCAACCAGGCAAGAAAATCAATCAGCTAGCGATCGTGTCGATTCGGCGGCCGCCCGTTCGACTAGGAGGCAAAGGAGACCAACCATGAAATTCCTATCGATGATCCGGATCAACGAGAAAAGCGGCATGCAGCCGAGCGCGCAGCTGATGCAGGACATGGGCAAGCTGATGGACGAGATGACCCGCGACGGCACGCTGGTCAGCACGGCGGGCCTGCGCCCGACCGCGGAAGGCGTGCGCATCCGGCTGCGCAATGGCAAGCTCACCCGGACCGACGGGCCGTTCACCGAGACCAAGGAAGTGATCGGCGGCTACGCGATCGTGCAGGCAAAGTCGATGGAAGAAGCGGTCGAGCTCACCAACCGCTTCCTGCGCGTGCACGGCGACGAGTGGGAGATCGAGTGCGAAGTCCGCCAGATGGAGGAGCCATGCGCTACGGCTGGGTAATGGTGGCGATCGGCGCGCTGATGGGCTGCGTCGCCGTCGGCGCGATGATGTCGCTCGCAGTGTTCCTGCAGCCGATCACGCGGGACACCGGCTGGTCGCATGCGACGGTGTCCAGCGCCGCGACGATCAACTTCCTCGTCATGGGCGCTGCCGGTTTCGCCTGGGGCGCACTCAGCGACCGCTTCGGCACGCGGCCCGTGGTGCTAGCAGGCGCGGTGCTGCTCGGCCTCGGCCTCGTCCTCGCCAGCCGGGCAGCGAGCCCGCTCCAGTTCGTGCTCGCCTACGGCGTGATCGTCGGCCTCTCGGCCGGCAGCTTCTTCGTGCCGATGATGGCGTCGGTGACCGCCTGGCTGCCGGAACGCCGCAGCCTCGCCGTGTCGCTCGTCTCGGCTGGCATGGGCGTCGCGCCGATGACCATCTCTCCGCTCGCCGCGTGGCTGCTCACGACCTACAACTGGCGCGTCGCGCAGCTCGCCATCGGGCTAGGCGTCTGGCTGTTTCTCATTCCCGCCGCGCTCTTCATTCGTTCAGCGCCACGAACCGCCACTGGCGCCGCCATGGCGGCCGGAGATGAAAAACCCATGAGTGCACGCGAAGCGCTGCGCTCGACGCCGTTCATCGTCCTCGCCGCCACCTTCTTCGCCTGCTGCGCTACGCACGCCGGGCCGATCCTGCACACGATCAGCTATGCGATGGTGTGCGGCATCCCGACGGTCGCCGCGGTGACGATCTACAGCGTGGAAGGCTTCGGCGGGCTGCTCGGACGCCTCGGGTTCGGCCTCGCCGGCGACCGCTTCGGGGCGCGGCGCGTGCTGATGGCCGGGCTCCTCGTGCAGGCGTTCGCGGCCGGCAGCTTCATGTTCGCGCAGCGCCTCGGCGAGTTCTATGCGGTCGCCGCCGTCTTCGGCTTCGCGTACGGTGGCGTGATGCCGCTTTACGCGGTGCTCGCGCGCGACTACTTCGGGCAGCAGATCATGGGCACCGTGCTTGGCGCCGCCGCCATGGTGTCGAGCCTCGGCATGGCGATCGGGCCGTGGATCGGCGGCTGGATCTACGACACCTTCGGCACGTACGCACCGCTCTACGTGTACTCTTTTGCCATCGGCCTCGGCGCGGCCGCCATCGCGCTCGCCTTCCCGCCGCCGCTGACGCGCCCGCCGGAGCTACAGCCGGCCTGATGAATCAGGTAGTTGCGGCCGCGATTGCCGCCGGGAGCGGCGCGTTATACTTTTTTCGCTCCATGACCCGACGCTTTGCCCGCGAGTCCGACCTCGGCCTCACGAAGAAGGAGTTCGCCGTCCTCCAGCGGCTGGACACGCCACAGAAGATCCAGATGTACCTGCACGAGCTCAAGCAGAACTTCGAGCCCGACGGCGACACCTGCCGCACGGTGCGCGAGGTGCTGCGCGCGCAGCGCGCGCATTGCATCGAGGGCGCCCTGCTCGCCGCGGCGGCGCTCTGGGTGCACGGCGAGCCGCCGCTCATCCTCGACATGCGCGCGGAGCAGGACTTCGACCACGTGGTGACGCTCTTCCGCCGGAACGGCTGCTGGGGCGCGATCTCGAAAACCAACGGCATCGGCCTGCGCTGGCGCGACCCCGTGTATCGCACGCTGCGCGAGCTCGCCATGTCGTACTTCCACGAGTACACCAACCGGCGCAACCACAAGACGCTGCGCGAGTACTCGGTGCCCTTCGACCTGCGCCGCATCGATGCGGCGGTCTGGGTGAGCGGCACGAAGCACTGCTGGTCGGTGGCGGAGAAGCTCGACGAGATCCGCCACTTCAGGCTGGTGAACGGCCACCACCTGCGCGCCGTGGCGCGCCGCGATCCGTTCGAGCGGCGCATCGCCGTGCTCGGGCAGTACCGCAAACCGCGCCTGCAGGCGGAAAAGCTCGCCGGCATGAAGCAGAAACGCAAATGACGGAAAGATTGAACCTCGGGAAGTCGGCGCCCGATATCTATAAAGCCGTCGGCGCCCTCGACCGGCTCGTTTCCGAAGCGCTCGCGGCCGCCGGCATCAGCCGGGGCTTTGCACACCTGCTGCGCCTGCGCGCGTCGCAGATCAACCATTGCGCCTACTGCATCAAGGTGCACACCCGCGATGCGCTGGCGAGCGGAGAAGCCGCCGAGCGCGCCACCGTGCTGCCCGCCTGGCGGGAGACGGACTACTTCAGCGCGAAAGAACGTGCGGCGCTGGAGCTGGTCGAGGCCATCACCCTGATCTCCGAGGGCCAGGTGCCCGACGCCGTCTATGAGCAAGCGGCGGGCGTTTTGTCGGCGAACGAGATCGTCGCCATCGAATGGCTCGCCATCGTCATCAACAGCTGGAACCGGATTGCCATTTCCAGCCGCTACCCGGTCAGGCCATAGCCGGCGTAACACGCTGTTACAGCTCTTGCAGTTTCTGCGTTCACTTCCGGTTTGCTCGCGCGTCAAATGAGCATCGCAATCACCAACCGGAGAGCACCATGCTGAAAAAAGTCCTCCTCATCGCCGGCACGCTGGGATTCTCGGGCGCCGCCCTCGCGCATCCGCCGCACTGGGCACCGGCGCACGGCTACCGTGCGCATTACGAGCACTATCGTCCGGTCTACGTCGTGCCGCCGCGGCCGGTTTACGTTGTCCCTGCGCCGCGCGTGGTCTATGCGCATCCCGCGCCCGTGGTCATTCCGGCGCCGGTGTACCCGCCGGCCCCGATCTATGGCACGCCGAGCGTCTCGATCCGGCTGAACCTCCCGCTGTAGACTGTCAGGTATGGCTCCGTGCGCCGACCCAATCGGCGTACGGAACCCATTTCTGAAAGGAGACAAATGGACCGGCGCACCCTTCTCAAGGCTCTCGCCCTCGCAGGCTTCGCCCGCGGAGCGCAAGCTGCGCCTCCAGCCACCATGAAAGGCGTCGAGGATCTGCAGAAGAACTGGAAGAACTTCCTGCCGGCGGGCGCGAGCGTGCCCTCGCCCACGGAACCGATGAAGCTCGCGAAAGACGAATGGCGCAAGCGAACGCCCGGACAGACGTTCCACGTCATGCGCGAGGAAGGCACCGAGCATCCGGGCTCGAGCCCGCTGAACGAGGAGAAGCGCCCGGGCGTCTTCGCCTGCGCGGGCTGCGGCCTGCCGCTCTTCACCTCGGAGATGAAGTTCGAGTCCGGCACCGGCTGGCCCTCCTTCTTCACGACCATCCCGGGCGTGTTCGAGACCAAGAAGGACCATTACCTGATCTACCCGCGTACCGAGTACCACTGCATCCGCTGCGGCGGGCACCATGGGCACATCTTCGACGACGGCCCGAAGCCGACCGGCCTGCGTTACTGCAACAACGGCGTCGCGCTGAAGTTCATTCCGAAGGACTCGAAAGCGTAGTCTCCTTAGCGGAGTAGGCGCGCAATCGGGCTAAACGGGCTCGCCGCACACTGCGGCGATGCCCGTCATTGCGCGCTTCGAAGTCCGCTCCACCCAATACCTGGACGCCGAGGGCCGCGAGGCCGGCCCGTTGCCGGCGTTCGCCGCCGATGCGCGAGCGCTGGTGCCGGATTACCGGGCGATGGTGCTGATGCGCGCCTTCGACGCCAAGGCGATCGCGCTGCAGCGCACCGGCCAGATCGGCACCTACGCCTCCACACTCGGCAAGGAAGCGATCGACGCGGCGCTCGGCGCGGTGCTCGCGAAGGACGACGTCCTGCTTCCCAGCTACCGCGAGAGCGGCGTGCTCATGCTGCGCGGCGTGTCGCCGCACCGCACGCTCCTCTACTGGGGCGGCGACGAGCGCGGCAACGTGTTCCCCGAATCGCCGCGCGACTTCCCCTTCAACGTGCCGATCGCGAGCCAGCTGCCGCACGCGGTCGGCGTCGCCTATGCCATGAAGCTCAGGCGCGAGCCGCGGGTCGCGCTCGCCCTGTGCGGCGACGGCGCCACGTCCAAGGGCGATTTCTACGAAGCCATCAACGCTGCCGGCATCTGGAAGCTGCCGATGGTGGTCGTGGTGGTGAACAACCAGTACGCCATCTCCGTGCCTCGCCGCATGCAGTGCCGCGCCGAGACGCTGGCGCAGAAGGGCATCGCCGCGGGCATCGCGTGCGAGCAGGTCGACGGCAACGACGTCATAGCGGCGCGCGACGTGGTCGGCCGCGCGGTCGAGCGCGCCCGCGCGGGCGAAGGCCCGACGCTCGTCGAGGCGATGACGTATCGCCTTTCCGACCACACCACGGCCGACGACGCGACGCGCTATCGCAGCGCCGAGGAGCTCGCCGGCCAGTGGAAGAACGAGCCGATCGTGCGCCTGCGCAACTGGCTCGCATCGAAGGGCGCCTGGACGCCCGCCGACGAGCAGGCGCTCGGTCGCGAGGTCGCCGCGCAGGTCCAGAAATGCGTCGAGGCCTATCTCAAGACGCCGCGCCCCGGACCCGAGCAGATGTTCGAGCACCTGTATGCGCGCCTGCCGCGGCAATACGCATGGCAGGTGGCATCGTTGACCGAGGAAGCCGAGGACCATGTCGAACATCACGCTGGTTGAGTCGATCAACCTCGCGCTCGCGCGCGCGATGGAGGAAGACGAGAGCGTGGTGGTGCTCGGCGAGGACGTCGGCCTGAACGGCGGCGTGTTCCGCGCCACCGCCGGACTGCAGAAGCGCTTCGGCGCCGAGCGAGTCGCCGACACGCCGCTCGCCGAAGGGCTGATCGCCGGCATGGCGGTCGGCATGGCGGCCGAAGGCTTGCGCCCGGTGGCCGAGATCCAGTTCGCCGGCTTCGCCTATACCGCGATCGACCAGATGCTGAACCACGCCGGGCGCCTGCGCCATCGCACGCAGGGCCGCCTGTCCTGCCCGATGGTGCTGCGCACGCCTTGCGGCGCCGGCATCCACGCACCCGAGCACCACTCCGAAAGCCCGGAGGCGATGTTCGCGCACATCCCGGGTATCCGCGTCGTGTATCCGTCCTCGCCGGCCAAGGCTTATGGACTCCTGCTCGCCGCGATCCTCGATCCAGACCCGGTGGTCTTCCTCGAGCCGTCGCGCCTCTACCGGCGCTTCAAGGAGGAAGTGCGCGACGACGGAGCGCCTCTGGCGCTCGATGAGGCGTTCGTCGTGCGCGAGGGCAGCGACGTGACCATCGTCTCGTGGGGCGCGATGGTGCATTCATCGCTCGAGGCCGCGGACGTGCTCGCCGCAGAAGGCGTGTCCGCCGAGGTGATCGACCTCGCCACGGTGAAGCCGATCGACATGGAGACCGTGCTCGCGTCGGTGAAGAAAACCGGCCGCTGCGCGGTGGTCACGGAAGCGCCGCGCACGTGCAGCCTGGCCTCCGAGATCTCCGCCAACGTGTCGGAGCAGGCGCTGCTCTCGCTCGTCGCGCCGGTGGAGCGCATCACGGGCTGGGACACGGTGACGCCGATGTTCCGGCTGGAAGAGCACTACCTGCCCAGCACCGCCCGCATCGTCGCCGGCGTGCGCAAGCTGATGGAGTTCCAGTAATGCGCGTATTCAACCTGCCCGACCTCGGCGAAGGCCTGCAGGAAGCCGAGATCGTCGAGTGGCACGTGAAGCCGGGCGACTCGCTCGCGGCGGACCAGGTCATGGTCTCGGTCGAGACCGACAAGGCCATCGTCGAGGTGCCGGCGCCCTACGAGGGCAAAGTGGAGAAGCTCTTCGGCGCGCCCGGCAACAAGATCCACGTCGGCGCGCCGCTCATCGGCTTCGAAGGCGCCCTCGAGGACACCGGGACCATCGTCGGCGACCTGGCGACGAAGGCCGGCAGGGAAGTGAAGGCCACGCCCGCGGTCCGCGCGCTGGCCCGCAATCTCAACGTCGATCTCGCGGCCGTCACGCCGACCGGCCCCGGCGGCATTGCGACGACCGAGGACGTGAAGCGCGCCGCGCGGGGCGGCGACTCCATTTCTCGAGCCGGCCAGAAAGGCATGCGCGCGGCCATGGCGCGCAACATGGCGGCCGCGCACGCGGCGGTCGCGGCGGTGACGATCGTCGATGACGCCGACATCGACCACTGGCCGAGCGGCACGAAGCCGCTCGCTCGCCTCGCGCGCGCCATCGTCGCGGCGTGCAAGGCGGAGCCCGGCCTCAACGCCTGGTACGACGGCAAAGCCGATGTGCGCACGGTGCGTGAGGAAGTCGATCTCGGCATCGCCGTCGACCTGCCCGACGGCCTGCTCGTCCCCGTGCTGCGAGATGCGCAAAAATCCATCGATCAGCTGGAAGGGCTGGTCGCCCAGGCCCGGGAGCGCTCGCTTGCGCCGGACAAGCTGCGCGGGGCGACCATCACGCTGTCGAACTTCGGCGCGATCGGCGGCCGCTATGCCTCGCCGGTGGTGGTGCCGCCGACCGTGGCGATCGTCGGCGCCGGCCGCATCGAGCGCCGGCCGGTGGTGACCGAGGGCGGCGGCATCGCCGCCCACCGCGTGCTGCCGCTATCGCTCACCTTCGACCACCGCGCCGCGACCGGCGGCGAGGCGGCGCGCTTCCTCAATGCGCTGAAGGCTGATCTGCAGAAGTGAGGTGCAGGTCCTGCTCGAGCGGCGGTCCGGGGAAATGGAAGCGCACGGGGCCGTCGGGCAGCGCGTTCACGAACTGCCGCAGGTAGGGACTGCTCGAGTTGCGGATCTCGTCGGAGGTGCCGCGGCCGAGCACCACGCCGTCGCAGATCACGTAGCAGTAGTCGGCCACGGTCAGCGCCTCCTTCACGTCGTACGTGACGACGATCGAGGTGAGGCCGAGCGCCTCGTTCAGCTCGCGGATCAGGTGCACGATGTGGTTGAGCGAGATGGGGTCGAGGCCGGCGAACGGCTCGTCGTACATCATCAGGCTCGGATCGGTGGCGATGGCGCGCGCCAGCGCCACGCGGCGCGTCATGCCGCCCGAGAGGTCGTTGGGCATCATGTCACGCGCCCCGCGCAAACCGACGGCGTGCAGCTTCATGAGCACCACGCGCCGCACGATCTCCTCCGGCGGGTGGAAGTTCTCGCGAATCGGGAAGGCGACGTTCTCGAACACGTCGAGATCGGTGAACAGGCCCGCGTTCTGGAACATCATCCCCATCTCCAGGCGCAGGCGATACAGCTCCTCGGTGCTCAGCTGGTGCACGTCCACGCCGGCGACCTTCACGCTGCCCTGGGTCGGGCGCAGCTGCCCGCCGATCAGCTTGAGCAAGGTCGACTTGCCGCAGCCGCTCGCGCCGAGGATGGCGACCACCTGGCCGCGCGGGATCTTCAGCGAAAGGCCGCGGAAGATCTCGAGATCGCCGTAGGAAAAATGCAGGTCGGAAATCTCGATCGCGTTCTCCATGGGCGAGAATTGTAACCGTGGACCCGCATCCCTATTCGCGTCTCACGCCGGACGTCGTGCTGGACGCGGTCGCGGCGGCGAACCTGCGCCCGGACGGGCGCCTGCTCAGCCTGAACAGCTACGAGAACCGCGTGTACCAGGTCTGGCTGGAAGACGGCCCGGTGGTCGTCGCCAAGTTCTATCGCCCGGGCCGCTGGACCGACGCGCAGATCGACGAGGAGCACGAGTTCGCGCACGAGCTCGCCGGGCGCGAGATCCCGATCGTCGCGCCGACGCATTCGCTCCGCTTCGCGGACTTCCGTGTCGCGATCTACCCGCGGCGCGGCGGCCGCACGCCCGAGCTCGGCGATCCGAAGACGCTCGAATGGATCGGCCGCTTCATCGGCCGCATCCACGCTGTCGGCGCCATCAAACCGTTTCGCCACCGCGAGGCGTTGACGGCGAAGAGCTTCGGGCACGATGCGCGAGCGTTCCTCCTCGCCAGCGACTTCATCCCGGCCGATCTGCTCGATGCCTGGAAGGCCGTCACGCAGCAGGCGCTCGCCGGCGTGGAGCGCTGCTTCGGGGGCGGGCACCAGGCGATCCGCCTGCACGGCGACTGCCACGTGGGCAACGTGCTGTGGACCGACGATGGCCCGCACTTCGTGGACCTCGACGACGCGCGCATGGGACCTGCCATGCAGGACCTGTGGATGCTGCTCTCGGGCGACCGCGACTCGATGAGCCGCCAGCTGCACGACGTGCTCGCCGGCTACGAGGAGTTCGCCGATTTCGACCGGCGCGAGCTGAGGCTGCTCGAAGCGCTGCGCACGCTGCGGCTCATCCACTACTCGGCTTGGATCGCGCGGCGCTGGGACGATCCGGCGTTCCCGGCCGCCTTCCCGTGGTTCAACACCCAGCGCTACTGGCAGGACCGGATACTGGAATTGCGCGAGCAGATCGCGCTGATGGACGAGCCGCCGCTACAGGCCGAGCTCCGATAGGCCCGGATGATCGTCCGGCCGCCGGCCGAGCGGCCAATGGTACTTGCGCTCGGCCTCGCGGATCGGCAGGTCGTTGATGCTCGCGACGCGCCGTCGCATCAGGCCGTTCTCGGCGAATTCCCAGTTCTCGTTGCCATACGAGCGGAACCAGTTGGCGGAATCGTCGTGCCACTCGTAGGCGAACCGCACCGCGATGCGCGACTCGTGCCACGCCCATACTTCCTTGATCAGCCGGTACTCGAGCTCCTTCGCCCACTTGCGGCGCAGGAACTGGACGATGGCCTCGCGTCCGGTGAAGAACTCGCTGCGGTTTCGCCAGGCGCTGTCGGCCGTATAGGCGAGCGAGACGCGCTCGGGCTCGCGGCTGTTCCAGGCATCCTCGGCGGCGCGCGCCTTCTGCGCCGCGCTCTCGCGGGTGAAGGGCGGAAAGGGCGGCCGACTATCGCTCGTCATGCCATGTACTTCGCGAGGTCGGGGGTCGCAAGGGATCGGTCGAGGTAGCCGAAGCTTCCGCTCTCCTTCACCTCGCGCGCCGCGTCGACCAGTCCGGTCATCGCCGCGCGATACAGCGACGTCGCCAGGCTGATGCGCCGCACGCCCGCCTTCTCGAGCTCCGCCACGCTGAACGACTTGCCCTTGATGCCGGCCATGAAGTTCACCGGCTTCGAGACCGCCTTGCAGACTTTCTCGACCGAAGCGAGGTCCGGCAGCCCCGGCGCCATCAGCACGTCGGCGCCCGCGTCCGCGAACGCCTGCAGCCGCTTGATCGTGTCGGCGAGATCGGGATTGCCGCGCAGGAAGTTCTCGCTGCGCGCGGTCAGCATGAACGGAAAGCCGACCTGCCGCGCCGCCTGCACGGCGGCGCGCACGCGCTCCACCGCGAACGCGAAATCGTAGAGCGGGTTGTCCTTGTTCCCCGTCGCGTCCTCTATCGAGCAGCCTACCAGCCCGGCCTCGGCGGCGAGGCGCACGGTCTCCGCCACGATGCCGGGCGTATCGCCGAAACCCTTCTCGAGGTCCGCCGAGACCGGCAGATCGACCGCCGCGACGATGATGCGCACCTGCGCGAGCGCCTCGTCGCGCGTGATGTGGCCGTCGCGCCGGCCGAGCACGCCCGCGGCCGCGCCGCTCGAGGTGGCGAGCGCCGGGTAGCCGAGGCCGGCGAGAATGCGCGCCGAGCCGCCATCCCACGGATTGGGAATGACGAACGCGCCGGGTCCTTCGTGGAGCTTCCTGAAGCGGGCGGCCTTATCGGCCTGGCTGGTGTTCAAGCGGACCTCCTGTGAGCCGCCAGATTACGTTGCCAACGTCGTCCGCCACAAGGAGCGCGCCTCGCTTGTCGAGAGCCACGCCGACAGGACGACCCCGCGCCTTTCCCTCGTCGTCGATGAAACCGCCGAGCACCTCGACCGGCTGGCCGGCGGGCTGGCCATTGGCGAAAGGAACGAACACGACGTCGTAGCCGCTCAGCGGGCGCCGGTTCCACGAGCCGTGCTGCCCGACGAACGCTCCGCCGCCGGCGAAGACGAGGCCCAGCGCGGCGACGTGGTTGCCGAGCGCATAGTCGGGCTTGATCGCCTGCGCCACGAGGTCGGGCCGCTGCGGCTCGACCCGCGAATCGACATGGGCGCCGTAGTAGCTGTACGGCCAGCCATAGAAGCCGCCGTCCTTCACCGAGGTGAGATAGTCCGGCACGAGATCGCTGCCGAGCTCGTCGCGCTCGTTGGCCACCGTCCACAGCGCCCCGCCCGTCGGCTCCCAGCCCATGCCGTTCGGGTTGCGCAGGCCGGTGGCGAAGAGCCGCTTCTGCCCCGTGGCGAGATCGATCTCCCAGATCGCGGCGCGCCCTTCTTCCGCGTCGATGCCGTTCTCCGCCGCGTTGCTGTTTGAACCGACCGTCGCGTACAGCTTCTTGCCGTCGCGGCTCGCGAGGATGTTCTTCGTCCAGTGGTGGTTACGCGGCCCGGCCGGAAGGTCGGTCACTTTCGTGCCCGAGCCCGCGATGCGCGTCGCGCCCGGCTGGTAGGGGAAGCGAATCACCGCATCGGTGTTGGCGACGTAGAGGTCGTTGCCGACGAGCGCCATGCCGAACGGGGAATTCAGTCCTTCGAGGAAGACCGTGCGGGTCTCGGCGATGCCGTCGCCGTCCGCGTCGCGCAGCAGGGTGATGCGATTCGCGCTCGGCACGGCGGCGCCGACGTGCTTCATCACGCGCTTCATGAAGAAGCCCTTCACCCCCTTGCCTTCCTCCGGCCGCTCGGGCGCATTGGTCTCGGCGACGAGGGCGTCGCCGTTCGGCAGGACGTAGATCCAGCGCGGATGGTCGAGGCCGCTCGCGAACGCGTTGACGTGCATGCCCGGCGCCGGCCTGGGCGTCTCGCCGGCCGCCCAGCCTTTCGCCGCGGCGGTGTGCACCGTGGGGATCAGGCGACGATCCGGCGCCGGCAGCGTCGGATCCGGTCCCTTGTCGGCCGCGGGCGGCAGCTGCGACATCTCGCTGCAGCCGGCGAGCGCAAGGACGAACAGCAGCGCTCTCACCACCTATAAACGCCGCTTGCGCGGCGTTTATTCCTCAGCTCGTGATCGTCAGCCGGTTGTCGACGCGCTCGACACCGGAGACATACCAGGCGTCCATCTCCGCGCGGCGCTTCTGCTCCTCGTTCGGCACGCTGCCCTCGAGCGTGACGACCCAGTCGCGGCACGTCGGGCGGATCTGCGCGGCATCGACCGCGGGATCGGCCTCGAGCACGATGCGCAGCGCCTCGGCCACCTCTTCGTCCGTCTCGTCGTAGCTCGGTTGCAGGTCGAGCGCGTTGATGACGTCGCAGCGACCCGGCGTCCACCAGCCGAGGACGCCGGCGAACAGGCGGTGCGGCACGCTGATGACGTGGCCTTCCAGCGTGATGACGCCGTTCTCGACCGAGATTTCGATCTCGCCCACGGAATCGCCGTTGCCTTCGCGCAGCACTTCGGCGCGCTCGTTCGTGTACTTGCGCAGCGTGCAGTTCCGGAACTCGGCGTTCTCGAGAAACATGCGCGAAAGCGAGTCCCGGATCGCGCCGTCGCCGCGCCGCTCGCCCGGCGCGACGCGCAGGCGGTCGACCACGCCGCGCACGTCGGACACGGAGGCGGCGAGCTCGAGGGCGAGCTTCTTGGCGGCGATGTCGCCGACCTCGCCCTCGAGGACGGCGACGCCGTCGGCGTTGCTGATGTGGATCGGAAAGCGGTGGAGATTGATGCGCCGCTCGCGCTCGAGCAGCCCGTGGATCTGCTTGGTGATCGTTTCCCTCGGGTTCATCCAGGCTCCTTTGCCGCCGTGCGCCGCAAGGTTTATGCCCTCATTTCCCTTGCTACTCTGCCCGGATGTTGTTGTCCCTGACTACCTTGCCCCAGCGGCGGGTCGCATCGACGAGGAACTTGCCGGTCGCCTCGGGACTCAGCGCCTGCACGTCCATGCCGAGCGTTTCGGTAAGGGTTTTCTGCACACCCGGCTGCTGGATGGCCTTGTTCAGCTCCGCGACCAGCTTGTCGATGATCGGCTTCGGCGTGCCCGCCGGCGCGAGGATCCCCCAGAACGCGTAGGCCGGCTCCCACTTGTAGCCGAGCTCGCCCAGCGTCGGCACGTCGGGCATGGTATGCGAGCGTTTGTCGCCCGTCAGCACCAGGGCGCGCATCTTGCCGCCGCGCACGTGCTGCGCCTGCGCCGCGGTGGAGGCCATGGCGAAGTCGATCTGGCCGCCCATCACGTCGGTCGAGAGCGGGCCGCCGCCCTTGTACGGCACCGGCACCAGGTGGATGCCGATCGACTGGTTCATCAGGATGGTGGCGAGGTGGCCGAGCGAGCCGTTGCCCACGTTGCCGATGGTGAGCTTGTCCGGGTTCGCCTTCGCGGCGGCGACCACGTCGGCGAACGTCTTGTAGGGCTTGCCCGCGCCGGTGGTGATCGCCATCGGCGCCGTGCCGACCAGCATCACCGGCGCGAAATCCTTGATCGGATCGAACGGTAGGTTCGGATTCAGCGCCTGGTGCACCGAGTGCGTGTCGAAGATGAAGACGAACGTATAGCCGTCGGGCGGGCTCTTCGCCACGTAGTCCGTGCCGATGATGCCGGAAGCCCCGGTGCGGTTCTCCACGATGAACTGCTGCTTGAGCGAATCGGTGAGCTTGGCCGCCAGGAGCCGCGCAAGCGGATCGACCGAGCCGCCGGGCGGATACGGCGAGACGAATTTGACCACCCGCGTCGGCCATTCCTGTGCATGGACCGGCAGGGCCAGCAATGCAAGCAGCACAAACCTAAAAAGCGACATTCCTTCCTCCCTTCAGTTTGAGCATCTCGCGCGCATCGTCGGGCGTCGCGACGGAAAGGCCGAGCTCCTCCAATAGGCGGCGCACCTTGGTCACCTGATCGGCGTTGGTCTTGGCGAGCGCGCCGCGCCCGATCCACAGGCTGTCCTCCAGCCCGACCCGCACGTTGCCGCCCATCACCGCGGCCTGCGCCGCGATGCGCATCTGGGCGCTGCCGGCGCCGAGCACCGACCAGTAATAGGCGTCGCCGAAGAGGCGGTCGGCCGTGCGCTTCATGTGGATCACGTCCTCCGGATGGTTGCCGATGCCGCCGCGGATGCCGAACACGGACTGGATGAAGAGCGGCGGCTTGACGAGGCCCCGGTCGAGGAAGTGCGCCGCGGTGTAGAGATGCCCGATGTCGTAGCACTCGATCTCGAAGCGCGTGTCGTTGTTGCGGCAGCTGGTCAGGATGTAGGCGATGTCCTTGAAGGTGTTCTTGAAGATGCGCTCGTCGGAGCCGGCGAGGTAGGGCTGCTCCCAGTCGTGCTTGAACTCCTTGTAGCGGCCGAGCATCTCGTAGAGGCCGAAGTTCATCGAGCCCATGTTGAGCGAGGCGACCTCGGGCCTGAGCTGCAGCGCGGGCTGCAGCCGCTCCTCGATCGACATGGTCGGCGCGCCGCCGGTGGTGAAGTTGAGCACCACGTCGCTCGCCGCCCTGATCTGGGTGGCGAACTGGCGGAAGAGCGCCGGGTCCTGCGTCGGCCGTCCGTCCTTCGGGTCGCGCGCGTGGAGGTGCACGATCGCCGCGCCGGCCTTCGCCGCCTCGATGGCGGCCCGCGCGATCTCGTCGGGCGTGATCGGCAGGTGCGGCGACATGCTCGGCGTATGGATCGAGCCGGTGACGGCGCACGTGATGATGACCTTGCCCTGCGCTGCTGCCATGGGTTTTCCTTAAACGAGGTAACGAACGTCGGCGTCCACCGCCAATGCCTGGCCGGTGATCTTGGCGCCGGCCGGCGTGCAAAGGAAGAGTGCCATGTTGGCGATGTCCTGCGCGCTGACGGTGGAGTGCATGCTGGTGGTGTCGAGGAACCTGCGCTGGAAATCCTCGTAGCTCACGCCGGTCGCCTTGGCCTTGGCGGCGATGACGCGCTCGATGCGCTCGCCTTCGACGATGCCGGGCAGGATGGCGTTCACGCGCACCTTGTCCGGGCCGGCCTCCACGGCAAGGCTCTTCGTGAAGCCGACCACGCCCCATTTCGCGGCGCAGTAGGGGCTGCGCTGCGGAAAGCCGTGGCGTCCCGCGGCCGAGGACAGGTTGACGATGCTGCCGCCGCCGGCGCGCTTGATGTGCGGCATGGCCTTGCGCGTGCAATAGAACATGCCGGAAAGATCGACCGCGATGCAGCGGTCCCAGTCCGCCGGATCGACGTCCTCCACCTTGGCGGTCGGGCCGGCAATGCCGGCGTTGTTGACGAGGACGTCGAGGCCGCCGAGCTTCTTTATCGCCTCGTCGAACAAGCGATCGACCTCTGCAACTTTTGCGACGTCGGTGACGGTATCGGGTCTGGTGTCCGGATCGACGTCGCAGGTGTGCACGCGCGCGCCGGCGTCAAGGAAAGTTTTTGCGATCGCGCGGCCGATTCCCGCGCCGCCGGCGGTCACGATGACGCGCAATCCCTTGGCGGACAATTCCATCGCGTTGGATAATAGCGCCGGCTTCTAGGGGGAAGCCAGCGTGCTGAAAGCAAAACAACCGGCATCCGGAGCGGGCGTTTCGATCGAGCAGGAAGAGCTGCGCGGCATCTCGCGCACGGTGGCCGAGATCCACTGGCTGCTGCTCATCCTCGTCCTGCTGTACCTCATCTTCGGCGGCGCGCGCGACGACGCCGAATCGAGCGCGGCGATCGCGGCGGGGCTCTTCTTCTACGCGGCGCTCGTCATGAGCTTCCGCTACGCCAACTTCTACCGCCGCGAGACGCGCTGGAAGATCGCCCTCGAGACCTGCGGCATGGTGATCTTCATCACCTGGGTGCTCGGGTACACCGACGGCCTCGCGAGCCCCCTGCTCAACGCCTACCTGCTGCCGGTCATCACGTCGGCGCTCACGCTCGGCAAGGTGGCGACGCTCTTCGTGGTGGCGGCGACCGGCATGTGCTACCTGGTGCTCGGCGGCGAGCAGTCGCTTTCGGCGTTCGCCTCGCTGCCCTTCATCGGCGCCTTCTTTGCGCAGCTCGCACCGGTGCTGCTCGTCGGCTACATCACCACGATGTTCTCGGCCGACATCCGCTACGGCCTGGCGCGGGCAAAGCTCCTTTCCGAGACCGACGATCTGACGGGCCTGCTCAACGTGCGCGGCTTCGCGCTGTCGGCCAACCGGCTCTTCGCGCAGGCCGCGCGCCACGGCCGCTCGGCGTCCGTGCTGATGATCGATTCCGACAACCTGAAGGTCGTGAACGACGCGCATGGCCACGCCGCCGGCAACCAGCTCCTGCAGCAGCTGGCGCGCGCCATCCAGGCGGAGCTGCGCTTCACCGACATCGCGGCGCGCTACGGCGGCGACGAGTTCATCGTGCTGCTGCCCGACACGCCGGCGACGGGCGCCATGGAAGTGGCCGAGCGCATCCGCACGCGCATCGCCTCGATGCCGCTGCCGCTGAACGGCTCTTCCGTGTCGGCGAGCGTCAGCATCGGCATCGCCTGCTATCCCGAGGACGGCGGCACGCTCGACGCGCTCGCCTCGCACGCCGACGGCGCGCTCTATTCCGCCAAGCAGGACGGCCGCAACCGCTCGGTCAAGTTCCGCGCCGCGGCTTAAAACCAATTGGGGTCAGATCAATATTTCAGGACACTGGGCAAACGTTGTCTGCCCGTCCGCCAATATTGATCTGACCCCAATTAATTGAGTTTCAACTCCCAGTATTCGCCGGTCAGCGGCACGCCGAAATCGCGGTGCGGCTGGCTCTTGACCTTGCGGAAGCCGAGCGAAGCGTAGATGGCGCGAGCGGCGGTGAGGTTCGACTGCGTCCACAGGACGAGCTTGCGGTAGCCCGCCTTGCGCGAGAAGTCGATGCACTGCTGGACCAGGCGCCGACCGACGCCGTGCCCGCGGGCGTGCGGCTCGACGAGGAGCAGGCGTAGCTTCGCCACGCTCGACGATTGCTTCACCACGAACACCGACCCGACCGGCTCGCCGTCCACCTCCGCGATCCAGGCGCGCTCGCGCTTCGCGTCGAACTCGCGCAGAAACTTCGCGCCGATCTCGCCGACCAAAGCCTCGAAGCCGGGGCCCCAGCCGTATTCGTCGTCGTAGACCTTGCCGTGGCGGCTGACGACCCAGCCGATATCGCCGGGCCGATGCGCGCGCAGCGTTACGGCCTTTGCTTTCGGCTCGAGCGCCGACTGCACCGCGCTCATCGCCTGCACGAGCTTCTGCCGATGCGGCGGTGGAAGCGCCGCCAGCATCTCGCCCATCGCGCGGCGCGAGCTTTCGTCTAGCGTGGCGAAGGCCTTGCGGCCTTTGGGGGTGAGCGTGAGACGGCGCCGGCGGCGGTCGTCGCTGGGCGCCTGCGCCGCCACCAGGCCCTCGCGCCGCAGGCCGGCGACCAGCCGGCTCAGATAGCCGGCATCCAGGTCCAGGTCGGCGCAGAGCTGGCTCGCCGTGCACTCGCCGCGCTCGCCCAGCTCGTAGAGCACGCGCGCCTGCGGCAGGGGAAACGAGCTGCCCAGGTAGTCGTGGGTGAGCACGCCGATGCGGCGCGTATAGAAGCGGTTGAAACGCCGCACGGCATCCACTCGGGACATGGCGCATGCTCGGCCGGAATGCTTGCTTTTGTCAACTAATGGATAATCGACGCATGGACCTCTTCGACCTGAAGGGAAAGGGCGCCCTCGTCACCGGCGGCAACGGCGGCATCGGGCTCGGCATGGCGCAGGCGCTGGCGGGCGCCGGCGCGCGGGTGGCGATCGCGGCGCGCAACCGGCAGAAGAACGAGGCGGCGGTGAGGAAGCTCGGGGCCGACGCCTGCGCGATTCCGATCGCCGACATCGCGGACGAGAAGGCGTGCCGGGCGATGGTCGGCGAGGCGGCCGAGCGCCTCGGGCGGCTGGACATCCTCATCAACAACGCCGGCATGAGCATCCGCAAGCTGCCGCAGGACTTCGCGCTCGCCGAGTGGCACAAGGTGATGGAGACGAACCTGACCAGCGCGTTCGTCGCCTGCCAGGCCGCGTACCCGCACCTCAAGCGAGCCGGCGGCGGCAAGGTCGTCAACATCGGCTCGATGATGTCGATCTTCGGCGCCACCTTCACCGCGCCTTATGGCGCGAGCAAGGGCGGCCTCGTGCAGCTGACGCGCACGCTGGCGTGCGCGTGGGCGAAGGACAACATCCAGGTGAACGCCGTGCTGCCGGGCTGGATCGACACCGCGCTCACCGAGAGCGCGCGCCGCGAGATTCCCGGGCTGAACGAGCGGGTCCTGGGCCGCACGCCCGCCGGCCGCTGGGGCACGCCCGACGACATGGGCGGGGTGGCGGTCTTCCTCTGCTCGAAGGCCTCCGACTACGTGAC
>Ga0070681_10000899_pt1 | contig 25153 bp, 25 predicted proteins | sample KBSC83BmetaG_FD_65650 | JGI IMG/M metagenome (GOLD analysis project Ga0070681, IMG submission 65650) | Corn rhizosphere microbial communities from Kellogg Biological Station, Michigan, USA - KBS C8-3B metaG | ecosystem: Host-associated > Plants > Roots > Rhizosphere | place: USA: Michigan...
GAGGACGTGGCCGAGGGCGGCCCCTACACGACCACCGCGGGGCTGGCAGAGGAGTTCGGTGTAGAGCGCGTGATCAACACGCCGATCTCGGAGAGCGCGATCGCCGGCGTGGCTGTGGGCGCGGCGCAGTCGGGCATGCGCCCGCTGCTCGAGATCATGTTCATCGACTTCATCACCCTCGCGCTCGACCAGGTGGTGAACCAGGCGGCCAAGGCGCACTTCATGTCCGGCGGGCAGCTGAGCGTGCCGATGGTGCTGCGCACGCAGGGCGGGGCGGGCACGCGCGGCGGAGCTCAGCACTCGCAGTCGCTCGAGGCGTGGCTCACCCACATCCCCGGGCTGAAGATCGTGATGCCGTCAACCGCCGCCGACGCCGGTGGCCTGCTCGCCAGCGCGATCGAGGATCCCAACCCGGTCGTGTTCATCGAGAACAAGACGCTCTACTTCCGGCGCGAGCAGGTGGAGGACGAGATCGAGCCGGTGCCGCTTGGCCGCGCGCGCGTGGCAAGGGAGGGCGGCGACGTGACGATCGTGGCGCTGTCGCGGCTGGTGGGGGAGGCCTTGTCCGCCGCCGAGCGCTTGGCGGCCGAGGGCGTCGGGGCCGAGGTGATCGACCCGCGCACACTGGTCCCGCTCGACCTCGAGACGATCGTGGGCTCGGTGGAGAAGACGAACCGCCTGGTGATCGCGCATGAGGCGGTGGAGCACGGCGGCTTCGGCGCCGAGATCCTGGCCGAGGTTCAGGCCGTGGCGTTCGACCACCTGGACGCGCCGATCGAGCGCGTGGGCGCGCCGTTCGCGCCGATCCCGCTCAGCCCGCCGCTCGAGGACGACTACATCCCGAACGCGGATGACGTGTACTCGGCGGTGCGCAGCGTGCTGCGTTAACCGGGCGGTTTGTCCTTCCCCGGCACCGCTCCGACCGACACCGCGTACGCGCGCAGCCTGAGCAGCGACGCGTCGAACACGGCCTGCGGGTCGCCGCTGTCCACGAAGTCCATGAACTCGTGCTCCTCCTGCTTGGTCAGGTCGCCAAACCGCTTCTCGGTCCCATCCGGGAGATGGACAACGGTGTCGTACAGGTACTCGCTCGAGCCAGAAGGCATCGCGACTGACCGTACCCCGGACGCGGTATCCAGAACGTGAACGAGCGCTACTTCACGCAGGCGTCGCAGGCGCCATGCAGGACGACCTCGTGGTCCGAGACCTCGAACGGCACGCGGCGGCTGAGCTTGCCGATCGTCTTCTCGAGCTCCTCGTCCTCGAACGGCACTAGCTTGCCGCAGTTGTCGCAGACGAGGTGATGGTGGTGATCGTGGTCGTGGCGGACGGGTTCGTAGAACACGCTCGACTTGCCGGTTTCCACGCGTTGCACCAACCCGAGGCTCTCGAGCTGGTCGAGGATCCGGTACACGCTCGCCCGCGCGACCGCCCGGTCGCCGGAACGCAGCGCGTCCTCGATGTCGAACGCCGAGAGCGCGCACTGCTGGCGATCCAGCAGGCCAAGGACGGCCTCGCGCGCTGCGCCGCGCTTGTAGCCCGCGGCGCTGAGCTCGGCGGCCGCGTGGTCTGCCCAAGTGGTGTCGCGCCCCGCCGCGGTCATGAGATCGATTCTAACTTTGGGGTCCGCGTGGCCAGGGAGGCGACCAGGTAGGTGCCGGCGGCCAGTGAGATGATCATCGAGCTGGGCGGGAGGTCGGGCACGAGGTAGCTGATCACGAGCCCGCCCCAGGTGGCGGCGAGCGCCAGCGCCGCAGCCAAGCCGATGCCGGTGTATGGGTTCGACGTGAGTCTGTGCGCGGCCCCGGCCGGTGCCGACAGCAGGCCGAGGAGAAGCAGCGCGCCCACCGCCTGCGTGGCCTCGGCGGCCACGAGCCCCAGCACGCCGAGGAACACGAGCCCGAGCGCCTTCACCGGCAGCCCGTTCGCCTGCGCCACGTCGGGATCGACGGAGGAGAAGAGCAGCGGCCGGGCGATCGCGATCACGATCACGACGGCGAGCGCGCCGAGCAGCGCGCCCAGCCGCGCCTGCGATACCGACAGTCCGAGGATCGATCCGAACAGCACGCGCACGCCGGCGGTCCCGTCGCCGTTGCCGCTGGCCGAGGTGGTGAAGATCGACAGAAACAGCGCGCCGAGGCCGAGCACCCAGGCGAAGAACGAGCCGATCACGGCGTCGTCGGCGCGGGCGCGGTCGCCGGCGGCTCCCATCCCGAGCGCGACCAGGATCGTGATGGCGAACAGGCCGATGCGCAGGTCGATTCCGGCGGCGGCCGCCGCCAGCGCTCCGGTGAGGGCCACGTGGCTGAGCGCATCGCCCGCGAACACCTGCGCGCGCAGCACCACGAAGTAGCCGACCACTCCGCATGCCAGCGCCACGAAAGTGCCGGCCAGGAACGCGTTGCGCATGAACTCGTGGCCGAGCATCAGCGGCGCACCACCAGTCGCGCGAGCACGTAGAGGCCGAACGACAACGACGTGACGTAGAAGCCCACCGGATAGACGGTGTAGTAGGCGATCGCGAGCCCGACCCAGGTGACCAGCAGAGCGATCGCCAGCGTGAGCGCCAGGCCCACCGCGGGGCGCGACGTGATGTGCTGCGCCGTGGCGGCCGGCGTGACCAGCAGCGCGAACACGAGCAGCGCGCCCGTGATCTGGCTCGTGGCGGCCACCGCCAGGCCCAGCAGCAGGAGGAAGCCCACCGACAGCGCGGCCACCGGCACGCCCCTCGCGCGGGCAACGTCGGCGTCCACGGACGCGAACAGCAGCGGCCGCGCGATCGCGGCAAGCACGGCGAGCACGGCCAGCGCCACGCCGAGCAGCACGAGCACCTGGACGTCGGTGATGCCGAGGAAGGTGCCGAACAGCATCGAGTTGAGGCTGGTGAGCAGCCCGTGGTAGAGGCTCACGAACAGGAACCCGAGGCCGAGGCCGAACGCCTGCACCGAGCCGATGGCCGCCGACTCGTGGCCGAGGCTGCGCCCCTCGACCCCGCCGCCCGACACCGCCGCGAGCGCCAGAGCGCCCGCCGCGCACGCCGCGAAGTAGCCCACGAACACCGGCGCGCCCGCCAGCGCCGCGGCCGCCGCTCCAGGGAACGCGATCAGCGAGAGCGTGTGCCCGGCGAACGTCTGCTTGCGCACGACCATGAACCAGCCGATCGCGGACGCCATCACCGCCACGAGCGTGCCCGCCTCTAGCGCGTTCGTCATGAAGTGGAACTGGAAGAGCTCGTCAATGTGCATGGCTGTGCCCGTGCGCGTGGCGGTCTCCGTGGATGGCGGGCGGCTCCGGGGTGCCGACAACCACGAGCCGGCCGTCGGAGGTCTCGAGCACCTCGATGGGCGCCGCATACAGGGCGCTCAGCGTCTCGCTGGTGATCACGTCGCCCGGCGCGCCTTCGATCGCCGTTCCACCCGCGAAGTACACGACGCGATCGAGGTAGGGGAGGATCGGATTGACGTCGTGGGCCACGAGCATCACGGCCACGCCCTCATGGCTGCAGATGCGCTGCACGAGCGACGCCACCGCCACCTGGTTCGGCAGATCGAGGCTGTCGAGCGGCTCGTCGAGAAGCAGCAGTCGCGGGCGCCGGACCAGCGCCTGGGCGATCAGCAGCCGTTGCTGCTCGCCGCCGGATAGGCGGCCGATCGGGCGTTCCGCGTACGCGCTCGCGCCCACCAGCTCGATCGCCTCGCGCACACGCGCGCGCGTAGATGCGTTCGCCTTGCCCGGCAGCGGCACCCCCCAGCGCGACCCGTCGAGGCCCAGTCGCACGAGGTCGACCCCCCGGATGCGCGCGGCCGCGTCAAAGCTGTGGCGCTGCGGCAGGTAGCCGATGTCCGCGTTGCGCACGCCGGGCGGGGCGCCGAGCACCTGCGCCGCGCCCGCACTGAGTGGAAGCAGGCCGAGGATCGCCCTAAGCAGCGTCGACTTGCCCGCGCCGTTTGAGCCGAGCACGGCGGCGAACCTGCCCTCGTCGAGAGACAGGCTCACATCGCTCCACACAGGCCGTCCACCCAGGCGCACCTGAGCCTGGTCGAAGCGCACCGCGCTCATCCGAGCGCCTCCTCGAGAGCCCGCAGCTGGCGCGACTGCCATTGCTCGAACGTGGCGGATTCCGGCGCGAGCGTCTCGGTCACGCCCACCACGGGGATCCCGGCCGCCCGCGCCTCGCTCGTTAGGCGCTTCACGTCCGGCGTGGCGTTCTGGCTGTTGTAGACCCACACCTTCACCTGGTGGCCGGCGATCTGGCGGTCCGCCTCGGCTTTGTCGGAGGCGCTCGGCTCGCCGCCCTCGCTCACCGCGTTCATAAAACCGCTGGGGGTGATGAGCTTGAGGCCCAGGCTCTGGGCAAGCGGCTCGACGATGCTCTCGGACGCTCCCACCGGAACGCCCGCGTAGCGCTCGCGGATCCGCGCGATCAGGCTGTTGTAACCGTCCAGCGCTCCGACGCGGCGGGCCTCGAAGTAGGCGGCGTGCGCCGGATCGAGCTTCTTGTAGCTCGCCGTGATCGCGTCAGCCACCCGCCGCACGTCGGGCGGCGAGTACCAGCGGTGCGGGTTGTCGCCCTTGTCCAGCCCGAGGACGTCGCCCACGTCGATCTCGTCGCGGCCATCGACAGGGTTGGCGGCCAGCAGCTTGTCCGCCCACGGGTCGTAGCCGATGCCGTTCACCACCACGAGCTGTGCCTCGGCCAGGTCGCGCGCGTCGGCCGCCGTGGGCTCGTAGTCGTGGGGATCGGTGGCGGGGTTGTGGATCACGCTCTCCACGCTCACGCGGTCGCCGCCGAGCTGGGCCGCGATGCTGCCCCAGAAGTTCTCGGCCGCCACCACCCGCAGCCGGCCGTCGCTGGCGTTGCCCACGGCCCCGCAGCCGGCGAGGGCCAGGGACACCGCGATGAGCAACAACCAGCGCATGAGTGGAAGGGTAACAAGAATGAGAACTGTTCTCATTTACCTCGCGAGCGACCAGGTCACGGACCTGAATTACGATTCAAGTCCGGTCTTATGGCCAAGACGGCTGCCAAGACAGCCCGGGGGCAGGCCACGCAGGCCGCGCTCGTCCGGGGTGCCCGCATGGTGTTCGAGCGCGACGGCTTCCTCGGAGCGCGTATCGCCGACATCACCAAGGCGGCCGGCACCGCGCTCGGCTCCTTCTACACGTACTTCGAGAGCAAGGAGGAGATCTTCGACGCCGTCTGGGACGAGCTGGCGGAGGAGGGACTGAACGTCGTGTCCCTGGAGTTCCTCGGCAGCGAGGACATCGCCGCCTACCAGCGTCACTACCTCGAGGCCTACCAGCGCAACGCCCGGCTCATGAGGGTGGTGGAGGAGGTCACGAACATCAACGACGACTTCCGGCGGCGCCGCACCCGTCTGGCGCAGCCAGCGCTGAAGGCGAGCCGCGACACGATCGTCGAGCTGCAGAAGCACGGGCTCGTCGATCGCACGCTCGAGCCGGTCGCGGCGGTACGGGCGCTCTCCAGCATGGTCAGCCGCACCGCCTACATCACGTTCGTGCTCGAGGAGGAAGGGCCGGAGGCAATCGACGGCCTGGTGGACACACTCAGCCTGTTGTGGACGAACGCGCTGAAGAGCCGTCGAACTTGAAACCGGATTCAAGTCCCGTACACTGCGCGGCGGGGGAGTCGGCGGTGGAGACGAGAACAGCTGGCCAGGCGATCGTCGACGTGCTTCGCGCCGAGGGCGTGAGGCAGGTCTTCGGCCTGCCCGGCGGGCACGTGATCGGGATCTACGACGCCCTCTACGCCACCCCTCAGATCCGCCACATCCTGGTGCGACACGAGCAGCACGCGGCGAGCATGGCCGCGGCCAGCGCGCAGCTCACCGGCGAACCGGGCGTGTGCCTGGTCACCGCGGGGCCCGGTTGCACCAACCTGCTGAGCGGCATCGCGGAGGCGTACATGGGCTGCCTGCCGATCGTGATCCTGGCCGGACGCGGCGCGACGGCGACCGCGCAGCGCGGCGCTTCGCAGGAGATGCCGACCGACCGCATCTTCGCCCCGGTGACCAAGTGGTCCGTGCGCGTGGACCGCGCCGACCTGATCGTGGACGTGCTGGGGCAGGCATTCGCGGTCGCGCGCGGCGGCCGGCCGGGGCCCGTGCTCGTGGATATTCCGCGCGACCTCCTGAGCGCCGGCCTTCCCGCGCGCGAATACTTGCCGGCGGAGCGCCAGGCGCGCCCGGCCGGTGACAAGCAGCGTGTCGCCGCCGTTGCGGAGGCGCTGACGCGGGCCGAGCGGCCCGTGATCGCCGCCGGCGGCGGCACGTTGATGTCCGAGGCCTCAGAGCAACTGGTGGCGCTTGCCGAGCTGCTCGCCATTCCGGTGCTGACCACCCTGGCCGGGCGCGGCTCGATCCCGGACGACCACCCGCTGAGCGCCGGCGGCCTGGGCGCGCATCGCACCGCGCTGTCCGGGCGCCTGCTGGCCGAGGCGGACGTGGTGCTGAGCCTGGGCTGCCGCTTCGAGGAGATGGAGACGAACTGGAAGCCCGGCACCATTCCGGCGCCGGACGCCACCTACATCCAGGTGGACATCGAGCCCGGCGAGATCGGCCGGAGCGTGCCCGCGCAAATCGGCATCGTGGGCGACGTGCGAGCGGTGTGCGAGCAGCTGCTCCACGCGCTGGCCGGCAAGGGCGTCGAGGACTTCGAGCACCATCCGCGCACGTGTGCGATCGCGAGCGAGCTGTCGCATCTCGAGGCCGACATCGCGCTCGACGCCGCGAGTGATGAGCAGCCGATGCACCCGCTGAGGCCGATCCGCGCCATCCGCGAGGCGTTCCCGCGCGACGCCATCGTGGGCTTCGACGTCGGCTGCCTGGCCCAGCACATGGCCGGCGCCCAGCCCTACTTCAAGGTGTACGAACCGCGCTCGGCGATCGTGCCGTCGAGCTTCTACGGCATGGGCTTCGTGGCCGCCGCGCTGCCCGCCGCGAAGGTCGTGCACCCGGACCGCGCGGCGGTCTGCTTCGTGGGCGACGGCTCGTTCCAGATGGTGATGAACGTGCTGCCCACCGCGGCCGAGTACGGCCTGGGCGTGACCTGGTGCGTGCTCAACGACGGCGCGCTCGGATCGATCCGCGACATCCAGGAGCACGCGCTCGGGAACCGCATCTTCGCCACGGACTTCCAGGTGCAGCCCGACTTCGCCCAGGTCGCACATGCCTGCGGCTGCCACGGCGAGCACGTGGAGGATCCCGACGGTGTGGATGCGGCGGTGTCCCGCGCGCTCGAGGCGAACGAACGCGGCGTGCCGGCGGTGCTCGACTTCGCGGTGGCGCGCGAGCGCGTGCTGGGCAGCCTCGAGCACTTCGCGATCTACCCGGACGAGATGGTGGAACGCGCGCGAAGGCGCGGCGAGCTGGCGAGGGAGTCGCGCGCATGATGCGGCTCGGGTTCGGGCAGCCGGCGGGCGCGCTGTGCCAGTTCGCCTACGTGGTCGAGGACATCGAAGCCGGGATGAGCGACTTCGTGGAGCGGCTGGGCGTGGGCCCATGGTTCGTCCGCGGGCCGTTCCAGCCGCCGGCCGCGCGCTACCGCGGCCGGCAGACCGATGCCGTGTTCAGCGTCGCGCGTGCGTTCAGCGGTCACGCGATGCTCGAGCTGATCCAGCAGCACGACGACTCGCCGTCCGTCTTCCACGAGAACGGCGGGCCGCGCCGGTACGGCTTCCACCACTGGGCGATCATGACCACGACCTTCGACGAGGACGTGCAGCGCTACAGCACGCTCGGCTACGACGAGGCCTTCTTCGACAGGCTGCCGTCCGGCTCGCGCGTGGTCTACATGGATGCGCGGCGCGACCTGCCCGGGATGATCGAGCTCGTCGAGCACACGGAAGGGCAGGAACGGCTGTACTCGCAGATCCAGCTCGCGTCGGTGGGCTGGGACGGCACGGATCCGATACGGCGGGAGGACTCGTAGACCAATGGGCCGCGTGAACGGCAAGATCGTGGTGGTGACCGGCGCGGCCGGCGGCCAGGGCGCCGTGGAGGCACAGGCGCTGGCCAGCGAGGGGGCGACCGTGATCGCCACCGACATCAGGAAGCCGGACCTGGGCACCGGCATCGAGGGGCGCGTGCTCGATGTGACCGACGGCGCGGCGTGGGCCAAGCTCGGCGCGTACGTGAAGGACCGTCACGGGCACGTGGACGGCCTTGTGAACAACGCAGGGATCGCGATGCGCACGCGCCTGCCGGACATCACGGCGGAGGACCTGCACCGCGTATTCGACGTGAACGTGGTCGGCCAGCTGCTCGGCATCCAGACGGTGGCGCCGCTGATGACGAGCGGAGGCTCGATCGTCAACATCAGCTCGATCGCCGGGCTCGTGGGCTACCACGCGGTGGGCTACTGCATCAGCAAGTGGGGCGTGCGCGGCTTGTCGAGGAGCGCGAGCATGGAGCTCGGCCCGCGGGGCATCCGCGTGAACACGATCCTGCCCGGCTACATCGAGACGCCCATGACCGCCGCCGCGCCAGAGGCGTTCCGGCAGGCCAACATCGAGGTCACTCCGCTGGGGCGCGTGGGCCAGCCCGACGAGGTGGCGCCGCTCGTGGTGTATCTGATCTCGGACGAGTCCTCGTTCGTGAGCGGTGCCGAGATCGTGGTGGACGGAGGGCACAGCTCGCACGGCGGGGCGAAGTACCTCTCGGACGCGGTGCGGGCCGCCAACCCCGACATCCCATGAGCACGGTCGAGACTGTCCGCGGACCGGTCGACGTGTCCGAGCTGGGCCCGACGCTCGCGCACGAGCACATCTTCGTCCTCCAACCTGAGGCGCTCCAGAACTACGGCCACGTGTTCGGTGGCACGTCGTACTGGGACGAGGAGGAGCGCGTGGCGGACGCGATCGCCAAGCTCTCGCGGCTACGCGAGGGCGGCATCCGCACGATCGTCGATCCCACCGTGCTCGGCCTGGGCCGCTACATCCCACGGATTCAGCGGGTGAACGAGTCGGTGGACGTGAACATCATCGTGGCCACCGGCGTCTACGCCTTCCTCGAGCTGCCCAACTTCTTCGGCTATCGGCCGCCGCGGGCGATCGCCGACGTGTTCATCCGCGAGCTCCGCGAGGGCATCGACGACACCGGGGTGAAGGCGGCGTTCCTCAAGTGCGCGGTCGAGCACCACGGGCTGATCGGCGACGTGCCGCGCATCCTCGAGTCGATCGCAATCGCCAGCAACGAGACCGGCGCGCCGGTGATGGTGCACACCAACTCCGAGCACAAAGTGGGGCTGCCCGCGCTCGAGTGCCTGACCGGGCATGGCGTTCCGCCGCGGAAGATCGTGATCGCGCACATGGGCGACAGCAACGACCTCGACTACCTGCGCGCGATCGCGGACCAGGGCGCGTGGATCGGCTGCGACCGCTTCGGGATCGACCACTTCAACCCGCTGCCCGACCGGATCCGCACGCTGACCGCGCTGGTGAATGAGGGCTACACCGAGCAGATCCACCTGGGCCACGACGCGGCCTGCTTCTTCGACTTCATGGTCGGGGACCCGGCCTTCGCCGAGGAGCACCCGGACTACCTGCTGATCTCGAACACGGTGCTGCCGGCGCTGCTCGAGCGGGGGATCACGCACGAGCAGATCGACCAGATGCTGGTGGCCAACCCGGCGCGGTTCTTTTCTTAGGGGTAGCTGCTGACCCGGTAGAGCTAGCCGTACTACCGCAAACGGGGCCACCGACGTAGTGTCGGCCGTGGCCCACTCTGTCGCCTACAAAGGACTCGCGCAATGAGCTTTCGTGTTAGCGGGCGGCTGCTCGCCGCCGCCTTCGCTGTGCTGATCGCCCTGGTGGTACTACCGGGCGCAGCCAGTGCGGCGCCGCCATCGAACGACAACTTCGCCGACGCCGCCACGCTTTCGGCCGGGAATCCCATCTCCGGCACAAACCTCGACGCGACGTCCGAGACCGGGGAGCCGGTGCCAGCCGCGGGAAACATCGTGGAAAACGGCTGTTCGACCGCAACCGAGGCACCTCACTGCGCGAGCACGGTTTGGTACGTCTTCCACGCGCCCGACACCGCGAGCTACACGATCGCCACCTGCGACGAGGGCACTGACATGGACACGGTCTTGGGTGTGTGGACAGGCACCGATCTCTCATCGCTCACAGCCGTCACGGCGAATGACGACGGGCCGGGGAGCACCTGCGCCGGCGCCGGCGGCGACGTCGGGAGTCTCGTGACCTTCAACGCGACCGCGGGGACGGACTACATGATCCAGCTCGCGGGCTACCGAGCAAACCGCGGCTCCTTCTGGCTGCGTGCGTATCCGACGGCCTCGCCGCCTGACGCCGCCCCCGACACGGAGATCGCTCAGTCCGGCAGCTACGCCGGCGCGTTCCCGTTCGCCCCGTTCGAGTTCTACAGGAGTGGTCCGCGCCACAGTGCGTCGTTCATCTTCGCGGCGGACCAGAGCGGTGCCAGTTACGAGTGCGCGCTCGACGGCGCCAGCTTCACCCCGTGCAGCTCGCCCACTTCCTACGACGTGACGGGCACCCATCAGTTCGCCGTCAGGGCCATCGTCGGCGGTCATGCTGACCCGACCCCCGCCGTCCAGCGCTTCACGATCGACAACACGGCCCCGCAGACGTCGTTCGCAACAGCACCACCGGATCCGACCAGCGACCCGGCTGTGAACTGGGTCGCCGCCAGCAGTGAAGAGGACAACGGCAACGGCCTGTTCGAATGCGGCATGGATGGCCAGCCCCTCGGCTCCACCTGTGACGCCGCGAGCGGCTTCGGGCCGTTCTGCACGGGCACCCACCAGGTGCGGGTGGCGGCCGTGGACCGTGCGTTCAACGTCGACCTGACGCCGGCCGAGACAAGCTTCACCGAGAACGGCGGAAGCGCCTGCTCGCCGCCCGCAATCAGCCTGGGCAGCACCGGGCCCAACAGCCGAACGGTGGAGGTCCTGCACCTTTCGATCGACCCGAAGGGCGAGGGCGGGAGCGTGCGCGTCGACTGGGGCACTACGAGCGGGTACGGCAACGACTCGGGTGACTACCCGGTGGGCCCGGCGGCCGGGAGCACAGAGTTCGATCTGCCCTTCCTCACCCCAGGGACCACCTATCACTACAAGGCCACGGTTACGACACCCCACGGCACGGCGGATACCGGGGATCTGACGTTCACGACCCCGACCACTGGTCAGCCGGCGCCGTCGATCAGCGTCGGAACGCCCGTGGTCGTGGGCAACCACGCTGCCGCGATCCCGCTGACCATCGACCCACAGGGCGGGGTCGACGTGGAGTACGGCATCCTGATCGACCCAACCGGCGACCCCACCTTCGCCTCCCGCTACCTGCTCGGCTCGGACGAGCTGTCCGGAAGCGGGCCGCTCTCGCGGACGATCGACCTGGTCGATCTCGATCCCGGCACGACCTACCACGTGCGCGCCTTTGCATGGGGCGTCGAGAGCGTGGAGAGCTCGGAGTTCACCGTCCCGGCTACGCCTGGGTCAGGGCCGATTGTCCAGCCGCCGCCGATCCAGCCGCTCAAGCCGCACGCGTTCAAGTTCCGGCGCTCGTCGATCAAGCTCGGCAGGCTGAGCCGCCACAGCAGGTTCCTCACGCTCAGCGTTCGGAGCCTCCCGCCGCTTGCGCGCGTGGGGCTGACGCTGAACGCGAGCGTGCACTCGAGCTCGCTCAAGCGGCTGGTGCACAAGCAGGTGCGTGCAAACCGGATCGGCGTGGCCAGGTTCAAGGTCAAGCTGTCGAAGAAGGCGCGTAAGCTGCTGCGAAACCGGCACGTCAGGTCGCTGTCGCTGACCCTGACGGTCAAGCCGGCCGGCCAGAAAGCCGCGCACATCACCCTGCACCCGAAGCTCCGTCACTGACCCGCCACTAGTGGAGACCTGGGACGCCATCACCTCGCGGCGCAACATGCGCGCGTTCGCCGACCGGCCGGTTTCGGACGAGGACCTCGACCGGATCCTCGAGGCTGGGCGGCGGGCGCCGTCGTCGCGCAACTGGCAGCCGTGGGACTTCGTGGTGGTCACCGACCGCGAGCAGCTCCGCGAGCTGTCCAAGGTCTGGCGGGGCGGGGGACACGTGGCGGAGTCGGCCGCCACGATCGCGCTGGTCGCGCCGGTGACCGACGACCCAGGCGCGCGCGACCGCGTTCAGTACGACCTCGGGCAGGCCACGATGGCGATGCAGATCGCGGCCGCCGACCTCGGCATCGGCACCGGGCACTCCGCCGTCGGCGACCAGGACCTCGCGCGCGAGATCCTCGGCCTACCGCGGGACCGCTACGCCGCCTACCTCGTGGACGTCGGCTATCCGGCCGACCGGCCGCTCAAGCCGATACGAAAGCCGGACCGCCGCCCGTTCGACGAGGTCGTGCACCGCGGGCGCTTCTAGTAGCTGAAGACGAGCGCGTCGTCGTCGCCGATCCACTCGAACATCGGCGTCGCGCCGGCGATCGTGGCGTTGGCGACCATGTCGTCGTGGCTGAGCTTGCGCGAGTCGAAGCAGATCGGGCACACGAGCAGCTCGCCGCCACCCTCCGCGAACTGCTGGAACAGCCGGTCGATCGGCGGGCAGCCGTCGCACGCGACCCCCAGTGCGTGACCTGGAAGCGCGAGCCGCACCGCTTCCTTCGTCAGGAACATCGCCACCTTGCTGCCCTTCTGCAGCGCCGCGCCTCCGACCAGGAAGGCAACGGTCACGCGCTCTGAGTCCTCGAGCCCGGTGGCCAGATTTACAAGCACCTTCTCCGCCATGAATCCCTCAATTCGGTCGGGTACGCCGACCCTAAGCCGTCGGGATTCTCAGCGGGGGCAATGCTTGCGCAATGTCACGGAGGAGGAGTCTGGGCGACGCGCCGTGCGCGGAGCCGTAGCTGTGCGATGCGCGCCACCGCCACGAGCCCTACGATCACCGCTCCCCCAACCGCGGCGAGCAGCAACGCCACGCCGAGCGGCAGGTGCCCGTCGGCGCCGAAGAAGCTCACCTTCACGCGCTGGGTGTTCTCGAGCATGAAGACGAGCAGCACGATGAGCACGATCACGCCGATGACGACGCTGGTCCACGCGATGCTGGTGCGCGTGCGGGGAGTTGCCGGTTCCGATGCCATAACTTGCGCCTACCCGGCGCGGATGCGCTCGAACTAGGTAATTGCGCGACCTGCGTGTCACAACGAAGAGGGCTGTGGCGTCTTAGGGGCATGACTGAACACGACCAATTACTTGAGGACCTGCGGCCCACCTCGTTCGGGATCGCGTACCGGATGCTCGGCAGCGTGGCCGAGGCAGAGGACGTGGCGCAGGAGGCCCTGCTGCGAGTGCATCAGGCACTCGAGGACGGCCAGCGGATCGAGTCGCCGCGCGCGTTCGTGGCCACGATCACCACCCGGCTCGCGATCAACGAGCTGCGCTCAGCGCGGGTTCGCCGCGAGCACTACGTCGGCGAGTGGCTGCCGGAGCCGATCGTGACCGAGGGCGACGACGATCCGGCCAAGCTCGCCGAGACGGCCGACTCGCTGTCCCTGGCGATGCTGGTGCTGCTGGAAAGCCTGTCGCCCGAGCAGCGCGCCGTCCTGCTCCTTCACGACGTGTTCGACTACGGCTACACGGAGATCTCAAAGATCGTCGGGAAGAGCGAGGACAACGTGCGCCAGCTCGCCAGCCGGGCACGGCGGCACGTCGACCAGGGGCGGCCCCGCTTCCAGACCACGCGCGAGCAGCAGCAGGAGCTGGCGGTCCGCTTCTTCGAGGCGACCGAGAAGGGCGACCTGGCGGGACTTGAGGCACTGCTGGCCCATGACGTGACGCTCACGGGGGACGGCGGTGGCAAGGCTCCCGCGCTGGCTCAGACGCTGCAGGGACGTGCCCGGGTGGCAGAGCTGATCGCGAGCCCGCCGCGCTTTGGCGCTCTGCCCGGCGTCTCCTACCGCGCGGTCGAGGTGAACGGCGGTCCGGGAGGGCTGTACCTCGACGCGGAGGGGCGGCTGCTCGCCGTAATCGCGCTCGAGGTCGCCGGCGGCCAGATCACGGGCATCCGGGCGATCAACAACCCGGACAAGCTGGCGCACCTCGGGCCCGTCGGCGACCTTCAGGCGCTGGTGGCCGCGGCCCAGAGCCTGGCTCGCGCTGCGAGCACGCGCGGGTGACGTGCTCGCAGGTCGAGCCGAGTCCGGCTAGCTGACGGCCGAAGCCGCGGCAGCCTCGGTGCCAGACTCCTCGGCGTCCTTGCCCGTGGGGACCACGAACACCGGGCACGGCGAGATGTGAAGCAGGCGGGTCGTGACGCTGCCGAGCAGCAGTCCGCCCAGATGCGTGTGGCCGCGGGTGCCGACCACGATCAGGTCGGCCCCGAGCTCCTTGGCCGAGTCGGCGATGGTCTTGGCGGCGCTGTCGCCGGTGGTCGCGTGGACGAGCCGCTCGGTCGCCTTGATGCCGGCGTCACGGAGCTCCTTGGCCTGTCGCTCGATCTTCGCACGGACGTCCTCTTCGTCGGCGATCACGTGCTGGCCGCCACCGCGGCCCATGAGCAGCTGGTCGGCGTGTACGACGACGACCTCGGCGCTGTTGTCTGTAGCAAGCGACTGGACAAATGGCATTGCCCGATCGGCGGCTGCCGATCCGTCAGTGGCCCAGATGATGGACTTGAACATCGTGCCCTCCTTTCGGGCAATGGGAGTTAGTTCGGTACAACCGGACTACGGGAGCATCCTCTGCGGTTCTCGGGGGTGGAACATCGGTGCAAGCTCCCGGACGTCGTCCGTAGTTACTACGGATCTAGGCGACGCCTAGAGCGCGGGCCAGGGCTTGCGCAGGGGAGCGGAAGCAATCCGCACGCGGGCGTCCACCGCGGCGGCGCCATCAGGGGTCACCAGCACCGGATTGCACTCGAGCTCGACCACTTCGGGGTGGTTCTCAACAAGCGCGCCCACCCGGAGGATCAGGTCCTCGAGGGCGGCGATGTCCGTTTTGGGCGCACCGCGATAGCCCTCGAGCAGCGGGAAGCTCGCGAGCGAGCGCACCATCTCCGCCGGGTCGGCGGCGGTGAGCGGAGTGAGCCTCACCGCCACGTCCTTCAGGAGCTCCGCGGTGGTGCCGCCGGCGCCGCAGGCCACCACCGGCCCGAACTGCGGGTCGCTCACCACGCCCACCAGCATCTCCACTCCGCCGGAGAGCATCCGCTGAACCAGGAAGCCGTCCAGCTTGTGCCCCTGACCGGTCAGCCGCGTCTGCATCTCGCGAGCCGCGCGCTCCACCTGGGAGGCCCCGCGCAGGCCGACCCGAACGGCTCCGGCCTCCGTCTTGTGCACGAGCGTGGAGCACACAGCCTTGAGGGCAACCTGACCTCCGAGCTCGACGGCGGCGCGTCCGCTGGCGGCGGCGCTCGAGGCGAAACGCGACTCGGCGACCGGAATCCCGTAGCTCGAGAGCAGCCGCTCGATCTCGTCCGGCCGCAGCCAGCGAGGCGCTCCCTCGCCGAGCGCGGTGGCGATGGCCGCGGCGGCCTCGTCCGCGTGAACGTCGGAGGGAGCCGGGGCCGGTTCGTTCTCGGCCGCTCGCCACTCCGCGTAACGCACAGCTCGCTGAAGGGCGCGGGTCGCCTCCTCCGGGAAGTCATAGACCGGGATTCCGGCGGCGCGAAGCGCCTGGGGCGGGCCGTCGGCGCTCACGTAGACCGCCAGCAGCGGCACAGCTCGTTCCAGCTCTCCGGACGCCGCCGCGACTGCCGCGGCCACCTGCTCGCGCGGCGCTGCCATCACTGGCGTGTAGATGGCGATCACCGCGTCCACGCCGGGATCGGCGGCCAGCGCCTTCAGGCCCTCGGCGTAGTGCGCGGGTGACGCCGTGGCGATCATGTCCACGGGATTGCCCAGCGACGCCGCGGCTGGGAGGAACTGCCGCAACCGCTCGCGGGTCTGGTCGGAGAGGTCCGAGAGCGAGAGATCCAAGGCCTCGCACGCATCGGCGCACATGATCCCGGGGCCGCCCGAGTTGGTGAGGATCGCGACCCGGCGCCCCGCCGGGAGCGGCTGAGTGGCCAGCAGGGAGACCACGTCGAACAGCTCGCCAAGGGTGTCGGTGCGGATCACGCCGCTCTGCCTGAACAGCGCATCCACGTTTACGTCACCCGCTGCCAGCAGCGCGCCGGTGTGGGAGGCGGCGGCTCGCGCGCCGGCCGCCGAGCGCCCGCTCTTCACGGCCACGATCGGCTTCTCGCAGCCCACACGCCGCGCGATCCGCGCGAACTTGCGCGGGTTGCCGAACGACTCGAGATACAGCACCACGAGCTTGGTCTGGTCGTCGCCCTCCCAGTACTCGAGCAGGTCGTTGCCCGACACGTCCGCCTTGTTGCCCACGGACACGAAGGACGAGAGACCGAGCGAGAGCGCGGCCGCCCTGTCGATCAGCGCCAGGCCGAGCGCGCCGCTCTGGGACATGAACGCGACGCCGCCCGTCGGCGGCACCTCGTCGCCGAAGGTGGCGTTGAGCCGCACCCCTGGGGCGGTGTTGAGCACCCCGAGGCAGTTGGGCCCGACGAGCCGCATGCCGGAGTCGCGGCAGATCTCCACGAGCTGCTGCTGCGCCACCTGGCCGTCGTCGTCGCCCTCGCCGAAGCCGGCGGAGACCACCACCAGCGCGTTCACGTTCTTCGCCGCGCACTGGCGTGCCACGTCCAGCACGTAGCCCGCTGGGACCGCCACCACCGCGAGCTCGACCTCGGCGGGGATGTCCGACACCGACCGGTAGGCGGTGACGGACTGAACCACGTCGGTCGACGGGTTCACGGGATAGACGGGTCCCTCGAACCCGCCGTCGATCAGGTTGCGGAACAGGTGGCCGCCCACGCTCGAGCGATCGCGCGACGCGCCGATCACGGCTACCGACTTCGGCGCCAGCACGTGGGCGAGAGACGCCCTGCCGGCGGTGCGCTCGCGGCTCTCGAAGCGCTCGATCGCCTCCGGGGTGGCTGCCGTGGGCGAGCGGATCTCGATCACCTGGGCATCGGCGCGCAGCTCGACCGGGAAGCCGCTCTCGCGGAACACGTCGAGCATCCGGTGATTTTCCGCGAGCACCTGCGCGGTGAAGGTCGGGATGTCGGCATCCACCGCGGCCTGCGCCAGATGCGCCAGCAGGATCGTGCCGATGCCCTTGCCCTGGTAGGCGTCCGCGATCTCGAACGCCACCTCCGCGGTCATGTGGTCAGTGCGGATGTAGGCCGCGTGGCCGATGATCCGCTCCTCGGCTCCCGTCGTGACGATCACGCCGTAGCGGTTCACGTAGTCGACGTCGGCCGCCCAGCGCGCGGCCCAGTCGATGCTGATGCCGCCGCCGAAGAAGCGCAGCGAGCGCGAGTCGAGCGACAGGTCGCCGAAGAACGTGCCGAGGGCCTCGCGGTCTTCGGTCCTGACCGGCCGGACCCGTGCTGTCGACCCGTCGCGGAGCACGACGTCCACGACCCGGTGTTGTGGATAGGCGGCAGTCAGCTCTGGCGGCATGGCGCGACGGCGATCGGGCAGGTCACGGCCTCGGCGAGCTGCGCCGCGATCGTGGGGGTCGCACTGGGGCCCAGCACTACGAGCCTGGCGCCCTCATCGTGGGCCGTATGGGCCAATCCGGTCGCGGGCGCTTCGGCATGCACGGCACGCGCGCCCGCGAGCTGTCCGTAGGGGAGCTTCCTGAGCGCGTGGCGAAGCAGCTCCTCCGCTTCGGCCAGCGTGAAGCCCTCCGGAGGATAGGCAAGTGTGAGCAGCAGTCGCGCGCCCGTCCGCCAGCCGATCGCCGAGCCGAGGCCAAGCGCCCCCTCTGCCGAGTCTCCCCCGTGGTATCCGACGACGATCGTCTCCCGCATTCCACAAGGAAAGCTTGAGGCATGGCAGCCAGCATCCGCGCTTACCCTGTTCTGGTCTCAGTAGCAAGCCGCACGTGCGGCTGGCTGGAGGCCCGGATGACAGGCAGCGTGGCCCGTATGGACGTGCCTTTCCCGGGCTCGCTCTCGATGCTCATTTCGCCCTTGGCGAGGCCGACGCGTTCACGCATGCCCGTGATGCCGAACCCCGCGCTGTCGCCATCCGGGTCGAAGCCGATGCCGTCGTCCTCGACCGTCACGGTTACCCGTCGCTCGTCCTCGATCACGGTCACCGCGACACGCCCAGCCTGAGCGTGCTTGGCCGCGTTGGTCAGCGCCTCCTGGACGAGCCTGTAGACGGCGGTCTCGATGTCGAGCGCCAGGCGGTCGGGCTCGTCCCCGGACTCGAAGCGCAGGTCGATCCGGCTCGTTATGTCGAGCGACATCTGCCCGCGCCGCTGATCGATCAGCCCCTCCAGGGCCGGCTGGAGCCCGATCTCGTCCAGCGCGGCTGGACGAAGGTCGGTGATAAGCGCGCGGAGGTTCTGAACCTCGCCCGTGACCTGATCGACCGCCTGCTGGAGCGCCTTGTCGAGTGCCTCGGCATCTTTCGCCCTGCGTGCGGACGAGAGCAGGACTCGTAGCGCGCCGAGCCCCTGAAGTGTCTCGTCGTGGAGCTCGCGCGCCCAGTGAGAGCGTTCCTCCTCCATCGCCCTGAGGCTGCGGCTCAGCCGATCGGATTGCACCGACTGCGCGGTCGCCACCGCTGTGGCCGCGCTGGCGGCGAAGGTCGTGATCAGCTCCTGCTCGGCAAGGTTGAACTGCTCCTTGCCGCTGAGGCGGCCGATGGTGTTCAGCACTCCGACCGGCTGGCCTCGGTAGATCATCGGGATGAACAGGGCCGGATGTACGCCCGGTCCGACGAACTGCTCGCCGGACAGACCCAGCCCGGCCCTGCGCGAGGTCATTGCGATCTGCGTGGCGAAGTCGCGCACGCTCTGCGTCTGTCCCGTCTGGAAGGCCCGTCCCGAGGCGCTCCCCTCGATCGGGAGCCTCGCGCCCTTCAGGTCGGCGGATGCCTCGCCCGCCATCGCGGTGATCACGAGGTCGCCGCCCTCGACGAGAAGGATCAGCATCGAGCGCGCATCCGCGAGAGCCCGTCCGCGTTTGACCACGAGTTCGAGGGTGGGCTCGAGCTCCACCTCGGTGCCGAGCGCGCGCGAGATGATCGTCGTGGCCTCGAGTGCCCGCACCGTGTAGGCAAGCTCGTCCCGTTGGGCTTCCGTCTCTTCGTGCAGGCGTGCCTGCCCGATCACGAGTCCGGCCCACTGGGCGAGCAGCACGACGGCCTGCTCGTCCGCCTCCTCGAAGTCGCCGCCCTCCTTGTCCGTGAGGTAGAGATTTCCCCACGCCTCGCCGCCGACCTTGACCGGCACGCCGAGGAAGCTCCTCATCTGCGGATGGCCCGGCGGGAAGCCATAGGACATGACGTGGTCGCTTACGTCGTGGAGCCGCAGCGGCTTGGGCTCGCGGATCAGCACCCCGAGCACGCCGTGTCCCTTCGGCAGATCGCCGATCGTCTGGCGCGTGGCGTCGTCGATCCCCTGGGTCACGAAACGCTCGAGCTCGTGCCGGCTCCGGTCGAGCACGCCGACGGCCGCGTAGCGCGCGCCGGTGACCTCGCGCGCGACCGTGAGCAGGCGGTCGAGCACGCTGTCGAGCTGGAGATCCGCGCCGAGCGACGGGCCCACCTCGATCAGCAGGCGCAGTCGCCGCTCGTCAAGAGCGTCGAGGTGGAGGACGGATTGCGGGTCGGTCGTGGCCATGGGCACTTCCCCCCGGGTGCGTACAGTAGCGGCGATGCCTGCCGCACCGCCACCCGTCCTGATCTGCTTCGACGACTCGCCCGGCGCCGCCCGAGCGGTGAGCGAGGCGGCCAATCTCTTCCCCGGCGCCGAGGCGATCGTGGTGCACGTGTGGCAGCCGCTCGAGGCCACGTTCGCCTACCGCTACTCGGCCGCGGGCGTGACCGGCGCACTGGAAGAACAGATCCGGGAAGTGGATGCGGCCGGGCAGGATGCCGCCCAGGCGATCGCCGAGCGCGGGGCCGAACTGGCTCGGCAGGCGGGCCTGAGCGCCGAGGCGCGCGCGATCAGGGTGGACGACAGTGAGGCGCTGGCGGTTCGTGCCGCCGCGGAGCAGGTGGAGGCGCGTGTGATCGTGATGGGCTCGCGGCAGCTCGGTGCGATCCAGGCGATGGCGCTCGGCGGCTTTTCCCACCCTGTGCTGCAGGCCTCTGAGCGTCCTGTGCTGATAGTGCCCGCGCCGGCGGGTCAGTAGTTATCCGCAGCGCCGGCTGGTGGACTTCGCGGATGTGAGCGAGCCGGGCCGGCCCTAGCCTGACCATATGGCCATTCACGCCCTCGACCTTGCGCCGATCAGCGGCGGGGACTACGGCGAGCACCGCCACCCGCACGTGCCGGTCGTGGTGGTGGGCTATGACGGCTCGCCCGCCAGCCGGCTGGCGATCGACTACGCGGTCGAGCGTGTGGGCCCGGAGGGCCGCGTGGTGGTCGTGCACGCCGCGGGGCCAGGTCACTGGTGGTACGGCGCGCCGAGCTATCAGCGCGAGAGCTCCGACTCCCGCTCGATAGGGGAGTCCCTGCTAGCGGACCTGGTCGCGAACTCGCCACCGGGCGCCACCATCGAGACGAAGCTTGTGGAGGCGCCGACACCAAAGGCATTGATCGATGCCGCGCGCGAGTGCTCCGCGGCCGAGGTCGTGGTTGGGGCGCACGGCTCGGATCGGGACAAGAGCGGACTCGGCAGCGTGCCGCTGGCACTGCTGCGGGGCTGTGACCGGCCGCTCGTGGTCATCCCGAGGGGAAAGCCGCGGCCTTGAGCGCGACAGATAACGTGCAGGCGATGGTGGACGAACCCGAGGCCGAGCCGCAGCGCATCAAGCTGGTGATCGCCGACGATCACGCGATCGTCCGCAGCGGCCTGCGAATGCTGCTCGATGCCGAGGAGGACTTCGAGGTCGTGGCCGAGGCCGGCGACGTGCCCAGCACCCTCCACTACGTGCGCGCGCACCGGCCGAGGGTCCTGATCCTCGACCTGAACATGCCCGGGCAGCCCAGCCTGCCCGCGATCGGGGACTTCCTGGAGGCGTCTCCCGAGACCCGCATCGTGGTGCTGACGATGCAGAGCGACCCCGCGTTCGCCCGCGAGGCACTGCGGGCAGGGGCGCTCGGATACGTGCTCAAGGAAGCGGCAGACGCCGAGCTGGTGGAGGCTGTGCGGCTGGCCGCGGGCGACCGGACCTATCTCCACCCAGAGCTGGGCGCCAAGCTTGCGGCCGCGCCGCCGGAGCCCCAGGGGCCGCCGGACGACCTGACCGAGCGAGAGGTCGAAGTACTGCGGCTGATTGCACTTGGCCACACCAACAGCGAGATCGCCGCGCAGCTCTACCTGAGCGTCAGGACCGTGGAATCGCATCGCGCGCACATCCAGCAGAAGCTCCGGCTGACCACGCGCGCCGAGCTCGTCCGCTACGCGCACGAGCACAAGCTGATCGAGCTCTGACCGCTAGCCGCCCGGCGAGTCCAGCCAGGATTCGACCGCGGCGACGCAGGACTCGATTGCCCGGTCCGTGCGCAGCGGAAGATGGCGCGACGCGGGCAGCTCCGTGAGCGCCTCGAACGTCTGCGCGGCGGCCACACCAGGCGTGGCGTCGGACGTGGCCGGGCCCTTTGCGCGGCGCTGGGTCCGGCGCAGCCTGAGCTCCCGCGGGGTGAGGCATTCGACGAAGCGCGCGTGTTCCAGCAGGTCGGTACCGCCGCCCGCGAAAGCTCGGCGATCCGCCGCGCCCCGGAAGGTCGCGTCCACGATCACCGTGCCGCCGCGCTCGAGCTCTGCGCGCGCCAGGCGGCCGAGCTCGGCGTAGGTCTTCTCGCTGAACTCGCTCGTGTATTGCTCCGGCTCGGCCCGTTGCAGCGGGTTGATCCCGGCGAGCCGCTTGCGGACGACGTCGGAGCTGATCACCGGGAAGCCGGACTGCGCGGACAGCGCGCCCGCCAGGTGCGATTTGCCGCTTCCCGACAGTCCACAGATCACGATCAGGAGCGGTTGGCGCGAGGCCCAGGCGAAGCGGCGGCCGAGGCTGAGCAGAGCGTGCGCCGCCTCGCGCGCGGGACCGGCGGGCTCGCCGAGCAGCTCGAGCTGATTCGCGCGCAGCAGCTCCACCTTGGCGCGGACCCAGGCGCGCTGGGCGGCGTAGAAGGCGACCAGGCCGTCGTCGCCGGGGTCCCCGCCGCTCGCGCGGTAGGCGGCCACCAGCTCCGCTGCGAGGTCCGGGGCGCCGAGCCGGTGCAGGTCCATGACGAGGAACGCCAGGTCAGAGGCCACGTCGATCCGCCGCAGCCCGGGATCGAACTCCACGCAGTCCACGATCTCGAGCTCGTGCTCCAGCAGGACGTGCTCGGCGCGGAGGTCGCCGTGCCCGTCACGGACGAGACCCGACAGCGCGCGCTCGAGGAAGTCGCCCGCGCGCCTGATCAGGTAGGCGCCCGTGTAGCGCTCTGCCGCGATCACGGCCGCCTGCAGGTCGGCGGGCACCAGCTCAAAGAGGCTGGTGAACGTCTCTCCACTCGTCCGCTTGAGCTGGCGGCGCGGATCCGCGGCCGGATCGACCACCTCGGCCTCGGCGTGGAACGCGGCGAGCCTGGCGGCGATCTGACCGATCTGCTCGCGGTCGACGTGGTGGCGCGCGAGCCGGCTGGCCAGCGTGCGCCGCTCGTCGAAGCGCCGCATCTCGACCGCGTACTCGACAGCCCCCGAAGCGTCCTCGGGGCCGAGCGCGAATCCGTCTGCGGTCCGCACGATCGAGCGCACCCCGCGGTACAGGCCCGGAGCGAGCCTGCGGTTGAGCCGCACCTCCTCGGTGCACAGCTTCCGGCGGCGAGGGAGGATGCTGTAGTCGAGGAACTCGAAACGCACCGGCTTCTTGACCTTGTATGCCCGGTCGCCCGCGAGGAAGACGATCGACGCGTGGGTCTCGCGGACCTCGACGCTGGGCGGAGCCGGGGAGTAGAAGGCCGGGTCCCGCATCGCGGCGACGACCTCCTGATGGATGGTTGCGTTTCGCTCCAGGATGTTCACCACCGGCGTCACGGGATCCAAGCCGGAGGCTATGGATCGCACCCCGCAGGCGGCATCGGGGGCGCCCCGGTGGGCGCTAGGTAGTTCTTACCCGGCGGCCAGATCCCGGCGCCGGAACGCCGTCGCGCCGAGGACCGCCGCCGCGCCGCCTATCGCCAGCATGAGCACGGCGGCCACGGCACGGAACGGCTGGGACGGGACCAGGCCGATGTGGTGGAAGGGCGAGAGCCCGAGCGTCCATCCTGGCGCGCCGAGCAGGGCGCCGAAGAGCTCCCAGACGAACGCCAGGCTCACGAGCCCGTAGGCGATCCCCGCGCTCCAGCGCGGCAGCACCCCGAAGGCGAGTGCTCCGAGACCCAGGAACAGCAGCGAAGCGGGGAGGCAGTTGGCCCCGGCACCGAGGAGACGCGGGAGCGAGACCCCGGCGCCCCCGGCTGCCGCGCCCGCCCAGGCGAACACGGCGGTGGCGAGCGCGAGCAGCGCCATCGCCGCGGCTGCGAGGAGCAGCCGGCCGCCGAGCCAGTTCAGGCGCCCCACCGGCATCGCGAGCAGGGTCTCGAGCTCCTGGTCGGCCTCCTCGCGCCTGGCGGCCGCGATCTGAGAGCAGCCGAACAACGCGATGGCGAGGATGAAGAACAGGAAGTACAGGCCGAGCGCGCCCGCCGGCGTGGTGATCGAGGCGCCGCCGATCTTCTGGAGCTGGCGCTGCAGGTTGGCCGGCACGTTGGACGGGGAGATCGTGTTGGAGAGGGACCCGATCACGAACGCATAGAACGCGATCCCCGCGAACCACCCGATCAGGCTGCCGCGCTCTGAGCGCAGGGTCTGCGCGGCGGGGGAGCCGAGCAGCCGCAGGTTGGCGTCCGAGCTGTCGCTCGTCTGAAGCAGGCCGACGCCGACGTCTCGCCGCAGGGCGATCCGGCCCGCCAGCGCGAAGAGGACGACCGTGGCGGCGGCCGGCAGGAGCAGCAGCGCGGGGCGCGGATCCGCGAACGCCCGCATCTCGCCGACCCAGCCAAGGGGGCTGAGCCAGCGCAGCCAACCCAGCGAGGACGACGTGTCGGCCACCGCGCGGATCAGCAGGGCGACGCCGAGCGCGCCGCTCGACAGCTCGAGCGCGACACGCCGCGTTGGGGCGAGCTGGCTGGCCACGGCGCCCACGCCGGCGAACACCAGAGCGGGCGACACCGTGGCGAGCGCGAGGAAGGCCGATCCTGCCGCCGGCAAACGCCCGGCGACCAGGCCGACCCAGGTGGCGATCCCCAAAACGGCCGCGCCGGCGGTGACGGCCGCCGTGCGCGCGAGAAAGCTGTGGCCGCGGCTGACCGGCCATGCGAGCAGCAGCTCCTGGCGCCCCGAGTCCTCCTCCGCGCGAAGGGCTCGGACTGCGGCGAGCAAACCCCACATCCCGGCGAAGATGCACATAACGCCGCCGACGCGCCATGCGGCGTACCCGCCGATGGAGGTGAGGTCGTGCGGCAACCCGTAGAACAGGCGCGCCGCCTTGTTGTCCGCGAAGCTGCGGATGAACGCGAGGCGCGAGGCCGCGGTGGGATAGCTGTGCCGGAAGCCCTCGACGTTGACGAGCGCCACCAGCGCGAAGAACAGCGCGAAGCTTGCGGTCTGGACGCGCGCCGTCCGGAAGGTCAGCCGCGCGATCGCCCTAGCCGGCGCCATCGGAGCTGTCGTAGTGGTGCAGGAAGATCTCCTCGAGCGATGGCTCGCGGCTGGTCAGCGCCACCACGGGGTGGTCGCCCAGCGCGGCGATCAGCGGGCCGATGCTTCCGGTCACCTCGCAGCGGATCGCGTTCTCGCCGGCGGGCACGACCGCCACGCCCGGCAGGCCGCTCAGGTCGGGCGCCGGGCCGGCGAAGGTGACCTCCACCGTCTGCGCGCCGAGGTGTCGCAGCTCGTCCAGCGTCCCCTCGTCCACGAGCCGTCCCTGGCGCAGGATGCCGACCCTGTCGCACAGCGCCTCCACCTCGCTGAGGATGTGCGACGAGAGGAACACGGTCTGGCCGCGTTCCTTCGCCTCGTGGACCGACTCGCGGAACGCCATCTCCATCAGCGGGTCGAGCCCGCTCGTGGGCTCGTCGAAGAGGAGCAGATCGGCGCGGCTGGCGAGCGCCGCCACCAGCAGCACCT
>Ga0070681_10000900_pt1 | contig 25149 bp, 19 predicted proteins | sample KBSC83BmetaG_FD_65650 | JGI IMG/M metagenome (GOLD analysis project Ga0070681, IMG submission 65650) | Corn rhizosphere microbial communities from Kellogg Biological Station, Michigan, USA - KBS C8-3B metaG | ecosystem: Host-associated > Plants > Roots > Rhizosphere | place: USA: Michigan...
GAAGCTGGATCGGCTGCTTGCCGCCAGCGGTCAGCTCCAGCAGCGAGCCGGCGGACTGCGCCTCCGGTCCGGACTGCGTGCCGGTGCCCAACAGGTCGCCCGGCTCGAGGTTGCAACCGTTGACCGTGTGATGGGCGATCATCTGCCCGAGGCTCCAGTAGCAGTCGCAGAAATTCGAATGCGACAGCCGCTGCGCCGGCAGACCGCGCGCGCGCATCTGCTGCGTTTCGAGCAACGCTTCCAGTTGTATATCGAAGGCGCCCTCACTGAGCGCCTCGCCGTGCAGATACGCGAGTGGCTGTGGGTCCGACGCGGGACGGGTCCAGGGGAGCCGATACGGAGCCAAGGCCTCCAGCGTCACGACCCACGGGGAGATCGTCGTCGCAAAGCTTTTCGACAGAAACGGGCCCAGCGGCTGATACTCCCAGGCCTGAATGTCGCGCGCCGACCAGTCATTGAGCAGACACACACCGAAGATGTGCGCTTCGGCCTCGGCCAGCGACACCGGCTCGCCCAAAGGGTTTCCGGGACCGACGAACATTCCCAGCTCCAGCTCGTAGTCCAGCCTCTGCGTCGGGGACAGATGGGGGCTGGTAGCGCCGGCCGGTAGCACCTGACCCCACGGTCTGCGCACCTCCTGTCCGGACACCCGCACGGAGGACGCGCGACCGTGATACGCGATAGGCACCCACTTGTAATTAGGCAACAGCGGGCTGTCGGGCCGGAACAGTCGCCCAACACGGGTCGCGTGGTGGATGGACGAATAGAAGTCGGTGTAGTTGCCGATCACCGCCGGCAGCGCGAACTCCACCGATGCCAAAGGCATCAGCGCCGCGCCTATCGCGTCGACATTTGCGCGACCTGCGCGGAAAGTCTCAGACAATGCGGACCGCAGCGATGTCCAGTCGCGCGGACTCAATGCCATGAGAGGGCCCAGATGGGGAGCGGTCAGCGCCGAGCCGATCTCGCTGCGCAAACCGCCGCCCAGCAGGCGTGACTCTTGCGCCGCTCGCAGGTCGAGGACCCGATCCCCGATCGCTACACCGCAGCGCCAGGCCTCCTGCGAGGCGGAGCGGCGCACCACGGCGTAGGGCAGATTCTGGATCGGGAAATCCGTTCCCGGCCGATTGGCCGACTCGACCCAGCTGCCAAGGGCCGGATCGTGGGTGGCGTTCACCCGGCTCATGGCTCAGAGAAACGCTTGGGCAGGCCATCCCAGCAGCGAGCGTAATCGCGTTGCAGCTGGGGAAGCTCGAGCGCGTAGCGCGTGGGTCCGATGGGCGCGCGAGTTTCGAACATGAAGGCCATCGTGTCGGAAAGCCTTTGCGGACGACTCGTATCCGCCTCGCTCGCCCGCTCGAACGTCGCCGCATCCGGGCCGTGTCCGCACATACAGTTGTGAAGCGAGGCGCCGCCGGGCACGAAGCCCTCGGCCTTGGCGTCGTACACGCCCTCGATCAATCCCATGAACTCGCTGGCAACGTTGCGGTGATACCAGGGGGGACGAAACGTATCCTCCATCACCAGCCAGCGCGGCGGAAAGACGACCAGGTCGACGTTGTCCACCCCGGGGGTATCGCTGATCGATTGCAGCACCAGGAAGATCGAGGGGTCGGGATGATCGTAGCTGACCGAGCCGAGGGTGTTGAAACGCCGCAGGTCGTACTTGTAGGGCACGTAGTTGCCGTGCCACGCGACGACATCGAGGGGAGAATGATCGATCGAGGCGGTCCACCATCGGCCGCCGAATTTGGCCAGCAGCTCGAACTTCCCGGCGCGATCCTCATACTTCGCCACGGGGGTCAGGAAGTCGCGCGGATTGGCCAAGCCGTTCGAGCCGATCGGGCCGAGGTCCGGCAGGCGGAAAGGCGCGCCGAAGTTCTCGCACACATAGCCTCTTGCCTGACCCTCCAGCAGCTCTACGGCAAAGCGCAGGCCGCGAGGCACGACGGCGATCTCCTGCGGTTCGATCTCGAGCGTGCCGAGCTCCGTGGCCAGCCGCAGGCGCCCGAGCTGCGGAACGATCAAAAGTTCCCCGTCGGCGTCGTACACAAACCGATCCTGCATCGAGCGGTTGGCGACGTACCAATGAATGGCGCAACCCCCGTGTCCATCCGCAGTCCCGTTGCCCCCGGCCGTCACCAGACCCGACACGAAATCGGTCGGCGTCGAAGGAATCGGCAGCGCGTCCCAGCGCAACGGGTTGGGGGGAGCCGGCTCGAAACGATGACTGAGCCGCGTCACAGCGGACACCGGCTCGAACTCGCCATGGGCGACAGCGGGTCTGATCCGGTACAGCCAGCTGCGGCGGTTGGCATGACGAGGCGCGGTGAATGCGGTGCCCGAGAGCTGCTCGGCGTACAGACCGTAGGCGCAGCGCTGCGGAGAATTACGTCCCTCGGGCAGCGCGCCGGGCAGCGCCTCGCTGGCGAAGTGGTTACCGAAGCCGGATTGGTACTGCAGCATGCTTAGGCTCGCCTTAAGGGCTCGCTGCGGAAGCGGCGATTGACCGCGGCCCCGCGCGCAATGTAAATAGTTGCACGCGCAACTGTCAATCTTTGAGGAACCTCAGCGCGATGCGCGCCACCCTGCACCTGCCGAGCTTCGTGCCCTTCCGGCTCAACCGCCTGGCCGTCGCGGTGAGCAACTACCTGTCGGCCATTTATCGCGAGCGTTTCGGGCTGGATATTCCCGAGTGGCGCGTGCTGGTCACCGTTGGGCCCGAGAGAGGCTGCACTGCCCGGTACATCGCCGGCAGCACACGAATGCACAAGACGCGCGTCAGCCGCGCCATCGCCCACCTCGAGGAGCTAGGTCTGATGGACCGTACCTCGAGCTCGCAGGATCGCCGCGAGATTCAACTGCGCCTCTCCAAAGCGGGGCGGCGCATGTACCAGGAGCTCGTCCCGCTGGCACTGGAGCGCGAGCGCATGTTGCTCGCCTGCCTGAACAAGGACGAGCTGCGCGGCTTCCTCCTCGCCCTGGAGCAACTCGAGCGCTTTCTCGATCTATAATTGCCGCTCCCGGGCTTCGAGGTCTTCATGCTGCGATCCGTGTTACGTACTCTGGCAGTCGCGCTCGCCGCCTGCGCGGCCGGCGTGGTCATCGCGGCCGGCGCGGCAGTAGCACCGCAAGCAGCGGAGCAGGCGCATATCGACGTGGCGCGCTCTGCACTGCTGAGCGTCGAAGCCACCGAATCGGCCGACACGGTGACATTCTGGATCCGGCGCGTCGCCGACAAGAAGCTCGTCGACGGCAAGGACCTGGTGGTGTCCTTCGGCGGCAGGAATCAGGTGTTCACGAGGCACACCGATGGCAGTTACACCGTGTCCGCCGACGATCTGCGCGGCAAGGATCCGAAGGCCGTGCAGATCATCGTGGGACACGATGGGATCCGCGAGATCCTGGAAGGTCAGCTACCGCCTCCCCCGGAAAAGATTTCGGTCAACGGGTTGCTGGGCGGTCACGGACAGCTCGCCTGGTGGATCATCAACATCGGCGTCGTGCTGATCGGCGTCATCGCCCTGTCGAGAAAGAAATCCTACTGAACGACGGGCACCAGAAGATGGGAGTCGTATTCCCCACCCGTGCGCAGTACGTGTGTCCCGGCATTACGCGTGCGCTGGTGACGTGCGAACGGTAGGTTCGGCAGCGCGTCCGTATAGACGTCCGAACCCTGAACGACCAGACGCAAACGCTCACCGGCTCTGAAGAGCGTTGCCGACGGCCATATCTCGATCTCCAGAGCAGCGGCCGAGCCCTCCGGCAGAGGCTCCTCGCGATCGTGCGGATGAACCGGTTGCCACGGTGTCGAGCGGCTGTTGTCCAAAGCGCGATGACTGGCGCGCAGCCAGCCGAGAGCGACCGGGCCGTTCTCGTAAAAGGCATAGAAGGTGAAGCCGACCGGAGCACCTCCCGCGTCCACCTTCTGAACGGCGACGAACACGTCCGCGTCCGTCGCACCGTGAGCTTCGAGCCACAGTCGCAGCTTCATGTGCCCGGTCAGCTCAGTGTCTTGCGCGAAGCGATAGTCGAACGTGGCTCGGCCCTCGCGTGCGTCGTAGCGAATCTCCGCGACGGTATTTCCCGGCGTGTCCGTGAGCATGCCGCCGCTGGCATCGAGCCACAGCTTGCGATACTGCGTGCGCGCCAACGGCCACTCGGCTTCTGTCCGCTCGACAGCGACCCCTGCCCGCTCGCGTACTTCGAGTCGCACGCGCGGCCACGCAACGACCTGCGTCTCGCGCTGCTTGAGGAAGGCGTCGAAAAACTCGGCACGGCGCTGGCGGCTCTCCGCTCGGTAGTAGTGGGCCCACTTCTTCTGTCCGTGCACCTCCAGCCACTTGTGCCGGCTGGAGATTCGTTTGAACACCTCCAGCGTGCCGCGGGTGTGCAGGCCCTGATCGGACCAGCTGGCCACCACATAGGCCGGCGCGCGGATCGCTTCCAGCTCGACCTCTTTGGACTTCCAGTACGCATCCCAGAGCGGATGCGCCTGCACGTTGGCCCAGGTATCTTCGGTGCGGGTCAAGGAGAAGCGGATGTTGTCGGAAGCGCGCGGGATGAAGCCGGTCTCGGGAATCCCGCCATGCGTGGCAAACTCCCGATACCAGTCCGAGAACCCTTCCCACGGATTGATCGCTGCGAGCGCGGATGGCCGCAAAGCGGCCGCGTAATACTGGATCGCAGCCAAGTACGACACGCCGGTCATACCCACTTTGCCGTTCGACCAGGCCTGTGCGCCCAGCCAGTCGACGGTCTCGCAACAGTCCTCCGCCTCGACGATGCCGTTGTGGTGAAACTCACCTTCCGACTGCCACGCGCCGCGCGGGTCCGCAAACACGACCGCGTAGCCTCGCCGACACCAGAACACCGGATCCGGCGCTTCGAACGCTGTCAGCGGCGACAGCCACTGGGGATCGACGCCCGAGGCAGGCCAGAACACTCGGTTCGAAAGACCGTGTTTTCCGTAAGGACTCCACCCCAGCAAGACCGGCAGTCCGCTCTCGATCTCCGGGGGACGGTAGACATCGACGTAGATCCGCACGCCATCGCGTAGCGGCACGCTGACGTTGCGCTGAATGAGCACGCCATGCTCGACGCGCTCGTCGTAAGTCAGCGGCAGCAGCGGGGGTTTGTTGGGAGCGGTACGCGGGTCGACGCCGGGCCGCGTGAGCAACTCGAACGACTCGGTCATATCACTCAGGCCGGTACCCCATGCGGAAGGCGCCCCAGTGCCTTCCGCGGACGTAGATAGGGGAGGAGAGGTCCTTCAGCAGAGCGAACACTCCACCGCCCATATCGCGCCGGTAGGTCTGCAGCAGGAACGGCTTGGTGTTGCGGCCGACTCTCTGCACGGCACGATCGTTGAAGATGCGCCGGTTGCGGCAGTGCGCCGCGTTCCAGACCGGATCGGGCCCCTGCGGACGGCGATACTCGGGATTGTGCGTCGGGAGGTAGCCGTTGCGCGCCCAGGCGACGCAAAACACGATGCGCGGATCGGACTTCTGCAGCGGGTCCTGGATGGGCGGCAGCAGCCGATCGGTGAATTCCACATAGTCGGTCAGGAACTGCGGTGGATCGGTGCGCGGGATCTGCCGATAACGCTCGTCGAAGAGCTGCGACTCCGAGATTTCTCCGCGCAGGATCGCCGCCTCGAACTCGTTGCCGATGCGCTTTGCTGTGGCCAGCACCGCGCGGATCAGCGGTGTATCCGCCGTCTCGACACCGCTTTCGGCGGTGAACTCGATCAACGTCTCGCTGAGGTTCAGAAGGCGCTCGAGGCGGCCGTCCGCCTGCTTGAGATTGGAAGAAGACAGATCGACCCCTGCCGCGAGCCCCTCGAGTTGCTGCAACGTCGTATCGCAGCACTGCAGGTTGCCCGCGGCGGCGTTCGCGATCGCGTCGATCTCCTTGCCAACGGTCGTGAAGGCATCGTGCGCACGCACGATGACTCCGTTCACCTTCTCGGCTGCCTGCGTGGCCTCCGAAGCGTGTTTGGTGGCACCGCCGCTCTCCCCTATCAGTCCGTCGATCTGGGCGCCAAGCGCCTGCACGATGCTGCCGATGCGGACCGTCGCGGCGCGTGTTTCCTCGGCGAGCGACTTGACTTCACCTGCAACGACTGCAAAGCCGCGTCCGGCCTCGCCGGCGCGAGCCGCCTCAATGCCTGCGTTGAGCGATAGCAGCCGCGTCTGCTTCGCGATGGTTTCGATGGCCGCGGAAACACTTGCGATCTGCTTGAGAACGGGACCGAAGGAGGCGAGCCGCTCCTCCATGCGTGCGACCGATGCAGTCAACCGTGAGATGTTCTGGACGGCGCCGCCGATCAGCGCGCGCGACTCCGAGATCTCCGTTCCGGCGGTGCTCGCGGCACCCTGCGCCTTACGGGAAGCGCGATCGATGGAGTGGTTGCCCACCACCATCGTCTGTGCCGTTTCCTGCAGCTCCTTGAACTGTGCCGCCTGCTGCGACACACGGCCGCTGATCTCTTCCAGGTGACCGGAGACATCCGCGACTTCGATGCCAAGCGTGCCGATGCGGTTGGCGAGCTCCGCGACGACCTGCTCGCTGTCTACCTTCGCGTCGGTCTCGTTTTGCATCGCGTGAGAGGATTGCACGTTCCCCAGGCGGTCGCTACTGAGACTGTGTTCCGTTTTCGGAGCACTCCACCAGATAGACAACATCATCACGCCGGGGTCGCGATGACCCCGCAGCGCTTATCTCCAAGCACCCCGGCCGATGTCAGCTCGTTGGCGCGGCCGGCACGGGAGCCTGGGTCTGCGTATTGTCCTCGAAATTGGTGGTCTGGCCGCCAGACTGGGCAGCAGGCGCCGCGGCAGCGGGTGCTGCGGGGGCCGCAGCTGGGGCTGATGCCTCCTGCTTAGCGCAGGACGCCATCAGAACACCTACGAGTGCGAGCGCGTACACCGGCAACGAACGCATGTGAACCCTCCTCTCTCCGTTTTCCACCTGTGCGATTCTCCCTCTCGCGCGCGCCGCATTCAATTGCGGATTACGGTTTCGGCAGAGCGAAGGTCAGAATGCTTCGGCCAGCGGCCACGGTCACGAACTGCTCGCCGTCCACTTCGTAAGTGACCGGCGCCGCCATGAGGGTTCCTCCGGTCTCGACGGACCAGAGGACCTTGCCCGACTGCGCATCCAGGGCAAAGAAGCGAGTCTGGTCCCCGCCGAACACCACACCGCCGCGCGTGGAGAGCAGCCCCGCTGTGTCGTTATTCACCAGCCGCGCCGGCTGGCGGTGCTCCCAGACGAGCGCTCCGGTGCTCGCGTCCAAAGCGCGGATGCCGGTGTAGAACGAGCGCCCGGCAGTGCTCGGCAGCGTCTGCGAGGTCGGGAAGAACACCATTCCCTGCTCCAACACCGGAACGAACACGCGATCGAGCGCCGGGTCGTAGGTCGGCGGCCACCAGTTGGTTCCGCCCTTCGCGCCCGGATAGATCGGCCGCCCCTGCGTCTGCTCGAGCGTCTCGACGGGCCGGATCGGACGGCCGTTGGCATCCAGCCCCGCGGCCCAGTTGGTTCGCACGAAGGGCGCTCCGGACAGGAAAGCGCCCGTCTCCCGATCGAGCACGTAGTAAAACCCGTTGCGATTTGCCCAGAGCAGCCGCTTCTGCAGCACGCCCTGCGGACTCATGCGGTCGGCGATCATCGGTATCTGCGTGGAATCCCAGTCGTGCACGTCGCCGGGGGAGAACTGGAAGTGCCACAGCAACTTGCCGGTCTCCCCGCGCAGCGCCACGACCGAGTTGGAATAGAGATTGTCGCCCTTGCGGCTGTAGGGGTCGAAGTCCGGTTTCGGGTTGCCGATTCCCCAGTAGAGCGTGTCGGACTGCGGATCGTAGGAGCCCGTCATCCACGCGCCCGCCCCGCCTCGCTTCCAGGAATCCCCACCCCACGTGTCGTTGCCCGGCATTCCCGGCCCCGGGATCGAGTCGAAACGCCAGCGTTGAGCTCCGGTGCGCGCATCGTACGCGGCGATGAAACCGCGACTGTCCTTGGAGGCCGTGCCGACTCCCGTGACCACGAGGTCGCGCAACGCAAGCGGCGCTGCGCTGATGTAGGAGCTCGGATAGTCCGGATCGACAGTGGACTCCCAGATCACTTTGCCCGTAGCTGCCTGGAGCGCGGTCAGCTTGGCATCCCAGGTACCCACGAAAACCCGGTCATTGAGTACCGCGACACCGCGATTCTGTCCGATCGGGCCTTCGCCGCCTCCCTTTCGTTCGTACGGGTGCACGTGCTCCCAGAGCTGATGCCCGTCGGCAGCATCCAGCGCGATCACCGTCGCCGGAGGAATCGTCATGAACAGGATGCCGTTGCGCACGACCGGCGAGGACTCGTTGTTTTCCGCCGAGTCCGGGAGCTGCACTATCCATCGCACAGCCAGGTGGCTCACGTTGCCCCGGTCGATCTGCGTCAACACGCTGTGACGGGTCGAGGAGTAGGAACCGGAGTAGTTGAGCCAGTCGGCGCCGGGTTGCGCGGCAGCCGCGAGATCGTCGAAAGGCACGCGCAACTTGTCCAGTCGCGCCAGTGTCAGCGGAGGGACCGGGAGCGAGCTGGAAGAAACGTCGATCGAGCGAAGGTAGGCGACGATCTGCCAGATCCGGCTCCACCCCAGGGGATGGTCCATCATCGCAGTCTTCGGCACTCCGTAGCGGATCGTCCGGTACAGAGCCCATTCACTGTCGCCGTGTTTGAATTCGCGCCCAACGAGCGACGGCGCTCCGGTACCTCCGCCAGCGTCGGCGCCGTGGCAGGCTGCACACTCGGTCTTGAAGAGTTTGGAGCCCGCCGCGATGTCCCCGGGTGTGGAGCTCGGAATGTGTACCACCGCGTAGGGATTGTGCGTTGCGACGATACGCGCGATCTGCGCCTGCCTTCCGCCCGGGATCATGAGTCGCATCAGCTCCGAGACCTTCATATCGGGGATAGTCCCGGTCAGCACCATCCCTATCGCCTCCAGCCGCCAGCGCGTCTGCGGAACCACTATGGATAGCAACACGAACGCGAGAAGCACGAGGCCGCCGATCAAGCCCGGCCCCCAGAGAGGACGTCGTGGAGGGCTCGACGGATGCGCCGTCAGTGGCACTACGTTGGCGTTGCGACTCTCGCGAGTCGCTTCGGATGGCAGCGTGGATGGCAAATGTCGAGCCTTCTGTGACCGGGAGTCAGGCTTGTCTCGTCTGCAGTCGCTTGTGCGGCGACGCATCGCGTGCCGCAGACAACAAATCGTTATAAGCGGCATCGCGAGCGGACGGACTGCAGCAGTGCGCGATCAGCTGTTCCGCGCCTTGTACAACCGAAGCCACGCGCGCCGGATCGGTCAAGGCGGTGATGAGTCCATCGGCAATACCGGCGGAATCCGGCGCGGTCAGGATTGCGTTACGCTCGCTCAACAGCTGGTTGTGCACCAGCGTGTCGGTCGCCACCACCGGGCGTCCTGAGGCGAGATACGGCAGGAGCTTCCCAGGCGGGTTGATGCCCTGCACCCGAGGCGATACCAATACGTCGGCCGCGCCAAGATACGCGTGCATCGCGTGTTGCGGCTGCATGCGCTCGAGCAGCACATATTGCGAGACCCCGAGACGCTCGGCTTGCTCCCGCAATTCCGCGATTTCGGCGTCCGCTCCTCCGACCATCAAGAACATCACGTTGGCCACCGCGGCAACCACCTTTGGAATGGCACCGACCAGCAAATCCAACGCCTGCAGGGCGACAAACGAGCCCGTGTACAACACGAGTTTCCGCTCCGGCCCGATACCGTAGCGTGCGCGCAGCGCAGCCACATCGGCGGACGTGGCGGTACTGTCGACCTCGAAATTGTTGACGATGACGACGCAACGCGTGCCGGGGCAGGCGCTGCGCGCCGCGCTCTCGACCGCAGGCGAGATCGCAACCACCGCACAGGCCCCTCGCAGGCAGAGCTTCTCGATCCAGCGAAACAACCCGATCACAGAGCGCCGCCGGCTGAATTTCCAGTCGGTGATCTGCAGGGGCAGGCTGGAGTGCATGTCGTAGACGTAGGGGATGCGGAACAGAGCCCCGGCCAGTTTGGCCAGCAGTGCGCCTTCCTCGTGCGCGTAAAGCAGGTCGTAGCGACGTACGCACAGTCGCCCGATGAGGCTGACGAACAGCAGCAGGTCGAACCAGATCTTCAGCTGCGACGGACCGGGGCGGATCGCGCGTGTGAAATGCGGTCCCCGGGAACGGAACACGCGCGCCTTCAGGTCCGGCGGCGGCTCTCCGACACCGTATGTCAGGATGTCGACTTCGTGCCCGCGCGCGACGAGTTCCCGTGCACGGTGATAGGCGCTCAGCGGCGTGCCGCGTGCCGTGTAGAAAGCCTCAGGAACGATTTTCAATATGCGCATCAGACGTCCCAGTACGAAACCAACCGCGCGCCATTGACATCGAGCAGCTCGCGAAATCGCGGCGAGAGCAGGTAGTCGAGCTCTGCGCCGCGGACGTGGCTACCCGGCTTGCGCGCATCCGCCTCCGACGTGCCCGGGTGACAACACAACTCCACCGGCCCGCTCGGATCGACGCACGAACCCGGCTGCGGCGTCTGCGTTGAAATGAACGGGCGCAGGTCCAGGATCCGCACCGGCGAGCGCAACCCGCAGTCTGCAAACTTTCTGGAAGCTTTCATTGCCAGCAGCTCGCGTACGAGCAGCGCTGCGCCGCGGGCGCGCGCCAACTTTCCCAGCCGTGTAATTCTGACTCTGCGTATCGAGAATCTCGGCAAAACATTCGCGACCGCCGTGCTGACAACGGGCAGCTGATGCAGGTGTTTGTGTCCATCGACATGGGATATCCGCACACCGTGGTCGCGCACATGGGCGATCTGGGCTGCGACTTCCGCCTCGAGCTCGCTGAGCGCCAGCCGGCCCGTCATGGCCCTGACGAACAACGCTCGTTTGGAGTGAAACCGGCCTTCCGGGTCTGTTAACGAGCGAGCGGCCGTCAGGGGTCGGCCTTCGCAAAAATTCAGGTGCACGCCGAAGCTCGCCCGGCTCGCCAGGGCCGCAACCCGTTGCAGGCCGTCCTCGGTCCCCGGCATATTCGCCATGATGGAAGTGCTGGTGAGCACACCCGCCTCGATGCCGGCACAGATTCCCGCAGTGATCTGCGGGGTCTCGCCGAAATCGTCAGCGTGCACGATGAGCGGCAGCCCGGACCGGGACGAGGTACGCGCGCCAGAGGCGCGTCGGCTCCTCGCACGAACGTCGGCGGCTCGCGCTGTTGCCGCCCAGGACTGTCGAATCATGGAAGTCAGCACCTCCTGGGGTGCCGATACGTTGGACTTTGCGTAGCCGTAGCAGGAAACGTACCGACCGACGCCAAATGACGACACCCGCCCCGCCGGGTTGCGGGGCCTGGACGGCCTGCTACTTGCATGTCCCATGCCGGCGCCATGTCAAGACAAACCAAGCACACCACCCCCTGCGCTGAATCCACCCTCGCGCGAGCGGGCCGCGCCGCGCGCAGCCTTGCGGGCGCAATGCGCACCCACTATCCCGGCTTCCTGTTGGGGCTTCCCCTGCGACGCGGGGCGTTGCCGGTATTCGTCTATCACGAGGTCGAACCGTCGCAGTTCGCACGCGACCTGGAATTCCTGCGCAGGAACCGCTACCGCACCTTGAGTCTCGAGGAGTTCGTGGCTTCGCAGGAGAGAAAATCGGGTCGTTCGCAACGCGGCGTGTTGCTCACCTTCGACGATGCGCGGCGGAACTTCTACGACACCGCACTCCCGGTGCTGAAGGAATTCGATGCGCGCGCGACGCTGTTTGCGCCCACCTACTGGATGAGCGCCCCGCCGGGACCGACCGATCCGGAGCGGTTCATGAGCTGGGAGCAGCTCAGAGCCAGTGCGGCATCCGGGCTCGTCGACGTTCAATCGCACGCCCATCGGCACGCGCTGGTCTTCACTTCGCGCCGCGTGCTGGATTTCGCCAACCCGCGCACGCTCGCGCAGTACGACATCTATGACTGGCCGATGCGCAACACCTCGCAGGGTGAAGAGCTCGGGCGGCCGCCCCCTGGCACCCCTATCTATGCGGCGACCCCGTTGCTGTCGGCAACACGCCGTTTCATCGAGGATCCGGCTGTCGCGCGAGCTTGCGTCGAATGCGTGATGCGCAGCGGCGGGGAGCGCTTCTTCGAGCGCCGGGATTGGCTCGCTACCCTGCGAGGTCTTCACGAGGCGCGCGCGGGGCATGGCCGGTGGGCGGACGACAACGCGCTACGCGCGCTGGTCGCCTCCGAGTTCGAGGTGTCCCGGGAACTTTTTCTGCGTCATCTGGGTTATTCACCCCAGTATCTCGCTTACCCGTGGATGATGGGCTCACCCTGGTCGCTCGAACTGGCGCGGCGCTTTGGTCTCCAAGGCGTCTTCGGCGTCGCCCTCGACTTCCGGCGTGCGCGATCCCGGCTGCCTGTGCGCGCTTACGGCAGGCTCAAAGCGGACTGGCTTCGCCTGCTTCCGGGTTCCGGTCGCGCCAGCTTCCTGAGCATCGCCGCACACAAGGTGGCGGGGATCTCGAGGACGCAACACCTCGCCCATTGACATGTCGCAGGACGACCCGCGAGAGAAGCGCAGTGCAATGAACGCTGCCCGCACGATCGGTGTCATGGCACGCCTGCTGGATCAGCAGGACGGACTGGGCGTTTACTCGCGTGAGTTGCTCCAACACCTTTTCCTGCTGGATCCAACGACCCGCTACGTAGTATTCCTGGGCAGCGGACGCGCCGAGAGTCTGTTCAAAGGGTTCGAAAACGTCGCAACGTGCGTACTCCCACGCGCCGGCAAGTTGTGGTGGGATCAGGTACTGGTGCCGCGGGCTGCGCGCAGATATGGCGTCGACCTTCTGTTCAACCCGAAGTTCTCGTTACCGCTGCTGACACGCATTCCCGGCGTCTTCGTACTCCAGAGTTGCGACTGGTACGTCAATCCCGGCAATTATCCCTGGTGGGACAATCTATACATCCGGCTCACGTTGCCGCTGTACTGTCGCAAGGCGAGCGGTCTGCTGGCCATCTCCCAGGCCACGCTCAATGAGCTCAGTGTCCGGACCGGGCTGAACCTGTCCGCAGCGAGCGTCACCCATGCCGGCGTGGGCGCCAGTTTCACCGCACAGCGAGACCCGGTGTCGCTGCGGGAATTTCGTCAGCACTACTCCCTGCCGGAGCGCTACATCTTCACGGTTGCGCGCGTACTCCACACGGGGCACGCGAGAATGCCTGCCTATCCAGGCGGCAACAACGAGCGCTTGATCCGCGCCTACCGTCTGTACCGGCAGCGCGCCCGGGATCCGCTGCCACTGGTGATCGCAGGCCGCGCGGTACGACAGTACCTGTTGGCCAGAGGGTTCTCTCAGGGGGATCTGGAAGGCATCCACTTCCTGGGATTCGTCCCGAACGAGCAGATCCACCAGGCCTATCAGCTGGCCGACTGCTTCGTGCTCGCCACGCTCTGCGAGAGCTTCGGCATCCCGATTCTCGAAGCACTGGCCAGCGGATGCCCGGCGATCGTGCCATCGACCGGCGCCGCACCCGAAGTCGCGGGCAATGCTGCGCGCCTCATCGATCCCCACGACGAGCAGGACATCGCGCGCGCACTGTTGGAAGTCGTCGAGTCGCCGCCGCTGCGCGAGCATTTGGCGATCGAGGGGATCGGGCGGGCACGCGCCTTCACCTGGCAACAGGCTGCGCAACGGGTGCTACGGGTTTTCGATGCGGTGTTAGGTGGCGCGCAACGCGCCGAAATGGGCGTTCGAGCCTCCTGAAGGGACTGACTCCATGTGCGGAATTTGCGGCTTCAACTGGACCGACGAGCAACTGATCGAAAGGATGAAGGACACGCTCGTGCACCGCGGGCCGGACGCCGAAGGCACCTATGTGGCCCCCGGCATCTCCTTGGGCCATCGCCGCTTGAGCATCGTGGATCTGAGCGCCTCAGGCCGACAGCCGCTTTCGAACGAAGACGGCTCCGTGTGGATTACCTTCAATGGGGAGATCTACAACCATGCGCAGCTGCGAACGCAGCTCGAGCGCAAGGGTCACGTGTTCCGCAGCCGCACGGACACCGAGTCGATCGTGCACGCCTATGAGGAATATGGCCTCGAGTTCGTCGAGCACCTCACCGGAATGTTCGCGCTGGCGATCTGGGACGCGCCCCGGCGGCGCCTGGTGCTCGCGCGCGATCGGCTTGGCATCAAACCGCTCTACTACACCGCCCAGTACACCGACCGGGGTAGCCGAGTCCGCTTTGGATCCGAGATCAAAGCGCTGCTGGCCGATCCGCAGTTACCCCGCGCCGTCAACAGCCAGGCGCTGTTCGAGCTGGTCGGATTCGAGTTCACGCCCGCACCCGAGACGCTGTTCTCCGGTATCAAGAAACTGCTCCCCGGATGCCTGCTCGTCGTCGAGGGCGAAGCGGCGCCCCGCATTCATCGGTACTGGCAGCTGCAAGCCAGGCCCGTCGAGGCCTCACCGGAGGCCCTGAGTGAGCTTCTGGAGCGCGCCTGCTCGGAGCATCTGATGAGCGATGTGCCCCTCGGCGCATTCCTCTCGGGCGGCATCGACTCGAGCACGGTCGTCAGCTTCCTGAGCGAGTCGGTTCCGAGCGGCCTGCAGACCTTCGCGCTGGGCTATCGCGAGGCTTCGTTCAGCGAGTTCGAGCACGCGCGCAAGGTGGCCGATCACTTCCAGACCCAGCACTGGGAACTGCTCATCAAGCCGGTCGACGAGCGCGCGATCGAGCGCGCCGTGTGGCACCTCGATGAGCCGACGACCGACCCGTCGAACCTGCCCTTCATGCTCATCTGCGAAGAAGCGCGCCGCTTCGTGAAAGTCGCCTTGAGCGGCGACGGTGGCGATGAGCTGCTCATGGGATACGACCGTTTTCGCGCCAGCAAGGCCGCGGCGCTGCTTTCACGGCTGCCGTTGCCGAACCGGCAGCGTCTCTACCAGGCCCTGATCCACAGACTTGGAGACAACGAGGTCAAAAAGGGCGCGCGCAATGTGCTCAAGCGGTTCCTGCAAGGAGTCTCACTCCCGGCCGACGGAGAGCATCTGCGCTGGCAGTACTTCCTCGATCCGCGCACGGCGGGAGAGATCTTCAGGCCCGAGCTGCTGCGCACGCTCCAGACCGATCCTTTCGCTCCCCTGCATCGCTGGTCCGATGAGGCGCCCGCTGAGCGGGGCGCACGTGAGCAATACCTGGAACTCAACACCATCCTCCCCGACAGCGTACTCATGAAGGTCGACAAGATGTCGATGGCGCACGGTTTGGAGGTACGCCCGCCCTTCCTGGATCATCGTGTCGTTGAGTTCTGCTACTCCTTGCCGACGAGCGCGAAACTCAACGGCTTCACCACCAAATGGCTGCTCAAGCGCGCGATGCGCTCGCGGTTACCGAAAGGCATTGCCACCCGCGCGAAGCAGGGCTTCAGCATTCCAATGAAGAACTGGATTCGCGGCGAGCTGCTCGAGCTCACGCACGACTGCGTGTTCTCCTCCCGGCTGATCGACGAGCACTTCCAGAAGAGTGTGCTCGCGCGGCTATGGAACGAGCACCAGCAGCTACGCCACAACCACAGCCACCTGTTCTGGACATTGCTCAACGTGAGCCTCTGGGAACGCCTCCTCCTGACCGGACCGCGACCGAACGCTCGCCAATGGCCGAGCGTGCAGATTTCCGTCGCATCCCCCGGCGGCGGCCCGGTTCCCACCAAGGGTCCCACGGTACCGACGTCCTCGACAGCGCCTGCGGCCGCCTGATGATCCGGGCGATCCTGAGCTCCCCTTCTTTGCGAGCCGCCCTGGCTCTGGGGTGCGGCGGTCTCGTCTTCACCTTGAGCAATCTCGTTTTCGCTCATGAGCTGACATCGGCCGAGTACGGTTTGTTGTCACTTTTTGTCGGGCTGTTCTCGGTCGCCATCCTGGCGGCGCCCTTGGGTATCGATCTCGTCATTTCGAGGCGCGGCCTCCTCCTGGACACCCGTCTGCGCCGCGTGGCGCTGGGAGCCTGCGTCGTCGTCGCGGCTCTGACCGCAGCGGTCGCCGCCCTGGCGTACGACCTGACACCCAACATGCTGATCGCCCTCGCCGTCGCCACTGTGGCGGCGGGCGCTTGTCAGGCAGGTGTCGCTCACTTCCAGGGACAACGCCGATTCGGGCTCGCGGCCTGGTTGCTGCAGATCCCCAACGTGGCCCTTGCGCCAATCGCACTCGTCACCGTCGTCCTTGGCCTGAGGTCTGCCGAGATCTTGAGCGGATTGCTTGCAGGGGCCTGCGTCATCGGCCTCTGCGGCACGGCCTATCTGGTTGGACGACAGCGCGCGGAGGGCAATCGGATCGCCACGCTGTGGCGCGAAGCCCTGCCGCTCGTCGGCATTACGATGGCGAGCGCCCTCTTCATGCAGCTGGAGCGCCTGGTGCTCGTCCCAACCGTCGGAATGCACGGCCTTGCGCTGTTTGGTGTTGTGGCCGCTCTCGTGGGCTCGCCCTTCCGCATGATCCAGAGTGCCGTCCTGTTCACACTCATCCCCTCTTTGCGAGCGGCACGCGGTATAACCGAACGACGCAGGCTGCTCGCTCACGAGGCTCTCATCGTGAGCGCTGCGTTAGCTTGCGGTGCGGCGATTCTGTGGCTCGTGGCCCCGCTCGTTGCCCACGGGTACCTGCGAGGCCGGTACGATTTGAGCGATCCGCTGATGCTGGCGGCGATCGTCTCCGGCTTGTTGAAAGTCTGCAGCGCGTTCGCGACGTCGGTGGCCGTGGCGCTCGGCGACGACAAGGACCTGCGTTATACCAACTTGAGCGCCTGGATCTCGTTGGCCCTGGCCTGCGCGGGCGCATTCCTGGCCGCGGGTTGGGGCCTGACAGGAGTTCTTTACGGTATTTCGGCCGGCTGGCTGGTACGCACGCTGGCCGCCGGGTGTATCGCTGTGCCGCACCTACTGCAGAGTCGCGGCGATCTGCCTCACCCCGCTGGGTAGGTCGACTTTCGGTTCGAAGCCGAGGGCTTGCCGGGCGGCCCCGATGTCGAACGCATTGTCGTTCTCGAAGAACGCCAATGTGCGTCGCGACACGGGAGGTTCGGTGCCCACGAGGGCGCTGACCTGCTCTGCCGTCCAGCCCACAGCGAGCCCGAGCCACCGAGGCGCGTGGATGGAGGGCGCACGAACGTGGATAGCGTTGGCAAACTGCCCCACCATCTCCTCCACGGTCATCCAGCTGGGACCGGCCACGTTGAACGTCTGACCCGCCACCTCCGGACCGGCTTGGGCGGCGAGAACGAGGGCGTCCAGCAGATCGTCGATATAAATCGGATGGCGCAGATTGCGTCCCGGCCCGATGTAGAAGAACTTCCCGCTGCGAAGGGAACGGATCAGCTTCGCCGTGCGGGGACATCCCGTGCCGTAAACCCAGGACGGCCGGATCACGACCACATCCATTCCGGTCCGCGCCGCGGCAAGCCGTGCCGCCTCCTCCCCGGCCATCTTGGTTCGCTCGTAGTCGTTCTGCGGATTCAGCGGGGCGGCCTCGTTTGCCGGAGGAGCCGTCACGTGCCCGTAAACGCCTACGCTGCTGACTTGAACGAGACGGCGCACGCCCGCGAGGCTGCACAGCTCGACGAGACGCTCCAGCGCGTTGACATTGACCTCCTTGAACTCCTCGAAACTCGCATGCACGTCGAGATGGACACTCGCCAGGTTGAATACGTACTCGATGCCCTCGAGCGCCGTCATGAGGAGACGCGCGTCGCGAATGTCCTGAACCCTGTACTCGATGTTGGGTGCGACGACTCCATCAGGCGCTTCGTGCACATCGACGGCGCGGACGTGCCAACCGCGAGCCGCGAGATACCGTACGAAGTGCGATCCGATGAAACCGCCCGCACCCGTCACCAGCGCTCGGGAGGGGCCGGTCATGGACCCTTTCTCGAGGCGACAGCGACCGCATAGCCGCCCTTGCCGGGGATGAGCTTGTCCATCAGGGAGAACAGGTACATGAACGGGTAGATCAGCGAGTACATCCGATATTCCTTGCGCACCGCCTCGAGCTCCTTGCGGGAGGTCGGGGCGATCGTGCCTTCCATCACCTGCGGATGTTTCTTCTTGCGCGAGAGGACTTTGACGTACGCAAAGTTGATGAAGAGCTCCGCCATCTCGGTAAAGAAGCGCGAATAGCCACCAAAGGCCTGCGGCTTCAGTCCCATGCCGGCGGCCATCGCCTGCAATTCCCGGATCCGGTAGCCCTGGACCACGTGACCGTAAGTCTCAGGACCCATGCCGATGAGGCGTTTCAACACAGCTACCGGCAAGCGCGTATCGCCGTTGGGAGTCGTCACGATGGCCATTCCGCCGGGAGCGACCACCCGCGCGATCTCGGCGTTCAGCCCGTCCAGGCGGGCAAAGTGCTCGTGCACATCGATCACGATGACCAGATCGAAGGCCGCGTCCGCGTAGGGGAAGCGATCGATGTCGATGTGCGAGACCGGATCGCCGAGGAATTCGGACATCTCATCGATGCCCTCGCGATACACCTGTCCCCAGCTCCACGAGCCGCCGGCTGCGCGGAATTCATGGTTCATGGCGCCGTTGTTGTCGTGCCCGGAAATCAGCAGACACCGTTTGCCGGCGGTGGGGCCGGCAAGCCGCATCAGCAACTGCACTTTCTGACGCTTCTTCAGCGACTTGCGGTACATCTGCAGCTGCCACGGAGCGTCGGCATCCGCAGGTGTCCCCGTCAGGGGCTGATGGACTGGCATCTTAGATCCTTATCGGCCCATTGCGGGGTCACGGGAACCGAGGGCGAGAACAAAGGGCCGCGAAATGCCCTCAGGAGGGACTCGACGCGCTCGATCTGAGCGGCGATTTCCCGCTTGTCCCAACGCAACTCTCGTGCCGCGATCATGGCGCACGCGCTCAACGTCGAGCTGTCCAGCGTCTCACTCAGATATAGCGGAGTCCGCCGCATGACAATATCGGCCAGCTGCACCGCCATCTCCACGCGCACCGCGTGCAGGACCTGACCCTTGATGACCGGCATGTCCGGGACCATGCGCGCCGTGAGGGTCTCGTCCTGATCCAGAAGATTGAAGAGTGCACCGCGCTCCGGACCGTACATCTCCTCGAGGTGAGCCAAGGCATCCGCATCCAGCCGCCAGCGTCTGCGCGCACCCGCTTCGGCCACTCGGCTAGCGCCCCACAGTGAAGTCTGGGACCCCGGGTGTCGCACCGGCTTGCGCAGAAATTGACACGCGGAGCGTACGACGCGCTCAGCGACGGGCCAGGAGTTGGTCCACTTCACGCCAACGACGCTGAATGCACCCGAAGCGCCGTCCCCGGCGTGGTCGACGATCTGAGGGGTGCGCTCCAGCTCGACCTCCGTATCCCCGCGAGCGCCCTTCTCCGGCAGCACGCCCGAGTACACACCCAGGACGTCGGAACCGCCGATGCGATTTCGGCCCAGCACGCGATTCAGATCGTCGAGGAACTCGACCACCTCCTGACGAGTGACGCTCGCCGATCGGGCTTGCGGATCGCACTTCGAATGGCGCGTACCTACGAGCGAGCGTCCGTTCCAGGGCAGTACGAAGTAGGTGTGGTCCCGCCCGGTACTCCTCTGGCGTACGGACAGACCGATGCCTTCCTTGAAAGGCAACGGGCGAGTCAACAGATTGAACGCCTTGGAAGCGCAGTACAGCGGCTTACGACTTGAAGGGGCAACGCCCATCCAATCGCCGACCCAAGGCCCGGTTGCGTTGATGACGCAACGCGTGCGGATGTCCAGCTCCGCACCGGTGAGCTCGTCGCGAGCCTGCACGCCCACAATGGCGCCGTCGAGCCTCGTTAGCCCGATCGCACGAACGTAGTTCGCAGCGCACGCCCCGGCCCTGACAGCGTCGGCGACGACAGAGAAGAGCAACCGCTCCGTGTTGGTACACACGGCATCGAACCAGGTAGCCGCGCCATTGCAGCCGGGAGTCCGGGTACCTGTCAGAATCGCGCGTGCCAGTCTGCCGCTCCAGACGACACCCGGCGGCAGAGTCCCCGACGCTCCGACGCCACGGTTGCGATCGAAACTGACCAAATCGTTGACACACAATGCAGCGCGCATCGCCTCCGGTCCCTTGAGGCCATGGCCGAAAGTGGGGAGTACGAAGCGCAACGGCTTGGCGAGATGCGGCGCGAGGCGCAGCCATTCCCGGCGGGCGCGCACGGACTCGCGCATTCGGGGCACGTCGAGGCGTTGCAGATGCCGCAGTCCCCCGTGCAGCGTGCGCAGACTGTTGCTCGAAGTGGCATGGCCGAAATCGCCCGCCTCGATCAATGCCACGCTCAACCCGCAGAGCGCAGCTTCCCATGCTGCGCATGCGCCATAGATCCCACCGCCGACGATCACGACGTCGTAGTCGTCGCGCTCCAAGCGTTTGAGGTTACGCTGCATGAACCTGCTCCCCTTGCTGCACGAAGCCTCCCGAGGCAAATCGATCCCTCCACAGCTGAAACACCATCAGCGCCCAGAGCACGTGGCTGTGATTTCGTGTCCTGGCTTCGTGCTCGCGCATCAGACTCTCCACGTGCACGGGATCGAACAGTGCGTCGCGAGCCAGATTCTCGCGGCAGAGCAACTCGTGCATGAGGGAGTTCCAGGCGCCATTGAGCCAGTTCTTCATCGGCATGCTGAAGCCTTCCTTGCCGCGCTGCAGAATGGCCGGAGGCAGCCGGCTCGCGAATGCTTTCTTGAGGATCCACTTGCGCACCCCGCCGCGCAGCTTGAGCCTCGACGGAATGGCGAGCGCAAGGTCGACAACCTCGTTGTCCAGGTATGGCACACGCGCCTCCAGCGAGGTAGCCATACTCATCGCGTCGATCTTCGTGAGGATGTTGTCCGGCAGATAGAGACGCAGATCGCAGCGCATCTGTTCCGCCAGCGAATCCCGACCCACCGGCGTGAAGGCGTCGCGGATGGTCTCCACTGCCTTACCGCTGACTTGCGCCCTGAAAGGCTCGCGATACAACCGCAGGCGGGCGGCTTCTCCCAGAGCCACCATCCAGCGCATGTGGCGCCATTCCGCGGGAAGGGAGGCTCCCTCGAGAAATCGGCGCAGCTGGTTCCCCAAGCCCCGTTTGCCCTCCCCCAGCGGTAACAACCGTGCCGCGCGCTCGATATTGGCGCGCAACGGGCGCGGCAACCAATCGAGTGTACGCGCCGCGTACCGGTCGGCCTCGTATGCGTCATAGCCCGCGAACAGCTCATCGGCTCCATCGCCGCCGAGCGCAACGGTGACGTGCTTGCGCGCCATGCGCGAAACCAACAGTGTGGGGAACACAGAGAAGTCCGCGATTGGCTGATCCAGCTGGCCGACGACGTCGGGGAGCAGCGCAAGGAAGTCCGGAGTGAGCAACTCCTCGTGATGGCGAGTGCCGCAATGCTCCGCGACCGCTCGCGCATGGTGCAGCTCGCTATACGAGGCTTCGCCGAAACCGACTGAGAAAGTGAGCGGAGCCCGAGACGAGACCTCGCTCATCGCGGCGACCAGAATGGACGAGTCGACGCCACCGCTGAGGAAAGCGCCCAGGGGCACATCGCTGGCGAGCTGCCTCTTGACCGCGCCGGTGAAGGTATCGCGCAGTCGCTCGGCAATCTCCTCCGGAGGACAACGCAACGTCTCGACCGCGTCGTCCGGGGACCAGAAACGCCCGGAGCACACGTTTCCTTCATGCCAGGTCAGCCAGCTTCCCGGAAGCAGCTTCCTGACATCGTCGAACAGCGTGGCAGGAGCTACAGTGCATTCGAACGTCAGCAGTTGGTCGAGGCCGCGCGGATCCACCCGGGCCGCCGAGCCACCCGCCGCGAGAATGCACTTCACCTCCGAACCGAAGTACAGGCTGCCATTGCGCACGCTGTAGAACAGGGGCTTGATCCCCATCCGGTCGCGTAGCAGGAGCAGCCGCCGGCAGCGACTGTCCCACAGCGCGATGGCGAACATCCCGTTCAACCGCGTCACGAACTCGATTCCGTACTCGTCGTAGAGATGGGGAATGATCTCGCTGTCGCCGGTGCCCTGCAGCGGGTAGCCCTTGGCTGTCAGCTCACGGCGCAGCTCCAGGTAGTTGTAGATCTCGCCGTTGAAGACGGCATGCACGGTCTGCGTACGATTGGTGACGGGTTGATCGCCCGTCTGAAGATCGAGCACGGCGAGGCGGCGCATGCCAAGTCCGACACCGGGTCCTACATGAACACCGTCGCCGTCAGGTCCGCGGTGCTGCATGACATCGCACATTCGCGTCAGCGACTCGCGCGTGGGTGTTGCGCCTCTGGTTGCGATGCCTGCGATCCCGCACATGTCCGCGCCCTCAGGCCAACCGCCGCTTGCGCAACTGCATGCCGATCTGATTGCGTACGAAGCGCAGCGGCGGCTCCAGCGTGGCGAACCGATCGAACGCGACCCTAGGGTCGGTGAGCGAGCGCAGGAGGCTCGCGGCCGGGCGACTCGGATCGAGATCCACCGTCACCCGGAAACCCATGCGCCCGACCTTGCCGACGTCGTGGGAGAACGGCAGCGGATCGGTCCCCGGCAGGTCTCTCACCCCGAGACGGGCGCCGAGATGGAAGTGCGAGGGATAGCCCCAGAACCCGGGCCGCCCTCCCTCATCTCCCAGGAAAAGCGTGGGCTTACGGAATTCTTCCAGTAACTGCTTCAGGAGCCGGCCGCGGCTGAAGAGCCACTTTCCCGGTCCCCAGGGAATGACTCGAGGAACGCCGAGTGCATCGGTCTCACGCAGAAGGTCTCGGATGGGACGACCGTCCTGGAAGCGCTGGGTCGTGCCGAGAACGAGGACTTCGAGGCCCTCCCGGCAGGCCACCTGGCGCCCGGCTACGACGAACAGCTTCTCAACGCCACAGGTCGCGACGAGGCTGCAGTCCTCGGCCGTCGGGGCAATGGACCACCGGTCGAGTCCCCAGGCGCCGCGCCGGGCCGCATCCGCCCGGAGTTCGCCGAAAGCATCGTCCTGCTGGCACTCGGCCATCAACAAATAGAGAGCGGAAGGCGGCCTCGTGGCATCCTTGGCTCGCGCCGCCGCGAGGTTGCGGGCTGCGTGGTCCAGCAACTCATCGGCTCGGTAGCAGGTGTGCAAATGGACGTGGGCGTCAACGATCGCCGTGACGATGCTCATGACCCCTTAGGCTCTCTGTGCCGCGAGGCGGCTCCCTTTTAGGGGGGAATCAAGCAAGAATCGGTCCGAATGCGCTCTGCCGCCGAAAAATCCTCTGCGAAGTGCCGCGGAGGGGGTCGATGGGGGCGTGCAGGCTCAAACGGCAGCGCAACCTTTACAAATGCGGCGATAGTTTCTAGTCAGTCGAGAGGTTATGACCACAAGTACCCAGGACCTGCAGAGCCTCGACCGGGCGACGATCCTCCACCCATTTACCCAGCTGAAACCGTTCTCCGCAGGAGAGCTGGGAGGCCCCTGGATCATCTCCGGCGCCGACGGCATTCGGATTCGCGAGCGGGACGGGCGGGAGCTCATCGACGCGTTTGCCGGCCGGTATTGCGTCCACGTCGGCTACGGCCGTCGCGAGATCGCCGAAGCGATTCACCGGCAGGCCTTGGAGCTGCCCTACTACCACTCCTACGCCGGCTACTCCAACGAGCCCGCCATCAAGCTGGCAGAGCGGGTCCTGGCCCTGGCGCCGGGCCGCATGCAGCGCATGTTCTACGGCCTGTCCGGGTCCGATTCGAACGAGACCCAGATGAAGATCGTCTGGTACTACAACAACGTGCTCGGGCGCTCGGCGAAGAAGAAGATCATCTCCCGCTGGCGCGGCTATCACGGCGGCACCGTTATGTCGGGGAGCCTCACCGGGCTGGAGAACCAGCATCAGGCGTTCGACCTCCCGCAGGGTCCGGTGCTCCACACCATCACGCCTCACTACTTCTGGCACGCCGAGCCAGGAATGAGCGAGCGAGACTTCTCGCGCGTGTGCGCGGCGCGACTGGAGGCGCTGATCCAAACCGAAGGGCCCGACACCGTCGCCGCGTTCATCGGCGAGCCCGTACTCGGCACGGGCGGGATCATTCCTCCTCCGCAAGGGTACTGGGAGGAGATCCAACAGGTCCTGCGACGTTACGACATTCTGCTGATCGCAGATGAGGTCGTCTGCGGATTCGGGCGACTCGGCACGGCCTTCGGCTCACCCCTGTATGGCATCGAGCCCGATCTCATCACGGTGGGGAAAGGAATCACGAGCGGCTACCTGCCGCTCTCCGGGGCGCTCATCGGTGAGCGCGTATGGAAGGTGCTCCAACAGGGATCGGACAAGTACGGTCCCTTCGGGCACGGATACACATTCAGCGCGCATCCCCTCTGCGTCACCGCCGCGATCGCCAACCTCGACATTCTCGAGCGCGAGCGAATCTTCGAACACGTCACCGATGTCGCGCCGTACTTCCTGGAACGGCTGCGCCAGACCTTCACCGGCCGCCCGCGGGTTGCAGAGGTGCGCGGCGCCGGACTCCTGGGTGCGCTGGAATTTGCAGAAGACCCCGCGCAGCGCGTGCGTTTCGATCCCGCTAAGAAGGTCGCCTCGCAGATCGTCGCCGCTTGTATCGAGGAGGGCGTGGTCGTCCGTGCGCTTCCTCATGGGGACATCATTGGGTTCGCGCCGCCGCTCATCGTGACTCGCGAGGACATCGACGATATCGTCACACGCGTCGCGCGTGCGGTTGAGCGGGTCACCCGACGGCTGTGATTTAGGCCATTTCCCGGCTTTCGTGTAAAATACTCAGCTGACTTTTACGAGCGGGGCGCGAGCGGATCATGCAAGAGAACCTGCAGCAGAACCTGGAAAAGCAGGGCTTTGCCGTCGCCTCTTTCGAGAGTCTGGTGAACTGGGCCCGCGCCGGCTCCTTGTGGCCCATGACCTTCGGCTTGGCCTGCTGCGCCGTCGAGATGATGCACGCCGCGGGCCCCCGCTACGACCTCGACCGGTTCGGCGCCGGCGCGTTCCGGCCCAGCCCCCGCCAGTCCGATGTCATGATCGTGGCCGGCACCTTGGTCAACAAAATGGCTCCGGCGCTGCGCAAGGTCTACGACCAGATGCCCG
>Ga0070681_10000903_pt1 | contig 25114 bp, 31 predicted proteins | sample KBSC83BmetaG_FD_65650 | JGI IMG/M metagenome (GOLD analysis project Ga0070681, IMG submission 65650) | Corn rhizosphere microbial communities from Kellogg Biological Station, Michigan, USA - KBS C8-3B metaG | ecosystem: Host-associated > Plants > Roots > Rhizosphere | place: USA: Michigan...
GAATACGAACCGCTACACGCTCTTTCGTTACCAAACGAGATGGCCCTGAATATGAAAAGATTTCGAATAACTTGCGAGCTTCAGGGCTGGTTAATCCGAATGCTTCCCGAATGGCTGGAAAGCTTTGAAACGGCTCATCAAAAATACGGCCTATCAATCCGATTTCTCCATTTCGCCTTTCACGATATTCAAACAGCTTCGGAAAAATAACTGGACACCAACCAATCGCACATCCAGCCGATTGGCATGTTGCATCTCCCTTTTGCCGAAACTGTTCGAATAGCGTAGCAGTCTTCCCTCGGAATATGAATTGGAAATTAAAGTGCTCCGCTGGCACGAGGTTTTCTAAGGCGTCGGCCAACACCAACAAACGCTCAGCATGAAACTTTTCCATCATTTGATTCCTGTTTTGAGGCGACGAAGCTTCGAATACGAGCGGCGACCTGGAGGCGGTTGGTGCGGTCGCCGTCTGGATATCGAGTAGGACAAAAAAGGTGTTCCACTTCGCCGAAAGAAATACCGAAAGGTGCCATGACTGCATGAAACGATGAAGCAATCGAATCGGGCTTGCCAATTTCAACAATGCCGCCGAAAACATATTCAAAAAGTTTTGGAAAGACAATCGGGCACCAGCCGATAGCACAGGCTACCGATTTACATTCATACGATCCGAATGTCCCGAAAAAATTTATCAGATGTTTTGGGTTGCCGCGAGTAATACTGCCAAAATAAAACTGTGCATCGGGAATTTTGGTTTGAAGGGCATCCGCGAGCAACAGCAGCCGGCCGGCGTGCAGATCATTCATACCTTGAATCTCCCCTTATGTTTGACGACATTTTCCATGATGGCGGCTAGTCGTCGCCGACGATTCTTGAAACGCTCGCCAAATTCCTGTGCTCGCTCGGCCTCCTTCAGTCCTATCCGGGGATACCCCAGTCTAAAGGCAAGACCAGTGGAGCATTCAAATGCTGCCTCAATTAGCCTGAGATCGCGTCCATCGAAAAAACGATCCAAATGAGAGCGTATCGCGTCTCCACTCATTGACAAAAATGGGGAATCACGATCGCTGAAGCTGGGTTGCAATCTATGGATAGGCATTTCATCGAAAAGCCTGATACTGCTTATGAAACATGCACCTATTCCGCAAACTGTACATTTCTTGGTGATTGGACCGATCAAATCTTGAGCATCGGAAACACGAGGAGGAACTGTCACCAGCCCTTGAAAATAGGTACCTTCCTTCAGTTGCAGGTTTTTAATTTGAGCGATGACATCCTTCGCAATGGCCACAGCCTTTTTCCGACTCTTACGCATGGTTATTTTCCTTTCAGGCGGCTCATCAGGCCATTGAGGGTGAGAATACCTCGGGATTGATCGTTGGTAGGGGCCGGGATAGGCGATTCAGAAACCGGATACCATTCCCTCGAATACAAGTTATATTTTGTCCGAAGTCGTTCATTGACATACATTCGTAGTCGCATGGCGACTTCGCGAGGACCGGTACGAATGCTGGGATACGAGCCAGGGAAAAAGAAGTCTTGATATCTTTGTTCATCAAGACCCAATCTTTTTTTGATTGAGTCCAACCTGACAAACATCTTGCCAGTCCCGCTGGTCCCTCCTTTTATGTAAATTTGTCCATTGTCGATTTGAGCTTTTTCGTAACAAAAATGTTCCGGTACAGCGATAGGCAGCCAACCGACCGCACATGCTGAAGTACCACATGAGGAATTAGGGAAATCCAACAAGCGAGATAATTCTGTCGGCTCGCCGGTGCAGTAATGGTTTAGTCCGAAGTGTTCCGCCGGCACTTTGCGATCCAGAAATTGACTTAACTTTTCCAGTATGCGGAGTTGCTGAAGGGTCTGACGATCCGAGTCGATCACAGGCGAAACGATTTTCTCAATTTCGTCGGCGATTTGAGACAGGGAGACTGTAGAAATCAAGCCCGATCCCATAAAGATGCGGACGAACTGATCAAAATCTGTCCCAAGGATTTTTCCTATAGTATTCCATGAACCGTATTTGTCCGGGCCTTGATGAATCTTTAACCCCAACAAAGGCGAAGCAAAAGTACAAGACTCATCAGCGGCTCTAGGATTGTCCAAATATATGAACTGGTCCGGCAATGATGTGGCCAGCCATTGATAGTGATTCAACCTCCAGCCGGCCCCTAGTTGCGGCAACGGCGTCGATCCCCGTTTGAGGCGAATTGGTTCAAAGGTCAGTTCGTCCGGCGTGATATCGTACCGCAAAAACTCCATGTGCCGGGCGAGAAGACGGGCCTGTTCTATTGTCGGCGGCATTTGACTGTTTTCCTTTCTCTAAACTTTTCGGCCTTTGATGCGGCTGACCAGACCATAGAATATTCCGTGCGGCTCCAGTTGCGGAGTTTCTGGATTCGGAATAACGATTGGTGATTTTTCCAGCACCTTAGATGCTTTAACATTGAAATCGAGGAGTTCTGTTAAAGTGGGAGCGGGATACCAGTCGATCTTTGGCAGCCCATAATCACCCTCAAGCTTATCATATACGAATTGAGCGATGCGTGCAGCGACAACTTGGGCAGTTTTTTGGTTGAAATTGTAACTATGAGGCATGAAGAAATGATCGAATGCATATTCGCTAATACCGAGGACTGATCGAATATTATATCGATGTACTTCATAATGGTTTTGGCTCATGAAGATCGGAATTTCTCCATCAATAACTTCCTCTTTGTAATTGACGAAGATTTCCGGAAAGGCTACCGGCATCCAACCAACGGCACAGCCGGTCGTCGGACATTTGGAATTTTTTGTCAAGACCAATTTCAATTCACTTGGACGCCCATTAGCCCAATTATCCAGGTTGAAATTTTCGGCCGGAACCTTCGAAGCAAGAAATTGACTCAACTTTTCCAGCAACCGTAACTGGTAAAGTAGTGGTGAATCGGGACAGATTAGCGGCCCTATCAATCTGTCGATATTATCAGCGACCTGTTTGGCGGTCTTCGTTTTCCATTCACTACTCACATATGCACCCCGACTAAAAAGTTTGCATATGACATCCGATGGTAAAGAGAAAGCGAGCTTAAGTTGATCCAGAATGAATAAATCTGGTTTTTCAGTTCCTTTAATAAAAGAAAACAATTCGCCGGATGATGAAAAACGATAACCAAAAAAATCGGGAAGCGAGCATCCAAGCCAGTCATAAATGTTAAGCTTGAAACCAGCTCCAGGCCGAGGGTTTTTATCAGGAACTTTTCGCTCAACCAAGCTAAATTCTTCCGGGCTGAGTTTGTAACGCAAGAATTCCGAGTGCCGAGCAAGCAATCGAGGCGAGAGGGGAAATGAAGTCATTGCTTTTTCTTCCTTAATCCTTCAGGAATGGTTTGTTGAAAACAGAGCGTTCCTAGCTTTGGATGCACGAAAAAACAGTTGTAATAATGCTGTTTGATCGAATAACCTCGCGAATCGAACAATTCGCCTTCGACTTCTACAACATTCAACTCAACCCAGAGCGAAAGATTGTCGCGAAACTCAGAACCGAGTTTCGTAGCCGAAGGGAATCGGCGGCAAATGTCCGACCAGACAGAATTCCACGGGCGGCCGACATTAGAACGCAGATAGCGTTTGATCGGGCCGAGCATTTCTTGCGATTGTCGTCGTTCTCGCCAGTCCGCCGGTTTCATGGACTCTCGGTCGGAAGCGGTCTCGGCGTCTATTCGTTTGCCGCGACTTCGACGAACTTGATTGGAGAGCGGAGAGCCGCCCGATGTTTTGCCCCGTTCATGAATCACCTTTTGCATATCCTTACGCATTCACAAATTCCTTTTTTAGATGAGGTAGCTCATTTCAATAACCTGTTCTTTCCATTCGGCGTCGGTTTCTCGAACAAGCCGGGGACAATGTTTTTTGAGAAAGGAACGGCCACCGTCCATCATTTCCAGGTGTTCTTTGGCGTCGGTGCGAATCTCGCGGGCAATGATAGCTAATCGCCGCTCATTGCCCGAATCGTAAATTCGCATTCGCGGATGACCCCGCAAATCCAACCCGTGGAAAAAGTAGCCTTGAGCGAGTAAGTCTGCAACGCAGCCTTGGATGGCGGCTCCGAACGACACATATTTCCCGCTGAGGAAGGCATAATAACATGCATTCCATTCACTTGCCGAAAGATACTCGCCTAACGCCACGTCTAACTTTCCGTAGTTGCAAAATAGTTGGTTCGATCCAAACGAAGTGGCATGATTCACAACGACTACCTCCGCCGTGAAGCCGAATTATCCATGGTTGTTTGCAACGTTTGCAATACTTGGACGATCTCGGCCGCCGTGTGCGTTGAGTGGACATCTGCCCAATTCTAAGGTCTGCGATCCTAGAAGTCAATGGGAACTTAGAATCTTTTTTGCATCTGCGATCGCTTCGGCCGACAACTTCACGTCCGGTAGCCGGAGCTTATGCGAGCCAAGACGCATTCCGGCTACGATCCTTTCATAAACCCAGGCTATGACTTGGGTTCCGGCTCGGTGCTTGCGAAAGGCAATTACATCCGGCGATTCGGTCAGCCAGAAATCGTTTTGTTCCCATTTCTCCCTAGCTCGCATCAGCAATTGAAATGTCGCAATATCGTTGCAAGTTTCACAGATTTGAATTCCTTCGATCGACCCTGTTTTTTGAGCATCATTATCCGGAACATCGAGATTTTCTATTTTTTCTTTTGCGAGAAGTATCAATTGTCGCTTTAGTTCTGCGGCGGTTTTGCACATTTCGATTCTCCCTAACCATAAAACATCCCGTACCCGCCCCTGTTTTTGCAATTCCGAGTCGTTGTCGATGTTTTCTTACAGCCTCCAGAGTCAGAGTTGTTGCAAATCGGTCGTTAAGGCTAGCAGTTAGCTCCAAGTCGGTCAAGACGCCGGCTTTTTCCAAAATAAAGCGATTTTTTTCCGATGTCCATAACATTTTGTTGTCGATTGAAAATGAATTGGTGTACATTCTTTTAGGGGGAATTATTATTATCTTAACCTAAAGGGTGTGTCATGTCAAACTTAATTCCAGGTCAAACAGAAGTCAAAGAAACCGCCGACAGTGCAGAAATTACCAAGGCTGAATTGACGGTTTCTGATACCGAAAAGAATACGAAAGCATTGTTCGAGAACAGTGATAATGTATTCGATCGCGGAGAAACGGTGCTTGATGACGAAGACGAGACAGAGGATACCGATGAGGATCGAGTCTAAATTCAGTAGGGGCCAATACGAGGACCATTAATAATTTACGTTCCTACAGGATATTCTGAGGCTGAGGTAATTGACATAATCGAAAGAGTTTTGCAACGCTTAGCTCGACCTTTCGTGTTCGGTTATCATACTCTTCAAGATATTAAAAATGAAGGCTGGGTAATGGCTCTGGAAGCATTACCCCGCTACGACGGCAAACATTCCTTGCACAATTTTCTTTATGTGCATGTTCGGAATCGTTTGACCAACTTTCAAAGGAAGAATCTCTTCCGCCCAGAGCCGCCATGCTCTACATGTCCGCTCTACGATAAAGTTAAAGACTTATGTTTAGCTTTTTCGGAAAGAGATGAATGTCCTAAGTGGACAAATTGGAAAGAATATAACGAAAATAAAAAGAGCTTAATGTGTATTGAGTCATTAGATAATCCTCAAAGTATTCTTGACCCTAATACCACTGAAGTTCTTGACGATGTAACAAGGCGAGAAATGTTGGAGCATATTGACAGAAGCATTCCAATGGCTATCCGTTCGGATTTCAAACGAATGCTAGATGGCGTCGTGCTCAGTAAAGCTCGCCGAGATAATGTGAGACAGGCAATCATTAAGTGCCTGCAAGAAGAGGTGGATGATGTCTGAATATAAACGCGGCCGACTTTCCAATCAAGAGAAGCAATTCATCAAAGAAAATTCAGCTAATCATCCTGATACTTGGATCGCGGAGCAATTGAATCGTGACCCTCTTACTGTCGGCGAGTTTCGCAAAGTAGCTTGTGCGATCGATCAGGTTCCTGAGCCAGAAGACGGCGACATGGTGATTCGTATGACGCTCCGAGGTCGCGACGATTGGCCGATGATCCTCAAGCAATACAATCAGAGCGAATTGGAACAGTTTGAATTTTATTGGATTAAATTGAATAAGCAGTTTGGCGAACTCACGACGACCGAAGAAATGCAAGTCCTAAAACTGATCCATTTGGAACTTATGATGGGACGCATGTTGGTTGATAAAAAGCGAGTTGTCAACAAAATCGAAGAGTACGAAGAAAAAATTCGTTTGGAGAAAGGAAAAACCAAGCCCGACGAGAATAAAGTCATGGTTCTGGAGGGGGCGAACCTTTCTTTCCAGGTCGCGGAAAAAGAAAAAATCAAAGAATATCGCGAGACCTTGGATAAATACAATAGGTTATTGGAGAATCTGAAAGCCACTCGCGATCAAAGACTTGATCGTATTGAAAGCGGTAAGATGACAATTTTTGACTGGATTCGGCTTCACAACGAGCAGAAGATTCGCGAACAAGATGCTCACGAAATGGAATTGATGAAAATAGCCGTCGCCGAGGAAGTCAAACGAGTTTCAGCCGAACATAGATATGATGACGGTATTTTCGATCAACCATTCTTGACGCCGGATACCGTCAAAGTGCCAGAGATTCCTGATCGGGAAATGGATAATCCTGCACATCAGGAATACTAATGGAAGACGAAATTTATTGTGCCTCTTGCAATGATTTAATAGAGGAAGACGACGAGAAGTTTGTTTGTTTTTTGGACGCCGGCAAAGTTGTTTGCGGGGCGTGTCATAACGAGCAAACTTTCCAATATGGATGGAAAAATCAAAGGAATAAAAAACCAAAAAATGACACCTAAACAAGCGATTATCTTCGGCGGCAACGGTCAAGACGGATCATATCTATCGGAATATTTGTTGGAGTTGGGCTACCGGGTTACTGCGGTCGGCCGGCGATCCAGCATAGATAATACTGAGCGGTTGCATCAGGCTTTTTCCTTTCCCCAATTTTATTATGTCGAAGGCGACATCACTGATCCATGGTCGGTAGCGAGTATCATATCTGAGCATGGTACTGAGGCTGAAATCTATAACTTGGCCGCTCAATCTCATGTTGGTACAAGTTTCAACCAACCTCAATTAACCTGGGATGTGACGGCCGGAGGCTGTCTTAATTGTCTTGAAGCAATCCGAATGTTTGCTCCCAAAGCAAAATTCTATCAAGCCTCTTCGAGTGAAATGTTTGGTTCGTCGGTTACGAAGTCATTCGATCATTTTCAAGATGAAAATACGCCTTTCGCCCCTCAGTCGCCTTATGCAATTGCCAAGCTTGCTGCACATCAAATGGTAGCCTGCTATCGCAAGGCATATGAAATCCACGCCAGTTGCGGAATCCTGTTCAATCATGAATCTCCTCGTCGCGGCGATAATTTCGTGACCAAAAAGATTACTAACTACCTACGATTGCTGAAGGAAAACGCTAATTACGAACTAGGGAGCAGTCTCCCGATGCTTCCTAAAGATTTTCCCAAATTGAAGCTTGGAAACTTGGAAGCGTCGAGGGATTGGGGTCACGCCCAAGACTACATCGTCGCAATGCACGCTATGTTGCAAATGCCAGAGCCAGACGATTATGTCATTGCAACTGGCGAGACACATACCGTCAGAGAGTTTTTGTATCGGGCATTTCTTGAATTAGGAATCGACGACTGGCATCAGTTTGTCGAGATTGATCCGACGCTTTTCCGTCCGGCCGAAGTGCCATACTTACGGGGACGATATGAAAAAGCTCATCAAGCGTTTGGTTGGGAGCCTACCATTTCCTTTACCCAATTGGTTAAGGATATGGTCAATGACGAGTCGTAATTATTCTGATCCAGCTTATACCAAGTGGAGAAAAGCGGTCAGACAACGAGATAATGGGCGTTGCCGCTTTCCTGGTTGCACTTCTAGCGATCGACTCCAAGTTCATCACATTCGTCGTTGGGCCGACCATCCAACAATTCGATATCAAGTCAGTAATGGCATTACTCTATGCCACACTCATCATAAACTAGTAACTAAACACGAAGATATGTATGCCACATTATTCATACGTATCGTAACGGCAGGGTAATGAGCAAGTATTGGGTCGTTCGTGATACACGCGAACGCAATGGGTATTGGGTTCCGGAGACTGATGCAAGTGCCGGAACCGTTCTCGCCGCCCTCAAAACAGGCGACTATTCTATTCAAGGCTGCGAGCAAATTATCACGGTGGAACGCAAGTTTTCTAGCGGCGAACTCTACGGCAGCCTCACCAAAAAGCGTTTCACCAACGAATTAGAGCGGTTGCAGTCTTTTCCGGTCAAATGTTTATTGCTGGAATTTACTCTGGCCGATCTGCTTTCCTTTCCCAAAAAATCAGGTATTCCCGAATCCAAATGGCCGAAGCTCTTGCCTCATGCCGTTCGATTCATGCAACGGCGACTGATCGAGATTCAGATATCTGGCATTCCGATCGTATTCGCCGGCAACACTAAGGATGCTGAAATGTATCTGAGACACATGTTCAAAGTGTTTCATGAAGGCTTTCTAAAAGGTTTATATGGTTAATACATCGCTCAAATTAAAAGAGCGAGAAAAAATGCTTGAATTTGCACATTGGAATATTCCAAATATTTTGGAGTATACCAGCGTGCGAAGCATTACATCAGAGGGATTTTTCCGAGGCGACGAAGAGATTCCGTCCGCCTTATTGGATGTGATTACTAATCCAGATTATTTTTACTTTGTGTGTCGGTCTTGGTTGAACATTGAGTTGCTACCATTGCAGGCGGCAATGCTCAAAGAGCTTTGGATTCGACCATTTCCAATGCTGATCGCTTCTCGCGGATTCGGTAAATCTTTTATCTTGGCCGTCTATTGCGTTCTGAGAATGCTGTTGACGCCTGGAGCAAAAATAGTGATTTGCGGAGCGGCGTTTCGTCAAGCCAAAGTTATTTTCGAATACATGGCTACTATTTGGCGTAATGCTCCGTTGCTCCGTAGTATCTGTGGCGAAAAAGACCGAACGCAGGGACCGCATACATCGATTGATATGTGCAGTTTCAGGATTGGCCAAAGTATCGCACTCTGCATTCCGCTCGGAGACGGGTGCCTAAGTCCTGACACACTAACGACTTACGACGATTGCTTTTCGACTATTGATCGTTTTCATGACGAAAAGATTTCAGAAAAACATATTTTAGATCGTAAGGTTAAAATCTGGGGAAATGGAAAATTTAGATGTTCGGATGAATCGTATTGTAACGGAATAGTAGAGATTAAGCGAATAACCACTAGAAAGGGTTATTCATTTGGATCGACTTTTAATCATCGGATGAAAATTATACGCAATGGCAAAATTGATTGGGTGAGAGCCGATCAAATGACTGTCGGAGATAAAATTCTGATAGATCGTTCGGTTAGATGGCATCATGGAAATTTTAATTGTACGACTGATCAAGCATATGCTCTTGGCTGCATGATTGGAGACGGTTGCTGGACCGATCATTATTCTCTTGGATATGCTACGCAAGATGAAGAGTTGATCGAAGCTGTAGAGAAAGGTATTGGGTATAAGTTTTCGAAGTGTGATCAGCATCATTTTCGTTTACGAGGCAAAGTAAAAAGAAACAATTGGTTGAATTTTTGGAATTTAGAAACATGTCACGGCTTGAATAAGATATTACCGTCTACAATTCTCTCCGCGACACGCGAAAAAATGACTGCATGTTTGCAGGGAATATTTGACACAGATGGACATATTCAAGTAAGCACCGTTAAGGGCGGAACAGGTATTACAGTTGGATTAACCAATACTAGTGAAAAACTAATTCGTCAAATCCAGTATATTTTGCTCCATTATGGAATCGTTTGTACCGTCGTATCCAGAGATAGAAATGAAAAATGGAATACTATCTTTGAACTTCTGATCACCGGCAAAGATGCGAAATTTTTTATTGAGGAAATCGGATTTAGATTAGGTCGTAAACAAGACAGAGCAATAGAGGCTCTGGCTGCCAAAAAACGCACAATTTCAACATGTGATGAAATACCGTCAATGTTGCCGGCTATGATTGAATTCGCTTCACATCATAAAAGTAAAGCGGCATCAGAACATAAATATTGTAATGCTTCGACGATTAAGCGTTATAAGACCGCCAGCAGAGAGCTAGTTAGATCGTTTGTTAAGGCTTACGAATCCACTAACGATTCATTCCTTGATGAATTGAAACAATTAGACGATCCAGATATTTATTATGATGAAATCGTTTCAATTAAGAACGATGAATCGCTGACATATGACTTGCATGTTCCAATCACACATGAATACTGTGCGAATGGTTTCTTCAGTCACAATACGAAAATAAGAGGGCTTCGAGCACACTACATCATATGCGACGAGTTCGCTAGCGTGCCTGAAGCGATTTATGAAAACGTCGTCGCTGGCTTCGCAGCCGTGTCGGCCGCCCCCGTAGATAATGTCAAGGTTTTGGCTCGTCGTGAATTGCGAAAATCTCTTGGAATTTGGAACGATCATGACGAAACCAAATTTCAAACTCGTCAAGGCAACCAAGCTATTTTGTCTGGGACGGCATACTATGCCTTTAATCATTTCGCCCGCTATTGGATGAGATATAAGGCTATTATCAATAGTCGTGGAGACAGGAAAATCCTGGAAGAGATTTTTCAGGGAGACTTGAGCGAGAATTTCAACTGGAGAGATTATTCGGTCATTCGAATTCCTTACGAGATAATTCCAAAAGGTTTTATGGATGACAAGCATGTCGCTCGATCAAAAGCGACGGTCCATTCTGGCATCTATCAGATGGAATATGGTGCATGTTTTGCAACCGATTCGAATGGGTTTTTCCGGCGAAGTTTGATAGAAAGCTGCGTCGTTAAAGATGTTCCTCCGATGTATATGGAAAGTTGCGGGCGGGTCATGTTCAAAGCGAGTGTTCGCGGCTCGTCATCTGGCCGCTATGTGATGGCGATCGATCCCGCCTCGGAACATGATAATTTTTCGATCGTAATTCTTGAGTTGTGGCCGGATCATCGACGTATCGTTTATTGTTGGACGACAACTCGTAATCAGCATAGAGAACGTATGAAGGCGATGCCTGAGGGGGAACAAGATTTCTATGCTTTCTGTTGTCGAAAAATTCGCGACCTTATGAAAGTGTTTCCGTGCGAGCGAATCGCCCTCGATAGTCAAGGGGGCGGCTTTTCGATCGAGGAAGGTCTGCATGATAAAGACAAAATCATGCCTGGAGAGCGACCTATTTGGCCGACCATTGATCCAGAAATTGAAAAGCCCACTGATGGGATGGAAGGCTTACATATCCTAGAAATCATCAACTTTGCTAGTGCCGATTGGGTTTTGGCGTCCAATCATGGAATGAGAAAAGATTTCGAAGATCGAATCTTGTTATTCCCATTCTTTGATGCTGTGAGTCTTAGTGAGGCCGCCGAAGACGATAAATACCGTAATCGTATTTATGACACGATGGAAGATTGTGTAATGGAAATTGAAGAGTTGAAAGACGAATTAGCGACGATCGTTCATTCTCAAACGCCGAATGGTAGAGACCGGTGGGATACGCCGGAAACTAAATTGCCTGGAGGCCGAAAAGGTCGTCAACGAAAAGACCGTTATTCGGCTTTATTGATGGCAAATATGATTGGTCGGCAGTTGATGCGTAAAGTCGAAGAAACGAGATTGCCTAGTTTTGGCGGTTGGGCACACAGATTGGCCGAGACAGCCCGCGAGCAACAAGAGGCCGGCAACGGCAATCTATACTCAGGCCCGGATGATATTGTCGGCGGCCTGAATGATTTTTACCGATCGATTCGGCACTAGAGCCAAAATATTGCAAAATTGGTGTACTCTAATTTAAGGGGAAACGGTAATCCAATTATAATACGATTAAGAGGCTAACGAGTGGCGAAGGCAGGAAAACCCGCACCTTATTTGGATTCAGGGTATATCACCTGGAGCAATGAGGTTGAACGGGTCGAAGCGTTCAAAACGCTAGGGGAAAATGTCCCATCTTATACGGCCGCTCGTTATGGCGACCGCCGATATTTCAAGGATATCGACCAAAATCTTAACGTCCGTCCCGGTTTTACTCGTCGAGATTACGAGTATTTCCGACCGGATGAACAAATTCCGCAGCTTCAAAAAGAGGCTATCGCCCGCTGCATGGTCGCATATGAAACTTGCGGATTGATTAAGAATGTGATTGACCTAATGGCCGATTTTGCCTGTCAAGGCATTGGCTTAGTTCACACAAATCCTCAAGTCGAATCATTCTATAAGCAATGGTGGAAGAAAGTTAGGGGAAAGGAAAGATCAGAGCGATTTTTGAATTTGCTCTATCGGGCGGGAAATGTGATAGTTAAACGCTCGACGGCCCGCATCAAAAATAGGGCAGATTTGACGGTCGGCGATTTTGGAGATTTGCCGTCGCCGAACACGGTCAATTATGACGCCGAGCATATTGATATTGACCAAACGGTAAATCCAAAGGTGACTTTGGATAAGGGCGAAATTCCCTGGAGATACACTTTCCTTTCTCCACTTTCCTTGGAGATTGTCGGAGAAGATTTGGCGGCATTTACCGGCAAGCTGATCTATGCTTTGAGAATTCCTATAAAGGTGCGAAACAAAATTCGTAATCCTAGGAATGAAATCGAAAAGAAAATGGTTGATGAGTTACCGAAGGAAGTAATTAATTCCTTGAATAATTCAAACAACTTGATGATTTTAGATCAACGATCCATTTCAGTTTATCACTACAAAAAAGATGACTGGATGATTTGGGCGAATCCTATGACTTTCGCCATTCTCAACGACATCATCCTTTACGACAAATTGAAATTGACTGACATTGCGGCGTGCGATTCTGCTATTTCCGCCGTCCGTCTGTGGCGACTCGGAGACCTTGAAAATAAGGTGATGCCGACGAAACAAGCTTTTGACCGTTTGAGCGATACATTGACGAATAATGTTGGCGGCGGCGGCTTTGATTTGATTTGGGGACCAGATATTGATTTCAAGGAATCTAATACTCAGGTCTACAAATTTCTAGGAGAAGAGAAATATGGGCCGACTCTCAATGCGATCTATGCTGGACTTGGCATTCCTCCGACTTTGACCGGCTCCGCGACACAAAGCGGTTTTACGAATAATTACATTTCATTGAAAACGCTTACTGAACGCTTGCAATATGGTCGCAACCTAATTACCGAATTTTGGGAACAAGAGATTGCTTTAATTCAGAAGGCTATGGGCTTTCGTTATCCGGCTCAAATTCGTTTTGATCGAATGACATTATCCGATGAAGCCGCCGAAAAAGCTTTGTTGATCCAGCTCGCTGATCGCGATTTGATAAGTATGGAGACTATTCTTGAGCGATTTGACGAAATTCCAGAGTTGGAGAAACGAAGAATGATTCGTGAGCAAAAAGAACGCCAAAACAAGAAAGTTCCGGACAAACGGTCACCTTATCGTTCCGAGCAACAATCTTTGATTGAACAATTTACCGGCCAAGGCTTGGTGACGCCGAGTCAAGTCGGAGTGGATTTGCAGCCGAAAAAGCCCGGCGAAAAAAGTTTGGTCGATAAAAACAACGAACATCAAGCCAATTTGATTCAAACAAAGCAGACTGCAAAAACAGCCCGTAAGGGTAAATCCGGCCAAGGTCGCCCACTCAATTCAGACGATTCCGGCAAACGTAAAACCAAGACCGTCAAGCCTAGATCAAAAGCTATGGTTGAAATGTGGGCAAAATCGGCATTGGAACAAGTCAATTCATTGGTCGTTCCATGTGTTTTGGAGAAGCTTGGTAAGAAAAATTTGCGTGGTTTAACGGAGGCAGAGGCAATTTCTTTTGAAAATACCAAGTTTGCCATGCTATGCGAGATGAAACCTTTTACGGAAGTCACTCCGGAGGGTATTAGTCGGGCCGCAGAGCTTGCGGAACACGGTAATTCTGCGGCTTTTTCCCTTCTCCAAGAAGCAACTAAGTCATTTATTGACACATTTAATAGAAGTCCCAATTTTGACGAAATACGCCAAATCCAAATCTTGGTGTACTCTTATTTATGGGAGGATGAATAACGTCATATGCAAATCTTCGAATCCGAAAGAGAAGCCGGCTTGGCCGAAATTCTCACGGACGCGTCGAAAGCATCCCTAACCTACGCTGCGGTAGCCGAGGAGGCCTCAAGCGAGATTCGAGAAATCGTATCTGCCAGCTTTAAGGCAATCGCGACCAACAAAAATCAGCCCGATCTATATTATCTTCAAACTCTGTTGGTTTCTACTGGCTGGAATTTGAACGATGATGTTTTTCTTCCGTCTGAAGTATGGGCCGCTCGGAGTTCTCCGGAAGATAAGCCTTTCAACTTCGAGCATGTTGAGTCGGATATTATCGGTCACATTACAGATAATTTTGTAATGGATGCCGAAGGAAATTTTGTATCTGCGAATACCGAATTATCTAAGATTCCCAATAAGTTTCACATTATTACTTCTGCCGTTTTGTATAAAAACTGGCAAGATGAATCGCTGAAACACCGCATCGAACAGGTCATTGCCGAAATTAAAGAAGGCAAATGGTATGTGTCCATGGAGGCTATCTTCCATGGTTTCGATTACGCCCTCGCTGATAACTCGACCAAAAAAGTTATCGAACGAAGTGAAGCGACCGCCTATCTAACCAAACATTTGCGTGCCTATGGTGGCAGCGGCAAGCATGAAGGTTTTACAGTTGGTCGAGTGCTTCGAAACATCACTTTCAGCGGTAAGGGGTTGGTCCGCCGCCCTGCAAATCCTGAAAGTATTATTTTCAAAGATACGACGGCTACGGCCGCTCCTATCGTCGAATTTACCTTTCCTCAAGAACAGGAAACATCTTTAACAATGGCTACCGAAGCCCAAGTTGAAAAACTGACTCAGAGTGTCAGTGATTTGCAAATTACTGTCGCTACTCTGACAAAGGAACGAGACGAAGCTAAAGCTAAGGCTGATGCCGATGCGACTGCTGCCGTCCAAAAAGAGATGGACACTCTGAAGGCTACTTTGTCCGCTCGCGAGACAGAACTGACTTCTCTGAAAGCTAAATTGGCTGAGACCGAAGCTGCTTTGCAAGTCAAGGCTACAGAATTTGAAACTTTGCTGAAGGCGAAAGCTGCTCTGGATACCGAACTTTCGGACCAGAAGAAAGCTATTGCTCGTAAAGCCCGCGTTGATTTGCTGGTCAAGGCTGGTGTCGCTGAGACGGATGCTGATGCGACTGTCGCTCAGTATGAAGGCACAACTGACGAGCAATTTGCCGTACTGGTTACTTTTGCTGGAAAAACTGTCAAAAGTGACATGAATGACAAAGATGCCGATTCGGACGAGGAAGACGCCGAAGCCAAGAAAGCCGCTGCTGCAAAAGCTGCTCTTGAGCTTGCGACTGCTACCGTCGATCCGGCTTTGGCGACTGCGGGCGAAGCGGGCGAGGCCGCTCGGGCGACTCTTATTACCGGTCTGTCGGATGTGATTGCCTCGAAATATCTGAAAACAGCCAAGCGTAATAGCTCGGCCAAGAAATAAGTAACGGAGATTTTTTACTATGGCTCTTAAGAGCGACCGATACGAAATCGCCACTGATCCCACCTTCTACATGAATGAGGTTGGTGCTCGCGGCGGTATCGTTAGTTTCTCTACATTCGGCTCGGGTGCTGCCCTTGATCAAGCTGCGGCTTTGGTCACATATGCTGCGGTAGCTTCCGGTTCTAAGCCGGCTGGAATGCTGTTGAATGATATGGTCAATCTTGACCTTACTCGGCAGCATCAAAACTATCACAAGGATGAAGTCCAAAAGGGCGGCAAGGTCACACTCGGCACAAAAGGTTGGTGGAATACTGACCAGATTACAAGCGGTATCACTATCGCTGTCGGTGATCGGGCTTATCTCGGTAATGGCGGTCGTATCACAAATGCGATTACTGCCGGTGGGGATGCGAACGGCTATCCGAACAACCCTGTCGTGGGTCGGTTTCTGTCCAAACTGGATGAAGATGGTTTCGCTAAAGTCGAAATCAATCTGCCGTAACATTTGATTGGAGAAATCATACAAATGGAAAATGTTGCTCTGACTGAAACACAGTTGGATGAAGTCTTGCGACGTTGCGGCAGTTCTAATGCTATGCATTCGTTCGCTGCGACTCATGAGCTTGCTAAGGCTCTCGAATTGCCTTTGCGAAAAGGAATTATGAGCGGCGATATCTTGAACGGAGTTTATAACCCCATCGATATGAAAGGTGGCGTTCCTGAATTTCCGTTGGATTTCCTGTCTCCCGGAACTGAGAAAGATTTCGTCGCTTACACAATGCCTCAGCATGGCCGTGTGCCGGAACGAAGCGTTGAAGGCGATTACGTCATGGTGACAACTTACTCGATTGCTAACTCGATCGACTGGTTGCTCCGCTATGCCGAAAATGCTCGTTGGGATGTGGTCGGCCGAGCGATGGAAGTCCTCGAAGCTGGCTTCGTCAAGAAAATGAATGATGACGGCTGGCAAACACTTCTGTCGGCTGGTGCTGACCGTAACATTGTCGTTTATGACGGCGATGGTAATACCGGACAGTTTACCAAACGCTTTGTCAGCTTGATGAAAGTTGTCATGCGGCGTAACGGTGGCGGTAACTCGACATCGCAGAATCGTGGTATGCTGACCGACCTCTATGTTTCTCCGGAATGCATCGAGGATATTCGCAATTGGGGTATCGACCTTTTGGATGAGTTTACTCGTCGTGAGGTCTACCTGAATGCGGATGACAACGGGCAGGGCGGCTTGTACGCTATGCGGTTGTTCGGTGTTCAGCTTCATGCCTTGGATGAACTTGGCGAACACCAAGAATTCCAGGATTTCTATACAAATCAACTCGGTGCCGCTTTCGCCTCGGGCAAAGTGGAGCTGGTGGTTGGTCTGGACCGACGCCATACGGATTCGTTCGTCATGCCGGTTAAGAAAAACATTGAATTGTTCGAAGACCCCCTCTTGCATCGTCAGCAACGTGCCGGTGTTTACGGTTGGGGCGAGTTCGGATTCGGTGTGCTCGATAACCGACGCGTGATTCTTGGAAACGTCTAATTAGGCTTTGCCTAATCAAATATAAGCCATCCTCCGTCTTAAACGCGGCGGATGGCTTTTTTATTTAACTGAAAGGGTATACCAATGGCGGGTAATAGCGATCCGAGGGTTGTTAAATTCGCTAATGTCAACGGTCGTCAAATGAATGACCTGATGGTTACGGCCTATGCTTCAGCGGTTGCTTTTATTACGCAATACGAAGCCGATCAGATGGGAACGCTGGCACCGTTTGATGGTACATTGATCGTGGACGGTGCGACCGTGAATGGAATCGATGCAGCCGGTGGCGATGGCCGCCCATTAATGCGAGACCAAGACCTTGAGCAAATCTACAATCAAGCAATTCAGTTGCGAAATTGGGTGGAGAGAGGCACGTTAGATACGAGCGGACCATTGAATAATGCAAATCGCACTCAAATGTATAGCATCAATGTCAATGGACGGAGCATCTTCTAGTCATGGCACTCCCCGCAGCGACCGTCTGGGAAGTTCAAACTGGCGGCGACGATTCGCTAAACTCGGGTGGCTTCGTTGCTGGTGCAACTGGCACGGATTACAGTCAACAAGCCGCAGCTCAATATAGCGGAACCGATCTTGTCGTTGACGGCACTACGAACACTAAGGTCACTTCCGTCAGCCACAACTTCGTCTCCGCTGATGTTGGCAATCTGCTGCGTATCAAATCCGGTACGGGATGGACTGCTGGATTCTATCAGATTGTCTCAGTCGCCGCTGGTGCAGCTACTCTCGATCGTTCCCCGGCGGCGACCAGTACAACTGGCGGAAGCTATGCAGTTGGTGGAGCATTTGCTTCTCTTGGGCAGGCGGTTCCGACGATGGTTTCTGGTAATACCTGTTGGCTCAAGACGGGGACTTATAACGTCTCCTCGACTATTGCTGCCAATAACAATCTCCGGGGATTCAGGTTTGAGGGGTATGGTACGGTACGTGGCGACGGTATTCACGCCACACTGAAAGCAACTGCTGCGATCACGGTCTGGAGCCTCAATAACTTCGATCAAGGGGTCGTCCGATATTTGAACTTTGACGGAAACGGGCTTACCGGAACTAACGGCCTTGTCATGGTCGCGTTCGGTGCCACCGGATCGCTTACATATATTTTAGACTGTAAGTTTTTTAACTTCTCTGGATCGGGCTTCGTCAACGCTGGGCTAGTTTGCTTTGTCGATAGATGCGAAGCATTCGGTAACGCTAAGGGGTTTGACAGCGGAATTCAGGGAGGCTTTTATAGAAATTGCTACTCGCATGGAAACACCGGGAACGGCTTTTATCGTTGCTCGGGCGGAGTATTCGTTGGTTGCATTTCTGCGGCTAACGGCGGCATAGGTTTTGAGTATTTCGGTCCAGGCCAGACGATTTTCGAGGGATGTGTCGCCTACGGAAACGCATCGCATGGTTTCGGTGCTGGGGATACATCGCTCCGCATCGTCACTTTTCAAAACTGCATTTCTTATTCAAACGGCGGTTTTGGCTATTCATCCACTACGTCAACTGCTACTTTCCTGGTTAATTCGGCCAGCGGAAACAATACAAGTGGAGCGATGTCGGGCGTGACGAGCTATGCAGGCAATGTATCACTTGCATCCGACCCGTTCACGAATGGAGCCGGCGGCGATTTCTCGCTCAACGCCACGACTGGCGGCGGTGCGGCATGTCGGGCGGCTGGTTTCCCCGGCGTCTTTCCCGGAGGAACAACTACAGGTTTCGCCGACATTGGTGCAGTACAGCATCAAGATGTAGGTGGATCAAATGATTCTACCATCCTCTCTCGCATTTTCGGAGGTTTCTAATGAATAAAGACCGACAAGTCGCCTCCACAGGGCATCCAATTACATTTCCATTATTTCTTGCTAGTGATCATATTACTGTTTCGACCGGAACTATACCGGTTGTTTACATTGCTAAAAATGGTGGTCCATGGAATATTGCCAGCGGAAATGTCAATGAAATGGGGAGCGGTTGGTATTCTTTTGCTGGTAATGCTTGGGATAGGGATACGGTCGGAGAACTCTCAATTCAGGCAACAGGTAATGGCGTTGATAGATTCGAGAATTTATATTCGATTGTTCCATTTGATCCATACGACAGTATCAGGCTTGGTCTTACATCTTTACCGAATGCTCCGGCGGCCGGTTCGAATGGTTTGCCATTAAATAACCAATTGCCGACAATTTCCGGTATATGGTCATTCATTCCTCGTACCACAACAATGGAATCTGGGGACTATGCATATTATGCTGATGTGAATTTCTATAAGAACGGAAGCGGTAGTAAAGATGAATATACCGTCGATTGGTTCAGAAATACAACTCCCCTTGGCTCAAGTCAAATAAGTTCACCTACGCTTCAGGTTATTAATCGAACAAATGGCGGCGACTTGATTGCCCAACGCAGCCTGGATTATGTAAGTACCTCAATCGGAACGCTTAAATGGGATGAGTCGGCCAGTCGTAGTATTGGCGGCTACACCTACATTACTAAGGTAACTGCCTCCATTGATGGTCAGACTCGATCTTGGTTCAAACTTATAGGAAGAGATGGCTAGAATGAATTTTGGATTAATGCCTGCAATTTTATCAATGTTTGGTTCCGATCAAACGGATATTTTCGTGGCAGGCATCCGTACAGTTGTTTCGAACGATATTGTCGGTTTTGGTTCTAATATCAATCGCAGCCCGTCTTTCCTTTCCCATATTCGCCGTTCGTTTGATTTAACTTCTTATATCGAGCAACAAACTAACTTCACAATGGAACGCTAAATATGGCAGCCGACGAAATTCATCTGAACGATATTGGTACAACATTTTTAATCACTGTACAAGATGCTTCCATAACCACGGATATTTCCTCGGCGGTCACTAAGCAGATTATTTTTCGTAAACCAGACGGATCAATTTTGACGGTCGATGGTTCCTTCACAACAGATGGTATAGACGGCAAAGTTCAATACTCTACTGTATCCGGAGACCTTAACCAAACCGGTCTATGGAAATTGCAAGTCTATTTGGTTTTTAGCGGAGGCTCTTGGAAGTCTGATATTCAGTCCTTTACTGTCTTTCCCAACTTAAACTAGGAGTGTGATCATGGGATGGGAAAGTGAAATGCCTCGCATTTTGAGATTCCTAATTAACGATGTTGATGATCCGCAAACATACAGCGACCCTCGATTACAAGAGGTTTTGTTAGTTGCGGCTCAATACCTTGTTGGTGAAATCGATTACTTTAGCAATCAGTATTTGATTGATGTAACGCAGCTATCTCTGGCTCCCGATCCTACGAGCGGGAATCGCGATAATTCATTCATCAATTTGACAATATTACGAGCCAATGTAATCGTTACGGACGCTTTGTTTCGACAAAATGCGGCGAAAGCCGGTTTCAGTATCAAAGACGGTCCTAGCTCTGTCGATACAAGAGGAATTCTTCAGGGCTATAAAATCATAATGGAAAAAGCACAAAAGGATTATGAAACTGCCCGCTGGGAATTTCAAGCTGGGGTCGCTGAACCTGGACGAGCTATTTTGGCTCCATTCTCCAGTCCGACGCTCGATTTCCGTGGTGCTCGTTATTATGATCCGCGTGACCGAGAGTGGCTATAAACTGCACAGCAAACGAAAGATAATTCAAAAATGGCTACAGATGTTTGCACTAAGGCTATTTCCGGGAACCCGATTCGTAATGGCTCACTTATCCAATCTACGCAAAAGAATGGCGTGAATATGGATAGTGATGTTACCTATGTTCAGGCTAACCCGGCACAGCCTAGCGATGTCGAAACTAGATTAACTAACTATTTCGACGATCCGACCTACTATACCGCTTAACAATTCGAATCTGCTCCACCAAAGAGTAGGGTAGACTCGCTATCATCTCTTTGGGAGAAAGGGATGGTATTATGTTGATTCCAAGCGGAGTAATCGGCATCTACCAAACAGGTGCCGACGCATTCATTACCGAATTGGGTAAGCCTTGTAAAGTAGTTTATCCAAAAAAACAATCGCCGTGTCCTAACTGTGTTATTAACACAATGACTAGACGATCGGCGAATATATATAACGGAACTGGTCCAACTCCATTCGCAACTGGCACTATCTGCCCCTATTGCAATGGAGAAGGCTTCAAGATCGAGGAACTATTCGATACGGTCAATTTGAGGATTTACTACGACTCGAAACCGCATTGGATTAATGCCGGCGATTCGGCACAAAAAGCCGGAGCTGTCATTCAAGTAATTTGTTTTTTGACTGACTTGCCGAAATTGCAACGCTGCGAGTACATTATTGTAAATACTTCTGACGAAGGATATGGAGGCTGGCGATATCGACGGGTCGGCGAAATGGTTCCTTATGGACTACAAACTGATCGTTATGCCAGAGGCTATTGGCAACGTTTAGATTAAATCCAGTTAAATATCGTTTGGTGCCTGATTCGCCGGCAACTATTGCTTCGAATATTTTGGAAGTTATACGATATAAGATTGATACTGTTCTAACAGCAGCGGCCAGATCAATCGAGCCTCAGCTTCGTAAACTGATTTATCAGAGACTCTACGATAGTCCGGCAGTCCAATCCATGCTGAACGATGTTGGTCGCGGCGGTTTGCGGGCGGAACTCGGTATGGCTAATTATGCTGACGCGGCTACACTTCTTTCTCCAATTCTTGAGACTTGGAGTCAAAATATTGAATTCACGACAATACCGGCCAAGCAACTAGCCGGCAAAATATCGGCCGGGTTCAGAATGGGATTTATTGATGCTTCTTGGAATGACGTATTAAGTCTTCCGCAAGCTGAATATGTTTCTCTCAATTCTAAAGGTCAAAGCAATGTTGTACCTTGGTTAGAATGGTTATTGCTCAAGGGCGACGAGCCTTTGGCAGATTTTTTCATTCGTTTCGGCGATTATCCAAAAAGGTCAAGGTCCGGCTTTGCACTTATGGTCCGCAAATTCGGGGCATCATGGCAAGTGCCGGCCAATTTTCAAGGAACTGCCGATGACAATTTTGTAATCAAAGCCTTAAACGGTATTCAACATGATCTTCGAAAAATAATCCGCACAGAAATCGAGCGGCGACTATAAATGGGACAACCATACACGACGCTGAAGGGTGTCGATCAAATTAGTGATTCGACTCTCATTACTCAGCTTAAAGTAGGGCTTCAGTTTTTCTTTAACTGGAGTATTGTAAATGCTGGAGGCTTCAGCAGCGTTCAGCTTGCTAGTTCCGGTCAATATGGCGGCGATCGATCGACGCTTCGGCCGGTGAATGATCCGGAATTTAATAACGGTCAAGTATGGGAGTCCTTCCGCAAGGAATGGATTTGGGAAAGTGGATATGATTATTCCCCGTCTCCAATCCATATATCAGGAGTCTATGTTGGCGGTACATTTCATCCGGTCACAGGTGTCGGAAGTTTCAAGCACCATATCGACTATCCAAACGGACGTATCGTATTCGAATCTCCAATTTCGACAAATAGCCGGGTCCAAGCCGAATATTCATATCGTTGGACTCCGTTTTACATAAATTCTCCGCCCTGGTTTCGCGAATTACAATTTCGGTCGAACCATATCGAGGACACTAATTTTTTTGGCGGTTCTGGTATTTGGAATGAATTAGCCGAGGATAGGATTCAATTGCCATCTGTAGTTATTCAGACCGGCAGAGCAGGAAACCCGAAAGGCTTGATGCTTGGCGGCGGGAATATTCAAGAGCAAGACACCATATTCAATATTCTCACGGATAATGAAAACGATATGGATAAGTTACTTGATTACATCCGCTACCAGTGGGAAAAAGACATTTACTTGTTCGACCTGAATCTATTAGCAAGTCAAAACAAATTTCCCTTGGATTATCGAGGCTCTCCTATTAATGGAGCACCGAGTTATCCACAACTTGTCACAACTATCGAAGACGGCGGTTATCGTTGGAAATATTGTCGGTTCTTACGAATCGGTTTCGGCGACCCTGTTGTCATTTCACCTCAATTTCAATGGGTAGCGTGCAGGGCTACCATGTCAATCGAAATGCCTCAGTTGACATAATACTCATGGAGTAACAATGGCTAATAATCGTATTTTCTTTGCCATTCAGCAAGTTGGATTTGCCACACCCGGTTCTAATTCTTATACCGTTGGTCATGGCGTTCAATCGATTGGCATCACAACGACTTTTAATCTGGAACAGGTGTTCGAGCTTGGTCAATTGGCCATTTATCAGAACATTGAAAACATTCCCGACGTTGAAGTCACGATGGAAAAAGTGCTCGATGGGTCGCCCCCGCTCGTCACTTTGATAACACAGGCCGCACCTACTAGGACTTTAGCCGGCCGGTCGAATCAGAAATGTTCTGTTGCCTTGTCTATCTTCAGTGATAGTCAAGATGCTTCGTCTGGAACTCCGCTTACCAGCGTTCAAATGTCTGGTATGAATTTGGCTTCGTTCGGATATACATTTCCTATCGATGGAAGTTTCGCGGAAAATGTGTCTTTGATTGGCAACGACAAAGTTTGGCTAGCCGGTTCCGGTGCTAACTTTACGGGTGCCTTTTCGACAGTCGATGCTCCTGTTGGCGTGGGTTTGGTCAATCGTCGGCAGCACATGATTTTCACGCCGACCGTTAGCACTCTCGATGCGAACAGTCAAGTTGCCGATCCGGATTGCACAATTCTTCCTCGGGATGTTGCTGGTATCAGTGCTTCAGGAACGAATAACACAGATGCGAATGGTAAGTTTGGTGCCAAAGTTCAGAGCATCAATGTCAATTGCGATTTGGGACGAACCGAGCTATTCGAAATGGGTAATAAGGTTCCTTATACCCGATTCGTTAATTTCCCTGTTGAAGTTACATGCTCGATCGAAATTATCGCCTTGTCGGGCGACATGATCGCTTGCACAACGCTTGGTATCAACCCCGATGGTAGCAACGCGTCTGACCAAAGCATTCGAATTGCCATCAAGGAAGGTTTGCGACTCGATTTGGGCACAAAAAATCGATTGACAAATGTAAGCTATGGCGGCGGCGATACCGGCGGTGGTAATGCGACTGTCACTTACAACTATCGAAACTTTAACAATTGTGATGTTGGCCATTCGGGCGATGTCACCGTGAGCCTCCGTACTACATAATGCCTAGCGGTAGATTCGTACTTGGTACTGAACTTTTGGGTCTGAAGTCTGGAAAATTGACAGTAATCGGCTTTGCTGAAATTAGGACAATTGGCAAGTTCCGCACAAAGAAAGCATTTTGGAAATGTAGATGTGAGTGTGGTAATGAAACGGTTGCATCAACAGACAGATTAAGGGCACAACGAGTTATTTTTTGCGGGTGTGCTAAACATCAACCTTCTATATTTTGGACCGGGTACGAGGAAATTAGCGGCTCATATTGGACTAAAATTCAACGAGCTGCTGCAAGCCGGAACATTACATTTAATCTTAAGATTGACGAAGCATGGACCATTTTCTTGGATCAACGGCGTAAATGTAGATTTACCGGCCAAGAATTGTGTTTTGCAAGAAAGTATAGTGTAAAAGGTAAGATTCAAACTGCATCTCTTGATCGCAAAGATTCATCGCAAGGTTATTTTGTTGGGAATGTTCAATGGATTCACAAAGAAATTCAACCAATGAAAGATAGTCTTCCCGATGAGAAATTTATCAATATATGTAGGTTGATAGCAAACCATTGTCTATAGCATAGCAAACAGGCGGCCGGAGGAATAGTGCTCCGGCCGCCTCTGTGGAAGGAAATCATGCGGGAATATTTGTTTTCTCGTATCGTAGCTGGTTATTTGAAGTTCGAAGGCTATGAAATTCACCCCATAGACCGGCGACAAAAATTACTAGCCCAGGAATTATATCAAGAGATATTTGACGAGAGTTTGGAAGCTGGAATGTTCACCAT
>Ga0070681_10000904_pt1 | contig 25100 bp, 18 predicted proteins | sample KBSC83BmetaG_FD_65650 | JGI IMG/M metagenome (GOLD analysis project Ga0070681, IMG submission 65650) | Corn rhizosphere microbial communities from Kellogg Biological Station, Michigan, USA - KBS C8-3B metaG | ecosystem: Host-associated > Plants > Roots > Rhizosphere | place: USA: Michigan...
GGGCAGATCGCGCCGGTCGGACACTCGCAGCACGTGCGCGACGGAGTCCTCGCTCCCGTCCTTCGAAAGACCGTAAACCACATGCGAGCCGTCGGGAGAGGGCTGCCACCAGTCCAGGGAAAAGTGTCCCCCGCCGGCACCCTTGCTCAGGGCAGTGGGGTCCAGCAGCACCTGGCTGACCCCCGACTCCCGCACGAACAACTTGTAGTTGTCCGCTCCCGCGGGTCGCTGTTCGAAGAACACGCGCTCGCCGGCGCGCAGCGCGCGGCGGGTCGCGGCGGCATCGCCCGAGAGCTGCTGTATGCGCTCGAGCAGCGCTTCGCGCCCCGGGATCGTGTTGAGAACCGCGCGCGTGTGGTCGTTCTGACCCTTGAGATAGGGCAGCCAGTCCGGATCCTTGTCGTTTTCCATCCACCGGTAAGGATCGCTGAGCGTTTCTCCGAAGTAAGTGTCCTTGACGACCGCGACGCGCGCCACCGGAGCTGCAGGGACAGGGGTCCCTGCATTCCCGAAGCGCGGGGCGAGGGAGGCGGCGACGAGGCCGCCGGCTCCGGTGAGCAGACTGCGACGATTGAGTTTCATAGGACTTCTTTCACTCTCACTTCTCTTCGCCGGTCGCGCTTGCCGGCCGATGCAGGGCAACGCCTGCCATCACCAGGGCAATGCCGGCCAGATCACGCGCCGCAGGCCATTGCCGCAGGACGAGGGCCCCGATGATCACTGCATAAGCCGGCAGCAAGGCGGTCAATAACGCGAACGTCGCCCGGGATACGCGCGCCATCACAATCTGATCGCACACGTACGGAATGACGGACGAACAGATTCCTACACCGGCTCCCGCAAGCAGCAGCAGAGGATTCTCAAACGTCCGGGCGGCTTGCGCCAGCCCTATCGGGAAGATGACCCCGAGGGCAATGGCCATGGCCGCGCCCAACCGCTCGATGCCCGATCCGGCGCCGGAGGCCGCGACCCGGTGGCCCACCACGATGTAGACGATGAAGAGGGCCGCATCGAGGAATGCCCAGAGAAACCCCACATAGTCGCTCGACCATCGCAGGTCGACGAGGATCAAGGTTCCGGCCGCCGCGAGAACGAGTGCGGCGAGGTTGCGTCCCGTGCGCATTCCATAGAGCGCGAGGGCGACGGGCCCGAGAAACTCGATCGTGGCCACGAGGCCGATCGGCAGTCGCGCCAGGGCCAGATAGAAACTCAGATTCATCAGGGCAAGCGAGGCGCCCCAGATCAACAACAACAGCCGCTCACGCCGGTCGACTCGAGCGATCAGTCGCCACGGGCGAGTGATGGGTGCAAACACGAGTGCCGCGGAGGCAATGCGAAGCCACGCGACCCCCAGTACACCGACAGCAGGGAACAGCAGTACGGCGAAGGACGGACCGAGATAGTGAAAGATCGCACTCAAGCCGAACCACGCCTGCGGAGGAATACCGGCTGGGTAACGCCCGGAGGGCGGCCCGGATGGTCGACGCGCAGCGCGTCGAGTAACACCGCGCACGGCGCGATTGACGAGGGGGGGCGCCTGGCTCATGGTCACTATCATGAAGCCGAGCGATATCGAATTCATGCACCTCGCGCTGGAACAGGCCGAGCTCGCGCGGTCGCGAGGCGAAATTCCGGTCGGCGCGGTGCTGGTGCGTGGCGATGAAGTTCTTGCCAGCGGAGCCAACTGCCCCATCTCGACGAATGATCCGACAGCGCATGCGGAAGTTCAGGCGTTGCGCGCGGGCGGCCAGCTGACGGGAAGCTATCGCCTCACCGGCACGACTCTCTACGTCACGCTGGAGCCGTGTGTGATGTGCGCATCGGCAATCGTGCACGCACGCGTGACGCGCGTAGTCTTTGGAGCGTGGGACCCGCGGGCGGGTGCGGCAGGCAGCCTCGTTGATGTGTTCTCACTGCCGGGTCTGAACCACCGGGTCGATGTCTTTGGGGGAGTGCTGTCGGAGCAGTGCTCGGACCTGCTGCAACGGTTCTTTGCGGAGCGGCGGGGCAAGCCCGTTATGTGAAATCGCCGCGTCTCTGAGGCCCGAGGAGGGCGCAACCGGGCTGGTGGCCGTGACGGGCCAGCTCCGCGACAAGTGGGCCGCGTCAGGACCGCTAATGCCCCCAGGTAGCGGTAGGCGGGTTCGAGGTCAGCATGGTGCCCTGGTCCACCACAGCCTCCCCCGGGCGCCACTCCAGCAGCGTCAGGAAGCGCTGTACGCGGTCCACGAACTGAACCGGCTCCCACCCTCTCGCATAGCCGCGTTTTGCCCGCAGGAACCACTTTTCCTGGGCCAGCAGGGGCAGGGCCTGCCTCACGTCGGTCCACGAATCCGGGTTCTTGCCGAGCCCCTGAGCGATGATTCGTGCGTCTTCCAGGTGCCCGAATCCGACGTTGTAGGCAGCCACCGTCAGCCAGGTGCGATCGGGCTCTGGAATGCGATCCGGAACCTTCTCGCGGACCTCGGCCAGGTAGCGGGCCCCGGCGGAGATGCTCTGCTTCGGGTTCGTTCGATCCGTGATGCCCATGGCTTCCGCCGTATCGGACGTCAGCATCATCACGCCGATTGCGCCGTCGCTGGACTCGGCCTGGGGGTCCCACTTCGACTCCTGGTACCCCACCGCAGCGAGCAAACGCCAGTCCACGCCGCTTTCCTGGGAGGCTGCCTCGAACCACGGGCGGTACCTTGGCAGTCGCTCCGTCATGCGCGCCTGAAACTCTCGGGACTCTTCGTATTGGAAGGGGCGCTGGTCTCCGGTCGCCCGCTGCTGGAGTCTCGCGAGGCGTCCGGACGATCGGTACGCATCGAAGAACCGGTTCACCGCTCCGACCAGATCGCGTTCGTCGCGCCGGACGATCCATTGGACCGGCCGCGAGTCGGGGAGGGCGAAGCCGACTTCCACATTCGGGTACAGGTGCCTGGCGAACGAGTATTCACGCGCATCGATGAGCGCGTAATTCGCTTGCCCTGAATCCACGTCTTCCAGAGGATCCGCGGAGGTAGGCGCCGTCTCGACCCAGCGGATATTCGGCGCAACCGTGTTCTTCATTTTCTGCAGGATGTGCTCCTGCGGGCTCCGCGCACGCACGGCCAGCGTGGCGGTCTCAATCTGGAGGGTGCTCCGCGGTTTCGGGCTCTCGCGGCGGTACACCACCAATTGCGGGATTCTCCCGTACGGCGCCGCGGCGCGGCCTACCTGATTCCAGCTCGCATCGGCGGTGAGCTGGGCCGCGGCAATATCCGCCCGGTCGTGCGCGAGCGCCTCCTGCATGGCCTCCTCGTTGGCGACCGGATACATCACCAGCTTCACGCCGAGCTGCCGGGCGAATTCCGTCGCGACCTCGTATTCCAGGCCCTCGGTGCCCTGCGCGCCCAGGTAGTAGCAGGTCGGGATGTTGAGGGTGACGACTTTGAGCTCGCCCCGCGCGCGGATCTGCTCCAGCGCGGACTGCTGCCCGTCGCAGCCACTGAGAACGCCAACGAGAGGGGCGCACACCAGCGCAACAGCGGCAACCGACCGCGCCCGTGCCCGGCCTGAAGCCTGCACAGGGCCTGCAGCGTGCACGGGGCCTGCAGCCTGCACGGGGCTTGCACCCTGCACGGGGCCTGCAGCCTGCAAAGGGCCCACGGCTCCAGCCGGGACTGCGGGACGATGCGGTGCTCTAGTGCCTCGGCGCGTCAATGCGAACCTCACCTCATCTCTCGGGCCATACGATAGAATACCAGCCCCCCAAGGGGGCACTGGGCCGGAGAGGTGGCAGAGTGGTTGAATGTACCTGACTCGAAATCAGGCATGGGTTCACGCCCATCGTGGGTTCGAATCCCACCCTCTCCGCCAATCGATTCCTCTAACGAGTTCCTTGACTTCTGGATCCCTTTGGGAGCGCCGGGAGGGAGGCGCTGCGTGGCATCAAGCGCAGTCCGCGGGTCGCTCCTCCCCGGCGCCCAGTCCCAGGCGCAGGGCGAACCCGGGGATGTCGGCGGCTTCCATCGGCCGCCCCAGCAGGTGGCCCTGCAGCGTGCGGCAGCCGGCGGCGAGCAGAAATGAGCGCTGCTCGTTGGTCTCGATCCCTTCGGCCACGACGTTTTTCCCCAGGGCCGCGCACATGACAATGATGGATTGAGCGAGCCTGCCGGCCACCGGGTCGTGCGGCACGCCCTGAAAGAACGACCGGTCGATCTTCACGGTGTCGATGGGGTACTGGCGCAGATACCCCAGCGAGGAGTAGCCGGTGCCGAAGTCATCCAACGCCAGGCGGATGTCGTGGGAGGCGATCTCATCGAGCAGACCCCGCAGCTCGGCTTCCTGCGCCAGTACGCTCTCGGTGATCTCTATCTGCAGCTGGCGGCCGCGCATCCCGAACTCGCGCAGCGTGGCGAGCAGGTCATCGAGATATCCCGGCTCCTTGAGCTGCCGGACGGAAACATTGACCGACACATAGTCGATCTCCAGACCGGCGCGCCGCCACGCTGCGAACTGCTCGCAGGCGCTGCGCAGAATCCATTCCCCCAGCTTGACGATCAGCCCGTTCTCCTCCGCCAGAGGAATGAACACCGCGGGAGAGATCCACGGCGCATCGCCCTCGCCCGGCCAACGGACCAGCGCTTCCACGCCGAATTTTCCCTCGCCGGCCTCCGGCACGATCGGCTGATAGTGAAGTTGGAATCCGCCGCGCAGGAACGTGCGGTGCATGCCGTTCTCCAGCCGCAGCCGGTGCAGGAGCTTGCGCTGCATGTCGCTGTGGAAGAACACGGCCTTGCCGCGGCCCGTGTCCTTCGCGTGATACATCGCGATATCGCCCGCCTTGAGCAGCTCTTCCAGTGTGGTTCCGTCGACCGGAAACAGCGTGATGCCGATGCTTGCGGAGATTCGATGTTGGCGCCCATCGATCGAGATCGGCGGCTCGAGGTGCCCGATGATCCGCTCGGCCCTGTCGCGCGCCTCGCGGGCACCGGCGAGGGAGGGCAGGAGCACCGCAAACTCATCGCCACCGAGCCTTGCGATGCTCGCGTCGGGGCCGGCGCAATCGACGAGTCGTTCGCCTACGATTCGCAACAGGCTGTCGCCCGCTGCATGCCCGGCAGTGTCGTTGACGCGTTTGAACTGGTCGAGATCGACGTACAACAGACTGCCGATTCCGTCCCGTTCCACCGCCGCATCGATCGCGCCGCGCACGCAGACGGAGAACAGGTGTCGGTTCTGCAGTCCCGTGAGGGAGTCAAAGTTGGCCTGGCGTCGCAGACGGTCGGACTGGCGCAGATTGACGAGAATCAGCGACAGCCGGTCTGCGAAGTCCGCGGCGGCGACGCCACGGTCCTGGGTAACCGCGGACTCGCTGGTGTAGCCGAGGCAGAGCAGCCCGGCGCTGTCGCCCTGATGGCGCAGAGCGAGCGCCCGGATGGCTTTGATCTCCTCCAGCACGGCAGGGCTGAAGCATGACAGCTCGCGCGCAGTTGCCGCGTCGATCGGCGTTGCAGTACGGCGTTCGCAGATCGAGCGCAATCGCGAAGCAGCCGTGCCCTCTCGCCGTATGTGCAGCCGGTCCGTGTGGTTACCGTACTCGTAGATGCGCACCTGTTCGCCGGAATGCTCATCGAACAGCAGGACCGATACCCGGTAACATCCGAGGACGGCCGCCATGCGCGCCAGCAGCGTGTCCAGGATGGCTTCCAGGTCGCGGTTGTCGAGCAGCAACCGGTCGACATCCGACAGCGCCTCCAGCGCATCGAACTGCGCCTTCAGCTTCTCCGACATCGTGTCGAAGGAGCGCGCGAGATCGCCGAACTCATCGTTCCAGGTCAGCCCCTGGAATGCGGCGAAGTCGCGGTGAGCGATGCGCCGCGTCGCCTGCATCAACAGGTCCAGGGGACGCAGTTGTCGCCGGATGGCGGTCATCGACAACCAGGCGATCAGGAGTATCGTCAACGCAATCAGGCCGCACAGAAACAGGTACGAGCTGTTCGTGTTCGTGAGGATGGTTGGCCGCTCGCGCACTGCGATCACGCGCCACGAGGGCGAGGCGAAGCGGCTGCCGAGGAATAATTCCCACGACCGGGACATCCAGCGCTCCGGCGGGTGCAGCGGCTGCCCGGGGAGCTCGCCGGCCGCCGTGAGTTGCCGGCCGCGCCCATCGAGCACCATGAGACCGGCCGCGCCGGCGAACTCGCTCGCGTCGGCCCACAGCCATTGCGAGTCGATCTCAACGTAGAGCCACGCTCCGCTTGGTAGCGCGCGGAGCATGTAAATCCGCGGCGATCCGTCGGGACTTCCCGTCCGCAACACAGTGGCTTCGCCCTTGCGTAGCGCCGCCTGTTGCCTGGCATCGGGTATCGGAAGAGAGTCGCCCGCGCGGGCGACCGCGTCCGGCGACACTCGCGTAAGGTTGCGGACCCAGGCGAGTCTGGCGGCGCTGCGCTGGGCGATGAGGTCGTTTGCGGAATCGCTGAGGACGTACTTGAGGGTTTCGTCCGCGCCCTGCAGACGTCCGACCACCGTCATGCCGTAGCTGCGAACGAGATCATCCAGGCTCTGCGCCTGAGCGCGGTTGAGCTCGGCGCTGAACTCCCGGTAAAGGATCGCGCTGCAGACACTCAGGGGAACTACCGCGCTCACGATGAAAAGCGCGACGACGCGACGACCTATCCGCGTGCGATGCGGCGGCGAGGGCGCCCGTTGGAAGGCGGACTCAGTAGTTGGCGGCAGGGCCAATGTAGGCTCCGTCGTTCGCCATGATCACATCGTCCCTGCTGACCGGCGCCGTCAGCGGCGGCCTGGATTGTCCGTCCGGTCCCGTGCTGTACAGGTCGAACTGGGTGTTGATGGGCACCAGGCTTCTGTCCTTGCGCATCTGCGCCTTGCCCGTGAGGCCCGCGAATGACAGATAGGCGTAGGGGTGGCCCCAGGGGTCGAGCTTGGCTGCGAAGCCGATCGTCGCCAGGTCGGGAGGCAGTGCGTTGTTGAGCGACTGGTAATGCGCGATCGCCATCGATATCCGACCGATGTCCTGCGTCGCGGCGGTGACCTTCGTTCGCTGGATGTAGCCGGTGTACGAGGGAATCGCGATGGCCAGAGTCAGGCCGAGAACCGCGATCGCGGTGAACAGCTCGATGATCGAGAAAGCGCGCTGCGCTCTCCGTGCGCCGCCTGAATGCGCGGGCAATGTCCTCAAAACCCTCTTCCCCCTGTGTGCATCCTCCTGTGCGTGAATTCCAGCCGGTGCAACGCATCATCTGGGAAATCAAGCCCGGGAAGGGTGTTGCAACTCACGCGTTGGGAGGGTGCAGCAAAGACTGCGACCCGAATCACGATTTGCCGGGGTAGCGCGCCTGCCAGGGGCTCTACGGTTGCGTCTTTTTCAGGAAGTCGCGGTAAGCGGTCGCGAAGGCCTCGACGAAGGTGTGAGGAAGATGATCCTCCGGCATTTCGATGAGGTTGCGATAGAACGTCGTGAAGAGATCCCAGTACTGGGACTTGTCGGCTTTCGCCTTGCCGCGCCGGGCCGCCCGCTCGAAGCGGGCTTCGAGCTCCGCGGGGTCCAGCCGCCCGAGGAACTCGACGAACGCCTCGCGCATAGCCCGAATAGCGGCGTTCTCGTGCGTCTTGGCCTCGCCGACCATCTCGCGCAGCCACTGTACGGCATCGAGCCTGCGCACCTCGTGTTGGTGGAGCAGCTCGATCACCAGGTCGTCCACGCCCAGCTTGGCGAGCGAGGGCCGGGGATCTTCGGCATCCGCCTGTATCTCGATGCGGAAGCGGTTGCGCAACTCGTGCCGCGTGCGCTCCAGCTCCTTGAAACCGACGAGGGCTTCGCGAAACAACTGGCCTGCCAGATGCAGCATGCGCGTCTGGGCGTCGGGTGAGAGCTTCTCATGATCCACCCCGGCGCCGCGGCAGAAAGCCTGCAGCCCGCTCTGGACGTCGAACAGGGCTGGGGCGCTGGCGCCGGTCCTGGGGTCTCGGCCGGCGGCTTTGGCAAGCTTTGCGATCCGTCTGGCGACGGCCTCGGCATCGTCCTCCTCAATCTCGGCCAGGGCCGCGGCTCCCGCTGCTGGGCCACCCCCTGCTCTCGGCACCGAAGTCCCCACCCGCGCGTGCGCTACGGCCTGACCGAAGGCATCGACGGGCTTGAACTGATCGCTGGGAGAAGAATCCGGGACCAGCAGGTCATCGAGATTGAGCATCGCCCCGATATCGGTCTGGGCGACGCGGCCCAGCGTACGCAGGGCATGGACGCTCGTGGGTACGGCCTCCCCCGAGCCGGTGTCGGACACAGCGGCCTCGGGGTCAACGGCGACCACGACCTGATACTCGCCTATGCGGACGACGTCCCCGTTCTGCAGCAGCACGCCGTTGGGGGAGCGCTTGCCGACGGGCCGCTCGTCGTCGTTCAGGAAAACGCCGTTCGTGCTCAGATCTTCGAGGAAAAAGCGCCCGTCGCGGTATTGCACGCGGGCATGGTGGGCGGACACGTACCTGAGCGGATCGGGCAGCACCCAGTCATTGTCGGCGGAGCGGCCGATCGTGCCGCCGGCGACGCCGAAAACGACTGTGCTGCGATCACCCAGCAGCCGCCGATGATCACTGACGATTCGCAGGCGGACCGTCATGGTTCCCCGACAGATTCCTCAAGAAAAGCCTTGGCAAAAGTCAAATGTCCGCCTGCCACAGCTTCCCCGCGCGGCTGGACATATAATGTCAGCGTCAAAGCTAGCACCCACGTCCAAGCTATCTCATGGCCGCCAGTCACATTTTCAGGGTCCTCTTCGTGAACCAGGGCAAGGTTTACGAGGTCTACGCCCGCCGCGTCACCCACGGCGAGCTGTTCGGTTTTATAGAGGTGGAAGAGCTGCTGTTCGGGGAACGCTCGAGCGTGGTCCTCGACCCCTCCGAGGAGCGCATCAAGGGGGAGTTCGAGGGCGTCAAACGCACCTATCTGCCGATGCATTCGGTGCTGCGCATCGATGAGGTGAAGAAGCAGGGGATGAGCAAGATCACCGCGCTGGAGGGCGGAGCGAACGTGGCGCAATTTCCGTTGCCCGTGTACTCGGCGCCCCCTGACAAGAAATAGGGGCGGGACACACGACCTCCATGCTGCAGCTTCCCGGCGCCCCGGCGTTATCCGCCTTCCGTATCGCGAAACTCGTCGATCGACTCACCGGCCTCGAGCCTGCCGTCACCGGGCTCGATACGCGCTTCATTCACTTCGCCGATCTCGATCGGGCGCTGCAGGATGCCGAGCAGACGCTGTTGGAGCGTCTGCTGACGTACGGTCCGCGAATCGCAGCGCACTCCCGGGAGGCGGGCTCACCTGACAAGGCAGGAGAGCAGCTACTGATTGTCCCGCGCTTCGGCACGATCTCACCGTGGTCGAGCAAGGCCACTGACATCGCGCACGTCTGCGGCCTTGATGCAGTGCGCAGGATCGAGAGAGGCATCCTCTACACAATCCTCGCTTCCAAACCTCTCGGCCAAGAGCGACTCGCGGCACTCGCGCCGGCGCTGCTGGACCGGATGACCGAAACGGCGCTGTTCGACTCGCGGGAGGCCGAAGGACTCTTCACGCACGCCAAACCTCGTCCCCTGGGACGCGTGTCGCTGACCGATGGCCGTGCCGCTCTCGAGCGGGCCAACGGCGAGTTGGGCCTGGCCCTGTCGCCGGATGAGATCGACTACCTGCTCACGAGTTTCCGTAAGCTTGGCCGGGACCCGACCGACGTCGAGCTCATGATGTTCGCGCAAGCGAACTCGGAGCATTGCCGGCACAAGATCTTCAATGCCGATTGGGTAATCGACGGCCGCGCGCGCGATGAGTCCCTGTTTGCGATGATTCGCTACACGCATGCGCGCAACTCGCGTGGCGTGTTGTCAGCTTACAAGGACAACGCCGCGGTAATCGAAGGGACGAGCGGCCGGCGCTTCTTCCCCAATCCGCGCACGGGTATCTATCAGGCCGTCGATGAGCCCATCGACATCCTGATGAAAGTCGAAACGCACAACCATCCCACGGCGATCTCGCCGTTTCCCGGCGCCTCCACCGGGTCCGGCGGTGAGATCCGGGATGAGGGAGCGACCGGCCGGGGCGCCAAACCGAAGGCGGGGCTCACCGGATTTTCCGTCTCCAACCTGCGGATCCCGGGGTTCGAGCGTCCATGGGAGCGTGACTTCGGCAAGCCCGGGCGTATCGCCTCGGCGCTGGACATCATGATCGAAGGTCCCATCGGCGCCGCCTCCTTCAACAACGAGTTCGGCCGGCCCGCGATCTGCGGCTACTTCCGCACATTCGAGGGACACCTCGCGGGTGAGTCCGCGGATCGAATCCGCGGCTATCACAAGCCCATCATGATCGCGGGCGGCATGGGCAACGTACGCCGGCCCCACGTGGAAAAAGGCGAAGTACCGGTTGGAGCGAAGGTTGTCGTGCTCGGCGGACCGGCGATGCTCATCGGTCTCGGCGGCGGCGCGGCTTCCTCGGTCGGCAGTGGAGCCTCGAGCGCGGATCTGGACTTTGCCTCCGTCCAACGCGGCAACGCGGAGATGCAACGCCGGGCGCAGGAGGTCATCGATAGCTGCTGGGCGCTGGGCGAGAACAATCCTATTGCACTGATTCACGATGTGGGCGCGGGTGGGTTGTCCAACGCGGTACCGGAAGCTGTCGCACATAGCGATCGAGGGGCCCGCATCGATTTGCGCACCGTTCCGAGCGCAGAGCCCGGCATGACGCCGATGGAGCTTTGGTGCAACGAGGCCCAGGAGCGCTACGTGCTGTGCGTGGAGGCCGCCTCGCTTGAGGCTTTCGAGGCGATCGCCGCGCGTGAGCGTTGCCCCTTCGCGGTCATCGGCGAGATCGACTCCACCGGTGAGCTGATCGTCCACGATCCGCTGTTCGGCGACGATCCGGTCGACATGCCGATCGAGGTCCTGCTGGGCAAGGCGCCCCGAATGAAACGGGACGTCCGCAGCGTTCAGGTGCAATCGAAGCCGCTCGCTATCGAGCGGATCGATCTGCGCGAAGCGGCGTACCGGGTCCTGCGTCTCCCGGCAGTTGCGGACAAGACGTTCCTCATCACTATCGGTGACAGGACGGTGGGCGGTCTCATCAGCCGCGACCAGCTCGTCGGCCCGTGGCAGGTGCCGGTATCCGATGTCGCAGTGACGGTGGCAGATCATTTCGGGCATGCGGGCGAGGCGATGTCGATGGGCGAGAGAACGCCCGTCGCCGTTCTCGACGCGCCGGCCTCCGGGCGCCTGGCGGTCGGCGAGGCGCTGACCAACATCCTGGCGGCCGACATCGGGTCGTTGAGTCAGGTGCGACTGTCGGCCAACTGGATGGCGGCCTGCGGCGAGCCTGGCGAGGACGCCGCGCTGTACGAAACGGTCCATGCCGTTGGCAAGGAGCTGTGCCCCGCGTTGGGAATCGCCATTCCCGTCGGCAAGGATTCGCTGTCGATGCGGACGGTTTGGAGCGAGGCGGGCGCCACCCGCAGCGTCGTGGCTCCTGTGTCGCTCATCGTCTCGGCCTTTGCGCCTGTAACGGACGTCCGGCGCACATTCACGCCGGCATTGGTGCGGGACCAGGGAGCCTCGCTATGGCTCATCGACCTGAGCGGAGGCCGCCACCGGTTGGGCGCCTCCGCGCTGGCGCAGGTCTATGGCGAGCTGGGCGCCGAGCCCGCGGATCTGGAGGATCCGCAGCTCCTGCTGCGTCTTGCGGGCGCGGTTGCCGATCTGCGCAGCGCCGGGCTCATCAGGGCCTATCACGATCGCTCCGATGGCGGACTGTTTGCCACGCTGGTTGAGATGGCCTTCGCGGGACACTGTGGCCTGGATATTCAGCTTCCGCCCGGCCGCGGCTCCGTGCTGGAACAGCTGTTCGCGGAAGAGCTCGGTGTCCTCGTTCAGGTGAGAGCTGGAGCGGAAGGCACTTTGCGCGAGATTCTGGGCCGGCACGGATTGGAGGCGGCGGCGCTGCGCCTCGGCACGGCGACTGAGGAGTTGCGGGTCCGGATCCGTTGCGGCGCGAGCACCCTCGATGAGTCCTGGGTCGATCTGCGCCGGGCGTGGTCGGAAACCTCCTGGCGTATGCGGCGACTGCGTGATGACCCGAAGAGCGCGGATGAGGAGTACGAAACCCAGTGCGCCGCGGATGACCCGGGTCTGTCGGTCGATCTGCGTTTCGATCCGGAGCAGGACATCGCTGCTCCCTACATAGCGCGAGGCGTGCGCCCGGCCGTGGCGATCCTGAGAGAGCAGGGCGTCAACAGCCAGACCGAAACCGCAGCCGTTTTCGAGCGCGCCGGGTTCACACCCCACGACGTTCATATGACGGACCTCTTGTCGGGGCGCAAGTCGCTGCGCGACTTCAAAGGCCTGGTGGCTTGCGGTGGGTTTTCATACGGCGATGTGTTGGGCGCCGGCGAGGGCTGGGCGAAGTCCATCCTGTTCCATGCGGCGGTTCGCGAGGAGTTCCAGGCGTTTTTCGAGCGCCCCGACAGTTTCGCGCTGGGCATCTGCAATGGCTGTCAGATGTTCGCGGCTCTGAAGAGCATCATCCCGGGCACGGAGCATTGGCCGCGATTCGTCACCAACCGCAGCGAGCAGTACGAGTCGCGGTTCGCGCTCGTAGAAGTGCTGCGCTCGCCCTCAGTGGTGCTGGACGGCATGGCCGGGTCGGTGCTGCCGATTGCCGTGGCCCACGGCGAGGGGTTTGCGGAGTTTGCTTCCGCCGAAGCCGCCGGGAAGTGCGCACAGAGCGGACTGATCGGGTTTCGCTACGTCAACAACGATCGATCGGTCGCGAAGACGTACCCCGCCAATCCCAACGGTTCGCCTTACGGCATCGCTGCGCTCAGCAATTCCGATGGCCGTGTGACCGTCACGATGCCGCACCCGGAGCGTTCGGTTCGCTACGTGCAGAACTCCTGGCGGCCCGACAATGTTGGCGAGTACAGCGGCTGGACGCGGCTGTTTCGCAATGCCCGAAAGTTTGTGGGCTAGTGGAGCGCCCGACGCTACCCTCGGGCGCGCGAGCTTCTCTACGCTAAGCGTTTTTCTGGGCGTTCTGCATCGCCGTGAATTGCTGCGTCAGATAGTTCGAGGTCGTCTGCAGCTGCGCGAGTAGCGTCTCCAGAGCCGTGAACTGTGCCGTATAGTTGGCCTGAACCTGCGCCATCTGCTCGTCGAGCTCGCTAGCCTTGTCCTGAATGTCAGTCAGCGTCTGCTGCAGCACAGTGGTGCGGGAACTGATCGCTCCGTCTGAGGAGAGCGCACTGTTGATATCCGTATTCAGTTTCGTGGCGACACCGTCTCCGGAGGCGAATATCTGTGCCACCGAGTCCGGATTTTGCGCCAAGGCGGTGCTGAGCTTGCCGGCGTCGAAGGCGAGGGTGCCATCGGCCAGCTTGGTGACGCCGATGCTCGAGAGCGAGTTGAACGAACCCGAGGCCGTCGCGACGGAGTCGCTCAGATCCTTGCGCAGCATCGTCTCGATCGCCTGGAGCGCCGCATCCCCGAGCAGCGGTCCGGCAGTCCTGCTCGAGGCATCGTAGCTGTCGAGGCTCGAAATCGTCTGCTGGAGCGAGTTGTAAGCGCTGACGAACTTGCTCACCAGCCCGGAGATGCCGCTCGTGTCCGTCGTCACCCCGATATTGACGGTGGTGTTCGGATCCGCGGCAACCAGATTGAGGGTCACCCCGGTGATCGCGTCCGTGATCGTGTTGCTGGCGGAATACCTGTCGAAGGTGCCGATCTGAATGTGAGCATCCGTCGGCTGCTGCAGCTCCGTCATGCTCTTGGTGGTGGCGTTGTAGTTGAACTGCGTGAGGCTGCCGGAGCCGGTAACCGTTATGGCGCTCGCTGCGCCGGTGTTCGATGCGGTCAGCAGCAGGTGCTGCCCGTTCGCCTCATTCAGGATCGTGGCCTGCACTCCGGTGTTGCCCGTGGCTCCGTTGATGGCCGCCGCGATCCCCGAGAGGGTGTCGTTCGTGGAATCGATGTTGACCGTGAACGAGTTCGATCCCTGGCCGATGATCAACGACCCCGTGCCGACGGTTGGATCGCCCGTGCCGGGAATGGCGGGCGAGGCCAGCTGCTCGGCCTGCGCAAGCGCGAGCACCTTGATCTGGTAGCTGCCGGTGCCGGAGGTGGTGCCGGCGCTGGCGGTGAGGAGGTTCGAGTTGGACGAACTCGCCTTGTTGCTGTTGAAGGCGCCCGGCGCGGACAGCGCCTGGGCGGCCGTCTGAAACTGCGCCAGGGCGCTCTTGAGCTGCCCCAACGCGGAAATTTCGGTGGTCGCGGCCTGTTGCTGGCTGAGGAGCGCGTTCTGGCGGGGCGCGCGCTCGGCCGCGACGAGCTGGCTGACCAGGGTGCTGACGTTCAGATTGTTGGCGCCGACCGTGGAGGTTCCGCCGGACAGGGAGCCCAGGGATCCCAGGATCGTCGATGACAGTGAGCTGGAGGTTGAGTCCGCGACGTTCGCCATGGGAATCCTAAACGGTGGTGTCGATCAACAGATGCGGTTGAGCGCCGAACAGGCTCTGCATGCGCAGCACCTGCTCGGTGGGAAACTGGCCGATGACATCGCCGGTGGCGGTGTCGCGGACGATGACGACGGAGTGGTCGGACTGTAGATCCAGGCTCAGCTCCAGGGACTTCCCCGAGGTGAGCCATTCGGCATTGATCGAATCGATCACCGCTTGCGCCGCCGCTTGGGTGGGCGCCGGGTCGCTCGCGGCGGCAGCCCGCGCTGCCGCGCTTGCATTGGCCACCGCGGCGGCCACCGCGTTTCGCGACTGTTGCGCCGTGGAACCCGCGGCGCCTTGCGACGGAAATGAAGCAGCCAATGGCGCCGGGGTTGCCCCCGGCGCCACTGGCTCGATCGCAGTGCCCAGTGTCTGGGCCAATCAGTGCCTCACAGGTTCTTGAGCAGTGACAGGACGTTCTGCGGAGCCGAGTTCGCCTGAGCCACCATCGCCGTACCCGCCTGCTGCAGGATCTGGGCCTTGGTCAGGTTCGCCGTCTCGGCTGCGAAGTCCGCGTCCTGAATGCGGCTGCGCGAGGCGGTGAGGTTTTCGGCCGTCGTCTGGATGCTGTTGATCGCCGACTGGAACCGGTTCTGGTACGCACCCAGAGCGGCGCGCGTGTTGTCGATCTGTGACAACGCGGCGTCGACCGAAGCCAGGGTCGCATTGGCGCTGTTGACGCTCAACACGTCGACGTTCGAGATCGCCGTGCCGGTGGCCGCGGCGGCCACCGTCTGCGCAGTAACGCCCGCACCAGCGTGGGTCGGGTTGGTACCACCGACCGTGAACGACTGCGAAGACGCGAGGCTGATCGTGCCTCGGGCCGTAGCACCCGCCAGGGTCGAAATACCGGCCTTCGCGGCCGTCAAGGTGCCACCGGTGCTGGTCACCGCGCTGACGATGATGTTGCGGCCGTCGGCAGCCGACAGCTTGATCTTACCGCCGTTGTCAGAAGCCGTGACTCCCGAAACCGCGCTGACCGCGTTGATCTTCGAGATGACGTTCGCTTCGTCGGTGGCAGCGCTGTTGCCGAGGTCACCGGCCGCGATCGTCACGGTCGCGCCGTTGATCGTGAAGGTACCGGCGTCAGCCGCAGCACCGCCCGTCGCGGCAGCCGCGTCGGTCGAGTTCGTCGCAGAGGCGGTGGCCGTAATGCCCGACGCCACGGCGTTGATCGCATTCGCGATTGAGTAGGCGCTGGTGTTGTCCTGACCGTTCGTGCCGTTCGTGGCGGCGCCGACGGTGAAGACGTTCGAGCCAACCTGAAGGGTCAGGTCGCCGGCCGCGAGGGCCGTACCACCGAGCGCGCCACCGGCCAGCGAGGCCGCGAATGACGTGCCCAGAGCAGCCGTGCGGGCGCTGGTGATCGCGCTGACGCTGATCGTCTCACCCTGGTTCGCACCGACCTGGAAGGCCTGGCTGCTGAACGTGCCGTCGAGGAGCTTCACGCCGTTGAACGAGGTCGTCTGCGCAACGCGGTCGATTTCCGACTTCAGCTGCTGCACTTCGGCGTCGAGGGCCTGGCGGTCGCTCGAGCTGTTCGTGGCGTTCAAAGACTGCACCGCCAGCTCGCGGATGCGCTGCAGGTTGCTCGTAACCTGCTGGAGGGCGCCTTCACCCGTCTGGGCGAGGGAGATACCGTCGTTCGCGTTACGGGCGGCCTGGTTCAGACCGTTGATCTGCGAAGTGAACCGGTCGGCGATAGCGAGGCCGGCCGCGTCGTCCTTCGCGCTGTTGATGCGCATGCCCGAGGACAAGCGCTGCAGCGACGTGGCGAGCTGGTCGCCGGACGTTTGCAGATTCTTCTGCGCGTCCAACGACATGATGTTCGTGTTAATGACCAAAGACATAGTGGACTCCTCAAGTTTCGCCGACCCCGGCGGTTGAGCCGGAGCCTTGGGCATGCTGGGCGGGTCGCCTTCGGGCGCCCCGCGTCTCTAGGCCCTGTATCGGACCTGCGACGGCGAACTTGAGCGGCCGGGGCCGCCTGAGTTTGAAGTGCGTCACGGTTTACTTGATGTAGTCGAACAGGGAAAGCTGTGAAATCTTGCTGTAAGCCGCCTCGGCGGCCTGCAGCCCGGTCTGCTGGACGCTCAGTTTGCCGATGGCGCTCGCGTAATCGAGGTCCTGGAGCTGCGAGAGCGAGGTCTGCAGGTCCAGCGTGGTGCTCTGGCCATCGGACTTCGCAGTTGCGACGGCGTTCACACGAGTGCCGACCGTGGCGCGGATGTCGTCCACGTGACCGAGTGCCTGGTCGAGCTGTGTAAGCGTATTGCCGAGCGTCGTTGCGTATTGAGCGTTTTGGGCCGGCGAGTTGAGCTGGCCTCGAAGTGTGGCCGCCAGCTGACTCACCGTCGAAAAGATGTCCTGCTTTCCGGCTGTGCTGACTGTCACGGTGTCATTGGCAGCCGGGGTGCCCTGAAGGCTGATGCTCGCGCCATTGAACGTAATGCTCCCGCCGGGAGCGTAGGTACCGGTGGAAACAGTGTTGTTCGAAGAGTCGGTGATCGTGTAAGTCGTGGGCGTGTTGAACGTGATCGTGTACGTCCCCGGCACCCAGGAGGCCAGATTCGTCACGGACGTGCTGCCCACCGATACGGTCCCGGAATTTGCCTGCGACGTGTTCGTCACAAAGGTGCCGTTGCCGGCGGGAATGTTCTGGAACACGGAGAAGCCGTTGTCGCTGTCGCCGATCTTCTGCGTCTGGCCGACCTGAATCTGGCGTGTTCCCTGGTCTCCGGAATAAACGACGGCTCCCGTGGAACTCTGCGAGAAGGGCTGCGTCTGCGTCATCAGCCCGGCAAAGAGGTATTCGCCATTGGAGTCGCGCGTGTTCGCGAGCTCCATGAGCTGCTGCATGCTCTGATCGAGCTCGGTCGCGATGGCGTTGCGCGAGGTCGTGTCGTTGTTCCCGCTGTTTGCCTGGACGGTGAGGTCGCGGATGCGTTGCAGTACATTCGTGACGTTCGAGAGCGTCTGATCCTCGAACGACAGTCGCGCATTCGCGGCATCCGCGTTGCGACCGTATTGCGCCGTCTGCGAGAGGGCCTGGTTGAGCTGCAGGATGTGTACGGCCGCCACCGGATCGTCTGCCGGGCTGTTGACACGCTTGCTGCTGGACAGGTGCGCCTGGGTGATCGCCAGTTGGGCCGTCTGATCGTTGATCAGATCGATCGTCTGCTGATTGAAGCCTGCCGTGGAGATGCGCATGACTATTGACCCTTCGCCGCGGCCAGCAGCGAGTCGAACAGGGTGCTGGCCACACTGATCATCTGGGCCGCTGCCTGGTACGCCTGCTGGAACTTGATCAGGTTCGCCGCTTCCTCATCGAGGTTCACGCCGGAGACGTTGCTCAGGGCCTGCGAGTCGCTCGTGTTCACCGATTTCTGCGCGTTGCTCTCGTTCTGGGCCTGTTGGGTCATCGTGCCCAAATTGCCGACGAACCGGCCCAGATAGGAATTGACGGAGTCCGCGCTGCCGTTCAGTGCCTTCTGATCGAACGCCGCGGCGAGCTTCAGCGCATTCGTGTTGTCGCCGGCGGCTCCGGTATTGTCACTGACCGTGAAGGTATCGCCGGCAGCGGGGGTGCCAGTCAACGTAACGGACCAGCCGTTCGCGGAAATCGTCTGCCCCGGTGTGTAGGCGGTGTTTGGACCGCCGTTCACCGAGAATGTGTTCGGTGCCGAAAACACGATGTTCACCGTCGTGCGCAACTGCGCGTTCGACGCATTGACAATCGTGGGCGCGGAAATCGTTCCGCTGCCTATGTTCGTAGTTGCCGCGGTAGCCTTCACGGGCGATGCCGCCGCGATCTGCGCGGGATCAGTTAGTGTGACGCTCAACCCCGCAGTGGCGGAAGCGGTTGGCTTCACCAGAAAGGTGTCCCCAGTGGCAGCAGTACCGCTGACGACGATGCTCATGCCGTCCGCTTGGAACGGGCTGGCAACCGTGCCAGCACCCGTCATCGTCACTACAGCGCCAGACGTTTTGTTCGTGAGTTGCCAACCCGACGACGTCTTCGTGAGCAGGTAGTCTGAGCTCGTCAGCTGATTGACGTTGGAGCGCGTGACCGCAATGCTCCCGGTGCCCGTGTTCGCGGAGCTTTGCTGGACCTGAACCCCACCGACGGCAAACATCGGTTGTCCGGTATTGCCGTTAAGGTCGATGCCGGCAGCCTGCTGCGTATTGATGACGTTGGCGAGGCCGAGGCTCACCAAACCGAGCTGGTTGCGTGCCGGGTCGAGGACCTGATTGCGAAAGTCCAGCATGCCGCCAAGCGTTCCGCCGGTCATATCTGTCGTAACGTTGACGTTGGCGCCCGGCGTCTGTATGACGATGTCGCTGCGTGTAGGGTCGTACGCGTTTTGGACCGTCGTTAGCGTTGAGGCGACTGTGCCGACGACGAGTGGCTGGCCGTTTCCGATGTAGACGTTGACGTCATTGCCCTGCTGAGAAATCGTGACGTTAACGTCCTGGCTCAACTGATTGAGGAGCTGATCGCGCTGATCGAGCAGGTCGTTCGGCGGCTGGCCGCTGCCATAGGCGAGGTCGATCTGACCATTGAGCTTCGCGATGTTCTGCGCGATCTGCGAAATGTCGTTGGTGGTGGACTGGATACGCTGATCCACCTGACTGCTCAATGTCTGCAGCCGGCTGTCATATCCCTGGAGCTGAGTCACGAGGGCTTGTGCTTGTGACAGCACGACCTGTCGCGGTGCGCTGGTCGAAGGGGCGTTCGCCATGTCCTGGACCGCGCCGCTGAAGGCTTGCAGCGTCGCGGAGAGCCCGGTGCTGGGATCCGAGAACATGTTGTCCACTTGCGCCGCATCGGTCGCAAACTCGTTCGACCGCTGATAAGCGGCGTTCGACGTCCGGACCTGCCCCGCAAGATATTCGCTGTAAATGCGCGTGATCGTGTTGACGCTCACGCCGCTTCCCACGAAGCCGTTGCCGTACTGCTGCGCGGGGTTGGTGACTAGACTGGCTGTCTGGCGGCTATATCCGGGCGTGGCGACGTTCGAGATGTTCTGGCTCGTAACGTCCAAAGCACGCTGGAAGGCCTGTAAAGCGGAGACGCCATTGGAAAGAAGGTCTGCCATCGCCGGCGCCTCAGAGTATCGTGGCTGTAGGGTTTATCGACCGGGTATCGGCCGACTTGAGTGTCGACAGACGCTCGTCCAGATTCTGTGCAATCGCGGTCAGCTTGCTGGCATAAGCCGGGTCGGTCGAATAGCCGCCGCGCTGCAGCGCTGACGCGAAAGCCTGCGTATCGGCGCCCGTATTCAGCGCCGCCGAATAGCGCGGGTTTCCGCGCAACAATGAGACGTAATCCTGAAAGCTATCGGCTGTCGAGAAATACGCGCGAAACTTCTCGACCCGTGCCGAAGGGACGCCGCCACTGAATTCCAGTGTGCGAACCCCAACAGAAGCCCCCGTCCACTGCGAGCCGGCTTTGATCCCGAACAGATTGAAGCTCGTCCGCCCCGCCGGGTCGGCGGGCACCGCGCGGCCCCAACCGGTCTCGAGGGCCGCCTGGGCAACGATATTGCGAGGATCGACGCCGAGGGCCTGCCCGGCGGCCTGCGCCGCGGGCCAGATCGCTCTGAGGAAGTCGGTCTGCGGGCTGCTTATAGAAGAGGAGTCGACCGCTGCAGAGGAGTCCGCGGCCGCAGCGGCAGCTGTGATCGACGCGTCGCCGCGCGTCGGGTCCGCGGCGTCGGCGCCGGCAGCATTCGTCGTCGCCGGCACGGTATCGAAAGTGGTTGTGGTGCCCGTTGCGGTCGCTGACGTGGCCAACACGCCGGATGCGCCTGTCATCGCGCCTGCCGCCCCCGCACCCGCGTTCTGCTTCGCCGCGGCGCCAGGGGCGACCAACCCGGCGCGCGTGAGTTGTTGTACCAGCATGTCCGCCAGTCCGAGCCCATGACCCTTCGACATTTCGACGGCCAACTGGTCGTCGAACATGCCCTGATAAAAATCCTCTTGGTCGCTGCCGAAGTTGGGGTCCTTGAAGTTCGCGTCCCGCATGCTCTTGAGCATCATGCGCGTGAACAGACTCTCGAACTGGCGCGCCGCCTCGCGGACCGCCTTCGGGTCCTGCGTCTTGGCGGCTTGCTTGAGCGAGTTGAGCCCTTTGACGTCTGTGTAGACGTTGGCGTCTGTCAGAGGCGCGGTCATACGTCAGATCACGATGAGCTCTGCGCGCAGCGCGCCCGCTTGCTTGAGCGCTTCGAGAATTGCGACCAGGTCTCCCGGCGCGGCGCCTACCTGATTGACCGCCCGGACGATCTCATCGAGATTGACGCCCGCGTCGAAGACGAACATCCGGCCTTCACCTTCCTTTATATCCACGGTGCTCCGCGGAGTGGTGACGGTCGTGCCGCCATTGCTGAAGGCGTTTGGCTGGCTGACATCGTTTCTCTCAGTAATGGTGACCGAGAGCGAACCATGTGCGACCGCCGCCGACATCACCCGAACGTGATTGCTGATCACCACGGTCCCGGTGCGAGAGTTGATGATTACGCGAGCCGGCGCCTCGCCGGGCTCGATCTCGATTCCCTCGAGCGTCGCCAGATATTCGATGCGCTGACTCGGGTCCACGGGAGCCTGTACTTTGACGGACACCGCGTCGACCGCCTTCGCCGTGTCCGGGCCGAGAAGCTTGTTGATCCCTTCGGTGAGCCGCGCCGAGGTCGTGAAATCCGGCGTGTTGAGATTCAGCATCACGAAGGGCTGCGTAGCGAAGTTCGAGGGGACCTCCTTCTCCACGGAAGCGCCGTTCGGAATCCGGCCGCTGCTCGGAATGTTGACCGAGATCCGCGAGCCATCCTTGCCCTCGGCCCCGATGCCACTGACGATCAGGCTGCCCTGCGCCATCGCGTACACCTCGCCATCGACACCGCGCAGGGGTGTCAGGATGAGACTTCCCCCTCGCAAGCTGCCGGCGTTGCCGATGGACGAAATGGTCACGTCGATCGTCTGGCCCACCTTTGAGAAGGGCGGCAGATCGGCATGGACGGTAACGGCGGCCACGTTCTTGAGCTGTGGGTTGGTCCCCGGGGGAATGGTGACGCCGAATTTCGCGAGCATGTTGATGATGCTCTGGATCGTGAAGGGCGCCTGACTCGTCTGGTCTCCCGTGCCGTTCAGGCCGACCACCAGTCCATAGCCCACGAGTTGGTTGCTTCGCACACCGGAGACGGAGGCGAGATCCTTGACCCGCTCGGCATGCGCGGCGCCGGTCAAGCAGAAGACGATACCCAGGAGGAGAGGTTGCAAGTACTTCATGCGTGGGCCCGTCAGAACAGGAAGGACGAGAAGAACCGCGCCAGCAGTCCCGGCTGGTTCGCATCATTCAGCGCGCCCTTGGCGCCGTAGGCGATCTTGGCGTCGGCCACCTTGGAGGAGGCCACTGAGTTGTCCGGCGCAATGTCGACGGGCCGGATCACACCCTGCAGGCGCACGAATTCCTTGCCCTGATTGATCCCGATCCACTTCTGTCCGCGCACCAGCAGATTGCCGTTGGGTGCACGCTTGACGACGGTGACTGTGATGTCGCCTGTGAGGCTGTTGCTCTGCTTGCTGTCGCCAGAGCCGGCGAAGCTGGAGTCGTTGCCCAGGCTGCCGCTGAGGATATTGTTGCCGTGGATGGTCACGGGATTGCCGAAGACGATCGGCGCGCCCAGGGTGGCCTTGCTGGTCTTGGCGGTCGAGGTGCTCGAGCTCTTCTGAGCTGCGGTGGACTCGACGAGATGGATGGTGACCGTGTCGCCGATATGCCGTGCGGTCGCATTGTCGAATAGAGTGATGTCGCGTCCGGTGTGATAGATGCCGCCGTCCGCAGGCGCCGCGGCCTCCTCCGGCCAAGCGAAGTCGGGCTCGTCCGGCGGGGGTTTGGGCATCGAGGCACAGCCGGCGAGCAGCAGCGCGGCCGTCAAACCAACGATTGTTCGAATCTCGATGATCACGTTCGTCCTTACAGGTTCTGCGTCACGTACTGGAGCATCTGATCGGTGGTCGAGATCGCCTTCGAGTTCATCTCGTAGGAGCGCTGCGTCTCGATCATGTTGACCAGCTCCTCCACGACATTGACGTTCGATCCTTCGAGCGAGCCCTGCAGGATCGTGCCGGTCCCGTTCAGTCCCGGCGTGCTCGTCTGAGCGGCGCCGCTGGCGGCGGATTCGACGAGCAGGTTATCGCCGCGGGGCTGCAGGCCGGCGGGGTTGATGAAGTCGGCAACCTGGAGCTGCCCGACCTGCGACGGGGCGCTTTGCCCCGGAAGCAGCACGCTCACGACTCCGTCGGCGCCGATCGTGACGCTCTGCGCGCCCTGAGGAACCGTGATTCCCGGCTGAACGATGTAGCCGCTCGCGGTCACGAGCTGGCCCTGGGCGTTGGGCTGGAAGCTGCCGTCGCGCGTGTAGGCGAGTGAGCCGTCCGGGAGCTGGATCTGAAAGAAGCCGCGGCCCTGGATCATCATGTCCAGGGAGTTGCCCGTCGTATTCGGACTGCCCTGGGTGTAGTTCTTGGCCGTGCTCACGACCCGTACGCCGGTTCCGAGGTTCAGCCCCGAGGGCGACTGCGTGGTCTGCGAGGTGTTGGCGCCGACCTGGTGGACGTTCTGGTACAGGAGGTCCTCGAAGACAGGGCGGTCCTTCTTGAACCCGGTCGTGTTGACGTTGGCCAGGTTGTTCGAAGTCACGTTCATGCGCGTCTGCTGCGCATCGAGCCCGGTTTTGGCGGCCCAGAGTGCTGGATCCATGGTCGGTTACCTTTTTGCGGATCAGGTGGATTGCAGAATCTTGGTCGACGCCGCGCCATTGTCCTCGGCGCTGCGGATGGCCTTGACCTGCATGTCGAAATGGCGGGCGAGCTCGATCATGGTGACCATCGAGTTCGCGATGTTCACGTTGCTCGACTCGAGTACGCCGGATGCGACTTTGACGTTCGCGTCAGCGGGCGCCGGGTCGCCGGTTTTCAGGCGGAACAGGCCGTCGGCGCCCCGGGTGAGGTCGTCCTTCGGCGGATTGACGAGCTTGATACGCCCGACGGCGGCGATGGTGTTGGGGTTCTGACCGAGCGGCACGACCGAGACCGTGCCGTCGCCGGCGACGTCGATCGAGGAATTCGGCGGCACGCTGATCGGGCCGCCATCTCCCATGACCGGATGGCCGGTCCCGTTCAGCAGTAAACCGGTGGGGTCCACGTGCAGGTCGCCTGCACGCGTGTACGCCTCCTTGCCGTCCGGGCCCTGGACTGCGATGAATCCCGGTCCCTGAATGGCAATATCCAGCGAGTTTCCGGTCGACTGCATCGGACCGATCGTGTCGTCCCATCCTGTGGTGTTGTCCGTGGCGTAGACGCGAGATGCGTAGCCCGCGCCCGCTACGGCCTGACTCTGGAAAGCACTGAGGTCCGCGCGAAAACCAGTGGTGCTCGCGTTTGCGAGATTGTGGTTGTTCGCGGCTTGGGCGCGGAGTGTTTCCTTCGCGCCGGACATCGCAACGTAGAGCAGCTTGTCCACTTAGGTCCTCGAGTGCGCGGTCAGTGCATTACTGCCGCATGTTGATGATGGTCTGGGTGATCTGGTCGGTCGTGGAGATGACCTGGGCGTTCGCCTGGAAGTCGCGTTGCGCCGTGATCATGTTGACCAGCTGGGCCGTGATATCGACGTTCGAGCTCTCGAGGGAGCCCGATTGCATGGTGCCGAATCCCGAGGCCCCCGCCACGCCGCGCACGGGCTGACCGGAGGCGAACGTTTCCGCCCACTCGGTATTGCCGAGCTGCTGCAGGCCCTGGGGATTCTCGAAGTTCGCCAGGGCGACCTGCCCCAGAGGAGTGGCCTTGCCGTTGGTGAAACGCGCCTCGACCACGCCGGTCGAATCGATATCGATGCCGATCAGGCGGCCTGTCGTGAAGCCATTCTGTTGTATGGCGTTGACGTTGAAGGCATCGCCGAACTGAGTCGTGGTGGCGAAATCGACCGTGAGATTCATCGGCGCCGCACCCGTCGCCGGGGTATAGGCAGGGAACGTGATTTTGCCGCTGGCGGGCGTGGTGAGGGCTCCGGCATTGGAGTACACCAGCGCCTGCGGCGTACCGACGGCTGCTCCGTCTATGTACAGCTGCGTGGTCCAGTTGTTGGCGGTGGCGCCTTTGATGAAATACAGCTGCGCCGTATGCGCCGCGCCGAGCGAGTCATAGGTCGTCAGCGAAGTCGTGTCCGTGTAGCTGGTCGGATCGGTCGGGTTGAAAACAGCGGTGGTCGGCGCCGCGGCGGACGAAGGCAGGTTCAGAGTGAGCGTCGCCGTGGTGGTCGCCTGTGGCGGATTCTCGGCGGTCGACAGCTGGATGTCGGCCAGGCCGCCGGTATTGAAGCCGCCGTTGGCGAGAGGCGCATAACCCTGCAGGTGCTCGCCCTCGCTGTTCACGATATTTCCGTTGTTGTCGACCTCGAACGCACCGGCGCGCGTGTACTTCAGAGCACCGTTGTCGCTGACGATGAAGAACCCCGAGCCGTTCAGTGCGAGATCGAGGTTGTTCTGCGTTGCCGTCACGTTACCCTGGCTGAACTGCTGGGAA
>Ga0070681_10000906_pt1 | contig 25060 bp, 23 predicted proteins | sample KBSC83BmetaG_FD_65650 | JGI IMG/M metagenome (GOLD analysis project Ga0070681, IMG submission 65650) | Corn rhizosphere microbial communities from Kellogg Biological Station, Michigan, USA - KBS C8-3B metaG | ecosystem: Host-associated > Plants > Roots > Rhizosphere | place: USA: Michigan...
TGGAGCTTCTGGCCGGGGTGGCCCGTCGGGTACGGGCCGGACTGGTTCTGGGGATATCCTGCCAATGTGACGACGTTCAGCTACGAGTCGGGCACCGTCGCCATGGTGATGCTCGACCTCCGCAATGGCGATCCAACACGCAAGCGCGTTCCCATTCTGTGGGCCGGTGCGGTGAACGGCGCGCTCATGATCGCCTCAGTCGAAGACGCGCTGGCCGGCATCGACCAGGCATTCCTACAGTCGCCATATCTGGAGCGTCAGTGATGCGACATGGTATCGCAGTTCTGGGCGTCGCGCTCACCGCCACATCCCTGCAGGCGCAAGAGCACAACTTCCTGACGGCGACGGAGTACAGCATCGCCACGCCGCTCGGCGACGCGCGCCGATTTGGTCCTGACAGCTGGAGTGGCGCCAACTGGGAAGTGCGCTGGATGTACCGTGGCCGCACATCCGTCGGCCTGCTGGGAGGGTTTAACGAGTTCTACACTCGTGCCAATGGCACGACGACCTTCCCCGCGGGTGCCGTCACCGGAGATCAGTATCGCCATCTGCTGACGATTCCCGTGCTCCTGACTGGCGCGTTGTATGTCGGCCGGTATGACGATCCGCACTGGTATGTGGGCGCCGGCATTGGAACGCAATATACGGAGCAGAGCTTTCAGCTCGGCCTCGAGCTGCGTCAGAAGACCAACTGGGCACTGGCCGTGGTTCCGGAAGTCGGCGTCGCGTTCCAGGCCTGGTACGACACGGGCGGCATCGTCGCGCTCCGCTACCACCTGCCGACGGCGAGCAGTGCCTTTCTCGGCAGTGGCAGCAGTCGATTTCCCTACGTGAGCCTGTCGCTGGGCATTGGCTATCGTTAGGCTCGATCGCCCGTCCGGCCGGAGCGAGGCGCGAATCGCTCGTCCGGCCGGAGCTACAGTCGTTAGGCGTCAGTTCGGTGGCGCGGATGGCGGTGGCGCGGGAGGCGGAGCGGCCGTATCGGGCGGCGCGCCAGGGGGCGCTTCGACGACGATATACGTTGTCTCCGTCCCCTCGAACTGGGGCGCATACCAGGCCCCGCCGCAGTGGTTATAGGTCACGCCCCCATACACGTACGGGGGACAGCCGGCTGGCAACGCATACACCATCGAGCCAATGGCTGCGCCAGCCACGAACCCGGCAGCCGCTGCGCCCCAACCGTAACAGCAGCCGTGGCCGTAATCCCAGTGACCGCCGCCGCCAATGATGTCGTTGTCTTGAATGTTGATCGGCCGGTTGGACGTATTATTGCCGTTGCCGATGTTCCCGCGATCACCAGCCGGCCGATTGCCGATGTTGCCATCGCCGATGTTTCCGCGATCGCCTGCCGGCCGATTGCTGGGCCGATTGGAGAGGTCGGCGCCACGACCGGCAGCGCCGGATGGATTGAGGTTGGGGCGATTGCCTGCTTGACCGCCGCTCGGCCGATTGGCGATCGGCGTGGACGGGCGTGGCGCTGACGTGGAGGGTCGAGAGAAGCCGCCGCTTGGTCGCGACGTCACGCTCGATCGGGCACTGCCGCGGGACATGCCCCCGCCGCGGGACATCCCCCCGCCGCGCGACATGCCCCCGCCACCACGCATACCGCCCCCACCCCGCCGCTGCGCATCCGCGTGGTTGAGCACACTCGCAAAAATCAGCGAGACAGCGACCACGGCAATGTTGAGTTTTCTCATAACCCTCTCTCCCCGGCTAGTGCCGATCGCTCTACTTTGACGACGTGACCCCAGGCAGTTCCGCAAGGGGGATTTGTTTCGCATCGGCGGGCTTGCGGAACACGAACGTCTCATCGTCGATCGACGGCGCGAGATTCCAGCTGTAGGTCGCGGTGTGCTGAGGTCGGGCGACGTCGGTGAGCGTCGTGATCACGATGCGACATGGCAGGGGGTATTGGCCCCGCGCGATCCACAGCTGCCAGTCGATACCTTCCTGCCTGAAGGCGTACTGCTCGCACGTCACGCCGTTGATGGCGCTCGGCCCGAGATCGATTGCCGACGTGAGCTCGTCGATGTCGCTTTCCGGCGTGCCCCACCGGAATAGATCGACCAGCGGGAGCTCGATGTCGTACTTCTCCTGGAGCCGGTCAACGAGCCCCTCGATGGTCGGTGGCGCATCCACCGTGGCGTAAAAGGTGGACCGCGGCGCGAAGAGGGTGAAGTGAGCGCCATCGTAAAAGAACAGCCGGCGCTGTCGATCGTTTGTGATGTCGGCGTACAGCCGATTCGGACGTCGCGCTACCAGGTCGACGGAGCGCAGCGTCTGTACTTTCTGCCCATCCGTGCGCACGTCCTCGGTGACAACATCCGCCTTGAGCTGAAACGTCTTCAGCGTGCGGAGGTACGTCCCCATGCGCTCCAGCTCCTCGAGCGCGGAGAGGTCGATCTGGGGCTCGGTGTCGGCTACTTCGCCGCCTGACACCGCAGTGTGACTCGTTGCTTTCGTCACGGCCGAGCGCGATTTCGCGCTGTCGCGCCGCGCGACAGCGAAGATGGCTACGGCGGCGACCAGAACAACGACAGTCGTGGCGACAATCCAGCGCGAGCGTGTCATCGAGACTCCGAGAACGCGACCACGGAGTATTTGCCGCCAGCCAGCGATGGCGATATGCGACCTTGGGCGCACAACCGCCGCTCGAGTCCAATGGGACGCCGCGGCGTTGTCGCTAGGTGGACGGCGACGCGGGCGGAGCGGGAACGGATCTGTCGTCGCGCATGACCGCGACCACCGGCTCGGCTGCCATCAAGACCGCAGCACGGGAATGCCGCGTCAGGAACGTGTACAGCGTCGACGCTGCCAGTCCGCCGATGAAGCTGACGACGACGGCGGACATCACTACGTCGCCGGCGAAGTTCGCTCCCATGATCAGCAGGACGAAACCTGGGTGGCGCGCGCTACACACGACCGCGAGCTCGGAGCGCTTGCGACCGATTGACGTCCGTGTCAGTATGCCGGCCAGCACGGCAATGCTTGGCGCGCACAGCGCGGCGAACACGAACACAACGCCCAGCTGCGGCAGTACACGCACGGCGCCGTCGAGGAGTGGCAGCAGCGCCAGCGCCAAGAGCAAGTCGGAGGCGACGATCACCGACCCGCTTACGCTCTTCATCAGTGCGGGCTCATACCGTCGCACAGCGGCGCCGACACCGAGCGGCAGGAGGAACAGCACCGCGACGAGCTGCGCGACGGCGGCCGGCGCGACCGACGCGTCGCTCACGAAGAGCCAGCACACCACCGGCAACCAGAATTGGAAGGTGACGATCGAGCTGAGTGTCGCGACGGCCGACACGCCCAATCCAATCTCGGATGGGAACCAGGGCGCGAGTACACCCCGAGAGATCAGCAGCGCACCGGGCGAGATCGCGACCAGGGTAGCCCCGAGGATCGCGGGGCGCGGCACATGCAAGATTGAAAGAACGCTCATGACTACGACGGGCGTCAACAGATCGCGCGCGGCCAGCATCCGGCTGATGGACGTTGGTGCGGGAGGCAGGCGCGTCACCTCGCTCCAGAGGCCGCGCAAGCCGAGGCCGAATAGCTGAAGGACGATGCTCGCCTGGAGCAGTACCTGACCGTTTCTCATCGTCAGCTCTCAGTCCTTTCGCTCGAGTCGGGCATCGGTGCGGAGAGAAAGAGCGCCTGGTTGATCGGCCGCTCGCGCGGCGGCCGAGCGCGATGTTCCATGGAAGGCGGCGTCGTGCGCGCGCTCGACCGCTGGGCAGCCTCGACGTCGGCTCGCGGGAGAGTGAGCGAGAAGGTCGAACCCTTGTTTACAGTACTCTCAACAGAAACGGAGCCGCCGTGGGCTTCCACGATCGCTTTGACGATGGTGAGCCCGAGTCCCAAGCCGCGAGAGTCTTGCCGCGAGGCTTGCCAGAATCGATCGAACAGCCGTCCGACCTGATCAGGTGGAATCCCGGGACCTGTGTCGTGCACGCTGACGCGGATCGCGGCCGGTTGCACTTCGACGGAGACACGAACCACACCGCCGTCCGGCGTGAACTTCACCGCGTTCCCGATCAGGTTCGAGAGTGCCTGTCCGAGGCGGTCGCGATCGCCGAGGGTCAAGGGGACGTCCTTCGGCGTATCGCACGTGACGGCAACGCGCCGCGCTCGCACGGCCGGCTGGAACATGCCAGCGACTTCGCAAACGACATCCACGATGTTGAGCGGACGCCGCGTGACTGGCAGCGGTCCGGATTCCAGCCGCGTGACGTCGAGCAGATCACGCACCAGTCGATCCATCGTGCCCGCCGCGTGCTTGAGAGCCTCGAGCTGTGTGCGCAGGATGCCCTGCGTATCATCACGAATCATCTCGAGAAGCAGCTCGGCGCTACCGAGGATTGCCATGAGCGGATTGCGCAGATCGTGTGAGACGATCGAGACGACGGCGTCTCGTGTCCGCACAGCGCTCTCCGCCTGGCTCCGCGCTCTCTGCTCCCGGTCCAGCGCCTCGGCACGATGCAGCGCGACACTCGCCAGATCACCGAGCGCGCGACCAAAGCGGAGCGACGAGTCGCCAAAATGGCGGCGGCCGCCCGCGGACACGACGCCCAGCGCGCCGATGACCTCTCCCTTGTGACAGAGCGGCACGACGAGCATGGATACTGATCTGCGGGGAGTCCCGGCCTTTCGATCGGACTGGATCTCCGTCGTGAAGATGCGCGGCTGTTCCTTATCGGCGTTCTCGGTGAGCCACGGCGGGACCGGAGTTCGGCTGCCCGGCTCCGGTGCCAGTGTGCCACGCCCGGCCACGGTCACGAAGGCGTCCCCGTCGGCGCGACTGAGGTACGCACCGCCGATGCGGCTCGAGTTGAGCGCCGCGCCCACGGTCAACTCCCCCACCTCGTCCATGGTGAGTGCGCCGTTGAGCGTCGAGGCCAACCGTCGCAGCGACGCTTCCTCTTCTGCCCTGCGCCTGAGAACGAGGCGCGAATGTCGATCGCGCAGCGTGAGCAGGAGCACGCCGACGCACGCAATGCAACCGACGGCGACGAACGCGATGGTGATGGTGAACTCCAGGCGCTCGGCGCCCTCGATCTCGTCGCGCCGCGCCTGCATTTCGTGCGATACCGCCGAGTCCACGCGAATCGTCGCCAGCAACAGGTTCTCGTAGTCGACGCCGTGCTGCAGCGCCTCCCGCAGCAGATCGGCGGCATCGCTGCGCTCGACGACGGCCGAGATCAGGCGCCAGTGATCGACGCTCTGGCGGAGCGTCGCGAGCGCGGCGCGAGCTGGCGCTCCCATCCCATGTAGCGTTTGCTCAAGTTTGACGAGGAGGGAATCATCGCTCGCCGCGGCGCCATGATACGCGAACCACTGGGCGCTCTCCCGTGTGAGCGCGAAGCGCTGTGCGAGCGAGAGCTCGCGGGCGAGGCCAATGCGGAGCTCCCCGAGGAGGAGATGGCTCGGCTCCGCGACCATCCGGATGCTGCTTCGCAGCTCGCGCGTGTGGTGCTGGAGTACGAGCGGGCTGATGGCGAGACCGGCTAACGAGAGCATAACGAGAAGCAGCGGAACCCAGGACAGTCGGCGTGGTCGCCCATTCTCTTCATGCCCCGCACGCCGATCACGCGCGGGCCGGCCTTCCCCGGGCGATTGCGTTGGCGGCTGCTGGGTCATCCCATCCTCCCGCGTTGTGCTCTGCGCGGAGGTTGCGATGCGGACGTGCGTCACCCACAGTGGACCAAAGACCGAAGGTGCGCGAGCGGGGCCGCCCAGCGAGCCGAGCATATAAAGCAAAGGTCCAATGGCTCGCCAAGGCGCAAAGTGGATGATTGTGCGCCATGACGACACTTCACTGCATGCCGTATCCGACGGTGACCGCCCCCGCCCAGCCGCCAATGACGGCACTCTACGAGACGATGTACGCCGTTCTGAGCAGCACGCCCTTTGAGAGCTCACCCCGCTTCGGCGAGCTCCAACGCATGGTGCGGGCGACCGCGGCCGCCTGTCGCGACAACGGCTATCTGCCCGAGGAGATGATTCTCGCGCTGAAGGGCGCTACGCGTCGGGGTGCGTTGCGGCCGCTGAGATCACGGGAGGATGATCTCCACTATAGAATGACTCTCTGGAGCGTGCTCGAATACTTTCGGTGCGATCGGTGAGCCGCGTTCCTGTTTCGCCAACACGCGCGAGTGCGGCGCGCATGACGGTGAGTCCTGGTGGAGAGTGCAGAACGCTATGATCGGTGCCGACCAGGCTCTCCGGCTGATGCGGCTCGAGCAGATCATCCACAGCCCGTACCAGTTCGGCGAGTGAGTGCGCGCCGAGCTTCGCCATGGCGCGAGCGCGGTGCACCTTCACGGTCTTTTCGGTCGTTCCGATGATCGCGGCGATCTGCTTGTTGAGCCGGCCCGACGCGACGAGCGCGCAGACTTGCGCTTCGCGTGGCGTGAAGGTGGCGAGCGCCTGCCAGAGCGCCGCGAGGCGCTGCCGCGCCGCTTGCAAGTCGTGTCCGACGCGGAGGGCGTGATCGACCGAGGCGAGCAATGTCCGCTCGTCGAGCGGCTTCTCGAGGAGATCGATCGCGCCGAGCTTCATCGCCTCGACTGCCGTCGCGACGTCGGCGCTGCCCGTGATGAATATCGCGGGCGTCTCGAGACCGGCGGCGCGCGACTCGACGAGCATCGTTATGCCGTCGATGTCGGAGAGGCGGATATCGATGATCACGCAGTCCGGCTCGAGCCAGGACTGCTCCGAGAGGTAGTGCCGGGCCGTCGGGAAGGTCCGCACGTGCTGGTATCCATTGTTGTTGAGCACACGCTCAATCGCGCGGCAGATGCGCGCATCGTCGTCCACGACGACGATCAAAGGTTCATGCTCCATGGTGCCCTCGCACGAAGATCGGACGTCGCGCTGCCATGCGGGTCGGGAGAGAGATGACGATCACCGCCTCGTTCGGGCCGAGCTGCAGGGCGACCCGGCCCGGAAAATGGCGCGCGGCAGTCGCCACACATTGTCGGAGGAAAGCGATGTCCTGGACGCTCTGGCACGGCATGCCGCAGAGGCGCAGTTGCGCGCGGCCGGAGACCCGGCGCGTCTCGATGCGCACGATCGTGGGATCGCACCAGGATGCGTTCGCCCTCGTTCGCGCGAGGGCGAGGATGCTTCCAGCAATCGCCATTCGGGCGGCACGCAACGCGCCCGCCACCTTCGCATACCGTGGGTCTTCCTCGGACCACCGTGCATACGGATGCCAGCTGGACTCCGCCAGCGTCGTCGAGAGGTGGTGCTGCACACCATCGACCATCGCCAACAGCTCACTCTCGGGAGCCAGACAGTCGGTGAGCGCCTCGAGTGCGGACGCCACGCGCGGCTCGGGCAACTGGAGGCACCGGATCGCGCTCTCGACGTTCATGTTGATCGACGACAGCGGTTGCCGGACGTCGTGCGAGAGATCGTCGACGAGTCGCTTGGCGTCACGAACCACCGCGGCGACGGCGTCGCCCGACTCGTCGTCATGCGCGTTAGGGTGAACGTCATGACTCCCGGGAGGAGCAGACTCGGGCTCGGCGTCTTCAGCCACGGCCACTGCGTATGAAGCGCGTCTCATGATGAGAGTTTCTTATAAGTGTAGAGTGATCGATGGCGCGCGTCGACGCGGCGCGTCTACGAATTCAAAGGACTGCATGAGAGATCATGAAGCGATTGGACCAAGGCCTCATCGGCGCATCCGAGGTCCTGGCGGGATGCGCGAAGGTGGGCTCTTGGGCCAATTGGACCGGGCAGCGTCGCCGAAGAACTTCGTTGTCAGCGCCTAACCAGTCGCGCTGGGGAGGGAGGGATGAATCGCTTCGTGGCCGCGAACACTCGTCGTCTGCAGATTCCACTCACCATCGTCGGTGGTCCGAAAGGAGCCGGCAAGACCACACTCCTGCGACAGCTCCTGACTAGCAGTGAGGGACGTCGCATCGCCGTGGCCTTCGATCATGGCGTGGCGTCGTCACCGTCGTCCGCGCGAGTCGAGAGCATGGACTGCGCTTCGCTCGAGCTATCGCAGGGGGCCTGGCGTCTCGCGCCGGACGGCGACGTCGGGACCGCGCTGGCCGCGTTGCATTCGAGTCGCGAACAGCCGCTGCCCGATCACGTCATCGTCGAGGCGTCGGCGTCGGCCAGTCCACTGCGCATGGCGGGGTACACTTTCCTCCCGGGTTTCCGACCGGGTGGGATGATCGTTGTCGTGAGTGCCTCCGAGATCAAATGGATGTGCGATGAGGGGACGGAGCCGGACAGTCTCTTCGGCGACCAGCTTCGACACGCCGAACTTCTGCTCCTGAATCGTATGGACGAGTTGCGAGTTTCCGCTCGCCCAGCAGTCCGGCGATGGCTGCAACTGCGAGCGGGTCGCGCGCGGCTGATCGAGACAGAGCACAGTTGTGTTCCGATGGCGATGATTCTTGGCGCGGACCGCGATCATGTTCCGCGAAACGCGATTCACGCTCAATGGTCGCCATACTTCTCAGTCTCGGCCGAAGCGCATCAACAGCGAGTCTTTCATCCGCGTAACAGTGAAGATTTCCGTTCGTGGCTACTGAGCTCGGAGCATCCGATCGACGGGCGAGCGTTTCGAGACTGGGCGCGAACGCTTCCCGATAGCGTGGTGCGCGGTGACGGGGTCCTGCGAATGCTCGGCGAGCCGAGCCACCAATTCCGTTTCGAGTGTTGCGGTCGGCGATGGTCACTGTCTCGTGGAGAGCCGTGGGGCCCCACCGCGACGCCGACGAGCTGGGTCTCACTCGTGGGATTCGCATCACGAGTCACCGGTGGGAAAGCTCAGAACGAGATCACGGACAGCTCCGGGATTGAAGCTCCGGCGCCGAAGCATCACTTCCGGCCGCCCCTCTGGCGGTCACCGTCGGAACAACGATTTGGCGACCAACCCTGAGTGAGACGGCACTGCCGCCATGTTAAAACTTCCATACCCGGCATGACCACTCCGGAAAAATACGGATTGAGGCCCGGCACAGAGGGAGATATTATAGATTTCTGCCAGTGCTTTCTTGGCGAGTTGCGTCCTCGAAAATGCGTGATGATGAACGCGCCGACCTTCACGGTGGAGTTTGCTGGTGGGAACGCACGCAACGGAGCCTTATGCCGCCACGCGCGGCGACGCGCTTTCCGAGGTCAGTGCACAACGGAAACAGTCGGGCTTCGATAAGACTCGCTCCGCGCGGGTGCAGCTCGGCGCGCGTGTCGTCGCCGCGACGCTGGCATACTATTTCGGCGCACGGATCGGCTTTCTCCTGCAGCCGCCGCTCGTTCCGCAGTCGGTGCTCTGGCTCCCCAATTCGATCCTGCTGGCGGTGCTGATCGTTTCACCGCCGCGGAGCTGGCCGCTATTCCTCGTGCCGTCGCTCGCCCCACAACTGCTCGTAGGCTATCAGAGCGACGCGCCGCTGCTGAGCGTCACCCTCCTGTTCCTGACGAACTGCGCCGACGCGATCCTCGGGGCGACGGTCTGGCGCACGATCTCGCGCGGCGCGGTCCGCGTCCAGAATCTGCGGTCGATGATACTGTTTCTCGTCTTCGGTGCGACGCTGCCGACGCTGATCGTATCGTTCGCGGATGCGGCGATCACAATCGCAACTCACTGGGGCACCGACTTCTGGCTGGCCTACATCACGCGCGCGCGCGCGAACGTCCTGACGAATGTCATCTTTATCCCGACTGCGCTTGCCGTTCTCGATACCGACTTTAGAGAGCTTATATCGCAATGGCGATCGCGATGGGCCGAGGGGGCGCTCGCGCTATCAGGATTGCTCATGACGGCACTCTTCGCCGCGCGGGCACCGCTCGGCAACGCCGGCAGCCAGGCCCTATCCTACTTGCCGTTCGTGTTCGTGGTCTGGTGCGCCCTTCGCTTCGGCATCGGAATGGCCGGCGCGTCCATGTTCGCGCTCACCTACATCCTGACGTGGACGGCGGTGCGAGGCATGGGAACGACCGTACAGAACTACACGACCATCGTCCCAGGGCTGCAATTCGGACTGCTCGCGCTTGCTGTTCCGATCCTCTGTCTCGCCGCCGGCGTTCAGGATCGGGCGCAGGCGGCCCGCGCGCTCGCGGAGAGCCAGATGGCGCTCCGCAAGAGCCTCGCGAAGATCCAGGCGCTCGCCGGTGGGCTCCTCGGGGCGACCGAGCGAGAGCGATCGCGGATTGCCCTCGAGTTGCACGACCACGTTGGACAATCATTGGTGGCCCTCGGGCTCGGCCTGATCACGCTGAAGCGGCAGCTGCCTAACGACCCAGCACTGTGCGCGACGATCAGCGCGTTGGAGCAGCAGGCTCGACGCGTCGCCGAGGACGTTCGCCTGTTGTCCCATGAGCTGCATCCGGCGTCGTTGCGCTTTGGCCGGCTCGTGCCAGCGATGAAGGAGCTGTGTGCCCACGTCGAAAGTGGCGGGTCGACGCGCGTGAGCTTCGTCGCCCAGCCGTACGAGCTCAGCGTCAGTGACGACATCGCGCTCTGTGTCTACCGGGTGACGCAGGAGGCGCTGACCAACGCCGTGCGCCACGCGAACGCACGGGAGGCGCATGTGACACTCCGGGCGGTGGACGAATCGTTACAGCTCGACATCGAAGACAACGGCCTCGGATTCGATGGCATGGCAAGCCGAATGCGTGGTGGTTTGGGACTCACGAGTATCGAGGAGCGCGCGCGTCTCGTAGGCGGCACCGTTCGCATCGAGACCTGGCGTGGTCGTGGCGCCCGCATTTCACTGCGCGTTCCGAACGGAGGGCCCCAGGGTGCGACCGACGCTGCTGCTCGCGGATGACCACGTCATTGTCGCCGAAGGCCTGCGCAGTCTGCTCGAGGACGATTTCGAGTTAGTCGGCACGGTCGCCGATGGCGCGGCGCTCGTCGAGGCCGCGGATCGACTTCGGCCCGAGGTCATCGTGTCCGACCTCGCGATGCCCCGCATGAACGCGCTGGAGGTCCTGCGCGAGCTCGAGACCCGCGGGATCCGATCGCGCGTCATCATTCTCACCATGCACGCCGACGCGTCGTTGGCCGTCGAGGCCTTTCGGCTCGGCGCGTTGGGATTCGTGCCGAAGAGCGCCGGCGGCGAGGAGCTCATTCGCGCAATTCACGAAGTGCTGGCGGGACGTCCCTATCTCACGCCGCGCATTGCCGAAGAGGTCGCGGCGGCCGCCGGCGCCATACCCGCGATCCCGACGCCACGACCGACACTGCGCCAGCGTCAGGTCCTGCGGCTCATCGCCGAGGGCAAGCGGATGAAGGAGATCGCGCTCATCCTCGGGGTTTCACGACGCACCGTCGAAAGTCACAAGTACGAACTGATGAATGTGCTGGGATTGCGCACGACGGCGGAGCTCATTCGATATGCGCTTAGCCATCCTGACGTTCCCGCGGATCCGGGAACGAACGACGAACGCGTGGATATGTCGCGTTAGGCGGCCGCGGCGCGCTGCTGCTGGAAGAAGAGTGAGATACCGTGTCTACTCCTCGTATTCTCATCGTCGACGATTATGCGCCAGCGGCGGACGCCCTCTGCCGGCTGCTGCGCATCAACGGACACGAGGTGAAGACCGCGCGGGACGCCGATGAGGCAATGGCGATCGCGCTCGACTTTCTGCCCGAAGTCGTACTACTCGACATCAACCTCGGCGGCGTCAGCGACGGCTTCGCCGTCGCCCGCTGGATCCGCGCGCAGACCGCGCTCGATCGTGTGTTGCTGATTGCGATCACGGGCCGCTGTGACTTCGAAATGAAGGATCGGATCTCCGCGGCAGGATTCGATCACCTGTTGGTGAAACCGATTCCATTCGCCGACATCGAGCACATCATTCCCGACGCCAACATGCGTTGAGTTATAGACACGCTCACATTGGCTAGGCTCTTCGGCCAATGGAGCGGCTACGCTGCACACCCCCATCATCTCAGCTAGGACGCAACGTGCTGGCGCGCAGTGCGCCGGCACGAGGTGTCATAATGCAGCTGGGGGGCAGGATGAATGCAGCAACGCTCCGACTGAGCCTGTTGACGCACGGCGTATTGGTTGCTTCACTCACGACAGGGAGGCTCGAGCAGCTGCGCGCTCAGGTCGACGATCCGGTCTTCGTTGCCGGCCCGTGCAAGCCGGGGGCCGTCGCCCCAAACATCGATCCATCCTGGATTCGCTGCGGGACCGTGACTGTTCCACAGGATCGCGCGAATCCACGTGGACCACTCGCGAAAGTCGTGCTGCCAGTGGTCATCTATGAATCACCGGGATCGCGATCGCGCTTGCCGCTTCTCTTTCTCGCCGGCGGGCCCGGTGAAGCCGGGATCGACATCGTCAACGATTACTTCCTCGGATCCCCGGTTGGCCAGTTGACCCTTCGTGAGCGGCCCATCATCGCGTTCAATCAGCGCGGAACCGTCGGCACCGTGAGTGGCGGCTCGCCCGATCTCGGAACCCTGGAGTACCAGTGGCGGGCGAGTCGCGATGAGTCCGTCCAAGCGGTCATCGACTCGGCGCGCAAGGTGAAAGACCGCCTGCTTGCTCGAAAGGTGCGACCGATGTTCTTCACGACACTCCACACCGTCGAGGACGTGCGCGATGTGCTCCGATCACTGGGCTATGAGCGCACGATCCTCTTCGGTACGTCGTACGGCACACGCGTCGCGCTCGAGATCATGCGGAGACATCCCGAAATGGTGGAAGCCTCCATACTCGACGGAGTGGCACCTCCTCAGCGGGGCGATCTGTTCGACCCACAGATGGTTGCGGAACGCCGGCGAGCTGTTGCCTCGCGCATCGTCGATGATTGCGAAGGGAGTGCTGCGTGCAAGTCGGAGTACAGTGATCTCCGCAGCTTGAGCGATTCGCTCGGCCGTCCGGACGCGAAGCCCGTGCACGTTGTCGTGAAGCTTCCATCGACCGGTGCGTGGATCGACGTCGACCTCCCGGGACGTGACCTTCTCGGCGCGGTCGGGGCATACGCGGGAAGTGATTTCGCTCGCGCCATGCCCCAGGTGCTCGAAGAGTTCGCACGCGGTGACACGCTGCGTCGACCGATCTCGCCGCAACTGGTGCTGTACGTCGTTCATGAACAAGCGGCGGCGCGCAGCGCGGGTCCGTACTACCCTGTCTTGTATCATGCCGTGCTCTGTGGCGATGTGCCGCTCGGCGTGCTCCAGGCTGGTGGACGTGGCGTTTGCGCCGCGTTAGGCATTCCGACTGCTGATTCCGCCGCAACCGCGCCGGTGGTGAGCGACATCCCGACATTGATGTTCTCGTCCGAGTACGACGCGCAGACGCCGCCTGCCATGGCGGAAGAAGCCGCCCGCACGCTGTCGAACAGCCATCGCGTTCTCTTCCCCGGCGTCGGTCATCTGGCGTATGGACGGCTGGTGAGCGGTTCCTGTGTTGCCGTAATCACCAACGCGTTCCTTCAGGACACTCGCCAAGCGCCTCCCGATCCATGCTCGAACGCGCTCCGGCCGGCGTTTCTCCCGCGATCAGCGGACCTGATGTTACAGCCGTAGCGAAGCGAATCGTTCGGACTGGTCCGCTCGCGCTAGAAGGCCTGACCCAAGCGAAGGTAGAACGCGGCGCCGTTCTTTCCCCAGGCGACGTCGCCACCGACGTTCAGGTTATACGAGGTAGATACGAGATACTGAAGCCCCAGACCCGCTGACGGAAGCACGTCAGACATCGCGATGGAGGAGATCGATGGGGCGACAGTTCCGACACCGCCAAAGAAGTTCGTCCCGAATCGATCGGCGAGGGGTACGCGCAGCTCGGCCTGTGTCGTGAACGTCGTCCGATCGCGATACCGGCCGCCGGCATAACCGCGCAGATCGGCGTTGACGCCGAACAAGCACAATTCCCAGATGGGCGCGCCGGCGTCGACACTGCAGCCGGTGAACCGAAAGGCAAGTACGGAGCGGGACGGAAGCGCCACGTAATGATTGATCCAGCCGCGATAACTATTGTGCGGGTTTGTCGTGCCTAACCAATCGCGCGCGAATAGCACCGAGAGCTCAGCTTCCGTTCCGTGTCGCGTCGCGGAGGCGTGATCGCGCGTGTCATACTCGGCCTGAAGACCGATCGCGGAGAGCTGATAGTCCTGATCCTGTCGCGCAACCGCTGCCAACGGCTCGGCGGAATCCGCGCTCGCGAGCGTTACGACGACCCCGCGATGCAAGTAACGCGGCCCGACGTAGAGCTTGCCCATCAGTCGGCCGAGCATGTCGAGCATCTCGGCGTCTCCACGTTGCGAGACGTCGATGGAATGGTGGGCATTCGCCTGGTCGACACCAACGCCAAAGAAGTCGTATCGAAAATCGAAGAACGCGACACCGGCAGCGCCGCGTCGCGCATCGGCATGAAAGAACACTCGACTTCCGACGGCGAACATCCAGCTCCGGGTTTGGCTGAAGGCACCACCAACCCCTAGCACGGATGGCGACGATGCCGAATCCAGGCGGCCGGTGACGGCGCCGACCGCGCCGAGGCCGACGCCGAGCATTGGCGTGGCGCGGAGCACGGGGATGCCGACGTATCGCGTGCCACCCGTCGTGAGAGACGAGCGTGCATCGGTCGGCAGGTCGACGCCCGGTGTCGGATCCTGACCCTGCGCGATGCGGCCCAGCGCCAGCAGGGTGATGAGTGTTTTGTAACGTGTATTCATGCCGCACGTTGCCGCGACGCCGCTCGAAATACCGAGTGGACCTTCGGCGTACGCCACCGCGCGTGCGCGCGCGCTGGTCCTTGGTCCAATGTCGGCACCGCCCTCGCGCCGAGACCTTTTCGTGCAGGCAGTCTTCAGCGAGGAAAGTTCGATGCGACAGCACACATGGTTCAGGGCGAAGCTGGTAGGTGTCGGAGCGGCGTCACTCCTTCTGGCGACGTTCGCCTTCGCACCCACGGCGTCAGCACAGGCCGCGACGTCCCTTCCGCCCATGGTCGTGCACGCCGACGGCCAGAAGGTCAAGATCTCCGGCATCGTCGTCGACCGGCACGGCGATCAGTTGCGGGTGCGCGAGGGAGACGTCGCCACGCACACCGTACTGCTCACGAACGACACGAAAATCTCGACGCCGTCCGGCCTGTTCAAGATGGATCGCAAGAAGCGGGACGAGTCCAATCTCCTTCCCGGCCTGATGCTTCAGGTCGAGGGCCGAGGCGGCTCCAACGGCGCGGTCGTCGCCGAAGAGATCCACTTCTCGACACGGTCGATGAAGGTCGCGCAGCAGATCAACGTCGGCGGAGAGGTCGTGCGCAATCAGGTGGACGCCAATACGGACAGCATCGAGGTGATCAAGCGCCGGTTGACGGACAGTCTCTCCCACGTCAACGCGCGCGTGACGAACCTCGACAATTTCGAGGAGCGCTACGCGACCGTCGTGAACTTCGCGACCGACAGCTGGACGCTCACCGACGCCGGGAAGGGCGTGTTGAGCGACATGGTCGGTCGCGTTGCCGGGTTTAAAGGTTACTACATCGAAGTCAAAGGCTATGCCGACACCACCGGCACCGTCGAGTACAACCTCCAGCTGAGCGCCAAGCGGGCGGAAGCCGTCGTCCGCTACCTGACGGAAATCAAGGACGTGCCGCTGCGGCGGATCCTGAATCCGACAGGTTTCGGCAAGTCCTCGGCGATCGCCGCCAACTCGAACGAAGTCGGGAAGGCAATGAACCGCCGGGCAACGGTCCGCGTGCTCGTGGCGAAAGGGCAGCAGAGGTAAAGGCTGCCGGCACACGCCGTCTGTTCTCGCGTTCAAACCCACGGTGTGTGTGAGTGCCGTACGAGGCGGAGGGGCATAGCTCCGCTTCGTACGGTCTCGCGCATCCTACTTCCCGCGTCAACAGCGTTATCGCGGGCTAAAAGAAGATCCTCCGGGCTCGTGCGAGTACAGCCCGTAGTGCGGCGTCCTCTGCGTCCTCCGCGGTGAAAGCCAAGCTTTCCCGTGAGGGAAGGCCTGCCCAGCATAACGCTGTCAGCCCGGGCGGGAGATCAATAGAGTAGCGAAACCGTCATCGCCGTCGCGCTCACATGGCGAGGCGATCCGAACCGATTGTCCTGCCGCACCGCGGAAGGATCCAGCCTCAACCGAGAGGAGAGCGGGATCTCCACCCCGAGGCGATATCCCGTCCGTGACAGCGCGTGATACCGCGTGTCGTAGTACACCTCGAAGCCGCCGTACGGCAGAATGGTGTACCGTCGTGAGAGCACGGTTTTCCGCTCGAGGCGCACGCGCTCCCGATAGCGCTGCGACGGTGCGCCGAAGATCCATCGCTGCTCGAGTCGCGTGCGGGTGCTGAAGCGCCAGCCCGCGGTCACCCTCGGCGCGGTGTTCAGCTCCGCGACAATTCTCTCTTCCCGATAGTCGTCAGGGGAAGGCGACCGCGTGACGGTCATCCCCAACTTCGCCGAGCCCCAATCTGTGGCGACGCCGACATGCAAGCCGCCGGTGAGCTCCAGGGCATCGACCTCCTCGGAGCGGGTGAAGGAAGCCGTACCGAGGAGGACCGCTCGGGTGACCGGCCATCCCGGCGTCCAGTAGCCGTCGATCTCTCCCCACAATTGGCTGCTCGTCGTTTGCGCCGCCGCGATGCCTAACGGCCCGGCGAGGAGTGCGAGGGTCGCGGTGCCGCGCGCCACGGGCGCCCACCACCAGTGGCCGCGTCCTCCTATCGTAGGACGCTGAGCCGCTGTGGGCGCGGGCGCGCCTGCCGTCGCATCCATTGCAAGTACGCGGCGGAGACCGCGGCACTGACCAGGAGGTACAGGAGGATCGTCGGCACCACGCGCGGGGAGCTCGGATAATTCGCCATGGCGACGGAGAGCGCGATCGCGGGATGGCGCGTGCTGCACGCGAGGGCGAGCGCAGTCCGCTCGTCCTCGGCAGGGCCGCCGAAGACATGACCCGCGATGAGTCCGATCATGGTGAACGCTGCGAGCGTCAATATCGTCCCGTCGCCGATCAGAGCCGACATGGAGGGCCACGCGCGAACCAGGATGAGGAGCGCGCCCAGTGCGAGGAGTCCCGTACCAGCGCGTCCCACGGGACGCGCCGCACGGTACGCGAAGCCCCAGGCGAGCGCCCGGATTATCATGCCGATGAGGAGCGGCAGCATGACCATTGCCGACGTGACGCGCGCGATGGTCGTCACGGGCACGGCGATATTGACGGAGAAAATGACGGCGAAGGTCTTGAGCACGATCGGGATCGTCACCACCGAGAGCAACGAGCTCGCGACCAGGAGCCCGACGGTATACGACTCGTCGCCGCCGCCGTGCTTCGATTTTGACGGCCAGAAGGGTGGCACGGGTGATACCGCGAGGGCCACGAGCACGAACTGCACGTCTGGCTGCAGCTCGAGGGCCGACGCGAGAATCGCGGTGAAGAGCGGCATCACCAACATCATCGTCCCGATCGATTGCGCGAGGCGCATCGGACTGCGGAGCACGGACAGTGCCTGAGCAGGCGTCGCGCTCAGCCCAACGCTCAGGAGCATGAGCACGATGCTCGTTCGGATGACGACGCTGACGACGATCGGCATGTTCACGGCTGTCTCTCGACGACGAGTTCCAACGATCCGTGGTGCCTAACGGATGTAGCCGTCTCGCTTCAGGTTGTTGACGACGAAATTCACCGAGTAGTCGGCGAGCTTGTTCTCATTCTTCGGATCGATCGTCTCGCTGCGCCCCATCCAGACCAGCTTCGCGTTAGGCATGGAGTAGAGCGTCGTCTCCACGGAGTAGAGCTTCGACGTGCTGTACGTGACCGGGCTGTACGCCGTGTTCCAGTAGCCCCAATAGCCATAGAAGCCGGGGTAGCCCGTCGCCACCACGGACGTCTCCTCGCCGGTGACGCGCATGATCACGGCGGCGTCGAAGTTGCTCGCGGCCAGATGTGCGCGCACGGAGTCGACATTCGAGAGCTGGTCGTCGGGGATGACGCGGTACGACGGCACGCCACCCGGCAGTCGCGACGCGAGCCGGTCCTCGACCATTCGTCGGACGCCCGCCTCCGTCGTCATGAAGACGGCCAGGGTGTGTTGCAGGCGAAAGGCCGGCGTCCCCGGATCCTTCCAGCTCGACACGTAACGGGTCGAGTTCGTGCAGGCCACGAGCATGCTTGGGGCAATCACCAGGAGCGCAGCAGTCCGGTACATGTATCCCCCTGTCCGTTGAGCCGCGTGGACTCATGAGTCTTTGTGAAACCATCGCCTCTGACAGGGTAGTAGCGGGCGCCAATCGCGCGCCGGTAGACTTTGGTCGCATGCACGCGTCGTATGCGCGATCCGCCGGCTGCGCACGGTAGCCTAAAGTCCACTCCCGGGCACTTTGCCGAGTCACCACTTTGCGTGCGACGACGCGACCTGCTACGGAGAGCCCATGCGTCAGGCGAAACAGAGGCCGCTTCAGACAACCGGGCGACGCGCGATGGCTGCGTTGCTCATCTGTCCACTGGTTGTCGGCGGCTCGCTGGGCGCACAGCCGTTGGCAGGCCCACCGGGCGTCCAGCTCGAAGCGGTCCGCGCACTCCGCCAGATGGGCAGCTACCTGCGTTCACTGAAGGCCTTCACTGTCGACGCGGTGACAACACGTGACGAAGTCACATGGAAGGGCGAGAAGATTCAGGTGGGAGGCACCGTCGAGTACCTGGTGCGAACGCCGGACTGTCTCCGCGCCGACATTCGGACCGACCGCAAACAGCGTCAGATTCTCTATAACGGACGAGTGCTGACGGTGTTTGCGCCGCGGATGCTCCTGTACGCGACCGTGCCCGCACCGCCAACGATTGGCAGCATGCTCGACACGGCGAGCAAACGGCTACGAATCAACTTTCCTCTCGCCGACTTGTTTCTGTGGGGCACGAAGCGGGAGGGCTTGAAGGAGCTCAGGTCGGCACGGTACGTCGGCCCCGCGTACGTCGACGGCTCCGACACCGACCAGTATGCGTTTCGCCAGCGCGGCGCCGACTGGCAGATCTGGATTCAGCGCGGCCGCACACCAGTGCCGCGCAAGCTCGTGATCACGACGACGAGCGATCGCGCGCTGCCGCAGTACGTCGCGACTCTGAAATGGAATGTCGACGCAACCTTGAATGATGCGGAATTCACGTTCGTGCCACCAACCAGCGCCCAGCGCATCGTGTTTGCCGATTGGCAGCAGGCGAGGCAAGCCCTGACGCGCGCGTCGCGTGATCGAGAGAAATGAGGGTCTATGCCGCGTCGTGGATGTCTTCACCTCACTGTCGCTGGGGTTGGAGCGATCGGTCTGTTGGTGGCGGGGTCGCAGGTGAGCGAAGCGCAGCGGAGAAACGTTGGAGGAACGAGCCAAGGCTCGCGCGGGGGAGGGGTGATGAGGAGTGGTGGTAACGCGAGAGCCGACACGGGGGGCGCTCGTACGAGTCGTGACGGGGGGAAGCATGCTTCGCGCATTGCGGGCGGAGCAGCTCGTACGAGCGTCAACCGTGACTTCAGCATTGCCTCATTGAATACGCCGCCGACCCGCAGCACGACGACACAAGACCTCGATTCCACGAATCCCCAAGCCGCGGCGGGATTCTCGAGTCTGGATCGCGGCAGTGTGAATCACGGCGCAGATCGGAATGGCAACTACGATCTCGACTACGACGTCGACGATCACTGGCACCCGGCGGCAGGCGCCGCGATGTGGACTAGGGCTGCAGGACTCACCACCACGCCCGTTGGGTCGATCGCCTACACGCTGGCGCCGACCTGCACGCCCGCCCACGTGAACACGGTTACCTACTATCAGTGCGGCTCGGTGTGGTTCCAGCCGCAATTCGCCGGCACGACCGTGACGTACGTCGCAGTCGACGACCCGCGGTAACGCACTTCACCCTGAGAATCTTCGTTCCGACCTGCCATAGCGACGTCGAGAGCTGTCTTCGGTGAGCGGAACCCTCGCCACATTCTATAGAATGCCGCCAGCGCTCAAAGGCGGTCCGGAAAGCGCGACGCGCCAGTCGCGCGCCTGAGTGCGCGGACTGGCGCGAGGTGCGATGCGCTCGATCAGAACGTAGCGCCAAATACGATCGGCACCCAGGACGCGCTCTGATACGGGAACCCCGTGACGGTGTTCGCGTTCACCGCGACGTAGCGGGATTCGATGAAGAGTCCAACCATGCTTCCCCAGTTGAAGTTGAACCCACCACCGGCGTTCCATCCCCACCGCCCGTTCGAGCTGCCGAACGACTCCCGATTTGGATCATTCGGATTTGTGAAATCGTTGAACCACCCACTGAGATTGCTGTAGGTGACGCCGCCGAGCATGTAGAACCGATTCCATGTCCGGCCAAGCGGCACGCGAAGACGGAGATCGAGATTGCCCGTCCATGCGTGCAGACTCGGAGCGCTGAAGTTCGTGTTGAAGTCCTGACCCTGGAGCTCGTCGAACGTCGCGTCCAGCCGTATCCCTATTGGGCTCTTGTTGAAATCGTAGCCCACAGGAACGGTCGCGTTCCAGCCCGTGCTGTATCCGCCGTTATTGGTGCGCGCGCTCGTAATCGCGCCCGTCGGAATGCTCGCACCGAAACCGATGCCAAAGTACCAGCCGCCATGCTTGCGCATGTTCGAGATTCGCTCCGCTTCCGCACGCGCGATCGAGTCCTGTCGGGCCAACTCTTCCTGTCGCGCGCGTTCAGCGGCGGCAATCGAATCCTGACGACGACGTTCGGCAGCAGCTTGCTGCTCGCGCCGCATTTGTTCGGCCCGAGCAAGCTCCTCTTGCCGAGCGCGCTCCGCCGCCGCGGCGATCGAGTCCTGCCGGGCACGCTCGGCGGCCGCGATTGAATCCGTATTGACGGTGGGCCTGGCCACTTCGCCACCGGACTCCTTGCTGATCCGAACGCGTTTGGATGACGTCGTCGTTCGTTTCGGCTCGCTACTCTTCTTCGTACTCTTGGTCTCCTTCGGTGTACTCGACTGCTGCGCGTGTGCCGTCGGCAAGACTCCCACGCTCAGCACGATCGCCAACGCGACCGCACAGCTGCTCGTAATCCGAACTCGCATGTTCTCCTCCCTCTTGACCGCCGTGCGCGTCAACCCGCGGCGACTCCGCGGAGTGCAGCATTGGAATCCAGCCGGTTGTGTCCCGAGCGGCCTGCGGGTCCACCTCCGACGCCCCGCCACATCGCGGTGCGTTCATGAACGATCGGTTGCTCCGCCGGCCCCCGCCGCTGCCGGCGAGCGGACCGCCATGACCGATCGTGCTCCGAGCGACGAGGCATCGTCGCGCCACGTGGAAAGGCATTGGGCATGCCGGTACGGGCAACGACGCTGTCCGTGTTTACAATGGTTATCATGCCTAACGATGCACGATGCCCCTTGGCGCGAGGGCAGCGGTTCGTGGCCATTGGGCGAACGTCCAACTCGGCGGAGGCCGAGGCTGCGCGTGGCGTCGCTCGTCACAGCAGTATGTCGGTGGCGAGTGACAGCGTCGTCCCCGTCTGGCCGGCGGTGTAGTAGCCGAAGAACGAGCCCGTGGGGGATCGCACGACGTGGATCAGGTGCAGGTTGATCCGCCACGCTCGCGTTCCATAGGGATAGAAGTTGGCGCCGGTGGCGAGCTCCCAGGGCTTCCGCTTGAAGTCATCGAAGACGTAGCCGGAGGCGACGTACACGCCGACCGATCGCGGCACCACCATCTGCATCGCTTCGGCCATGAAGCCGTGATCGAGGATCGACGTGAGCGGCAGCGGGCCGGTCGCGACAAAGTCGTTCAGGTTGCGGACGTAGTACTCGCTCTGAAAGGAAAAGCCGCGGTACTTCGCGCCTGCATCCAACGATGCATAACGGTAGGTGAGTGTTTGCACCGTAACGCCGGGGGCGAGCGCGCCCGTCTCGAACGGGATCACCCCATCGGACAGCCGGATCTGCGTCGCCGGCGACGTCTGGCCCACGGGTGCATAACGACTCTCGCGGCTCGTGGCGGCCGACAGGCCTAGCTGTGTCGCCCAGCGCCGATGGTCCTCGAGGTCACCGAAGCCATTGCGTGGACCGAACTCGCCCGTCGTCGGCAGCCATCGAAGGCTGGCGCTGTAGCCCAGGTTTGGCGTGTCGTTGGCCTGCGTCACGCCGAGCTGACTGATGTTGTTCGTGATCGCGACGGTATAGAACAGCCGCGGTATCGCCTGACCGCTCACCCAGACGCTGGAGGAGAAGCCGCCGCGGAAGAATTCCTCCGCCATCTGTCGATCCGTCGCCGCCCAGTACGGCCAGGATCCCTGCACGGAGCGCGCGGTGAGATTGGGCCCGATCCCCACGCCGACCACGAAGCCGGGCGATGCGCGGTATTGCAGGTTCCCGAACAACAGCGTCTGCTGCGTCGTCGGCAGTGACCAGAGTGAGATGTTGTAGCGGAACTTCGGGCTGTAGAAGAAGCCCGTGAGCCAGGCGAACGTGCGTTGCCAATTCAGATCGTTGCGTGGATTCGCCGATCGCACGTTCCCAAGATGGTCGGTGAAGGATCGACCGACGGCGTACTGATTCATGTACCGCCACAATCCATAAACGCTGATGTTCAGGCTTCCGCGCTCCGTCCTGATGAGGTCGAAGCCCGAGCCCGGCGCGAACTCGCCACCGAAAGTGTTCGCGTACGCGAGACTGTCGCGCTTCGCGGGCAGCGGATCGGCATCCTGGGCGCGCAACGCGTTAGGCATCCCGAGTGGGATCAGCATCGCCGCGACGAACGACATGCGGCGGAGCGATGACGCGACGAGACCAGGAACGTGATGCACCGGCCGCTCCACGAAAGGATCTGCAGCGCATCGCGGTTCGCAGGGAGACGCGAGTGCGGCTGCCCGTCGACTTAAATGCGGCCGGATGACGCGATCCATTCGACCTTCGGCCAATTCGTCGCGGCGGCTGACCCTTGGTCCAATAGGCGTCGTTCTCGCGCGCTCGATAGCCTGCCTCTCGCGGCAAGACACGCAGAGAGCGCACTGGCACGCCGCGGGTCGCACGCCGGTCGCGAGAGACGGATACCAACGTGAGAGTGGGCAGTGAGCTCAATGGCCTCATCCACCCATGCTGTCTGGCGTGTTGCGCGCCGTGGCTGCGTCACCGCGCTCGTCGTGCTCTCCGCGATGTGCGGGCCGCAGCCGGTCCATGCGCAGCAGGCCGCCGCGGCGACGAGCGACACGGCCACGTACGAGTTCAACGACTCGCACTTTCATCTCACGAACTACATCCAGCACGGCACGGCGTTGCGCGCGTTCCTCGGCATGATGGGGTCGCGCGTGGGCCACGTGGCGCTGTTCGGGATTCCGCTCCAGCAGCAGTGGTCGGCCCGCGTCGATGCCGACCACGGTCCGACGTACTACCTCAGCAGCGACGCGCCGCTCTACTACTACAGCTTCACCGACGCGTACATCGCGATGGCGTACCGCGCGCTCTCACCGGCTGAGCGGACGCGCTTCGATCCGATGATCACGGGCTTCAATCCCACCGACATGTACGCCGCCGATCACATCCGGCGCGTGCTCGAGACCTTTCCCGGCGTCTTCTCCGGAATCGGCGAGTTCAGTGTGCACAAGGAGTTCGTGTCGGCGAAGGTCGCTGGTGGTGTCGCCAGCCTGCTCGATCCGGCGCTCGACAGCGTGCTCGCTCTCGCCGGCACCGTTGGACTCCTCGTCATCCTGCATAACGACGTGGACGTTCCCTTCGCCAAGCCAGGGTCGGCGCCGGCCTACCTCGAGCAGATGCGCGCCCTCATCGCGCGGCATCCACGCACGCAGATCATCTGGGCGCATACCGGCGTCGGACGCGTCGTCCGGCCCGTGACGCGCCACGCGGCGATGCTCGAAGCGCTGCTCCGTGACTCGACATTGAGCAACCTCTCATTCGACATCTCGTGGGACGAGGTGGCGAAATACATCGTTGCCGACGACTCGAGCATCGCCGTCATGGTGCGGCTCGTGAACCGCTATCCGGATCGCTTCCTCTTTGGAAGCGACGTCGTCGCCCCTGAGAGCGCACCGCAGTACTACCGCGTCATCGACATCTATCGGCCCTTCCTGGACCGGCTGACGCCCGCGGCGCGCGCGCAGCTCCTGCGCGGCAACTACGAGCGCCTTTTCGGCGAGGCGCGCCACCGCGTGCGCGCGTGGGAAGCCGCACACGTTCGCTGAGCACGAGACGACCCCTAACGAGTGGAGTATGATGACATGTCGAGTACATTGAGACGAGCTCTGATTGGTGCGATCGCGCTCCTCGGAATCGCGCTTCCTGGCGCGATGCCACAAGCCGTGAAGACGCAGTCCGGCAAGGCGTCGAAGGACACCGCCACCAAAGCGCAGTTCGACACCGCACCGCGCTTCGAGATCTATGGCTTCGCGCAGGGCGATGCCGTCGGTGACTTCAAGTCCAACAATCCCGACTGGTTCGATGTGAACCGGCCGTCGAAGCTTCCCGCGTCCCAGGACGAGTTCGGGCACAACGGCCATAGCTGGGTCAGCGCGCGGCAGTCGCGCTTCGGCACGAAGGCAACCATCCCCACGACCACGGGTGACATCAAAATCGTCTTCGACTGGGACCTGTTCGGCGTCGGTCCCGACGCTGGGCAGACGACGATCCGACCGCGGCACATGTACGGACAGTGGGGAAATTTCGGTGGCGGACAGCTCGAGAGCCCGTTCATGGACCTCGATGTGTTCCCGAACATTCTCGACTACTGGGGCCCCAACGGGATGCTGTTCTTCCGGAATGTCCAGCTCTTCTGGCAGCCGGTACATCGCAGCGATGGTACGCGCGTCACGCTTGCCATTGAGCGCCCAGGCGCTAGCGGCGACGCCGGTGTGCTCGCGAATCGCATCGAGCTGCAGAACATCGCGCCACGTTATCCCATGCCGGATATCTCGGGAGAATATCGGCTCGGCGGCAAGTACGGATATGCGAAGCTCGGCGCGATTGTCCGCTGGATCCGGTGGGACGATGTGCTGCCGAACGACGCCTTCGACCTCTCGGGTGGCACGACCGGCTGGGGCGTGTCGTTGAGCACCGGTCTGAACATGGGCGCGAACGACGTGCTCCGTCTTCAGACCGTCGTCGGG